>MTEW01005198.1_pt1 | contig 109770 bp, 102 predicted proteins | sample 1042681 | NCBI WGS metagenome assembly MTEW01 (sample SAMN06185811, study PRJNA358809) | soil metagenome | isolation source: soil biostimulated with citrate as carbon source | place: India | collected 2015-05-23 | reverse complement strand
CGGAACCGGGTTCGACGGTTGTGGTGACCTGGCCGGACGGCACGACCTCGCAGGTGACGGCGGATGGCACGACCGGCGCATGGACGGCGACGGCTGTTTTGGCCCAACCCGCTGGTACCGTGTCGGTCGCGGTGACGGACCCGGCAGGCAATCCCGGAAGCGGTTCGGGCGGCTGGACGCCGAGCACCACAACGCCGGGTGCTGCTGATGATCTCGCTGCCGCCAGTGTCGACGTCGTGCCGACAGAAACGGCCGTGGATAATGGAGATGCGACCTATCTGCTGGGCATCGGTATCGGTCTGGGAATTATCGATCTCCAGGCGACGGTCCTCGGTGTTCCTTCAGTCGGGTTCACGATCACGGAGGGACATACTCAGGACCTGACCTTCGCCTTCGGCGGTCTTGCCAATGTCGGCGTGCTGGGCGACTATCAGGTCGTTGTCCAGAAATGGGATGCCTTGACAGGCCAGTGGACCAGCGTTGACGGTTCCGCTACGGGCGGCTCCATCCTCAATATTGGCCTTCTTGATGGTGGTGCCAATGGTGTTGTGATCCCTGACATGGATGCAGGCCAGTATCGCGCCTTCATGGTCTATAATGGTGTGGGACTGTCGGTACTGACCACCATGACCGTAAGTGGTCTGGATCACGACTATATCAACACGAGCATAGTAACCGGCGAAGCCACGGGCAATGTGCTCGACAATGATGGCGGCGCTGCCGCTGCCGGGCATATCGTCACCAGCGTGAACTTCAATGGCACCGATTATCCCGTGGCGGCAGGTCCGGCAGGCACGACGATCATCGGGCAGTACGGACAGCTCGTCATTCATCAGGATGGCAGCTACACCTACACGCCGAATGCAGACGGCACCGCAATCGGCAAGGTGGACCAGTTCACCTATACGCTCCATGATCCGGTGGCGAACACGAATACCCAGGCTATCCTCTATGTCCGTATCGACAGCGATGGACAGGGGCTGGTGTGGAATGACGCCGATCTCGGTGCAGATGCGACCTACAGTGTTGCTGCTACCAATGATGCGACGGAAATCGATATTACGTGGATCAACCCCACGGATACCGCCTACTTCGACCAGGCGCAGCCTTTGATCGGGGCGCTGGGTACCGTGACAGCGAACAGCAATCAGTTCACTATCGGGAGCAATATGGACGCGACCGGTAGTGTGGTTGTTTCGGTCACCGCTGCAGCACTAGCCAGTGGTACGGTCACAATCCAGAAATTGGTTGGCAGTGTCTGGCAGGATGTTAATACCGACAACGCATTCAACGTGGCTGTTGGTGTGCTCGGGAATGTCAAGACGATCGATATCGGCAGTCTGGATCTAGATGCTGGAACCTATCGGGTTCATACGACGCTTTCGGGCGCCCTTGCGGCAATCTCTGTCACGACTGACGTGAACGTCACCCATCTGGATCAGCATGTGATCTCTGGTGATCCGTCAATCAGCGGCAGCTTGGTCGCCAATGATGGTGTCGTCCCTGAAGGCTCGCGGGTCGTAGTTTCAGACGGCGGTACTTTTGTTGACGCAAGCGCAGCGGGCACTGTCATCCATGGTGTCCATGGTGACCTGACCGTCTATAGCAATGGTACATACAAGTATGAGCCGCTGGACACGTTGGCCTATGCCGACCGCGAAGGGACGGACAGCTTCACCTACAAGATCGTGCTTCCGGGCGGTTATGAAACGACGGCGGAACTGGTTGTCCAGCTTCATGACGGCGCGGCCGTAACGTTTACAACGGAGACGGCTGATCCGGTATCGGCAGAGAGTTTCTCGGCGGACACATCAGGCGATGTCGTGGCGCTTGGCGGTCTCGCCGGATCGGATGCTTCGGACAGCTCGCCAGAACCGGCGCAGCATAATCTGTCAGAGGCTCTCCTCCTTGACGACGGCGGCGGTGAGATCGTTCTGCCTTCCAGCGATAGCGAAACGGGCGGAGGCAGCTCTGCCGATGCGGCGGTAAGCAGCACAGATACCGATCTGATAACGGTAGATGAGGGCAGCACGGTGATCGATCCGTTGGCTTATCTGACACCCGATCCGCTGAGACAGGAGGACCCACCCCACTCTGCACATATGGTTTGATCGATCTTCCCTGCCGCCGGCTGGTCGGCGGCAGGGTTTCATCCGAAAATTTTCAGGCTTCGGCCGGTTATAACGGATATTAGATGCATAAAGCCCCGGTCTTAAATCATTTGCCAACCATATTGCTCAGTTCATGCCTTCTGGCGGCGTGCCAGACCACTACAATTGACCCGGCTCCGGGAGACCAGCTTTCTGCCCGGCCAACAAGGAAAGCGGAGGCTCCCCGGCCCCCGTCAACAACGGGTTCCGTTCCCCCAAACCCTGTTGCTGACGGGGGCAATCCTGCTCGAAATCCCGCGCCCGCGATACAGGCTTCAGCGGGGTCCCTAACAATGGAAACTGCCGTTCGGCGTGCCGTCGGCTGGCATCCAGCCGTCGACGAAGCGACAGGCCGGATTTATCAGGCCGACGAACGCATTCGGGCTGCGCAGGCAGGGTACTATCCCAAGCTCAATGCGGGCGTCGCTTCCGGTTATCAGAGCAGCAATAGGGAAGGCTGGCGGCCGAATTTCAATGTCTCGGCGTCGCAGATGCTTTACGATTTCGGCAAGGTTTCCAGTTCGGTCGACATTGAACGGGCCGTAAAGGATATCAGCAATGCTCGCCTTCTTCTCGCTATCGATGATCTATCGCGCGACACTGCCAATGCCGTTGTCGAGGTGCAGCGCTACAGAAGGCTTTCGGCGCTGGCCCAGGAACAGGTGGCAGGGGTTAAAGTCATCGCGGGCCTCGTCAACCAACGCACGGACAAGGGGGCGAGCACCATGTCCGACAAGGTACAAGCCGATGCGCGTGTAGAGTCCGCGCTGGCTACCCAGTTGCAATACCAGTCCGAATTGAACCGCTGGCAGGTGGCTCTCGGAGCGCTGATCGGCGGCGGTTCGCCAAACCCCGTTTCTGGTGAGCCCGGCTGGCTGGGCAAGGCCTGCGATGCTGCAACCCCGGACTGGGAAGAAGTGCCTGCAATGCTGCAGGCCAAGGCGGAGAAGGAGGAGGCTGAGGCGCAACTGGCCGCCAGCCGGGCTGAAGCTCTCCCAACCGTATCCCTTGAGGCGATGACCGGATACGATCTCAACGCGTCGAGGGACGATACACGAAGCAATGATCGCCAGCCGGAATATTCCGTAGGCCTGAATGTTTCGTCGAACCTCTACAATGGCGGCCAGACGACAGCCCGTAAAAGAGCTGCGGCCTATGCACTCCAGTCGGCAGAAGCAGCCATCAGTACCGCCCGCTACGATATCGAGCGCAATCTCATGGAGGCGAGAAGCCAGATTGGTACGTTGGGCCGGTTGATGGGATCGCTGGAATCGCGTGCGAACATGATGGTCAAGACGCGCGATCTTTACCGCGAACAATATCTGGAACTGGGGACCCGAACGCTTCTGGACCTGCTCAATGCCGAGCAGGAATTACATGAATCGCGGTTTCAGATCGCCAATACCGTCCATGATCTGCGGCGGCTCAATATCAGCTGCCTTTATAATTCCGGTAAGATACGCCGCGAGTTCGGCATCAATCCCGCGATGGTGCGAGGAGGCACGGTCAGCCAATGAAACATGGCGAAATCTCTCCCGAAATGGGATCAGTCTTGAGCTTTGAGCCAGAAGAAGACGTACAGGAGCCGAGGTTTTGCCAGGAACGCTGGCTGGAAGCCTTGCGGCTTGTTGCACAATATTACCGACTTCCGCTTTCTGTTCAGGGTGTAAAACTCGCCGCCGCTTCCATAGACCCCAATTCAACTGACGAGATGAAGCTTCATGCGATGGCCCGCCGCATGGGGCTGGGTATCAAGCTGGTCGACCCACAAAATATCAATCTTTCCAACTGGCATGTGCCTTTCATTCTTGAATTGACGGATGGGCAATTGGCGGTTGTTCACAAGATTTCAACGGATAGGGAAGCTGGGGTCTGGCTGAGCGGCGAACAGGGGCTGGAACATGCATTTCCCCTTGATGCTCTTGTCGTCCAAACCCGTCATGTTCTGCTGGCTCGCCCGGCCCGGACTGTTCCTGATGCGCGCGTCGATGCCTATATCAAGCCTTTCGAGGAAAACTGGCTAAGGCGGATCGTCTTTCATGATCTTGGGTCCTATAGCCATGTGCTGGTCGCTTCATTTATCGCCAATGTGCTTGGGCTGACGGGTATCATTTTTTCGATGCAGGTCTATGACCGTGTCATCCCTGCGCAGTCGTTCAATACGCTCTATGTTCTGTTCAGCGGCGTCGTGCTGGCGATTTGCTTCGATTTCATGATGCGTCGCGCACGAATGGGCATCATTGATATGCTCGGAAAGCGTACCGACCTGCAAATGTCAGATGTCGTGTTCGGTCACGCGCTCCGGGTGCGTAACCGGGCCCGACCGACTTCTACAGGTTCTTTCATCGCGCAGTTGCGCGATATTGAACAAGTGCGCGAATTGTTGACCTCAACGACCGTTGCAGCAATTGCGGACCTGCCGTTTTTCCTTCTGTTTCTCGTGCTGTTCTGGTGGCTGGCGGGGCCGTTGGTCTTTATCCCGCTGGCCGCGATCGCAGCCTTGATCTTGCCCGGTGTCTTTCTGCAAAGGCGTCTCCGCCGGCACGCCAATGAGGCCATGCGCGAGTCATCATTACGAAACGCCATGCTGGTGGAAACAGTACAGGGCATAGAAGACATCAAAAGCCTGCAGGCGGAGGATCGCTTCCAACAGCAGTGGAACCATTTCAATGCTGTTACCGGCGAGGCGCAGATCAGGCTTCGTTCCGTTACAAACGGATTGAGCGTATGGACCCAGAATGTGCAGACGGGCGTTTACGCGTTGACGGTATTTATCGGTGCGCCCATGGTCATCAGTGGTGACATAACCACCGGCGCACTTGTCGGCGCATCCATTCTCGGTTCGCGTATGCTGGCGCCGATGGCGCAATTTACGCAGATCGCCGGGCGTTTGCAGCATGCGAGGATCGCAAAACAAGGACTGGACCGTCTTATGCAGATGCCGGTCGACCATCCCGACAGCGAAACCCGGATTCACTGCCCGCATATCAAGGGTTCCTATCTCCTGAAGAACGCGCTCTTCCGTTATGGTGATGAAAGCTCGCCTCCAGCGCTGCTGGTGCGCGACCTTAAGATCGAACACGGTGAGCGGGTTGCTGTTCTCGGACGAAACGGTGCAGGTAAATCCACGCTCCTGCTCGCCCTGTCGGGGCTTATGGACGCAAGTGACGGTGAGGTTCTGCTGGACGATCTCTCCTTGCCGCAGATCGATCCGGCGGACGTCCGGCGCGACATCGGTCTTCTGACACAGAATTCGCGCCTGTTCTTCGGCACATTGCGCGACAATATCACGATGGGTGCGCCTGACGCTTCGGACGATGAGATCCGGCGCGTTCTTGCCATGGTCGGAGCCGATGGCTTTATCCGCAAACTTCCGCAAGGCCTCGAATATCTTGTTCAGGAAGGGGGAAGCGGTCTTTCCGGGGGCCAGAAGCAGGCCATATTGCTGGCGCGGCTGCTGATACGGGACCCGTCGGTGGTGCTGCTCGATGAACCGACATCCACGATGGATGAGGCGACCGAGCGCCATTTCATCCAGCAATTCGCAAAGTGGAGCGCAGGGCGCACCGTGGTCCTCGCGACACATCGCACGCGGGTGCTGGAACTGGTTGAACGGCTTATCGTCGTCGAAAACGGACAGATAGCACTGAACGATACCAAAGAACGTGGGCTGCAGGCCCTGCTCGGCGTAAGCAAGGTCGAAGCCCCGAGAACGGCCCCTGCAGCATCGGCCAGAACATAGGAACTGGCTCTGGTTGGGAGAATGGCGATATGGCAGCCCTTGGCGAAGATTTCGGCGATTGGGTGAACGGGAGTGTCGACGGTGCACGGCTGAAACGTTCGAAGCGTTTTGTCCGGCTTGTATTCCTGTTCTTCGCGGTTCTGCTGATCTGGGCTTATCTGGCTTTGCTCGATGAAGTGTCGACTGGCACCGGCAAGGTAGTTCCAACGTCCCAGGAGCAGGTGATCCAGTCCTTGGAGGGCGGGGTTCTAGCGAAGCTTTATGTTCGTCAGGACGATGTCGTCGAACCAGGCAAGATACTGGCTCAGCTCGATCCAACGGTCACTGAGGCAACGGTACAGGAAAGTTCCGCCAAATACCGTGCTGCGCTGGCCAGTTCCGCTCGTCTGACGGCGGAAGTCAATGGGAGCGATCTGGAATTTCCTGACGAACTGGATGCATTTCCTTCGCTTCAGGCATCAGAGACCAAGTTATATGAAGCGCGCAAACGCAGCCTCAAGGAGTCGCTCGATTGGCTTGCGGAGTCTAAGAAACTGGCGCAGGACGAACTCGCCATCAGCCAGTCGCTGACAAAGATGGGCGCTGCCAGCAATGTGGAAGTCATCCGGCTGAAGCGGCAGCTTGTCGAGCTTCAACTCAAGGAAACCGAGATCCAATCGGACTATATTGTCAAGGCACGTGAGGAACTCGCGAAAGCTAATGCGGACGTGGAATCGCTTTCTTCGGTGATAAGGGGCCGGGCGGACTCGCTTGCGCGGCTGACCCTGCGCTCTCCAGTGCGCGGCATCGTGAAGAACATTGAAGTTTCGACGATAGGCGGTGTGGTTCCTCCCAACGGCAAGCTGATGATTATCGTCCCGCTGGATGAACAGCTTCTCATCGAGGCTCGCATCTCCCCGCGCGACATTGCCTATATCCATCCCGACCAGCCAGCAACGGTCAAGGTCACCGCGTATGACTATGCGATATATGGCAGCTTGAAGGGAAAGGTCGTCAGTATTTCACCGGATACAATTCAGGACGAGGTCAAACCGGAAGAGTTCTACTATCGTGTCTTCATAAAGACCGAAACAGACGCACTTTTCAACAAAACTGGCGAGCGTTTTCCAATCGTCCCCGGCATGGTCGCTACCGTTGACATTCATACCGGCAGCAAGACTGTTATGGATTACCTCATCAAGCCTTTCAACAGAGCGCGGGAAGCACTCCGGGAAAGATAGTTGGCTTGTATTATCCGCGTGGCGAGAATGCCATTTCCCAATGGGCTCGCTGAGTCGTGGGTGTAAACCACCAGTGACTGAATAAGTCGAAATCGGCTTTAAACGGTTTCGTAGAAGCTGTCCCGCATGGAGCGCAGGATGATGACCGCAGAAGCAGCACCGGGATCGACATGACCAAGCGAGCGCTCACCCAAACGAGCAGCGCGGCCCCGTGCGGCCACCATAGAACGGGTTGAATCCGCACCCTTTTCAGCTGCTTCGAGAATTCTGTTCCACATTTCCAGGCTGCTCAAGCCGTGCGTTCGCGCGTCAACAGCCGTTTCCATCGCCGGTATCCATGCATCCAGCATGGTTTTATCGCCACGTTGTCCCTTTCCGCGTTCCTGAATGCCTCGTGTGATCGCCTCGACGATGCCGGCCTGGTCCTCGGCGTCGAGGCTTTCGCGCGGTTTAAGGGCCTTGGAAGCGTGGCGAAATGCCGTCGCATAGAGGGGACCGGTGGAAGCGCCCACGGTGTCGAGAAAAGCGGCTGCAGCTGCGGCGAAAATCTCGGAAGGGAGTATGTGCTCCAAATCCAACTTGGCAAGCGCGCTGTTGATGGCTGAAAAGCCCAGCACCATGGTGATGCCGTGATCCGCATCGCCAATTGCTCCGTCGAGATCGGAAAGTCGTTCTTTTTCCTCCTTCATCGAAAAGGCAATGAGCTGGAACATTCGGCTTAGACGACGCGCTGCAGTTTCCTGCATTTGTACCTCCCAGACAATCTGGAATTCATGTAACCGCCGAAAGCGGCTTTAATCAGTTGACCCGCAGAAAAGCCGTATCGCAAGGATGCGACAAGAGATCGGACAATTCCTGATCGAGGTGCATGACGGATATAGATGCTCCGTTCATGTCCAGCGATGTGCAGTAGTGGCCTACCCAATTGGCTTCGATTGTTATTTGCTTGGCGCTCAGCCGTTGTTCGACGCGTCGGAACAAAATGTAGAGTTCCATCAGCGGCGTTGAGCCGAACGAATTTACCAGTACCGCCACCCGATCTCCCGGCGATGCATTCATCTCACTGAAAATCCGGTCCATGATGTGATCGACAATGGCATCGGCGGACATCATTTTCTCGCGAACAACGCCACGTTCGCCGTGAATACCCACGCCGATCTCCATTTCTTCAGCGCCGATTTCGAAATTGTGGCGCCGTGTCTGGGGCAGGGAACAGGGCTCCAGCGCAACGCCCATCGTAAAGGTTCTTCGGTTGGCCTTGCGCGTCACCGCTTCGCATGCCTCGAGCGACATGCCGCGGTCACACGCTGCACCGGCTGCCTTGAAGATGAAGAAATTTCCCGCTACGCCGCGCCGACCGTCGCGATCCTCCACTGCGGACGACGATATATCGTCTGTTGTCAGAACGGTCCGTGTGGGAATGCCAGCTTCCTGCGCCATTTCGGCCGCCATCTCGAAATTCATGACATCCCCGACATAGTTGCCATAGACGAAGAGGACGCCTTCTCCGCCGGAGGCGGCCTTGGCGCATTCGAGAATTGGGGCAGGGGGAGGCGAGGAAAAGACATTCCCGATGGCTACCGCATCGGCAAGCCCTTTTCCGACATAGCCCAGAAAACACGGTTCATGCCCGGACCCGCCGCCAATCACCAGTCCTACTTTTCCCTGTCGGGGCCCGGTCCGTGCGACGAGCGCGCGTTTCGATCCGTTGATAGGAGCGAGATAGGACCGGTGCGCTCTGGTGGCGCCATCAAGCATTTCCTCCACGACATCGTCGGGACTGTTCAGAAACTTCTTGATATGCGTGCGGTAATGGCTGGACACGTGGGCCGGCTCCGCACGCAGCTTCTGCGAAAGCTTGCTGTCGATTTCAGTCACGCCATCCGCGTTGAGGATACCGCGTCCTGTCGCGGCATCGGTAATCAGAATGTTGATATAACCGCCCCGCAAGGCGGCGAGAATTGCAGGTACTTTGTCGAAACCACCTGCAACTGCGATGCGCATGTCGATGTTGCGCAACCTGTCGAGCGTAATACCGATGGTCCTGTCGTCAAGCGGGCCTGATACAGGCTGTCCATGAGAATCGATGAAGCGCCCGGCGACGACGCCGACGGCATTCTTGGCCAGATATTCCTGTATGGAGACGTTCTCGAAAAAGCCGCTGGTATGAATCGTGGAATTCGGTCGGAGCGAAGAAATACCGAACAACGCCTTGTTCGCGTGGTCCAATGCCTGGAACTGCTCCGCAATAATCGGTTCTCCGACTATTGCTGCCTTGACGTGAGCACTGGATACGATAGCTGGCGCTGTGATGTTGACGAGATGCGCATTTGTCGCCCGTGCCATGGCTGCCGCGCATAATTCGGGGGTGTAAGCGAAACTGGCGCGTGTTCCACCGGTAGCCTGAACGACGGTCACATCCTGCAGATTGGCTATGCGGGTGTTCTCAGCGATAGCGAGGACCGTCCGCCCCCAGGCGACAGCGAGCGTATCCCCGGATTTTAGAAGCTTGGCGATTGCTTGCGCAGCTGCGGTTCCAAGCCGGTCGATAAGCGCCTGCGCGCCGTCATCATTTGGCACTACCAGACAGTCGTTCAATCCGAAATGGCGCTTGAGTTCCTGCGCGATTGCAAGGGAACCGAGGCGCGCGGGTTCGATCGAGATGTTGACGATGCCACGGCTACGGGCATCCGCCAGATAGCTGTTCACGGTAGCCCGCGAAATCCCCATGATTTCAGCGATTTCACCCTGCGTGCGCCCATCTTCATAATAGAGCCAGCACGCCCAAACGTACGGATCGTCACCATAGCGCAGCGGAATGCCGTGGGTCGGTTCCACCTGTCCAATCTTGCTTGCGGTTGTTTTTCCGTTTGGCGCCATGTTCTCTGCACTGAACCTCTTGTTTCCTTCTAAACATATCCAACAAAAGTGCGAAGCGGTTTTGTGTTGGATAATGCGTAAAAACAGAAGATTGAGCGGTTCTGCTGAACCTGTCTTAACCGGACTGCTCTATCGTCGGGTTGCCTGGCAATACAACGGTTTTGCTTGGAGTTTTTTAGAATGCGCGGAAACAGCAGGCCCGGTTCCTGGCTTTACACCGGGCCTGCTGATCGTCGGTAATCCCTACTGGAACCGCACCCGTGCGCCGTCGGAAAGTTCCTTGAGGATAATGGCGCAGGATGTCGCTCCGGCATCCAGAACACCCAGCGACCTTTCGCCAAGACGGCTGGCGCGACCGATCTTCGCCACCAGATCGATCGTCGAATCCCGGCCTTTCTCAGCGGCTAAGACGAGAGCTTCGAGGGCCTCGGCAAATGACTTTCCGGCAGCGGTGGCTTCATCGAAAGCTTCGATGGCAGGCACGAGCGTGTCCAGCAATGTCTTGTCACCGACCTTTGCAGAGCCGATTGACTGGATACCTTCAAGCCCGGCGTGAAGCATGCGGCTGAACGCAGCCGCATCGATATTCTCGATCCCGTCTATTTTTTCCGCAAATTCGGTGAACATCACGCCGTAAAGCGGCCCCATCGAGCCGCCGATCTCGGTCATGAGCACTGTGCCAAGCGTATCGAGAGAAGCGGCCAGTGTCTCGTTCTTCCCCTTCAGTCGTTCGGCGGCCATGTTGAACCCCTTGGCCATGTTGACGCCGTGATCGCCATCACCGATCTTGCCGTCGATCTCGCTGAGATAGGCGCGGTTCTCGACAATCCGGTCGGCCATTGCCAGCACGATGTCTCCGGCTTTTGCGTTATTGAGTGTTTGCACAGGTCTCTTCCTTACAGAATGGTGGTGCAGCGCACTTCCACGTCGAGCAGTTCTTTCAGTTCGTTGTCCAGCGCCATGATCGTCAGCGTTGCGCCGACCATTTCAAGCGAAGTGAAATAATTGCCGATATAAGTGCGATGGATTGTCAGTCCGCGTGCCCGGATCTCGGATTCAATCGTGTCGTTGAGGATATAAAGCTCGTTCAGCGGCGTTGCGCCCAGACCCGAAATAAGCACGGCCACTTCGGTGCCTTCAGCAAGTTCGTAGTCATCGAGCACGATCTGGCACATATCTTTTGCGACTTCGGCTGCGGGCTTGAGCGGCTCCACCCGCACCCCAGGCTCGCCGTGATGCCCGATCCCGACTTCCATCGTTCCCGGCGCGATCTCGAAATTCGGATGACCGACGGCAGGCAGCGTGCATGGACCGAGCCCCACACCGATCGAACGGCAGTTATCGATGGCCTTCTGCGCTGTGGCGCGAACCTCCTCCAGCGCGGCTCCAGTTGCCGCTTTTGCGCCGCCAACCTTCCACATGAAAATCTCGCCGGCAACGCCGCGCCGCTTTTCGCGTTCGTCGGCAGGGGCTGAACAGACATCGTCGTTCGCGACGACTGTCGCAACTTCGATGCCGTCCTTGGCGGCCAACTTGGTCGCCATCTTCACATTCATGTTGTCGCCCGCGTAGTTGCCATAAAGGACGACAACGCCCTTGCCGCCGTCTGCTTCGCGTATGGCATCGTGAAAACTCTTGGCGGTTGGCGAGGAAAACAGTTCCCCCACCGCTACCGCATCAAGCATGTTCTTCCCCGTGTAACCGATGAAAGCGGGCTCATGACCGGAACCGCCACCTGTAACGACACCGACCTTGCCGGCGACGGGGGCATCTTTCGCAGCAATGACACGCGGGTTTTCCGCGAGCCGGACGATGTCGGAATGAGCTTTGACAAAACCCTTCACGGTATCTTCCACGACTTCGTCCGGATTGTTGATGAAGCGCTGCATGATATCTCCTGTAAGATGAATGAGCGCTGGGCTCAAAGAATGGTATAGCCGCCGTCGATCAGGAGATCGGCACCAGTAATCATGTCGGCTCCTGCAGATGCGAGGAATACGGCTGCTGCGGCAATCTCTTCTGGATAGGCAAAACGCCCTGCGGGGATACGCTTCTTTGCGGCCTCGCCCTTTTCACCGGCCCAGGCCTTCTTGCCGAGTTCCGTGAGCACGATGGTCGGTGAAAGTGTGTTGACGCATATTCCATGCTTGCCCCATTCGGCTGCGAAGGTCTTCGACATGCCGATGACGCCGAACTTCGACGCGCAGTAGGCGACGTGTTCTTCAATAGCGACTGTGCCTGCCTGAGAGGCGAGATTGATGATCTTGCCGCCCTTGCCCGCAGCGATCATGGCGCGACCGACCGCCTGAGTAACGAGGAAACTTCCTTTCAGATTATTGGAGATGGTCTTATCCCATTCATCGAGCGAAATTTCTTCTGCGGGAGCCAGATAGACGACACCTGCGCTATTGACCGCAATGTCGATTGTGCCGAACTCATCATTGACCGCTGCGATTGCGTCATTGACCGACTGCTGGCTCGAAACATCGCAAACGAACGGCTTTGCGTTTTCGCCGAGTTCCGCGGCTTTGGCTTTCGCAATATCAGCGCTGATATCGAGCACTGCGACTTTGGCGCCTTTGGCGATGAAAGCTCTGGATATTGCAGCACCGATCCCGGAAGCGCCTCCGGTCACGATTGCAATTTTTCCGGAAAGCGGGAAGTTCAGGTCAATTTGGGGAGCTTGATCGGACATTTTGTGCCTCGGGAGTCTGGTTTGTGAGCCTGGCGGCCCGGCATCCCTATCATGACTTTCACGATAAGTGGCGGGGCCGCCCAGGCAGCGTTACTTGCGGCTTTCCAGGAGCTTGTCGACGTTTTGAGCGGTCACGGGCGTCCATGGAACATTGTAGTTCTTGTTCTTGCCGTCGTTAAACGGCATATCCGGATACTGCGCCCAGATATCGGATTGAGGCTTGTACTCGCCCTTCTTGGCGTGGAAGATCGCAAGGTCGAGAGCGCCTTGTGCCTGCGCATTTGCATCCTGCAGAATGGAAGTCATCGTGCCTTCCTTGACCGCATGCAGTGCATCGGTAATACCGTCGATGCCGGCGATTGCGAAATCACTCACCTTGAGGTTGGCGGCCTTGATCGCCTCGATCGCTCCGAGCGCCATTTCGTCATTCTGGCCGATCACGCCCTTGATCTGACCGGGATGTGCGGTCAGCCAATTCTCCATAAGGGTCTGCGCTTCAGCGCGAGACCAATTCGCAGTCTGGTCTTCAAGAACATTCACGTCCGGGCATTCGGCCAGCGCTTTCTTGTTGCCTTCCAGACGGGAAATCTGTGCGGATTGGCCGATTGGTCCTTCAAGGATGACGACATTTCCCTTGCAGCCGATCTTGTCGAGCACGTCCTTGGCTTCCATATAGCCCGACACCGTATCGTCGGAGCCGACATAGGCCGCGAGCAAATCGGAGTTGACGCGTGTGTTCGAACCTACAACCGGGATGCCTGCGTCGCTGGCGGCCTGAACGGCGGTAGCACCTGCCTCGATATCAATAGGCACGAAGATGATCGCGTCGAACTTCTGCGTAATCATCGTATTGAACTGTTCCTGCTGGACCAGCGCATCATAACGCCCGTCGAATATAGTCAGGTCAACCTCGCCGTTCTTGACCGCCGGATGCTTTTTCAGGGCTTCCGACCAGACCTGCATGAACTCGGCATTCAATCCGTAAGGCGCCGCGCCGATCTTGAGCTTCTTGTCTTGTGCCAGTGATGGCGTAACGATTAGTGCGGACGCCGCAGCGAGCGCGATCAACAGTTTTTTCATTGCAATCTCCTCCTTGTTGATTTGGCATACCGATCAGTATGCCGTTCTTGAAAATGGGGGCGGTGCGGCTAGGCAATTTCCCGTTTGAATTGAATCGGAAGAAATGCCCTTCCGTTTGCTTTTGCGCATGTCCTTACCCCGAAACCGTTTCCTGCTTTCGGGAGGCCTGCTCTAGGCGCCCTGGTTGCGTTTCTGATCAAGCATGACCGCGCCTACGATGAGTGCTCCCTTCAAAACCTGCTGGTAGTAGGACTGGATACCCATCAGATCGAGACCGTTGTTCATGACACCGATGATGAGCGCGCCGATGAGTGTTCCCGTGATGCGCCCGACGCCGCCCGACAGGCTGGTGCCGCCAATGACGACCGCTGCGATGGCATCGAGTTCATAGCTGATACCCGCTTGCGGCAGCGCCGATCCGGTGCGGGCCGACAGGACCATGCCTGCAAGGCCGGCCAGCCCGCCGGAGATGACGTAAACAGAAAAGCGCACCCGTGATATGTTGATGCCAGAAGTATTCGCGGCGTGGGGATTGCCGCCAACAGCGTAGATATAGCGGCCGAACCGCGAGCGATTCAGAATCCACCATGATACCAGAAACACGATCGCGAGCAGAATGACAGGAACCGGAACGCCGAGAATGTTGCCGGTTCCAATCCAGCGAAAATCCGGGACAAGGGCGGGTACCGGCTTGCCGCCGCCGTAGATCAAGGTCAGGCCGCGCGCTGCGGAAAGCATGCCGAGCGTGGCCACGAATGCCGGAACCGCGAAGCGTGAGACTATCGTGCCGACCAGCGCGCCACAGCCGATGCCCACGAGCAGGCCGACGGGAATGGCTATGAACGGTGAATATGGAGCCCCCGCAATGCCTGCCGTCGCCGACGTGGTTGCAAGGCTGGCGCTGACGATACCGGCCAATGCGACCACAGAGCCAACGGAGAGGTCGATGCCACGCGTCAGAATGACGAAGGTCATGCCGATGGCGAGAATGCCGTTGATGGAGGTTTGCAGCAAAACGTTGGAAATATTGCCTGCTGTCAGGAAATACTCGTTGGAGAACGAGAGGATCGTGGCCAGAAGCAGGAAGGCGATGAATATGCCATATTCCTGAACGACCAGCCTGCGACGTTCGGAGCCAAACCAGCTGGTTGGTGAATTATTCTCTGTGGTGGACACTGTTCTACCTCTCCAGAACCGGCCGCAAGTGCTGATGCAGGCGACTGTTCTATCTCCTTGGTCTCAACCGATACGCGGTGCTTCCGTGTCAATCTTCATGTCGAAAGATGCACCAGCGTCTGCGCGTTCGTTTCCGCCCTGCGATAAATGCCAACCGATTGTCCCCCGCGCATGACCATGATGCGATCGGACATGCCGAGAACCTCATCGATCTCCGATGAGATCATGACTACAGTTCCGCCTTCGGCGGCAAATTCGCAGATGACGCGGTAAATTTCCTGTTTTGCGCCGACATCGACACCGCGCGTTGGTTCATCAAGCAGCAGAACGCGCGGGCTTCGCAGGAACCATTTTCCAAGTACGACCTTCTGCTGGTTGCCACCCGAAAGGCCGGAAACCGCCATCGTGTCATGCGCGACCTTGATCCTGAAACGCTCGATCATTGCCCTGCTGGCTGACGATTCCTCGCGTCGGTTCATTGCAAAATGCGGGCTCATCTCGGGCAGGCTGGCAAGGCAGATATTGTTGCGAACGCTGTCGCCAAGATTGAGTCCGGTGAGTTTTCGGTCCTCCGTCACGAAGGCGAGCCCGAGCGCCATGGCATCCGAGGGACGCCGGATGCTTATCGTCTCACCTTCCAGACGGATTGCGCCTTGGGAGGCTTTATCCAGTCCGAAAAGACAGTTGAATATTTCCGAACGACCCGACCCCATCAATCCGTAGATGCCGAAGATCTCACCCTTGTGCGCGGTGAAGGAGATATCGGTTATCTTGCCTGGTGCGCTGAGGCCCAAGACCTCGAGGCCTGGAACTTCTGTCGGGACATTCGTCTTGATGTATTCGTCACCCAATTCCCGTCCGATGATCAAACGGATCAATTCTGCGCGCGTGATAGCTCCGAGATCGCCGCTGTCGATATAGCTGCCGTCGCGAAACACGGTATAGGTGTCGGCAATCTGAAAAATTTCCGACAGGCGATGCGAGACGTAAACGACCCCTTTGCCGCTCGCTTTCAGCCGTTCGATCGCGGCAAAAAGCTGCTGGGCTTCCTTTTCGCCAATGGCAGACGTCGGTTCGTCCATGAAAATGACTTCGGCGTCGTGACTGAGCGCTTTTGCGATCTCAACCAGTTGAATCTGGGCGACGGACAGATTCATCATGAACTGATTGGCGCGAATTTTGAATTCGAGTTGGTCGAGAAGTTTTTGGGCATTCCGGTTCATCGTTTTGAAGTCGATGCCGCCGAAACGACGAAGCGGTTCTCTGCCCAGATAGATGTTTTCCGCCACGGTCATGTGCGGGATGGGGCTCAGCTCCTGCTCGATTATGGCGATGCCCGCCTGCAACGCTTCAGCAGGGCTGGAATATGTGACTTCTTTTCCGCGCCGCCGGATATGACCTTCGTCACGGGCGTGAATGCCCATCAAAATTTTCAGAAAGGTGGATTTGCCCGCGCCGTTGCCCCCGCAAAGTGCATGCACCGAGCCGGGCCGCAACTGGAGGCGTCCGTTCCGCAAGGCGGCAACGCCGCCAAAGGACTTTTTCAGCCCCTCCACATCCAGCAGAAGTTCCAATGCATTTCCTCCGGTGGCGGCAGTTGTTCTGCCGCCGGTTTCAACGGCCTCGCCGTCGTTTTGACAATATTCGATAAATGATCGACAAATGTCAACCTTTCATGTAAGAAGGACAAAAAGGGGAAAAGCAACATCAGCCCTGACGGTAGCTGGGCGGCGACAATAACGTTCCTATTCAATGGGTTAAGTGTAATCAGACGGATCGGCAGGTTTTGAGTGTAGATCTGGCCCGTGATTGCGCTTCCAGCTGAGGGATCTCCCGTTTTTGAGAAGATTTCGGTGTTGAGGGGAAATGTGTTGACAAGAGACAGAACTGTCTGACAAATGTCAAAATGTGGAGGCGGTCTTCAAGCTATCACCTGTCAGGAGGCGGCAGGGTTTGAAGAACGAGAAATGCTTCGATAGCGGGAGGATGGACGTGTCATCGAACAGCCTAGATCGACAGACGCTGTTTCTGGCGTTGATCAATGTCGCCGTTCTGGCGGCGGGCGGCTTTCTGGCCGGTTCAAATTTCATGGACAGCTATAACCTGCAATCGATGGCGTCGCAGGTTCCCGAATTGGGACTGCTGGCCTTCGGTGTCATGCTGGCGATGATTTCAGGCAATGGCGGTATCGATCTTTCGGGCATCGCGCTGGCAAATCTTTCCGGCATCGTCGCGTTTCTGCTGACACGCCATTATATTCCGGCTGCCGATGCACCGCTGCTTTTCTCGTGGGTATTTGCCGGTCTGGCGCTGGTCGTCGGGTTGATCGGCGGTGTCATCAATGGGATCGTGATTGCCTATGCGCGCCTGACGCCATTGATCGCAACGCTCGGAACCCAGCTTCTTTTTACCGGCATTGCCGTGTTCCTGACCAACGGCTCCGCCGTCAGCATGGGCTTTATCGAGCCGCTCGATAATTTCGGCAACATGCCCGTTCTTGGCGTTCCGATGTGCTTTGCGCTGTTTATCGCTATCGCTCTGGCGCTGTCATTCCTGCTCAAATACACGCCTTTCGGCGTGAAACTGATGCTACTTGGCAGCAATGCCAAGGCGGCTCGCTATGGCGGTATCAATGAAAGGCGCATGCTTCTCATCACCTATACGCTGTGCGGCCTTCTTGCTTCAGTTGCGGGGATCATCATTGCTGCGCGCAACTCTTCGGTGAAGTGGGATTATGGCGGGTCTTACGTCCTGATTGCGATCCTGATTGCCGTCTTGGGCGGTGTGAAGCCGGAGGGCGGCTGCGGGAAGATACTCTGTGTGCTTCTGGCCGCTACGGCTCTGCAGATACTCTCAAGCCTGTTCAATTTCATGAATATCTCGAATTTCTTCCGCGATCTTGCCTGGGGTGTTCTGCTGATGGCGCTTCTGGCATCGGCACGCATGCACTTCAGCTACTGGCTGCGGCCCAGAAGACAATAGCGACAAGGCTGCGGTTCCGGGATGAAGCCGCCAGCCGAGGACCCAAAAAACAATCTGCTTATATTAATGGAGGAGTCTTATGAGCATGTTTTCCAAACTGATAGCGGGCACGATGCTTGCGGGAACAGTCATGGCCGGCGCCGCACTCGCGGCAGACAAGCCGACCATCGTGACGGTAGTCAAGGTTACTGGTGAAAACTGGTTTACCCGCATGAACGAAGGGGTTGATGCTTATGGCAAGGACAATGCCAATGTGAGCGCCAGCCAGGTGGGCCCGGCAAAGGCTGATGCCGCGCAGCAGACCCGCATCATCGAAGACCTCGTTGCCAAGAATGTCTCGGCGATTGCCGTTGTGCCGATGGACCCTTCTGCACTTGAAGGCGTGCTACGCCGCGCTTCACAGCGCGGCATCAAGGTCATCACCCATGAGGGTGACAGCCTCGTGAATACCGATGTCGATATCGAAGCCTTCGACAACAAGGCATTCGGCGCGCGTATAAATGAAAAACTTGCCGAATGCATGGGCAAATCGGGCAAGTGGACCTCGTTCGTGGGATCGCTTGGCAGCCTCACGCATAATCAATGGGTCGATGCCGGTGCCGAAAACGCCAAGCAGTATCCCGATATGGAACTGGTGGCAGAGAAGAACGAATCCTTCAATGATGCCAACCGGGCCTATGAAAAGGCCAAGGAAATCCTCCGTAAATATCCGGATATCAAGGGCTTTCAGGGATCGTCCGCTATCGATGTGATCGGCATAGGTCGTGCCGTGGAGGAAGCGGGACTGCAGGACAAGACCTGCGTGTTCGGTCTCGGGCTTCCGAAGGATACCGGTCCATATCTCGAAAGCGGTGCTGTCGACCAGATTTTTTTCTGGGACCCGAAGGATGCCGGCTACGTCATGAACAAGGTCTCCGATCTCGTTCTCAAGGGCGAGGAAATCAAGGATGGCATGGATCTGGGTGTTCCGGGTTACGAGAAGATGACCGTCATCAAGGGGCCGGGCAAGGGCATCATCATCCAGGGCCAGGCCTGGGTTGATGCGGACAAGTCCAACTACAAGAACTTCCCGTTCTGACTACGAAGCAACGCGCCACGCTGACCTCCAGGGCCGCCCGCACCACAGCGGCCCTGGAGGGACCATCCGGAATTTCAGGAATTCGCCATGCTCGCCACCGATACAACGACACATTCTGCGCCGCCGTTTCTAGAGGTCAGAAACGTCAAGAAATCCTTTGGCGGCGTAAAAGCACTCAAAGACGTCAGCCTGACAATTGAGGCCGGACAAATCTACCATTTGATGGGAGAGAACGGTTGCGGCAAGAGCACGCTGATCAAAATCCTCTCAGGCGCACAGCCCGCCGATGAGGGGCAGATACTGATCGACGGCGAGGCGACCGGTGCAACGGCTGGCGATCTTGGCGCTATTGGAGCGCTTCGTGCAGGAATAGAAACTGTTTATCAGGATCTGTCGCTGCTACCCAATCTCTCAGTGGCAGAGAATGTAGCATTTACCGAACAACTCGTTGAAGCTTCCGGGCGTCTTGCCCGCCGGTTGAATATTTCGCTTCTGAACGAAACTGCGCGGCGGGCGCTTGCGGAAGTGCATTTGCCTACAGACAATGCGTTTCTTTCGCTCCGAACCGACACGCTGCCGCTGGCAACGCGCCAGTTGATCGCCATTGCGCGCGCGGTCGCTTCCGAGGCACGCCTTGTCATCATGGACGAGCCCACGACATCGTTGACCCGCCAGGAAGTTGAAAACCTGCTGCATGTGGTGGAACGCCTTCGCAGCAAGGGTGTGGCCGTGCTGTTCGTCACGCACAAACTCGATGAGTGCAAGTCTCTTGGCGGGCGTGCAATCATCATGCGCGACGGGCTGAAGGTTGCCGAGCTTGATGTCGCCTTGCACAGCAAGGCGGAGTTCAGTCATTGGATGACCGGTCGTGAAATCAGCGAAACACGCTATCGCACGGATCCGAAACTTGGCGAAGTCATGCTCGAAGTCGAAAAGCTTGGCGATGGCAAGGCATTTCGGGATGTTTCACTCAAGCTTAGAAAAGGTGAAATCCTCGGTATCACTGGCCTGCTGGATTCGGGCCGCAACGAGCTTGCGCTCGCTCTTGCTGGTGTCAAAACAGCAACAACCGGAAAGATGCGCTTGAACGGGCAGGAGATCGCACCGCAGTCGACGGCGCAAGCCATTGAATATGGGATCGGTTACGTGCCGGAAGACCGGCTGACTGAAGGTCTTTTCCTCGAGAAACCGATTCAGGACAACATTACCCTTCCGATCCTCGACCGGTTGCGCAATGCGCTTGGCGTGATTAGCGTCCGGCGTGCGCGTAGCGTCGCCGAGCAAAGCGTTGCCGACCTGCAGATCGTCGCGCCGGACGTAACCATACCGGTGCAGTCCCTGTCCGGAGGCAATCAGCAGCGCGTTCTGATCGGCCGATGGCTGACGATCAACCCTCAGCTTCTGATCCTGCATGGTCCGACGGTGGGGGTGGATGTAGGCTCGAAGGACACGATTTTCCGTATCATCCAGCGTCTGGCTGATGATGGTATGGGCGTCATTATCATCAGTGATGATTTACCGGAGCTTTTGCAGAACTGTGACCGCATTCTCGTCATGCGTCAGGGCCGTATCGTCGCTACGCACGCTGCCGAGGACCTGAGCGAAGATGCCATCTACCAATCCATGGCCAGCACGTCGAAGGAGGTGGCACAATGACTGAGATCGCATCTGCTTCGGTTTCGGATAAGGGTCGGGGCGGCATTGGCTCGCGTCTCTGGGATCTGCTGGGGCGCCGGCCAGAAATCTTCACACTGCTTCTGATTATCGTCACCTGTCTGGTGGTTATCGGTGCCAATCCTGATTTCCTTCAGATGAGCAATATCGTGGATATTCTACGCGCTTCCGTCGTGAGAGGATTGTTTGCGATGGGCGTGCTGGTCGTGCTCGCTTCCGGTGGGATCGACGTTTCATTCACGGCTATTGCAGCCTTTGTGATGTATGCTCTGACCATGCTGGTCACGAACTGGTTCCCTGAAATGCCGATGACGATCACCCTGATCCTTGCGGCTCTGGGCGGCGCGGCGTTTGGGGCTCTGAACGGCCTCCTCGTCCAGAAACTGCAAGCGCCCTCGCTGATCGTCACCATCGGAACGCAATATGTCATCCGCAGCTTTCTGCTGACCTTTGTCGGCACTGCGCTGTTCATGAATATTCCGGCGGCAATGGATGCTTTCGGCAAGGCCTCGCTCTTTACCCATCACGCATCGAACGGCGTCGTTTCAGTACTACCAGCCACGGTTCTGGTTCTCGTTGCCGCCGCGCTGGTAACATGGTTCATCCTTGAGCGGACGTTGATGGGACGGGCAATCTTCGCTGTCGGCGGCAATCCGGGCATAGCCGAACGACTTGGCATCAATCTCTTCCGCGTGCGTATTTTCGTCTTCGCCTATGCGGGGCTTCTGGCTGGTATTGCGGGCGTGGTTCACGTCTCAAGCAATCGTCTCGCCAATCCATTCGATCTTGCCGGTATGGAACTTGAAATCATCGCTGCTGTCGTGCTCGGCGGTGCGCGAATTACGGGTGGTTCCGGTTCGGTGATTGGAACACTGTTGGGGGTGCTTTTGATCACGATCGTCAGCAACGTTCTGATCTTCGTGGGAATTCCGAGCACGCTGCAGCTTGCCATTGTGGGCATTTTCATCCTGCTTGCCGGTACGATCTTCGCCTTGCGCAATCGCAGTTGAAATCAAATCGGCCGCGCTTTTCTGTCACAGCACAGGTGCGGCCTCACGTATTTTCTGGGAGGGTTTCATGTCACACGATGTGTCGGTCGTAGGGCTTTATATTCTTGATGTGCTCGGTCGACCGGTCGATGCAATTCCACCGGGCGGGAATGTCGAATTCATTGATGAAATTCGGTTGACCGTCGCGGGTACCGCTGGCGGTACGGTTGTCGATCTGGCCAAGCTTGGTCTCAACTGTCTGGCCGTCGGTGCCGTTGGAGACGACGAGAAAGCCGATTTCGTCATTGCGACGCTACAAAGGTTCGGTGTCGATACCGCGCAGATGCAACGTCTCAAAGGCGTGCCGACCTCAGCGAGCATCCTGAATATTCGCCACAACGGCGATCGTCCGGCTCTGCATGCACGCGGGGCATCGGACCATTTCGAGATTGCGGACAGTGCGCTGGATGCAGTGCTGGCGCCGCCGATCATCCATCTTGGCGGAACTGGTCTTCTGGCCAAGCTTGATGGCGAACCCAGCCGAAAGCTTCTTGCTGAAGCGAAGGCACGCGGAAGAACGACGACCTTCGATCTTCTCGGTGCAAATGATGGCACTCTCGACCTGATTGCTCCGCTTTTCCCGCATATCGACTATTTCATGCCTTCCATCGAGGAAGCGAAGCAGATTTCGGGTGCTGAGGATGTTGAGGGCGCAGGCGTCTTCTTTCTTGAGCGTGGCGTGAAGCATTGTGTATTCACGCTCGGCGGTGACGGCGTCTGTTTCATGGACGCATCAGGCCAAATCGTGCGCCAGCCTGCTTTCCAGATCGAAGTCGTGGATACCACCGGATGCGGCGATGCTTTCGATGCCGGTTTCATTGCGGCCTTGCATCACAAGATGGATTTGAAAGCGGCCTTGAACTTCGCTCAGGCGTCGGCCGCGCTCGTTGCAACAGGCCTCGGCTCGGATGCGGGTATTCGCTCCTTCGACGAGACGCTGGCGTTCATGAACACCGTGCCTGTCCGGCAATAGTTTAACAGAGGCGGGTGGGTTTAGAAGACCGCCCCGCCTTCTAATCAGCAAGGAGCCGTTCGGCAGCCTCCATATCGGTCACCAGATGCGTGGCATACCCGCCCGCCAGAACAGCGCGAATTGCTTCGACCTTTTGCGCGCCACCTGCAACGCACAACCTGTTCGGGACGCCACGCAGTTCATCAAGCTCGATGCCGATGACGCGCTGGTCGAGCTCGCGGACAATCTGCTTTCCGTCTCGATCAAGGAAGCGGCAGATCAGAACCGCCGCCGCCCCTTCACGTGCATAAGCGTCGATTTCGTCATTGCTGGTCACATCCGCAATGCGCATCGTGCTTTCGGCAGCAAGACCGCCGACGCCGAAAACAATCATGTCGGCCTGGCCGATCAGTTCGAACTGGCGCTGGAGTACAGGTTCGCCCATCAGCGCATCTCGTAGTTCAGCCGTGCTGAGCACGGCAGGGGCCAGCATGTTGATGCTGGTGGCGCCCATGTTGCGCGCCATGATGGAGGTGCAAAGCTCTGCGGAAAACTCCCGTTTGCCGATGGATGAGCCTGTGACCTGTACTATCGTGAGCCCTTCCATCGGCTGCGGCAGCGAAATTGCATCGGCAATGGCGAGTACCGTGCGTCCCCATGAGACGCAGATAGTCTCGCCGGGCTTCACCATACGCTCCATCAATCGCGCTCCGCCCGCGCCCAGCGCTTTCAGGCGAGCTTCGGCGGTGATTGATTTTTCGGATGGAATGACGAGTGCCTCCGCCAGCCCGAACCGCGTCGCCAATTTGCGAGCGATATGCGTGCGTGTCGCGATTTCAGGGTTCATCAGGATGCGCACGACACCTCTCTGCCTCGCCTCCTGCAGATAGTTGACGATGGTTGCGCGCGAAACACCGATCATTTGCGCGATTTCGTTCTGGGTCAGCTGGTTCTCGTAATAAAGCCAGGCTGCCCAGACAACGGCGTCATCGAACTCGGCCGGGATAGCATGCGTAGACGATGTTTGAGCGCCCGATGTCATACTCGTTTCCTGTTGTCTCTGTTGTTCCTGAGTTGCACAGAAAACCCTTTCGATCAACACGACAATCAATCGAGTTGACTAATGTCAGTTATTGGTGTCAATTGTATATGAGAGGAAGAGGAATCTCCACAAGTCTTTGTTGCGCCGTGGAAAATGCGAGGTTTTCCACGATGGCGCCTTTGTGTCTGCACTTCAATGCGCAGGCTTGCAGCTAAGGGAACGGCGGATGAAATCGAATTGGTCACAAGCGGATTTCGACAGGATTGTCGGTGTGTATGAACGGGCAGGCGTGAACCGCGATGTCGCGATCCGTACTTATACCACGCGTCTTCTCGGTTCCGAGCCCAAGCTGGTTTTGCACGGCGGCGGCAACACCTCGGTCAAGACCACGCTGATTGATCATGACGGCAGTGAAGTTTCCGTACTGTGCGTCAAGGGCAGTGGGTGGGACATGGGCAGGATTGAGCCGGCAGGTCTCCCCGCTCTGCATCTGGAACCGTTGAAAGCGATGGTGAACTACGAAACCTTGTCGGATGACGATATGGTCATGCTGCAACGCCGCTTGCTGCTCGATCCCGCAGCGCCCAATCCATCCGTGGAAGCCATCCTTCATGCGATCCTGCCATTCAAGCATGTCGACCACACGCACGCCAACGCGATCGTGGCGCTTACCAATCAGCCGCGGGGCGAAGAGATCATTCGGGAACTATTCCCGGAGATGATTATCGTGCCTTATGTCATGCCGGGCTTCGATCTTTCGAAGGCGTGTCTGAAGGCATTTTCCGCAAGGCCCGATGCACCCGGCATGATCTTGCTGAAGCACGGTATTTTCACCTGGTCGGAGGACCCGCGTGAAGCCTATGAAAATATGATTGCCGCGATTGACCGTGCTGAAAAGCGCATCGCGGAAGGCAGGTCACGCCCATTCGGAACGGCGAGCGCAGCACGATCGGCTAAAACCCTGGCCTCGGCGGAGGAAATCGCACCTCTATTGCGTGGAGCGATTGCACTCCCTGGCAGGGGAGAGGGACGGCCGCGCCGCTTCATTCTCGAGCACCGCTCTAATGACGATATTCTTGATTTTTGCGGTGCGCCGAACATCGCGGATCTGGTGCGGTGCGGGAATGCGACACCAGAACATGTCATTCATATCAAGCGCTATGGCGTGGCGCTGCCAAGGCCGGAAGCCGATAACTTTGAAGCGTGGACAGTCGGCGTAAAAGAGGCGGTGGCCGCCTATGCGGCCGACTACACGGCCTATTTCGAGCGTAACAATGCGCGTGTCGGCGGCGGCAAGAAGATGCTCGATCCGATGCCGCGCGTTTTCTATGTCGAGGGTGTGGGACTTTTTGCGGCTGGAAACACGCAGAAATCCGCTGGCGTCTGCGCGGACGTCGCCGAAGCGACGATTGAGGTCATTCGCGGTGCCGAAGGTATCGACCGTTTTGAAGCACTTTCCGAAGAAGACCTTTTTGACATCGAATACTGGTCACTGGAACAGGCAAAGCTTACCAAGCAGACCGAAAAGCCGCTCACTCGGCAGGTGGCGGTCGTGACAGGCGGAGCAGGCGGTCTCGGTCTGGCTATCGCGGAGCAACTGAAAAATCAGGGTGCGGAACTTGCGCTGATTGACATCGATGGGGAGCGTGTAGCCGCGGAAGCGAAGCGGCTGGGTGGCTTTGCCCTTGCATGTGACCTGACTGATCCCGTTGCGGCGGACAATGCACTTGCACAGATCGCCGCAAAATTTGGCGGGGTTGATATACTCGTCTCCAATGCGGGTGCAGCTTTTCAGGGCGCTTTGACCTCTGTCGATGACGATCTGTTCAAGGCTGCGTTCGATCTCAATTTCTGGAGCCATCATTATATTGCGCGGGCTGCGATCAAGGTCATGCAGAAGCAAGGCACCGGCGGTGCCATCGTGTTCAATGTCAGCAAGCAGGCCGTAAACCCGGGGCCTGATTTCGGCCCTTATGGCACATCGAAGGCGGCATTGATGGCACTGATGCGTCAATATTCCCTGGAGCATGCCGCTGATGGCATTACGGTAAACGCGGTCAATCCAGATCGAATACGCACGGGCCTGATGACCGACGAAATGGTCGATGAGCGTGCGCGGGCACGTGGTGTGACCCCGGAAGTCTATATGCGCGGCAATTTGCTGAAGCGTGAAGTCTCTGGCGAGGACGTTGCCGAGGCGGTTCTGCATCTGGTGCAGGCACGCGCATCCACTGGCGCTGTCATAACCGTTGATGGCGGCAACGTGGCGGCGATGATGAGGTAAACAGGTGCCAGTCGGGGTCCCGCCCGTTTCACCCTAAGCTTGATAGTTCGTTGTGATCGGGCGGTGTTAGGGAACCTTCTCGCCTGTTACGCCACTCCACGACAGTCATCATCCAGATGTGGAATATCAGAACATAGGTGAGTGACCCTCAAGGTGCGCTGAAGAACCCGATGGAATTACGGCTCCCAAAGCTAGGAACCGCCAATTGGGTTTTCCAGTCGCCAGGCACCCTGCATAGGCTTTCTGAGCAGGTTCCCCTGCTAGTACTAAGCCAATAAATTACATTTACCTAATATTTCAATCATAAGTCATAAACAATAATCAGTTAGTAATTTTACGATTAACCAAAACATGCGTTCTAACTTGTTCCGGTAATACTTGATGCGTATAACCACGCTGGTTGATTCAGTTTCGTTAAGGGGAGGCAATCATTACTTTTGGTTGCATTTTTCTCCCTGCACGGCACTTATTTTTTAAGGCGCCGCTGGTGCGAGGAGAAAGCATGTCTGGCAGTTATTCAATCTGGAAATCTTCCCGTCGAATGTTGGCGCGCGGCGTTGCTGTAGCGCTTGTGACTGCAGGTCTTATCCTGCCTCAGGCTGCTTATGCATGCACCAGTTTCATTCTTCCGACAAAAGACGGCAGTTTCGTTTACGGGCGCACGATGGAGTTGGGTTTTAATATCGATTCCAAAATGATCATGATCCCGCGCAACTTCAAAATGACTTCGCAGCTTTCGGCCGATACCGCAGGGAAGACGTGGAATGCCAAGTATGCGGCTGTAGGCATGAACGCCTTTGGCCTCCCGGCACTGATCGATGGCATGAACGAAAAAGGTCTTGCGGGTGGCATCCTCTATTTCCCGGATTTTGCGCAGTATCCTGATCCGTCCTCTGTAAAGCCGGAAAACAGCCTCGCCCATGGGATTTCCTGAGCTGGGCGCTGGGCAATTTCTCGACAGTGGCAGAAGTGAAAGCTGCGCTCGAAACGGTAGCCGTCGTGGGCGTCAAGCAGTCTGATATGGGCTTCGTCCCACCGGTCCATTACACGCTGCACGACACAACCGGCGCGTCGATAGTGATTGAACCGGTCGATGGCAAGCTGAAGGTCTATGACAATCCGCTAAGTGTCTTGACCAACGCGCCTACATTCGACTGGCATATGACAAATCTGCGCAACTACGTGAATCTGTCGCCAAAGAATGTCAAGGCGCTGAAAATCAACAATGAAACCATCAAGCAGCTGGGCGAGGGATCTGGCATGCTCGGCGTACCGGGCGATATGACGCCACCGTCGCGCTTTGTTCGTGCCAGCGCCAATCTTCTATCGGCTCGCAGCGTAGGAAGCGGCATCGAGAGCGTGCGCCTGGCGGAACACATTTTGAACAGTTTCGATATCCCGATCGGCCTTGTTCAGGGCGAAGCGGGTGAGGAAGACAAGCCTGTTGATTATACGCAGTTGTCGACGGTCGCCGACATGAAGAATGACGTGTACTACGTCAAGACCTATGAGGAACAAATCCTGCGGGGAGTTTCCCTCAAGGACCTCGACCTTGATGTCAAGGAACTTCTGACGATCAAGATTCCGACAGCAGTGGAGTCACTGCCGGTCTTGAAACAGAAATAAGGAAAAAGGAGCGGCGCGAGCCGCTCTTTTGCTTCACGCGCGGTTAATTTTCTTCGAGCCGCGATCAGACGTCAGTTCTTTGTCTTTGGAACTTGTGCACCGACGCCGGTGGGATATTGCGGAACGAGCGGCCAATCTCTTCCGTTTTGAGTCCGAGTGCAGAGAGCAGTTCTGTATGGACGGGACAACGCATGGCGTAGGTGAACTGATAGAATGAACCGAGCTGCGCGAGATAGTGGAAGCTCCCCCGCAAGACCGCTTCCACCTGCACTTTATCCATCGCCAATAGGCCGAGACCGCTGACGATGTTCTTGCAGGACCCCGGCGGTAAAAGGTCGAGCGCGGCGAGTTGTGTCGCGTCGGCCTGAATGACAGTTGAACGCGGAAAGCGTTTGCGTAACATACTCACAAAATCCGGATTGAATTCGATCAGTATCAGATCGCGGGGATCGACGCCTCGTTTGAGCAGAGCATAAGTGAATACGCCCGTTCCAGGGCCCAATTCGATGACGGGGCCGGTGCCCGGGCTGATTTCGCGCGTGATCAACCGGGCAAGAGACGGCCCGGACGGTGCTATTGCGGCAGTTAGCAGCGGATTGCGCAACCATGCAGCAAAGAAGGGAACGAAATCTGCAATTGGCATTCGGCGGCTCCTCGTGAAAACTGTTCTCCGATTCGTCCGGCAGAACCGCTGCAATTTCGAAGCTTCACCTGTCAAAGACCTGTCGTCCGGGTCGCGTGTAATCGTAAAATAGGCCGGGGCTTCGGGAACCGTTGGCCGATGCCAGCCTGATGCCAGACACGATGGGTACACCGAGCAAATGCGAGCAGGAAAAGGCACGGCAGATGCGAATTCTGGTGGTTGAGGATGAACGCGAACTGGCGTCGATGTTGGAACAGGTTCTAACGTCGCAAAACATGGTGGCGGACACTGTCGCTACCTGTGCTGAAGCCGAACATATGCTCGCGGAAGATTGCTACGATGCCGTCATTCTGGACCGCCGTCTGCCCGACGGGGATGGATTGTCCGTGCTGCGAAGATTGCGCGGCCGCGGCAGTGCGACTGGAAGGGCAGTCAAACAAGTTTCATGCGGTAGATATTGTCTCCGCTGCCCGGCAGGTGATTTCGGATATGGCGCCGCTCGCATTCGCTGCTGGACACGACGTGGTTTTCGATAACGATGCCGAAGTCATTAACGTCCGTGGTGATCGTCAGGCGATAGAGCGTGCCATTACCAATCTGTTTCAGAACGCGATTGATCATGGAGATAAGCAAGGGACGATTGCAATAAGCGTTCTGAGGCCAGCCGTGATTGAAGTTGCTGACGAGGGCAAAGGTATTCCTTCGGATATGAGAAGGAGCATCTTTGAGCCCTTTAGTCGCCTTGATGACCAAGGCCCCGGGGCGGGCCTTGGGCTTAATCTTGTCCAACAGATCATGGCGCTTCATGAGGGAACCATTGAAGTGGGTGAAGCCAGCTCGGGCGGCGCACGCATGAGGCTGGTCTTTCCTCAAACTGTTTCATCTTCAAACCGGTAGGCGATCTGCGGCAGGCCTGTTAATTATTGCCCTTGCGCGTAATCAGGTTCGCTCCAATTTTCCAGAAAGCGATTTTTGTGTTGCTGCGTCGGCTGCCGCATCCTTCGTTAATTGCGGGATCGGCGGGAATCCGAAACCCAAACGGGGGAAAGGGAACTCCGCCACGATCAAGCCAATACGCATTCAGATCCGGCAGCTTTCTTTTTCGCCGTTTCGAGGTGCGGTGATTGATGACATGGTTGGAGTTGCTGACTGCAATCAGATAGGAAGTGGCGCCGTGCGCTATCAAACCTTTCAGCACGAGCATGATCGAATCTTTCGGTCGCAAACCGCCGAGATCACGGGTTGCGGAAATTACCGCGCGTTTGGCGTCTGCACGGGCCGACCCTTGCAATCCGCCGACGATCAGACTGTATGATTGGCCCGGACGACGCACGAACACGAAGCTCGCCATGCAGAGAAGTGCGTCATCTGTCGCGTCCACCAGGCGCACCGTAAACGCGCCTTCGTGCCGACTGCCGCAATGATCGGAAAGCAGCAATTGGAGGTGATACGCGCGTTCCCGGCCACAAATCGTCCCAAGCTCGATCTTTTCGCCTCGCCAGAGCGCTTGCAATACGTGTGGGCACAATAACTGCCGTGCCAGTTCGAAATGCTGGGTGAGAATGTTGAACCGGGTTTTCCACGCCATCCGATGCACGAGGAATGACGAGAGGGATTTGCGGATAAGATCGTCGTGAGGCGGAGCGAAGGTGTGCTGCTCGGTGTATTCACCGAGAAATCTAAGCCAGCGAAGAGTGAGTCTAGGCGACAGACTGCTTCTAAGCATGAAAGCCAGAGTTTTGCGGAACTTCAGTCGCGAAACAATGCTGACCGTCTGCCGCAACATCGAATGGGAAGCAGCCAGATGCTTCAGGGGCACATTCTGGTTGCTTGGCTCGGCACTATGATGGGGTTGGCCTGGTTCAGGCCTTCTTGTGGCGGACGTCGAATGGGAAAGTTGTTCAGCCAGCATGATCATTGTCCGTTACGGCGGGTAGGATGCGTGCCGGAATTTTCGTCAGCTTTGTCAAGGTTCGATGGAGAATTGTCGTGTGCTCGGCGAGCGTAAAACCGCATGCCGAATTGCTTTACGCCGTTGTCGATCGCCCTCGCCTGGCTGGAAATTCGTCGCCAGAGCCACATCATCAGGCACAGGACCAGCCCCCAGGCGACTATGACATCGGACAGGAAATGAGCGCCGAAGATAACCCTGTTGAAGGAAACGAAGAACAGGATCGGAACTGCGACCACAGTTCCGACGGATCGCCATTGCAAGGGAACGAAGACGATAAGCGACAGGGTTGCGGCGGCTACCGCGGCCTCGCCCGAGGGAAAGGAGCAACTGTGCCTGCAAGCGGCCGCATATTGCCATACGGGCGTAAAATCGGCGGTTCCACCGAATTCGACGATTTCGCGCGGACGAGCTCTTCCAATGGTGTTCTTCAGAAACTGTACTGTGACGAGCGGACCGACTAAAAAACTCAGCAGTACGAACAGGGCTTTATGCGGCGGGCAGAAGGAGAATTTGCGCGGCAAGAAGGCATACAAGCCCGTTGAGAGTAGCATCAAAGGCAAAAGGTAGATCAAGCCCTGCCGGTTTATATCGCGCACAGCTTTCAAAAACGGATTCTCAGACAATGGAAACCCATGGCCGTCCGCAAAAACGCGCGAGATGGTGAGGTCGACCGACGGAAACACCACGAGGATGAAGCTTGCAGCAAGAATAGAGCGAACCACAAACTGCGTCTGGCGGGACGCAGACTTGTAATGTTCGGGAACGCTGGCTGCCGAATGAGAATCGCTTGAGCCAAGGATAGTTTCCTGCATGTCGACACCTCGAAAGAGTTGAACGACCGCGATTTGAAGGCCGATTATCAAGACTCTGCGAAGATCGAACCGGCAAAGTGTCTAAAACCGATCTTCGGATGGCGCGCATATTGTTTGGAAATTGCACGTTGAGGATTTGCCGGTCATAGTCCGCGCAGATTTTACCGGGATTATTATCAACGACCTATATCTGGAGCCGCCAGTGGACAACAGTCTCGTTCTTATTGTGGAGGATGAGCCGGAAATTGCGCAAATCCTGGATGCCTATCTCGTGCGGGAGGGCTATCGCACGGTGCGGGCCGCCGATGGCGAAACGGCGCTGCAACATCACGCGCTGCTGTCGCCGGATATCGTTCTGCTCGATGTTCGCATTCCCAAGCTTGATGGTTTTGCCGTGCTTGCACGTCTGCGACAAACCAAAAACACGCCGGTCATCATGGTGACCGCGCTGGCCGAAGACATAGACCGGCTCAGCGGACTTCGCCTCGGTGCGGACGATTATGTCGTCAAACCCTTCAATCCGCAGGAGGTTGTAGCTCGCGTCAAGGCGGTGCTCCGCCGTACAAAAGGCGATCAGCAGGAGACGCTCCGCCGCTTCGGGGCGATTGAAGTGGATTTCAATGCCTACTCGGCTTTCGTCAATTGTAACGGAGAACGGATTGCCCTCCAATTAACACTCAGCGAATTCAGAATTCTTGCTTACATGGTGCGACGTCCCACGCACGCCTTCGACCGTGCCGATATTCTCGATGCCTGCCTGCCGGAAAGCGACGCGCTGGTCCGCACGGTGGATACGCACATATCCAATCTGCGAAAGAAGCTCGAAGCACTTGGGCAGAAGGATTTCTTCCCCGCCGTCCGTGGCATCGGTTATCGCTTGGCAGACCCCAAATGAAGCTACCCACGCTCCCTCTTGCCACGCTGACTGCCATCATAATTGCTGCCATGCTGGTGCTCAGTGTCGGACTGGCCTATCTGGGGGTGACCTCTTATGCCGCTTATCTGGAAGAGGGCGTAGTAAAGAGCCTGCCCGCCAATGCGGCGCAGGCTTACCGCGATATGAATTCCGGCATCGTTCCGGAACCTGCCGCGATCAGGGAACTGTTCGACCATCTTGATGGTCTTTCTGATCCGGTCGACTTTCAGCTCTACTTGTCCGTGCTTGTCTGCGGTCTGTTTTCGGCGCTTATTTGCAGTGTCATCGGAATATATCTGGCGCGACGGATCGCTCGGCCTCTGGAGCAGCTGACGCAGGTAGCGGAGGGGCTAAAATCGGGGGACTTTACCGTCCGGCTGGCGGAATCTCATACGAGCACGGTGGAGGTCAAGAGCCTTATCGAAAGCTTCAATGCATTGGCAACCAGCCTTGAAACTATGGAAGAACGTCTGCGCTTCAACAATATGGCTGTAGCACATGAGTTGCGCACACCACTGACCATATTGCGTGGCTCCATGCAGGGCATGGTGGACGGCGTATTTCCGATGGACACGAAGACGGTGGCGAGCCTTTTGCTGCAGGTGGAGGGGTTGTCCCGTCTTGTCGAGGATCTGCGAACGCTGTCGCTGGCGATAGGACAAAAACTCGTCATGGACCGCGAGCGCTTTGAAGTGGCGGAACTGGTGGACGCCGTAATCGATTCAGCCAAGCCGATGCTCGAAGCAAGCAAGCTTACTGTCGAAAAGGAATTGTCGCCAAGGACAGCGATAGCCGATCGCCAGCGTATTCGGCAGGCCATACTCGCGCTTCTGGAAAATGCCTGCCGTTATGCTGCCGGTGGCGGAGTGTTGCGATGCCAGACTGAACTGACCACTGATGGCTTCATCGCCATACGCGTCCTGGATCGAGGTCCCGGCTTTCCTGAAAATATGGGCGACATAAACGTCAATCCCTTCTGGCGAGGGGACGCGTCTCGTTCGCGGGCCACCGGAGGAACCGGACTGGGCCTTTCGGTTGTGCAGGCGATAGCGGCAGCCCATGGTGGAAAGCTCGAACTCCAAAACCGGCCTGGCGGGGGCGCCATCGTATCCATTCTTATTCCTGGGGACTCTGCAGAGCGTTGCTCCTGATTGCCGCAGCGCACCTCAGAGGGCTTGGCGCGCGCTTCGCACAAAGGGGGTTGTTTTCCAAACCCTGCTCGCCGAATCCTCAACGCCATCAAATTCTCGAAAAGTTCGCAGTCACGTCGGAACTGGAGGGGCTGCCCGAGCACGTGCGGCGCAGCGCTTTACCACGGACGACAAACTGGCCCTGTTGGCGGCTCATGAACCATGCGCAAATTCCGCGAACAGCGAGGATAAAGACCGCTATTATTACGATAATGAGCAGTTCCATAAGGTTATCTACGCCGCCAGTCATTGGGGCTTCCTTGCCGAACAATGCCTCATGCTGCACATATGCCTGCGACCTTAACGGCGCTTACAATTGCGCATCCATAATCGTATGCGTACTTCAATTCAGGAACACACTGAAATCCTTGATGCTATCGTTGCAGGCGACGCCTCTGCCGCTCGTGAACTGCTTCGCAATCATGTCGCAATTCAAGGCGACCGCTTCAATGATCTGATGTCAACAATAGCAAGTGCATTTAGTCGGAAAGAGTAATCTTCGGAGATGAACTGGGAGTCCTGCTTAGACCTTTTACAGGGTGATGAGTTTGATCGCTGTCGCAGTTACTCAGTGCGAAAGAGTGACATATCATCGCAATCGCCCGCCTGATTGGTCTGAAGACCGGGAAGGGCAGTTTGATCTAGTCATTCATTTGGTAGCATGCTCGGGAAGAATGGCAATATTTCATGCAACGACCTGATGAGACTCATTCTCCCGTTTTCGGCGCGACTTCCCATCGAAAGGCGGGTCACGCTATGCCGTCATAGAATAGCTATCAGGGCCTCGGCTGCGTCTCCGTCTATAATCAGGCCGTTCACGATCCCGCTCTTGAGCAGTGCTTTGGCGGCAACGGCCTTCTCCTGCCCGGCGATGAGCAGGACCACCTGAACCTTCTTCAAGTCGGCGAAGCTCAGAGCAATGGTCCGCTGGTTCATCTCGTGTTCGACCTGCTGCCCGTTCTCGTCAAAGAAGATGCCGTTGGTGTCGCCGATGGCGCCGGCAGCACGCAGGCTTTCCAGTTCGGATTTGCTCAACATGTTCTGGCGGCGCAGCAGCGAATCCTCTGTCAGTTCACCGGCACTGATGAAGCAGACGGAAGCGGTACGGGCAATTTCCAGCGCGCGTGCCACAGAGCGTTGGGAGATGAGAACTTTTCGATCTTCGGCTGAATCGGCGATGAAGGGTACAGGAAGGAAGAAGCCTTGTCCGCCTGTCCGCCGCGCCAGCATATGCACAACTTCGAACGGATTATAGGCGGAGTTTGCGGTCAGCGATCCCATCACGGAAATGAAGCGCGCCTGCGGTGCACGTACACCAGCAAGTTGCAGCGTCATCTGTTCTATGGTTCGCCCCCAGCCGGTGCCGATTGTTGCATCCTCATGATCGGCCAGAAAGCTTTTCAGATAGGTGGCGGCTGCAACACCGACAGCTCGGAATGATACCTGTTTGCGGATTTCAGAGGCAGTGTCGTCATCGGATTGAAAGCCAAATGGCGGTGTTGAAATACAAAAATCCAGACCGTACTGACGCATCAGCTCATTTTCCACGGGCAATGTGCCAGCGTTCTGATGGTCGATGGAGATGCTGACGAGACCGCTTTCGCGGGCTTCGCCCAGTATCTTGTTTACACGGGCCCGGGTCAGGCCGAGACGGGATGCTGTCGCCTCCTGGTTGAATCCTCCAACATAGTAGAGCCACGCCACGCGCACCATGAGGCTGTCTTCGGATTCGCTCATCTGTCTCTCTTTCGATTTTTCATTCACCAAATTACAAATGTATTTCTATTTGACATTTGTAATTTGGTGACGCTTAATACCAATCGTTCCGGCGGACAAGAGCGCGAAAGGGCAGTGAGGTCAATCGGAAACGAAACTGGCGCAAGGCGACGGAATGGTGGTTCTGGAGGAGCAGAAACAGGCATTCGCCGATGCGACAGAAGGGGAGAACGGCGGAGCGCCGATGGCGCTTTTCGCGATGGTCACGGTCCAGTTCGACGTCAAGCGAACTGAATGTGCCTGCAAGCAGCAATCAAAGTCGGATGTGGAGCCAACCACATGGCTTTTGGGAGGAAAAAATGGGTTCTGGATTTTTCAAGAAAGCAGTGGCTGTCACGGCCCTTGCCATGCTTATGGGCACGGCAAGCGCTTCAGCTACAAATGTAGCCTGGGTGCATTCCAACGCTGCTGCGCAGTCCGAGCAGCGCGCAAAGGCGGGCTTTGATGCCTGGCTCAAGGAGACGAACAAGGACTGGAGCATAAGCGTGCTTGATAGCGGTGGCTCCGGTGAGCGCACGGCGTCGAACATTCAGGATGCGGCCTCGCGCGGGGTGGATGCGATCATCGTCAGCATGTCGGATTTGCGCGCTTCACGCGCTGCCATCGATTCCGCTGTTGCGGCCAAGATTCCGGTTTTCGCTATCGATAGCGGCCAGGTCGACGGTGTGGTGGTGGATGTGACCACCAATAACTGGGCAATGTCGGCCGATGTGTCGCCCTTTTTGCTCAATGAGATGGGCGGCAAGGGCAATCTTGTCTTCCTGCGTATGGCTGAGCACCATGGCACGCGCAAGCGCGGCGACGTGATGGAGACCGTGCTGAAGGAATACCCGGAAGTAAAGGTAATCGCTGAGCATAATATCGACTACACGGCGTTCTTCGAAGACACGACCAAGACCATGCAGGACTATGCATCGCGCTTTGGCGAGGAGATCAATGCGGTCTGGGCCCCATGGGATGAGCCTGCACAGGCCGCGATCAACGCGCTGAATGCCGCTGGTCTGAAGAATGTCAAAGTGATTGGCATTGACGGCCATCCGCAGGCCATCGAAGAAGTTTGCAAGCCTGACAGCCTGATGATCGCGACGGTCTCGCAGCCATTCGAAAAGATGGGTGCGCAGACTGGCGAATGGATCGAGAGCATAGTGGTCAAGAAGGATGACGCCGCGAAGGTCATTCCGTCGAAGACCGTTTATCTCGATGCGCCTCTCGTCACCAAGCAGAACTGCAAGGACTTCCTCCCGAAGAAGTAGGCAAGCCCCCAACGTTGCCTGCATCTGGCCGGAGCGTGATCGTTCCGCGCTCCGGCCCCTTTTGGAATAGATTGAATTCATGGGAGTTCTCCGATGGCGGTAAGCCTGTCGCAGATCGTTATGTCCTATCCCGGAACGCTGGCACTGGATCAGGTGAGCGCTGAGTTTCGGTTTGATGAGGTGCATGGACTGATCGGAGAAAACGGCGCGGGAAAGACCACTCTGGTCAGCATTCTTGGCGGTAGCAAAAGCCCGACATCCGGCACAATCACCATTGATGGTGCGCCGGTGAAGCTGACAAGCGCCGGGGATGCGCTGCGCAAAGGCATCGCGCATGTATCGCAGGAGGGCAGTCTCGTGCCCGGGGTGACCGGCGCAGAGAATATTCTGCTTGGCGACGAGCCCCGGCTTGGGCTCGGTGTCATTGATAAGCGCAAACTGCTGTCGCGTGCCTGCGAACTGCTCAGGCGCTGGTTTCCGCAAGTTTCCATCGATCTCGACCAGCAGGTCGACATGCTGCCGATGGCTGACCAGAAGATCATCGAGATTGTTCGCGCACTGCGTGGCGATGTCCGGCTGCTCATCCTTGACGAGCCCACGGCCACCTTGCCTGCACGCGAAAAGGAAAGCCTCTGGGAGATTATCAGGACTTTGCCGCAGCAAGGGGTTGGCATCGTGTTGATCAGCCATTTCCTCTCGGAAATAAAAGCACTGAGCGATAGAATTACGGTCCTGCGCGACGGCCGACATGTTGCGACGCTTCGGGCTGCTGAAGCGAGCGAAGCCGGGCTGATTGATCTGATGCTGCAACGCACTGGCGGAAAAACGGCGATGGCGTCGGAGAGCAGCCAAAATCGCAGTTTCGGCCCCGTGGTTCTGGAAGTGAGTGACTGGCGTGCAGGCAATGTCGAAGTTGACAAATTTTCCATCCGTGCCGGTGAAATCGTCGGCCTGATCGGTTTGACCGGTGCCGGCCATTTTGGCTTCGCTCGTTCGCTCTATGCGGGGAGTGGTGTCACCAGCGGCAGCTGCCGTTTTCGGGGCGACGCCATCGCCCGGATCGATGCGCGTTCCATGCAGAAAAAAGGCGTCGCTCTGGTCCCCGATCACCGCATGGAATACTCGCTGATCGGCGATTGGGATGTGCGTGAAAACCTTGCTATGGTGCATCCGTCATTTGCGGCCATGGGCGGCACGGGCGTGCTGTCGATGCGCCGTGAAGCGCAGGAAGCCGACCGCACCATGCAGCTTTTGAACGTGAAGGCGCATTCGCGCAATCAGTTCGTGAAGGACCTGAGCGGCGGCAACAAGCAGAAGGTTTCTATCGGCAAGTGGCTGTACGGCGCAGACGACCACTACCGGCTGATGATTTTCATCGAACCCACCGAGGGTGTCGACATTGGGGCCAAGCGTGAAATTCATGCTCAGATGCGCCGGCTCGCCGACAAGGGCGTGGCAATTCTGGTCACTTCGTCCGACCTGCTGGAAATTGCTGACGTGGCAGACCGCGTCATCCCCTTCGTGAACGGTTCTACGGGTGCTGAAATTCCGCGTGAGGCCTTTTCCGAAGCGAAGTTCATTGCCGCAATGGCAGGAGTTATCCAATGAATACACAAAACCCCGCCGTTGCCCCACGATCGTCGCGTCACGCGCAGAGCTTTGGCAAGAAGCTTAAGGGTGAATGGCTGCTGAAATATTCAACGCTCTTCGTGTTGCTCCTGCTGTTCGTGGGCTTTTCGCTGACAGTGGACCGCTTTCTGACGGCCAACAATCTGCTCAACATCCTCCAGCAGATTGCCATGCTCACCATCGTCGGCGCGGGCCTGACCTTCGGCTTCGCCGCGCGCGAAATGGACCTTTCGGTCGGCTATATGGTCGGCATGGCCGGTATTGTGGTGCCGCTGCTGCTGGTTGCGGGCACGCCTTTGCCATTGGCGTTGCTGGCCGGATTGGGGGCAGGATTTGTCGTCGGTGCCGTCAATGCGGCGCTCGTCACCCTGGTCGGCGTACCCTCATTGATTGCGACGCTGGCAGTAGGCTCCATTCTATATGGGATCAACTTTCTGATGACGGGCGGACGCGCGATCTATGGCGGGCTTCCGGCCAGCTATCTCTGGCTGGGACAGGGGCAGCTCTTTGGTGTTCCCGTGCTTGCCTATGCCATGGTCGTCGTGGTGTTCGTCGCCTGGTTCCTGATGGAGCGCACGGTCTTCGGTCGTTACATTTACGCTGTGGGCGGCAACCTCAAGGCTGCGGAGCTGTCTGGCGTGAACGGTCGCTTCTATCGCGCCGCCGCCCTGATCGTCTGCTCGATTTTCGCAGCCGTTGCAGGGGCGCTTCTGGCAGCGCGCCTCGGCTCCGGCCAGCCGAATGCCGGCGAGCGCTATCTCCTCGACGGTTTAGCTACGGTATTCATCGGCATGACCATGTTCCGTCCCGGTACGGCGACGGTTGCCGGAACTTTCTTCGGCGCGCTGTTTATCGGCGTCATCAATAACGGCCTCAATCTGATTGGCATGGATACGTATATCCAGAGCATCGTGAAGGGCCTCATCATTCTCGTCGCGGTCGCGGTTGTCTCGCGTACCACCAAACTAAAGCTCCTGTGAGGGCATTGAACCGGACATCATGAAACATTTGCAACAGACAGGTCTGTCGGAGGCGCACGTGCAAAATCCGAGTAACTCCAATCTTCTCGAACTCTATCGAACGATGCGCCGCATCCGCACCTTTGAAGAACGCGTCGGCGAACTCTTCGTGCGCGGCCAGACGGCAGGTTCGATGCTTCACCTTTCCATTGGCGAAGAAGCCGCTGCCGCCGGTGTGTGCGCCGCCATGCAGCCACAGGACACATTTACGACGCATCATCGCGGCCATGGCATCTTTCTCGCCCGCGGCGCCGATCCCAGGCAGATGATGGCCGAAATCGGCGGCAAGGAAACCGGCTATTGCCATGGCAAGGGCGGCTCCATGCACATTGCCGACATGGCACTCGGTCATCTTGGGGCCAACGCTATCGTAGGCGGCGGTATCCCATCTGTTGTCGGGGCAGGCCTGTCGAGCAAATACCTGAAGAAAAATTCCGTTTCGCTCGCATTCTTTGGCGACGGCGCGATGCAGCAGGGCATTCTCTATGAGAGCATGAACATGGCCGCCCTGTGGGGCCTGCCGGTGGTCTTTGTCTGCATCAACAACCAGTACGGCATGGGAACGCGCGTCGATCAGGCGACCGCCAACACCGCCTTTGATCAGCGGGCCCACGCATTCGGCCTCAACGGAAGGGTTGTCGATGGCATTGATGTCGAGGAGGTCAAGCACGCTGCCCAGGGATTGATCGATGATGCGCGGCTCGGCAAGCCGGGCTTCCTGTCTGTCACCTGCTATCGGTTCTTTGGTCATGCGCGCATGGATAAGAGCCCATACCGCGCAGAGGCGGAAGAACTCGAAGGTCGCAAGAAAGATCCTGTAAAATTCACGCGCGACCAGCTCTTATCCTCCGGTTTCGCGCAGGAAGCCTCACTTGACGCCATGGATAGCGACATTGCTGCCGAGATGGACGCCACCATCGACTTCACCGTCGAATCCAAGGCGCCGCCGCTCACTTCCATGTTCAAGGATGTTTATGCGGTAGGGGAGCCCGAGCCCGAACCTGTCCGCACCCGTATCGACCGCATACTTTCCAAGGATGAAGCATAATGGTTGCCATGACTTACCGCGACGCGCTGCGCAAAGCGCTGGATGACGCCATGGCGGAAGACAACACCATCGTCGTGATCGGCGAGGAGGTCGGGCGCTATGGTGGTGCCTATGGCGTTACGAAGGACCTTATCGGAAAGTACGGTCCTGAACGCCTGATCGATACGCCCATATCCGAACCGGCTATTGTTGGTACGGCGGTCGGGGCTGCGATGACGGGGCTGCGGCCAGTTGCCGAGCTGATGTATATCGATTTTCTCGGCATGACGATGGACCAGCTTGCCAATCAGGCAGCAAAGATACGCTACATGTTCGGTGGGCAGATCGGCGTGCCGATGGTGCTGCGCACCCAGGGCGGTACCGGACGCTCCGCCGGTGCCCAGCATTCCCAGAGCCTTGAGGCATGGATAATGCATACGCCAGGTCTGCGCCTTGCCATGCCCGCCACAGTCCAGGATGCCTATCATCTGCTGCGCCAAAGCCTGACGAAGCCTGATCCCGTGGTCTTCATCGAGCACAAGGCGCTTTACACCCGCAAGGAAGAAGTCGATCTCGACGCCGAGCCGCTTGAATGGGGCAAGGCTGCGGTGCGCCGCACCGGCAAGGATCTCGTTATCATCACCTATTCGCGCCAGCTTCATTATGCACTCGATGCCGCCGAGAAACTTTCCGCGAAGGGCATCGAAGCGACGGTCGTCGATCTTCGGACGCTTAACCCGCTCGATTTCGACACAGTGCGTGAACATGTCGAGCGTGTCGGCAAGGCAATGGTGGTTTCCGAAGGTGTCATGACTGCAGGCGTTGCGGCCGAGCTGGCCGCTCGCATTACCGAGGAATGTTTCGACTATCTCGAACAGCCCGTTGTACGTGTCGCCGGTGAAGATATTCCGATTTCGGTTTCGCAGGAGTTGGAAACCGGAAGCGTTCCGACGCCCGATTTCATTCGTTCCGTTGCCGAGAAGATGCTGTCATGACCGAACGGATTCTCAAAATGCCACGCCTTGGCGAGACAATGGAGGAAGGCAGGATCGTCGGCTTCCTCGTCAAGCCGGGGGACAGTTTCAAGCGCGGGGATTCCATAATAGAAATCGAAACGGACAAGACCGTGGCTGAGTTTCCCGCCTTGGGTGACGGTACGTTGAACGAATGGATCGGAGCTATTGGCGATCAGGTCATGGTTGGTGCGCCATTGGCGCGTATCGATATCGGCGATGGTCCCGACTGGACGGATGAAGGTGGCGAAAGCGCGCCTTCTCCTGAAGAACCGGCTGCGTTGCACCCCGCACGCGCAGCCGGTTCGCAGAACGAACGCGTTGTCACCGACCTCGCTATGCCGCGTCTTGGTGAAACGATGGCAGAAGGCCGTATCGTTCGCTGGCTGAAGAACGCAGGCGAGAGCTTCGAGCGCGGCGAGGCCGTGCTTGAGATCGAGACAGACAAAACCGTTGCGGAGTTTCCGGCACTGGCGAGTGGAACGCTTGTCGATATCTTGCGCGAGGAAGGCGAGATGGTCACGGTTGGCGAGACCATAGCCCGTATCGAAGTGGCCGCTGCAGTTGCGGCAACGCCTGAAGTGGCGGTGCACAAGGCTGAACCCATTCGGCCTGAAGCCAAAGCGTTAGCCGCCAGACAGATGACTCCGGCAAGAGAGGGCGAGCGGGTCCGGGCCACGCCGCTTGCTCGCAAGGTTGCCCGCCAGAATGGCATCGACATCAATTCGCTTTCGGGTAGCGGACGCCGGGGGCGGATCGAGAAAGAAGACGTGCTGGCGGCGTCGAGCAATTCGAATTCAAACAGCGCTGTGCACTTTGCCGATCTGGCGAATGGCCGTGTCGCCTATCTGGATCAGGGTCCCCAAAATGCCCGCACAATCCTGTTGCTGCACGGTTTCTCTGGTGACCGGACGACCTGGACCGGTATTGCATCGGGTCTGCGCCGGGCGAATTTCAGGGTAATTGCGCCCGATCTTCCTGCTCACGGACTGACGACCATCAATGCGACGAATGCGGATGAACTCAGCGCATTCCTGCCCGCATTCCTCGACGCTCTGGGCATTGCCGAGGTGGATGTCGTTGCGCATTCTCTTGGAGCCGTCGTAGCTGCACAATTTGCAGCTGTGCATGTGAGCCGTGTTTCGAGCTTGACGCTGATCGCTCCTGCCGGCCTCGGTTCTGACGTGGACGTCGGATTCATTTCCGGCATGGCCCATTTAACAACGGCAGGCGAGGTCAGCCATCTGCTGCGTCGTATCGTTGCCAAGCCCGCAGAGCTTTCGCCGGAACTGGCGGCGAAGTTTGCTAAAACCATGGCCCAAGGGCGTCTCAAGGCGCTGGCAGCAGCCATTGTGGCCCCTACAGGGCAAAAGATCGATATTGTTCCGGGACTGGAAAAGCTTTCCCGCGCGAAACCGGTACGTGTTCTGGTCGGTCTTCTGGATCGCATCATTCCATGGCAACAGGCGACGACACTTCCGCCTTCCATTGCGGTGCATTTTCTCGGCCAGTCCGGCCATATGCCGCAATGGGATCAGGCCAAGGACGTTCTCGATCTGATTTTGAGTTCCATCGGAGGTTCCCATGACTGAGGACGTCAGGCTTCGTCTCAAGGAAGCGCAGGCTCAGCTCGGCGCTTTTGCGAAAGCTGCGCCCGAATTGATGACTGGCTTCGCCAAGGTCAGCAAAACCGCAACCGCTGCCGGCGCGTTTTCGTCCGGCCAGCGCGAATTGATCGCTGTCGGTATTGCCGTCGTGAAGGGATGCGAAGATTGCATCCTTTACCACGTGGATGCAGCGATCCGGCATGGAGCAAGCGAGCAGGAACTGATCGAGGCGCTTGAGGTAGCCGTTGAAATGGGCGGCGGACCGGCTGTCATGTATGCGGGCAAGGCGCTGGAAGTGTTTCGGAGCCTGAGTTGAAACATGCGCGATGAGGTATGCGAAGACTGGAGGAGTTTTCGCATCTGCCTCGGGAGGAGTTGAATGGCTTATTTTCTCACCGCCGATGGAGGAACGGAAAGTGTCCGCGCGCGGGTTTACGATCTTTCGGGCACGTGCCTTGCAAGTGCCGCAGTTCCTTATGAGACCAAGTTTTCCAGCGGCGCTCGTGCCGAGCAGAACCCCGAAGACTGGTGGTCAGGCTTTGTAACGGCTGCGCGCAAGGCGATTGCGGATTCGTCCGTCGACCCGTCCGCGATAGAAGCAATCACGCTGGCGACGACGAGCTGCACGGTCGTGGCTCTGGACGCGGCTGGTAAACCGCTGCGTCCATCGATCATCTGGATGGACGTTCGAGCAAGTGCCGAGGCCGATGCTGTCCTTGCCACTGCGGATATTGCCTTGCAGGCCAATGGCGGGGGGCGAGGACCGGTTTCGGCGGAATGGATGATCCCGAAAGCACTGTGGCTCGCGCGGAATGAGCCGGAGATATTCGAAAAAGCAGATACGATCTGCGAGTATCAGGATTTCATGACACTGCGCCTGACCGGTGAAAAAGCTGCCAGTCTGAACAACGTGTCGCTCCGCTGGCACTATTCGACGGATCGCGGCGGTTTCCCGGTCACACTCCTGGAGAAACTCGGCCTCAGTGATCTATTGCAGAAATGGCCTTCTCGCGTGGTCGCACCCGGAGAGGTCATCGGCGGGCTGTGTGCAACCGCTGCTTCCGAACTCGGCCTCTCGCAGAGCCTAAAGGTAGTGCAGGGGGGCGCTGATGCACTTATCGGCATGATAGGACTGGGCGTGGCCAAGCCCGGTCAGCTTGCGCTGATAACCGGCTCGTCCCACTTGCAATTTGGTGTTGCGGACAAACCTTTGCACGCGCCGGGCATATGGGGCAGCTATCCCGACATGGTCTATCCGGGACGCTATATTATCGAAGGCGGGCAGACTTCCACCGGCTCGATCATCGCATGGCTCGGACGCCTGATGAACGGGACCATGGACATGGAAGCGCTCAACGCCAAGGCGGCTGCGCTGGAGCCGGGCGCTGAAGGGCTTCTGGTGCAGGATCATTTTCAGGGCAACCGCACGCCCTATACCGATGCCTTGTCTCGTGGTGCAATCGTCGGACTGACGCTGGCGCATGAACCGCATCATATCTTCCGTGCCATCATGGAAGGTATCAGTTTCGGCACCCGTACTATTCTTGATGCCATGGCTGAAGCCGGTTATCGAGGCCAGGAAATCACCGTCGGCGGCGGTGCGAGCGCGTCCCCGCTCTGGCTGCAAATCCATGCCGACACTGCGGCCTTGCCTGTCTGTGTGCCGCAGTCACGCGATGCGCCTTCCGTGGGAGCTGCGGTGCTCGCTGCGCATGGAGCAGGCCATTTCGCAACCATCGATGAGGGTATTGCCGCCATGGTAAAGCCCGGCAAGCGCATAGAGCCGCGTCCGCGCGAGATGGCTCTCTACAATGAAATCTATCAGCAATATCGGGCGCTTTATCCGGCATTGAAAGCCGTTCGGGCTACCTGAAACATTGTCGCGGGAGGACTGAATGCTCACTGATTTTCAACTGACCGGCAAGCACGCCGTTATTACAGGTGGCGCGCGGGGTATCGGGCGTGCGATTGCCGAGCTTTTCGTTGAAGCCGGCGCGACGGTCATCATCACCGACCGCGACGAAGCGGCTGCCAGGCAGGCGGCTGCGGAACTCAATGCCCGTCGTCCTTCTTCTGCGAGCATGTACATTCTGGACGTGACCGACCGCGATGCGGTGGAGCGAACCGCCGATGCTATTGCCGCGGAGTTTGGCGTCCCGGACGTCCTCGTCAACAATGCGGGCATCGTTCGCAACAGTCCCGCGAGCGAAACATCCGAAGCGGACTGGCACGCTGTAATCGACATCAATCTTAACGGCGTCTTTTATTGTGCCCAATCCTTCGGCAAGCGCATGGCCGCTGTCGGACGCGGCACTATCGTCAATATTTCGTCGATGTGCGGCGAGATCGTCGTCTATCCGCAGCCGCAGGTTGCCTACAACGCCGCTAAAGCCGGAGTAAACCTCATTACCAAGTCCTTGGCTGTGGAATGGGCAAAGCAGGGCGTTCGCGTCAATGCGGTTGCACCCGGCTACACCGCGACGGAACTGACGCTTGCTGGCCGCAGCAATGAGGAATGGTTCTCAACCTGGATGCGCATGACGCCACAGGGACGGCTGGGAGAACCGAGAGAGATCGCGAATGCCGTTCTGTTTCTGGCGTCCGATGCTGCAAGTTTTGTGACCGGCACCGTGCTTGCCGTGGATGGCGGCTATACCGCGCTTTGATTTTGGGAGAATGAAATGACAGAACAGGCAAAAATCGCCCTCGTTACCGGTGCAAGTCGCGGTATTGGCCGGGCCATTGCAATCGGCATGGCCAAACGTGGCTTCGATGTTGCTATCAACGACATCGAGCGCCAACAGGATGCCTTGCAGGAAGTAGCGCGCGCAATCGAGGCCACAAGCCGGCGGGCTCTGACCGTCTATGCTGATGTGAGCAACAAAGCCCAGGTAGAAGCGATGGTCAGCAATGTTGTTGATGTGTTCGGCCGCATCGATGCTCTCGTAAACAATGCCGGGATTCTGATCGCCGGTGATGTCGAGCACCTGAAGGAAGAGCACTGGGACAGTGTGCTTGATGTCAACGCAAAGGGTACGTTTTTGGTCGTTCAAGCAGCGCTTCCTCACATGAAGCGGCAGAAATACGGTCGCATCGTCAATATCGCCTCCATCGGCGGCAAGCACGGTGCGCTTGGACAGGCCCATTATTCCGCATCGAAGGCTGCCGTCATGGGCTTCACCCGCGTTCTGGCCCTGGAGGTCGGCACGTATGGGATTACGGCCAACTGCATTTGCCCTGGAATTATTCTGACGGACATGGGGCGGGTCAATCTGGATGATGCCGCCGTGCGCCAGGCGTGGCAGGAAAAGACGGCGATGCGTCGTATCGGCGATCCGGAGGACGTTGTTGGGCCGGTCGCATTTCTGGCATCTGATGATGCCGCTTTTGTTACAGGACAAAGCCTCAACGTCGATGGCGGTATCGTGTTGAGTTAGAGGGGGATTGGAAACGGGAAGCTTCTTGAGGCAGTCTGCAGGCCCCTATCGCGAAATGATCGACCTTGGCTCAATCTTCGGAAAGAGAGGTGTCCAGAACCTTTTCGATCATTTCTTTTGCAAGCTGCACAAACATATCCGTTTTCTCGCGCCTCTGATCGAGGCAAGCTTCGAGCCACAGACCATCCAGTATGGCGTGCACACAAATGGCGGCGCGTTCGATTTCCGCAGGGGTGAACGCGCGTCCTTCGGCGGTGAAAACTTCGGCGAGAAGCGGCTCGGTTGCCCTGCGAAGGTTTGCATAGCTTTCATCGCGCACCGCCATGATCATCGGATCCACGCGATTCTGACTGATGAACGTGGCCCAAAGCGACAGCATCCGATCATCGGAGGCTTGCCCTTCCAGTGTTGCCTTGATGAATTGCAATAGCCGCTGATGCGGTTTCCCCTCTCGCCCTTCCAATATCGCCATGCTGGAAGCGGTGATCAGCTCCATTGTACGACGATAAGCTTCGACGATGAGATTGGCCTTGTTCTCAAAGTGATGGCGTATCAGCCCGTTTGTTACGCCCGCACGAGCGGCAACGGCACGCACGGTCGTGGCCTGAATCCCGACCTCGGATATACATTCCAATGTCGCTTCAATCAGTTCGCGTCGGCGTTCGCTTTCTGGGGCGCGTTTGAACAGGCTCGTCATGAAGCGCAACTCTCCTTTGGATTATCTCTCGCATATATGAGGGCAAAGGCAAAGCATGGAGACGCACTATTATGCACTTGCATAATAGTGCGTCTGTGTATAGCTTTCAGCATAAAGAACTGCTCAGGGAGAGTTTCAACAGGGCGGCAGGGATATCTCTTTGGCCCCCGCTTGCAGAGCGTTTTTAGGCTCCAAAGTGTGTCGAGCGGAGGCTGAAGACTTTGCGTGAAACACAAACCAATAGTGATTAACCGGCAAAGCGAAGCTGCGCTTTCCGGAACAATGGAATTATGCCCATGCGCGACCCGCGTTACGACATACTCTTCGAACCCATCAAGATCGGTCCGGTCACCGCGCCTAACCGTTTTTATCAGGTGCCGCATTGCAGCGGCATGGGTCATCGCTATCCCGACGCTGATCGACATATGCGGCGTATGAAGGCGGAAGGCGGTTGGGGTGTCATTGCCACACAGGAAACCGAAATCCATCCCACTTCCGACATAACGCCGTCCAATCAGGGCAGGCTGTGGGACGACAAGGACATTCCTCGTCTCATCCAGCTCACGGAGGCTGTGCATGAGCAGGGAAGCCTCGCAGCCATTCAACTCGTGCACAACGGCATCCACATCGCCAACCGACTGACGCGACTTTCACCGATCGGACCGTCCGACATTATGGTCGATGTGGAAGATCCGGTTCAGGCGCGCGCCATGGATAAAAGCGACATAGCCCAATTCCGCAAATGGCATCGCGATGCGGCCTTGCGCGCCAAGCGTGCGGGCTTTGACATCATCTATGTCTATGCCGGTCACGACATGACGCTTCTGCAGCACTTCCTGCTTAACCGTTATAACAAGCGCACGGATGAATATGGCGGCAGCTTTGAAAACCGCCTGCGTCTGTTTCGCGAGGTGATTGCCGATACGCGCGACGCAGTAGGCGATAAATGCGCCATTGCGGTGCGATTTGCCGTAGAGGAGTTTTTGGGCGCGGAAGATCTGACCCATGACGGTGAAGGACGCGATGTTATAACAGCGCTGGCCGACGAACCCGACCTGTGGGACGTTAACCTTTCAAATTGGTCGAACGACAGTCAGACCTCCCGGTTCTCGCAGGAAGGCTTTCAGGAGGAGTTTGTTTCCTTCGTAAAACCTCTCACCTCGAAACCCGTCGTCGGGGTAGGGCGTTACACTTCCCCCGACGCGATGGTGCGTGCAATCAAGAAGGGCATTTTCGATCTGATCGGCGCAGCGCGGCCATCGATTGCCGATCCCTTCCTGCCAGCGAAAATTCGCGATGGCCGTATCGACGATATCCGCGAATGCATCGGCTGCAACATCTGCACGGCAAGCGATAATACGGTTGCCCCGATGCGCTGCACGCAAAATCCGACGATAGGCGAAGAATGGCGCAAGGGCTGGCATCCGGAAATCATTCCGCCCCTGCAGAAGCAGCAATCGGTGCTCATTATTGGCGGCGGCCCCACCGGGTTGGAAGCGGCGCGCGCCATGGCGCAGCGCGGCGCGGAGGTGGCGCTGGCTGAGGCTACACAAGAGTGGGGTGGTCGCGTTACGCAGGAATGCCGCCTTCCCGGGCTTGCTGCCTGGGGCCGTGTGCGGGATTGGCGCCTTGGCCAATTGCGGCAGGCATCCAACGCGCAACTTTATCTTGATAGCCGGCTTAGCGCGGAAGATGTTCTTTCCTTTGGCATCCCGCACATAGCAATCGCCACAGGGGCGCGCTGGCGTAACGATGGTGTGGGGCGGGTTCATCGTGACCCGCTCGATTATCTCGCAGAGGGGACGACAGTCGGCGTCAATGCACTGCTCGAAAACGGCGTGGCTGCGCTTGCGAACGATGGTCCGGTCGTCGTCTTCGATGACGATCGTTATTATATGGCGAGCGTTCTTGCCGAGCTTATCGCTTCATCAGGGCGATCCGTGACTTTCATCACTCCTGCCTCGATTGTCGCGCCATGGACAGAACACACGCTCGAACAGATTCGCGTGCAGCGTCGCCTGATTGAAAAAGGCGTTGAGATTATCCCGCTGCATCAGCTTGCAGGACGGACGAACGATACGCTCAATATCGCCTGCTCCTATTCCGGAAAAATACGGACGATCGACTGTGCGACGCTGGTTCCGGTCACCTCACGCCTGCCAAACGATCAACTCTGGCATGATCTGGTAGCCTTGAAACATCAATGGATGGATCATGGTTTGGAAACCGTCGAACGCATTGGGGACTGCCTTTCTCCCGGTATCATCGCGACCGCAACCCATGCAGGGCATGGCTATGCGAGAAGCCGAGGTTCCCAACCAATGGATGCTGATTACGATATTTACCGGTGAGGATTGCTAGAGTTGGCGCTGCGCTTTCCGGCTTTTTATTGGTGAGAACAAAACCGTGGGAGAACGTCCTGATGATTTTGGCGAACTTCCTGTTAGTCGCACCGGAACTCTATTCATCGGTGCTGGCTTGATATTGTTAATTCCGCCGGAATTCGACCATATTCCGGATTGAACGCTTCGAAGATGCTGGAAGCTCGCTGAAATTGTGCTAGCCAATGCCAACTGCGAAACCCAATGTTGTTTGTCAGCCGGAGCGTCCGCGTAGTGGTGCTGGCATAATGACTATGTAGGTTGCACTTCATCCAAGTAATCAGAACTGGTGACGGGACAGTGGTGTCAGAGCCAGCTGATGGTGGTCTACCGGATGCTCGCTTGGTGAGGTTTCCTGACAATTTGTCTCCTGGCCTCATAACTTCTTAGCGGGAATACTTGCTTGCGCGTGTGTCGCGGCGAACATCCTACTAAAGGCTGCCGAGACACTTCAGTGTTCAACGATGGCGCATCACTTGCTTCGCTGCTCGAAATTCCAATCGCAGCCACCAGAACCGGGATGCGGCACGAGTGATACGGTGTGGGTGCGAGTTGACTGGAAATCTCGCTCCAAGGTGCCACATCGCCTGACAAAAGGATAGCACCGTGCGGCTCCGAATATCGGCGTCATCCAATCCAATATGTAAGCGCAGATCGGCGCTGCATCGCATAACCCAAATTGCTTCCTAGCAAGACTGCTCCGCCTTCAGCGTGGTGTTCAATTTGCCACAAAAAACCTCGGCGCGGGGGCTGCCGAGGTTGCGCCGGAAAAGCGGGGGCTTCAACAGCGCGTTTTCATCATGTCACAATCCAGGGAATATGCAACCAGCTGCCAAATCGCTTAAAGCGTCCAGCCGTAAACCGCGAGAGCTGCCCCACCAACGGCACCAATCACCGACCACCCAACCATGCTAATACCCATGAAGCTGTGATAAGTGTCCGCTGAAATTTTCTTGAAAGCTGCGGCCACAAAAAGGTTTGCAGCGGCACCGACGATCAGACCGATACCGTTGGCGACGTAAGCGGCTGGATGAAGCGCCATGCTCTGCATGAAATACGGCCGCAGTAGGAAAGTCGCTCCAAGCATCCCTGCAATCAGCACAAATACCGATACCATTCCGAAGCCTGACCATCTTACGAGCATTTACTGAATTACCTTTGTCTTGAGGGGACGTATGGCGGTAATGACGCTTGCTCGTTGGTCGAGCAACCCACCGCTAGACGTTTCCTCAAGAAAAACCGTTCGTGTCCTCACTCCATCATCGAGTTTCAGGCACGCAATCCAACAGACAAAATAAGGAGAATACAATGGCCAAGGGAACCTTTGCTAAAGCGATGCCGCCTGTCTCCTCGGAAGAGGACGGATACGTCGACCGTCCGAAAGAGCCGGCGGCGCGACGAATATGGGCATCACGCTCTCTACGCTGTCCGCCTGGAGGGGCGAAAGGTATCGAAAGTCGAGGTGAAGGCTCTGGCCAAATCCAAAGCAATGGATATCTACCGTGAGAACTACTTCAGAAGATTGTCCGCGTCGATCAGGACAGCGTCGTCGGTCGCGCCCCTGTTCGGCCTGATCTAACCTCAGAAGTAGGTCCAAAAACTGATCCGCACTCTCATCTGAAAAGTCCGTTGCCAGGCGCAATTCCAAAGTTTGGGCGATTGCTTAGGCAGACTGCAAGGTCCCCGGTATCACGCCGATTGCGCGCCGTGCTTTAAATGGTATTTTTTGACTTCTTTCATAACCTGTGACGTTAAAGACGGTTGAAACTCCGCGAAGTTGGGCGGTGGATGGACTTAACCGTTATAGCTAGCGAACTTACGGATTTCGCTGCGATTTGCAGCGCGAGCACCTGTTGGATCTTAAGCCGACTGATCTAAAAATGGGGCTCCGGATTCTTCCGAAGCCCTTCTTGCGTAATGTCGCTCTTACCTGCGATAGGCTAAACCACCCCAGATGCGGCCTTCGTCACGATGACGACCGCCATGGACCGCACCGATGTACGCGGCCACGGCTGCAACGAGCGCAGATGCCGCAAGGAGGAACGCCGTCAGAATACCAGTTATTCTGGCCTTCTCAGCTGCGTCGGCTGCCTTTGCTTTGACTTCTTCCGCGGTTTTTGCAGCCTGGGCCTGAACGTCAGCAATCGCCTTTTTCGCTTCTTCCACTCTGGCCTGAGCTTCGGTGCGCAGTGCCTGCACACGCTCTACGGACTGGTTTACACGCGCCTGTGCGTCGGTTTGACTAAGGCCAGTTCGACTAGCAACCTGGTTAGTGAGCCATGTACGATCCGCGTCGGAGATTTCACCCGTGCTTAGGAGATTTCCGAGGATACCACTGACTTGACGTTGGAAATCCGCCATATTCTGGGCTTCCTGGCCAACCACCGAGCTACCCTGGCCATCCGTGCGCAGGAGACTATCCGTGAGGTAATCCAACGGGTTTGTTTTCAAACCCTCTGGCAACATTTGTTCAACGGATGGAGCAGCCGCTTGACCTGCGCCCTGGGCTAACCCGGACACCGCTTGCCCGGCGCCTGAAGCAAGTCCACCAGCTAATTGACCAGCACCTTGCGCAGTTGCACCAGCCACAGTTCCTGCGGTCTGCACAGCGGTTTCAGCGGCACTTCCAACTGCTTTTGCGCCGCCGGAGATAGCGCTAACGAGCAACAGCGTCGATATGATTGTGCCAAGGCCCCATACAACGAGGCCGTTTAATCCGTCTCGAACGGTCAATTCATCGCGTGTAGCTGTCCCAGCAGGTCGCCGCATTCTTCCGGTGATGTAGCCACCAAGCATGTAGGAAGCGACCATTGATATGATCATAAAAAGCGCAGTGACCACGAGCCAAACTACGCTTATGTCTCCCCCTTCATCGACGGAGAATGAACTTAAACCGAGACCACTGGCAAAGGTGGTGAGGACAGCCATAACACCAGATGCGACTGTGGCGCCAGCGAAGATGGCGGCCCAGTCAACGTAGCCGCGATCATTCGTGTTTTCTACAATAGTTGGATCTACCATCAGCGTAATCCCAGAAAAGAGAGGATGAACAACACGATAACGACTAGACCGACTAAATAGATAATGGAGTTCATTTTGAGTATCTCCTTTCGACAAAGAAGCAACCGGCTTGCAATTCTTTATTGCGGCGGGTTTTTCTATCTGTGACAACTCGCCAGCCACCAAAAAGTTTCAGCGAAAGGCGATTATTGGTTTGATCAATCTTTCGATCGGTCAGGGTAGGGCTCTTTAGGTACCCGTATATTAGGATTGCCCGGCGCGTTTGTTTGCTCGTGCGTGGGTTTCTCCTGATGGTCCCTCGGTTCGACCGGTGATGGGTCGGTTGCGTCCTTTTCCCGTACCAGATCGGGATCTGACCATGGATTTTTCTTTTGGGCCATTTTGCTCGCTCCAAAGCCTATTTCGTCTTGCTGGTTTCTTTCTTCAGAGAATTCCGCAGTGCATCCATGATATTAATGACATTGCCGGTGGCTGGTTCCGTTTCGGCCTTTTTGGACTTTGCTTTTACCGGTTTCTTCAGCGACTTCTTTTTGTCTGCGATTATGTCGAGGAGGCGTTCCTGCACTGGATCGTGAACCAGGTCGGGGCTCCAATCTCGTGTTTGCTTTTTTATGAATTTCTCAATCAGAGGAAGCGCATCGGAGCCGGCTTTTTCATTGCCGATCCTTGCAAAATATAAATCCTCGTCGCGTACTTCATCGCCATAGCGCAGCGTCCAGAGAACTATCCCTTTACCTCTGGGCTCCAGCATTACAGCCCGCTCACGACGAGACAGGACCAGCCGGGATATACCCACCCTATTCTCGGCTTTCATTGCTTCACGAATGACAGCAAACGCCTCCTCGCCGACGGGATCGCTCGGGGTTAGATAATAGGGAGTATCGAGCCATATCCATCCAATGCTCTCGCGTGAGGTGCACCCCGCACGCGCCGATACCCGTAACGAACCCGTGTCTGACAGATGTTCTTGTTCCCGACCTTCAGTTCAGCCTGCTCGTCGCGCCTTGACTTGTAGACATAAAGTGACCGGTCAATCTTGAGCACCGAACAGGCGCGTTGTACCGAGACTTTCCAATCCGACTTAATAGTGTCGACAAGCGCTCTTAATGGGATGGTTCGCCTCGTCCTTCCACCCCACATAAGGGAGACGAACAAAAAAGGGAGGATCGTCATGAGCGTTCGTAACAAATCCCGAGAAGCAGCCGTATTGCGTCGACATTGGCAAGAACGTGTTCCACGTCGTCGGATTGGACCCTGCTGGTCATCATCCAATACAAAAGGCGACTTTCCGGCGTGACACTGTCCTGCAATTCTTCGAAGGAGCTACGCCGACAATCGTTGGAATAGAGGCATGCCCCGGTTCACCGTGGCTGGCGAGGAAGCTCCAAGGCTTTGGCCACACAGTTCGAATTGTTGCTGCAAAATTTGTGGAGCCCTTCGTCAAATCCAACAAAAGTGACATCATTGATGCCGAAGCTATAGCCGGGGCCGTGACACGGCCAACAATGCGGTTTGTCGAGGTGCGTACGTCTGATCAGATCGATGTTCAGGCACTGCATAGAGTACGAGGTACGAGACCGCCTCCTGGCTCAGCGCACCAGGGTTATATGCCAGATGCGCGCCTTCTGCCTCGAATACTGCATTGCGATGCATCAGGGGCGGGTAAGTTCAAGGCGGACATGCCGAGGGTCCTGGAGGATGAGGACAACGACCTGTCGGCACCAATGCGGCAGTTGCTTATGTCTCTCTTCGAGGACATTCGCTATCTTGAGCAAAGAATTGCTGAAGTGAGCCGTCAGATCGAAGCAGCGGCCAACGCGGACGATACCGCCCGTCGCCTCATGACTGTTCCCGGCATCGGGGCATTGACTGCTACTGGGCTTTTGGCTGCAGCGGGAACGGGTCGCCAGTTCAAAAGGACTCGCGACATGGCCGCCTGGTTGGGACTTGTTCCGCGAGGGCATTCAACTGGAGGGAAAACCACATTACTGGGTATCAGCAAGCGGGGAAGGTATATTGGCAACAGAGTACATGGCCTATGCAATATAATCTCACAGCGAAGCGTCTCCTATTAAGTAGATGAGAGGCTGTTGAGCGATGGATTATGGTCAGTTTCTCATTACAATAGCCGCGACGCCCTCCCGCTGCGCCGTTTGGCGTTGTTGTAATAGTTGGAGGCCTGCTGGACGGAGCGATGGCGGGATTGTTCCATGGCTTCGGGCAGCGGAATGCCACGATTGGCTGCTTCGGTGAGATAGCCGGAGCGCAGGCCGTGCGCGGAGAATTCACTTGCATCGAGACCAGCCATTTGCGCGCGTTGCTTGACGATCCGGTTGACCGCGCTCGGTTCCAGAGCCCGCGCGGAAACGTTGCCCCAACGATCCACTTTGCGAAACACGCTGCCCTTGTCGATTTTGGCGGCTTCCAGCCAGCGCGTGAGGGCTTCGACGGGTCGTCCGGTCAGATAGACCATCTCGTCCTGATCGGCGCCACTGGTTTTGGTCCGGCCGAGATGAATGGCGAGCGAGGGGAGGGGAGAACCATCGTCGTCAGTGACAGGCACCTGTTTGACAAACTGTTCTACGCGCAAGCCCGCAATTTCACTGCGCCTTCGTCCGCCCGAGGCAAAGGCCACCATCAGGATGGCCCGATCCCGCAAAGCGGTGAGATCCTCGCCGGAACAGGTCGCCAGCAGCTTGCCGAGGATATCACCAGTGATGGCGCTGGCACTCTTGCGGCTTGGTGGTCGGTTAATGGCGCGGACCGCAAGCCTGATCGCCGATTTGACGGCCGGTGACGAAAACGCCCCTTCCAGGCCGCGCCAGCGGGTCAGCGTCGACCAGTTGGCCAGACGCCGGCGCACGGTTGCCGGCGCATGCGGTCCGGACACACGCAGAAAGCCTTGGCTGCGCAATACCTGCTCCACAGTGGACGGCATGCCGTGCTCGGGTTCGATTTCGCGCTGCTGCGGCCGCCACAGATGATGGGCCACGAAGTTCAGGAGCAGGGCTTCCGGTGCGGGAAAGGGGAGGGGTCTGCCGGTTGCGGCCATTGACCAGGCTTCGAGATAGGCCAGGTCCGACGTCAGGGCCCGCAGCGTGTTTTCGCCCATGCCTTCATTGACCAGATGACGCAGCGTTTCGACATCCTCATCCGTCAATATCCCGGCGAGCCTGCCGCGGCGGCTCAGCGGCAGAACAGCCGCTATCGTATCTAAAGTCTCGGTGCGTTTTTCAATCGAACTTGACGACGAGCTGCTCATTTCGGCAGTCCGTTCTCGTCATATAGTTCATCGTGGTTCGAAGTCTGGTGCGTGTTTGCAGGCCTTCCCTTAAGCGCCAGCGCCCAGACTTCATCCCATGTGCCCTGGCCGTTCTGCGAAATTGGCACGATCGCGGCAATAGGATCGCCAGCTCGACAGATGACAACCTCGTCATCGCGCAAAACGATGTCGATCAGTTCCTCAAATCGCTCCGCTGCCTCGGCAATGTCCACGAATACCTTCCCCGCCACTGCCCTTACCAGACGCGCTCATGCAGAATCGCGTCGAAGGCCAGATCCGTCGAGATGAAAGTGCAGTGCTCAAGCCGCGCCTGAGCGGCGAGAATCCGGTCCCACGGATCGCGATGTTCCCAATCAAAATTTGCTGCAAGTTCGGCATGCAGATCGGTGATGGCTAGTGTTTGCAGGCCGCTTTCCGTGACGGCTGCCCGCAGTTCCTGGGGCTTGAGATCAAGCTTGTTCAGGCGCATCTTGTTGTCCAGTTCGTAGAACGTGACCGCACTGACGAGGATAGCATTTGCCTTGTCCTCGATCAGCGATCGTGCCTTCGTGGACAGGCGATCACTACCGATTGTCCACCAGTAGACGGCGTGGCTGTCGAGCAGGATTTTCATTGCGTGTTTTCGCTATTGTTGGATTTGCCTTGCCAGACGCCGGTATCATCATTCCAGTCGCCGGCATCGATCGCCGCCTGCTCTGCATCAACTGTATCGAACAGGTTGTCGGGCAGGCGACGATGGCGCAACAGGCCAAATGGGCGCTTGCCACCGTCAGCTGCTGGACCGATGCGGGCGTAAACTTCGTTGCCACGCATGATGACGATCTCTTCGCCCTGGTTGGCGCGATCGAGGACTTCGGCGAAATTCTTGCGGGCTTCGCTGATCTTGTAGCTTGTCTGGGGCATCGGGACCTCCGAAATTGGCCGTACGCCATTGATACCATTGTTTTACAGCACGTACAAGTGCCTCGTACACATCACCTTCGATAAGAGCTACTTATCGGATGTTATAGGCCCCTATGGTTAACGTCACGGTAACGAAAGTAAGGGCCTTATTCGGTTTCGTATATGAATATTTTTGCAACCTATTGAATAGGTTAGTTTGTATAAAAGCCGCGCTATCCCGATAGAAGTCCAATCGGAGCCGGCGAAAAGCGTACGCCAAACCAGGCCCGCGCTGCGTTTGCGTATCGTTTCGGAACCTCATGCAGGCCGGTCTAATGGCACGCCCAAAGCATAGCACGGTGCGCGTGGTGCGAAATGGCGGCGTCAGCTTGTCAACAGATGATCGCACCGCCAAGGCCGACCGGCGAGGGGACGCGGGAATTTCCGACGGCGAATGGGCTGCTGCTTCCCTATCTGAAGTCCTCACGGCCTTTGCCTGATCCGGGGAACTACCGCTGGAATATGTTGTTCGTCGCTCGATCAAGCCGGAGTTCCGATGCGGAGGCATGCGGCGCGGCCTGGCTTCGTCAGGATCGACGCGGTGTTATTCGCCGCGCAGCAAAGCTAGACTGACGGCGTTTAAAGTTCAGGGAGGAACACCGATGCCGAAATTTCTTGCAGTGTATACGATGAAGCCTGAAGACCTCGCATCCTTTCGACGCCTGGCAAAAGCGGAGCAGGATGCGGTCGATGCGAAGGGAATAGCACAGTGGATGGCATGGGAAGAACGCCATGCCGCTGTCATCCTTGATCGCGGCGGCATGGTGGGGAAGACAACCCGTGTGACAAAGCATGGCATAACGGAAGCCAAAAATCCGTTTTGCGGTTATCTTGTGGTGAAGGCTGAAACCGCGGACGCTGCGGCCAAGCTATTTCTGGATCATCCGCATATTACGGTGTTTCCCGGTGATGGCATTGATATCATGCCTTTTGTAACCTGATTCACTGCACCGATCCTCGGCGGGCTGGCCGCCTTGCCACTGCCAACCCTGACCGATCAAGCGGGGCGTTCGGTCACGGCAGCACTTTATGTTTGGAAGGCTCGCTCAAATGACACTTCCATTTGCGGAGAAGACGAATGTCACAGCACAAAATTTACACGTTCTTGCTGACCGCGGATCTTGGAGCTGCCGAAGCCTGGTATACGAAACTGTTCGGGCGCGGGCCGGATAACAGACCAATGAGCACCCTCGTTCAATGGGAACTGTTCAGTCGGGCCGGCGTGGGGATTTCGACAGACGATGAAATAGCCGGACGAGGAGCAATCTTTCTTGTTATCGACGACGTTGCCGCCGAACGGGAGAGGTTGCGTGGCGTTGAGATCATGCTGGGTGACGATATCCCGGGCGATTATTCAACGCTGGCACAAGTGCGTGATCCCGACGGCAATCTAATCACCCTCGCAACGCCGCCGTCGCCAAATTATCCGCCCGCGTAAGCATGCGTCAGCCACTGTAAGGTCGACAGCGGACGGACCGCTTCGCGCCTTATTCCTGCCGTTCGAATGATAACTTAGATTTGCCAAAAGCCGACACTGCTTATGTAGCAGCCGAGCCCCAACCGATTACTTCGGTGTATATGTTCGAATCCCGCGCGGTCCGCCAAACACCGCCGATTACCGCACAAATTGGCCAGTTATCTCATTAAATATCAAACGGATAGCGTCTTATAGCGCAACTGCCTACGGACAGAGGTTCTCGCATGCCCTGCCAATGCCACCGATTGTCCTCTATGGCCCGATATGCACGTCGATTCTACACTACAGCATGATACTGAATGCCTCCACCTTGCGTAATTACATCGGGTCACGTCGTTTGCGGCGATCATCGAGGCCAAAAAGGGACATAGATCCAATCAAAGTGTCAGGTCGCTCCCGCGCTCGCGCTCGTTCTTCGACGCCGATTGCCAAGGCTAACTGAATGAGCGCCGAACGCGCTATCTTGATCACACGAAGAGCCTTAGTCTCGAGAAGATCGCTGTCGATGGAGAACCCTAGGCCTTCGCTGCTTGGTGCGGCCCACATAAATGGCCGTGCCCAGCCCTCATGTACCTGGAGGAATTTGTGTTCGAGCGCGTTACGGATGTCATGCAGCTCTCGCGCATCGGGTCCGGTCGTCCGCTTTAGTTGATCGTCGAACAACTCCTTCGAAAGCCAGAAAAGTCCACGAAGCGGCCAGTTTGGATAATCTTTAAAGCGGTCGAGAAGCCGCGGCTTCCCTTCGATCATCCAGACATTCTTGAAATTGATGCGATTGGCGACTTTTCCCAACTTCCAATAATGATCGACAAGAAACGCTACCTTATCGAGCAGAGAATAGGCAATACGGTATGCCGTACGCACCCGTTCGGTTGCGAGCGAGTGCATCGGATAGTCCAGTGTGTCGAACAGTCTAACGCGACGGTCAGAAAAGTGCAGATTTGTGTCGGAAAGACCCTCGTAGAGCATAAAGCGGGCCGACACATACTCCTGTTTCATCTGATTGAAGAAACCGATGACTGGCGGTGGCGTCACGACGCCCGGTCTCTCATCGAACCTTTCGCTTATGGGCGGCAGGACGAGGTCGTCACATGCCGCTCTTGCGTGCGATCCGAGATCATTGAGTGGATTCAGGAATAGGCGATGGTCGAGACACCACTGCCGATACTTTTGTTCGACCTTGCTGCGCCCGAGCGGCGGCACACCAAGATCCTGTAACTCGCGTATTCGATCGAGATCGCCCGCCGCAGCATATTTTTTGGCTTCTTCAGCGAACTGTTGCGCCGATGCATCCGGGTAAATGGAGTCGTGTAGTGCATCGGCGGCGGTAGCGGCAATCAGCCCATCATGGGCGTGCAACAATAAGATCGCGCGTTCGCGATCATCATCCAACATCCCAGCATAGTGCTTGAGACCATAGCCGCGATTGGCCTGCGCCATTGCGAACTTGGGAATGATGCGAAGCGCTGCGTCCCATCCTTCAATCGCGTCGATGAAGCGCCCCATCACATTGAGTTGGTTCGCTCGATTGGTCAGGATCTGACAACGACGCATAAGATCGAGTTCGACAAAGCCAGGATGAGCAGCCGCGCGCGACAAGGCAAGGATTTGCTGTTCCCGTTCGGGGTGTTCCCAAGCCCAGGAGCCGCGGGTGCCGGAAGTCTCCTCTTTAACCGCCCATGCATTGGATCGAAAATATTCGAGAACCGCGCCATGTTGGACGCTCAGATCGCGCTTTGCAAATTCGTCGAGAAGGTAGATCGCGCGGTCTGCTCCCCGGGCAAAACCTGCGTCACGTGAAGCGTCGATCAGCGTGCCGATATGATTGAGCGCAGCGTCATCGTCGAGCTTGCTGATCGAACGTTCGCGCAATTTTCCGAGGTCTTCACGCTCCAATTTTCTTTCCTGACAATGTCTATCCAAGGGACTGCTGCCTGTCTTCGGCATGCAATGGTTTTTCAGATCATTTTGATTATCTTCAGATATCCAGTTGCATGACAAAACTACGAGTTTCCTCGCTGTAAGACAAAGGCAATATCTTAGTTTTCAGTCTCTTCCATCGTTTCGGGCAGTTGGGACACAACAAGGTCGAACGCGGCATGGGGCAAATCGAGACCATATACGTTATCGAAATGTCCGAAGGTCTTGCTGAGATACTTTGATGCTAGGTAGAGCCAATTTAGATCAATCGACGCTGGAGCTATCGCCGCTCCACGATGCCACCGGTGAGCCGGATTCTGGCAATGGATCGTGTTGAACATACTCACATGTGCCCAGTTTGAATGAACAACGCTACTAAACGGCTGATATACATAGTTGTAGAAGTCGATAAAGCCGGCCTCTTCGGCCATCTTTCTGATGTTAAGACCGGACCAACTACCAAGATTCACTTCAACAAGAGCCTCAATCCGTTGCCCTGTTAGCCAGTCACTCCAGACTTTGATCATCTGTTTCAGTTCAGCCGCGTCATTGGGGTCTGTCGCAACCTCTAACGCTCGCTTTTGATGAGCAATCTGCAATTTAATAGCGCCTTGTCCGTCCTCAATATAAAGACGTGCGCGTGGATGAGGATCTTTTAGAATCCAAGCTAGATTGATGAAGACGTCGGCGATTGCCCGTAGCAAAATAGGCGCTATGTGCGGCGTCCATACGCCTGGAGAAGATGCCATTTCCATGGCCAGCGTCGCTTGCCGGCAAAGGAGCGCTGTAACTACCTCGAAGACCTCAATTTCGTTTAAATCTAACGGCCAGTTCGCCAACCTAATACGGAGATCCGCCCGAACCGCATTTCGATAATCAAAGACGAATTGCTCAAGCGAATCTTCACTATCGATAGTTTCGTCTTCGAGTGTGTCTGGAAACAGACAGGGGCCGAAGCCGGAGATATGGTCCCAAAATGCCTCAACCCATAATGCGTCGACTTCAAAGCCGGCGTCATCAAGATTCACCTCCAAGAACAGTGTTGGAGCGGCAGCCCGAAAGGCGCCGGCAGCGCGACGCGCTTCCTCTGTCCCTGGATAGCCGTTGATAACCTTGAACCGTGCGATAAGGTCATCGATCAGATGCGCTGCGATATGAATCTTTTCTTGGTCGATTCCTAACTCATAGCCAAGCGCCGATGACAGCACCGCCGCGCGACTGTTGCGGTCGTAAAACTCGCGGAGCAGTTCGGGAAAGCGCGTATTCTGCTCAGGTACAGCATCCACTTTTCCTAGGAATGCCAACGGATGGTCGGGTATCACGGCAGCCAGCGGCGCCAGAGATCGGCGGATGGCTTTTAGACTGACCTGATCAAGTGTAGATATTATCGCTTCTTTTGCCGCGTCTGAAAGCTCCGCGAACGTGCTGAACTTAACGAACATGGGACATTCAGCCCCATTCATCGCCGTACGAGCGGCTTGACCTAAAGCACGGCAATGGCCCCGAGCCGCCTCGTAGCCACAATAGTCGATCACCAGGCCAAGCCAGAGAGCCTCGGGCACAAGCTGACGGGTCCAGGAATATTGGGACAGTTTGCCCCCGAGTTTATGCAAAAAGGACGGCACGAGCTTACGTTTGACCGCTACGTGGTCCTGCAAGACTGGCTTGCGTGTCTCATTAGTCAACGCTCTTCCCCTCGTTCTTCCCGATCGAACAATCGCCACTTACGCATGGTGCCGGTCACTATCGTCATTGGTAATTATTTGCAGCACATTTAGGATAGATTGTGCAGTATCGTGACTTCAGAAATGTCAGGCATGAGTAGTTATGAACGAGGAAAAACGAAAAGAGGCAGCTGCTTCCTTGTTGAAAGACATGGAGGCTACAGCAGCTCGGATGCGCGAGCTTATCGTCGCGATGCCCCCACATGATCTGCTCGGCTACATCTACGCCCAGCATATGATGAAAGCGATGGTAGACCAAAGCGCTGAGGAGGAGCAACGCGAAGCGGACGGCCCAAATGACTTGATCAACGAAAACCAATTTCTACTGGAGTACGTACACGCGGTGCTCGCATCAGACGATGCCCCTGCGGACGTGACATTCGACGAAGCCCAATGCGCCGAGCTGTTTGAACTTAGCCGCAAACTGCGAGAGCAGGCTATGTTCTTTGCCATGGCCACGTCCGCCGATACCAAGGACGGCGTCTTTGGTCCCGACACAGCCGACATTGAATTCCGTGCGAAATCGACCTGGGTCATGCTACGCGGAAACCGCTACCAAGTCTTGGAAGGTGAGTTCTACAGCTACGTTTTGGCGCCTCACAATGATGTATTGAAAGAAGTTTACGGTGTTGGTGCCGCCGATATCGCGGAAGGCTTCCAGGCCATGGCCGACGCCACCCGTTCTGGGCATGCCGACGCTATCATGGAGATGATTAAGCAGTTTGAGGCGGCACAGGCCTTCGCTGCGGCACAGGACAAGCCTCTGGAAGACGTCATGGAGGCATGGATTGCGGCCAATGCGGAACAGTCGAAAGCCGCTGGGCGGGCGATGGATGACATGTTTCGGGGCGGCATCGCCAACGTGAGTCGACATACTACGCTACCGCCGACGTTGCTGGCGGATTTGGCTTACCGGCGCGGAGAAGAAACCGAATTTTTCGCAGCGGGCGATTTTTCGGGGACACCCTACCGGACACTGCCTGCCAGGAAGAAGCCCCTGATTCAGCTTGGAGCGGACTACTACGCCATCGACCCGTGCTTCATCCGCGACGCGGGGTATCGTGCGCTTCTCTACAACCTCCTGCAGCGAAAGCCGGACTACAAGAAAACTTTTGAGGATCGGCAAAAGAGGATGAGCGAAGCTGCCTTCGCCGACATTCTGGCTGCCCAGCTTCCTGGAGCCACGGTTTTTCAAGAAGTCTATTACAAAGACCCTGCCAGCAAGCAGTGGTCCGAAAACGACACCCTCATCCTGGTCGACGACGTGCTGTTCCTAGTTGAAGCCAAGGCAGGCGCGGCTGCAACCATCGCATCGCCAGCACTTGATTTCGGCCGCCACGCCCAGTCCGTTCAGGACTTGGTACTCAAAGCCTACAAGCAATGTGAGCGCTTCTTCAGTTATCTGAATTCGGCGGATGAAGTGCCGCTCTACCACTTGGCGGACGGCAAATACGAAGAGTGCGGTCGTGTCCGCGGCTCCGACTACCGCGTGATGGTGCCGATCGGGCTGACGGTCGAGTCGTTCTCGCCCTTTTCCACATACTGTAAGGAACTGCCGCAAGTTGAGCCGCTGCTTGGAAGGCATGCCTTCGTTTCGCTGTCCATCGACGACCTATTTGTGCTCAAGCGTCTTTTGCCCACACCCGGAGAGTTCGTCCACTACATGGAGGTGCGGCAGGCCGTGGCGGGGATGCGCCGGGCTCATCTCTTTGACGAGTTCGACCACCTGGGCGCGTACCTGAAGAAGAACCGTTTCGATCAGGACATTGCCGAGCAACTGAAGGGCGGCAAGGCGAACATGCTTATCTGGGACGGCATGAGCGACATTGTCGACAGGAGCTTCGAGGGGGAAGACTGGGAAAGCCGACCATTTCCGACGCAGGATCTCCCGGAGGAGGTGCTGAAGCTACTTGGGGCGCTCGACGCTACCCGAACACGCGGGTGGCTTTCGGCGGAGAGCCATATCCGTGACTTTGGAGACGAAGGCCGGAGTAATCTGGCCAAGATGCTGTCCGACCTGCGCCAAACCCTGAACCAGCATCCCGCCCGCTATTTTACTTTGGCTGGGGACGGTGAGCCGCTATTCGTTTGGCTTCAACAACAAGACCACCAAATTGACTGGACCAAGGTGAATGACAAGGCCAGTGCAGCTGGGTTGGCCGTCAAGTCTTCTAACGTCATCGGCATCGTCGCAGAGGTTAGTGCCCACGGAAGCTACAACCGGGCGCGGTCTTTTGCGGTCCACGTGCCTACAGAGCGAACGGAAGAAAACGCCCACATTTACGAGGACGCCGCGCGAATGGCTCAACCCACGCGGTCTGTGAATCTCAACCAGGCGAAAAACTTCATCCCTCCTATGAAACCCAAAAAGCCGGGGCGGAATGATCCATGTCCGTGCGGTAGCGGTGTAAAGTACAAGAGATGTCATGGTCGTTAGGAACGAGCGGCATAACAGAAATTGGCGGCTATCCAGGGAATTACCGTTATCTCGCAACGTGCCTATTTTGGAGGGCTATAGAGGGGAATAGAGTAGACATAGTTCTCAGTTGCATCGTTCCTGTCCCGCCAAACACCGCCGATTGCCCTCCATGGCCCGATATTCCGCCGATCGCCGCATACTACCATGCAGTATAGGGAACCGTCGATTCCACGCTGTAGCCGACACTTCGCCATCAACTCACGCCTGAATCCGGCCGAAACGATCTGGTCAACCGTCTGGAAGATCATCCGGCGCAACGCTTGTGGCCGTTCTGATAGGCTTCGGCGACTGGTGCTGATCTCGCAAATGAACTGCGGTCTGGTCGATGCTCGGATAGACGGTCGTGGCGTTGATGTTGATCCGGTCGAGTTGGCTGAGAATGTGCGCCTTGTTCTTGATCGTCACCCGGCTAATCTCGATGCCGTCCTGTCCCCCATCAGGTAGCGCAGCCTCGTGCCCGAACAGCAGGAAGGCGCCGGACTGTGATTTAATGCGCGTGTTTGTGCGCTTCGCCTTCACACAAACGATCGAGCCCAAGTCGTCGGGAACTATCCGCCCCTCGAAAAAGCCCTTCTCCGACTTGATGTGGTGGAGCAGCTTACCGGCGACATCCGTTGCGTTAAAAGTATCCTGATCGAGGCTAAGATCTATGTCGTTCTTCTGCGTGTATGTCAGGTTGGAAAGATTGGACAGGCAACTGACTGTGTCGGAATCATAGTATTTCACGCCATCGGACGCGGCCTAGAAAATGATGACCTCGCCGTCGATTTCGAGCTGATCGGGCTTGCACGAGCAGGCGAAGAACAGCGCCACCAACGGATTACCGGAGATGTCGAGCAGCCGTGTCGGCAGACCATAGTGTTGCATCCGCACAAGACGGTCGAAACAATAGTCATCGCCATGGAACTCGTCGTGATGGGCGATCAGCAACTCCTTGCAGAGGCGGTCCTCGCTGGGCATGAACTGCCAGTCACCATTTTCCCATTTGCGCAGCAGAGACGGGGTCAATTCATAGCGCGCGTCACTGTGCCCTCGAAAGAAGGTCTCGGTCCCCCGCTTCGCCGGCGAGCTATAAAGAAGCTCAAGAAACTGCTCCACGCTGTCGGCGGCGCCAAGAATCTTTTTATCGCGTGGCGGCGGTTGGACTCCACACCGTCGTCGGCAGGCGCGCCCTCTGCCGCGATAACTTGGGCAAGATCTGGCTTCGCCTCAGCCAGTCGCTTGAGGACCTCATGAGCATCGCCTTCACGGACGGGCCAATGGGTTCGATAGAGTTGAAACTTATCTGCGCCAAACACTGTGCGCGCAGCATCAATGTCCTCGAATTCCACCTCGCCGAAGTCGACCATGGTCTCGAACGCAGCGGAGACCTCTTTGCGTCCGAGATTGATGTTGGAAATTCGACCGTACTTGATCAGCATGGAGGCGGCGTCTCCATGTGTTTTGATTTCACTGCATAGGAAGGTCGGCAGCTTTTCCAGGAAGGCAATCGCCGTGCTGTCTAGGCCTTCAAGCCTCTTTTCGGTGTCAGGCGGCGTATATTCAAACATGCGCCCCCGTCCCATGGTGAATATATCGATGTTGCCCTCGATATATTCCCAGTTGCCCAAAGATATGTAATTGAAACTTTCCGCCATGCGCCTATTCCGTTTACCGGCCGCCTCACTCAACCGAGCAACACCTCGATTTCCTTCGCATCAACCAATGTCGTGATTTCCGAATAGAGATCGACTTTCTGGCCGGGCGCGGAAATCGAGATGACCAGCGCGTAACGCGCCTTGTCCGCCACGCGCTTCTGCCCAACATGCGACTTCCACCAGCCCCCAACGGGGTAAACGGCAATAGCATCATGCCCGGCGAGGTCGATCGCTCTTCCGCGCCAGAGATCGCAATGGAGGGAGCCCGCCTGGATCGCCTTCGGACCGAGCAGCCAGCAACTCGTTTCGCCGTCGGCCTCCGTGCCGTCCTTCGCCTGGCTCGCGGAAATTCGGCTGCGGAACCGGGCGCTCGTCTCGGTGCGTTTCTTCATGTCGAAGCGCAGACCGAAGGAACGATAGGTGTCCGGGCGGGTGGCAGCTTTTCCGGTCAGGTTGGGCTCGATGAAATAGGACAACGTCACCTTCATCGTGATGATTTCGTTCTCGAGCTGCTCCAGCGCCGTCTTGGGCCAAGGGAGATCATAGAAATGCATCTCGTTGAACACGCCGGTTCGGCCGTCCGCGCCTATCGCGAAGGGCTGAATTTCTGCCTGCGCAACGAGCGTAGCGTCGTTTCGCGCCGAGAGGATCGCACGGTCGATGTCCGGTACGCCGTATCCGAACTCGCGAAGCATTGCCTGCTTCTTCGCTTTAGTGGCGGCCTTGCCCGTTTTCCAGTGCGCACCTGTGCCGATGAACTTCTTTCGGATCGGCTCGGGCCAGCGCGCGGAGTCGACGATGAGCGCGCGATGCGTTTCCGGCCAGATGTCGGGCCGAGCCGCCTGTAGCCGACCGACGAAATTGCCGGCCATGCCTACGGCGGCGCTGGTCGCCCAGAACGGGATCAAAGGCTCGCCCGTCACATCTGACCCCGCTGATAGAAGGGACACGGACGGGTCCCAACCGCAGAAGCCGGTGGCGTCGGACATCATGTTGCCCGCCTCGAACAGCACCTCCGGCTTGATCGGAGTCAGGTCGTCGGGAAGCGACTGAGAGCCGCGGCTAAACGGGCTACGATGGTTGGCGGGGACCGCCGCCTGCAACACGGGAGGCGGTGCCGGCGGTTGCTCCTTGCGCGTGAAGCCGCCGATGGTAAGCGCGTTCCAGCTTTGCGACGGATCTTCCAGTGGTTGAGAGGGCAGAACGTCTACGGCCATCCCGCCGGAGACGTTTCCGGTGGCGACGACCATTAGGCGCTTGGGGCGCTCGGCTGCCGCAACCTTGTCGTCAACCTCGCCAGGCATCGCTCCGGCGATGATTTGATCTAGCGCGCCGCTCCAAGTCGATGGTCGGCTGGGCGGGAAGTCCGTCGCAGAGGTCGCGATGCAGAAACTACGCAGTGCGTCCGGCCGCTCGATCTCGACCGCACTGACCGCGCCTTGTGTGACGACACCATAGCTGGGCGGCTTGGTCGGCGGGAACCCGTGCGGTGGCAAAAGTTTCATGGATTCCGCGCCGTGCGTCAGCGTGACCGGACGTGCGTCGTTCATCAAGGGTTCGAGATCGCCGTAAAGGACAAGGCCCGCCAGTGGCGTGCCGTGACCGCCGTTCGGCTGATGATCGTCGGAGCCCCAGGCAGCATCATAGGCCCATGCGCCACGCAGACCGGGAGCGATCAAGGGATGGGCGGCGGCAACGCCTGTATCAAGCGTGCAAACCACCGGGGAATCTTGCGCAGGGGCCGAGACCCTCTGGGACAATTCGGCGACCCAATCGTGCTGACCCCGCCCTGTCTCTCCACGATCGAGAAACGGTTCGATCGTCCCTGTCGCGCGCCTAATTTCGGTGATCGCGCCCGGTACGCGCGTTGCGAAGAGCGCAACCGTTGCGGCAGCGCCGTGCAGAAACAGGACGGTTGTGTCGGGGAAGATCAAGCGGTCGTCATGAACGTCGATATTCGCACTGCGCGCCGCGTTGACAAGGCGATCCGCCAAGGCGACAGGCTGGCGAACCCACAGCTCCCACCAAACGATGTCCGGCGCAGTCAGGTCTACCGCGCCCGTGAACAATGATCCCGTGTCGATCGCCCGGACCTCCTCGACAACCTCGAAGCGCTCGACATCAGGACGTCGTTGATTGCCCGGATCGCGGCCATATTCACTGATACGGCCTTGCAGGAAGGCGCGCGCATCATCCGGCACAAACAGCAAGGCGCTCTCCGTGCGGTCGTCATTCCGTTCGGAACGAAGCACCACCACGTCCTGCGTAGGAAACTCAAGCGCTGTTGGAACCTTGACCGCTTTGGTCCGGGAGTCCTCGGCTGGCGGCAGTGTCGTGATCTCGACGATCGTGCCAGATTTCAGGCCCTGAACGGCGAGACGCGGATCGTCCGCCGGTAGTGGAACATCGCCGAGCGCAACGGCGAGTTGGTCAAGCAGATGTGCGGCATGAGCAGCATAGTCGCCGCGAAGCGGTTTGCGCTCCTGATTGCGTGATGGGAAGGTATACGCTGCCGTCTCACGGAAAACGTCGATCGGTATATGCTGACGGTCTCTCGTGTCGAAATTATCTGGCTCCGCCATAAGTCCTTGCTCGTTTGTTCGAGTTCCAGTCTATCCGTTGGCGGAGCCTGCCTAACGGCTGGATTGACGACGGAACTTACCTTTTAATGTTTGTCGATTCTCCAAAGCGCGTTGTAGCGCTTCAGCCGAGGCCTTCGATGCTCCCTCAAGGATGGCGTCCTTCACAACGGCATCTGCGGCACGAACCAATTCGCCTTGGCTGAGCCCCTCCAGTGTCGTTTCGAGCGCTGGCCACGCCTTTGCGGCGAATTTGAACTTGCCAAGGCGGCGCTCGACAATGGCGCGAGCAGCCGCGACGTCCGGCAGAGTGTATTCGATCACCTCATCGAAACGCCGCGCCAGTGCTTCATCCAGGATCTCAACGTGGTTCGTTGCCGCCAGCACGAGGCTATCGGTCGAGTTTGGTTCTTCCATAAAGGCCAAGACCGAGTTCAACACCCGGCGGATCTCGCCGACGTCGTTCGGATCGCCCCGGCGAGCACCGATCGCGTCGAACTCGTCGAGCAGATAGACACCGCGTGTTTGCGCGATCTGATCGAACAGCAGTCGCATCTTGCCGGCTGTCTCGCCAAAAAAGCGACTGAACAAGGACTCCAGACGCACAGTGAAGAGCGGTAAGTGCAATTCCCCGGCGAGCGCCGAGGCAGTCATAGTCTTACCTGTTCCGGGCAGACCGACGAGCAGCATATGCGTCGTCGGCGTCTGGCCGTGTTCGCGCAGGGTTACGCGTTCCTGTTGCTGGCGAACTATTCGTCCAAGCCGTGCGGCGATATCGGCCGACAGCACCATGCTCGACAGCGTGACCTTGGGATAGGCGCTCTCGACGAGACCCTGCAATTCGCCCCGAGGCCGAGCTAGCGGAATCGGTGTCTGCCCACCTGCGGGCTTTCCGACATGGCGCTGGTCTCTAGCCTTCTGGACAAGACGCTTCAGCTTTTCGGCATCATCGGTCCGACCTTGCCGCGCTTCCTGTGCGGCGATCTGCAAGGCGATCGATAGAAGCTGATCTTCATCTCCGTCGATATGTGAGTTGAGGAGCGCGAGAATTTGCTTGGTAGACATGCTCGCCTCCTTTCTTCGATTCGGCCTCGCTATACTATTATATGCTTTAGATGCCATAGGCGATCATCGGCTCAGGATGACAGTATCTCAGAAGGTTCCCAAAAGCCACCGTTTCCTGTGGTTCTCCAGCGCGCAAGATCGTCAGGGACATAACTGGGTTTGTCCCATGCGCGCCTGCGTCAGACATGTGGCGTCCGGCACCGATCATACCGATTGCCCGATGTCCACCTACGTGAAATGGGGTGCCGACCGCATCATACCGACTGGGGATCAACGCCGCCATCGGTGACGGCATCAATCAGCGTCTCGTAAGATGACGGAACCCGGCTCGCGAGCCCGTGTGCTCGATCGAAGGTGCTAAGCGTTTTGCTCCAATATTTCGCGGCGAGCGTCAGATAGTGGACGTCCGGGGCAAGTGCCTCGCTGGTCGGACGACGATGATGCCGGTGCAGTGGATTGCCACACTCCCTGAGATCGTAACGTGCAACATGATGCCACATCGAATGCGTGCAGGCGCTGAACGGAGTGTAAACATAGTTGTAAAAATCAATGCAATTGGCCTCTTCGGCCATTTGACGAACCGACAGGCTCGACCACTTTCCTAGGTCGACATCAAGCAACCAGCCGATCCGCTGATTGTCGATCCACCTCTCGCCGGCTTCCAGCATGGCCGCCTCTTGCGGCGTCGGCTCGCGAGTGCCGATCTGCGCGCGGCGATGCTCGAGTTCGAGTTTAGCCTGACCTAATCCAAACAGAACGAACTTGCGGCAGCGTTCGACCGGATCTAGCAGCAGCCACGCGATGTTGATGTAAGCGTCGGCCATCGCGCGTAGCAGGATCGGCGCGCTATGCCCGGTCCACAACGCCGGTGCGCGGGCAACGTCTTTGGAAAGCGTCGCCTGTCGCGCGAGCATGCCGCCGATCACTTCGTGGACGTGGATCTGAGAAAAGTCGGGACGCCATGCCTCCAGCCGCTCGGTGAGTTCGTGATCGACATTCGCACAATAGCTCTCGATCAGAGGCCAAATTTCTAAGCTTTCGTTATCCTCGCCATCAGCCTCCTGCTGAGTCATCTCAATCCTCACACTGTTCGAGTTCCAAGCCACGGTTCCAGAAGCTGGTTGGCCAATCGGTCCCCGACGCCCTCATGTCAGCGTCACCGAACATCTGATTGAGGGTCGCGCGAATCGACGCGGCGATTCGCTGTGACTGCTCGGTTTCGGGGTAGTCTTCGATCCGGGGAAAGTCAGCGAGTGCCAAGCCCGCTGAGACCTTGAGCCGATCAGCATCGAATGCGAGCCATGTCGCGGTTGCCTGGACCATGATGGCGCACGTCGATGAACGATCGAATAACACGCCAACCAGAGTCTTAAGCGCGCCGAGATCTTGTGACCAGCATTCTCCCGTCGCCGCTTGCGTCAGTTCGCGCATGGGGTGGTCGGGGTAATGGGCATGGAGCGGCGCGAGCGGTCCGCACAAATCGTCCCGATAAGGCCGACCTTCTACGATGCTCGAAAGCACGCCTCCTGGTAGAGAAGCGAACTTGCCGGCCGCTGCCCAGATCGTGCGGTCATGCGTTGGATCGCTTGCACGCAAGTCGCGAGTAAAGGCGGTTATGATCTCAACGCCGCGACGAGGCCCCCAAGCTTCCTGGACTAGCGCGATCCACAGGAGTTCTGGAAACATCATGTTGATCCACGACACTTCGTGCATTGGTCCGAATGCGTCGTTGAACGGAGTAACTAGTTTCGATTTTGTGCGCCTATGATCGCTAAGCACCGGCGTCCGCTTGTTTTCGCGCATAAGCTCCCCTGTGCGACACCGGTCGAAATCGACTTGGTCATAATGAGAGATAATATGATCGAATGCTGCAGACGGATCTACATTATTATTGCCGCCAGACCCTCAAACATCGTTGAACCCGCCGATTTCTCTCCACTACCTGAGCCTCCGCGATGGGCGCGCGAAGCTGAAGTCTCATGGCTGTCATCCAATTTTGCTGTCGCACTGATCCTATTTAGGAGAGGTATAGAGGGCAATGGAGTAGATATAGTTCTCATCGCTATCCCGCATGGCCCGCCGGAGGAGATTCGAACCGGTAGTTCGTGTTTCGAATGCGCTGTGGATGTCTACTTTATTGACCTTGTTCATCGGAACCGGACTGACAGCTTACGGCCCCGTTCCGGACGGCTTATCCATGGCTTCCGTAGCAATCTGGTTCCTGCGGTATTACCCACTCAACATCTACTACAAAACGTGGATACGGGGAGTGCCAGTCGGAGTCGACAGGACGTGGAGGTAACTTCGTTCTTTCTTTTGCAAGGCTGCGCGCAGTACGAAGCCTAGTTCTTCTCGCTCTGAATTCCAGAAAGCAGTACCACGGCTATCGTTTGTGCCGTCTGCTTCAGCGCCCGTTGCGAACCCGGATGTCTGATGAACTGGGTAACGATACCGACGAGACAGGTTGCGAAGAACTTGGGCGTGATGTCGGCGCGAAAATGACCTGCCGCGATTTCCGCTTGCACATTTATGGCGATCATGCCGATGAGCTCTTGCCGTGTCTGCTCTCCTTCGGGTTCCTGCAGCATTGCAACGGTCATTGCGTCGCGATTGGCTTCCAGAAATTGCATGAGATTTGTGACGGCAAGAGCAGTCAGGGATTGCAGGTCATCGACCTTGGCGGACGGCGGGATGAGTGCGTTCGCTATCAAATGGCGTAATTTTTCGCGAAACTCTTGCACAACAGCGGTGTGAACCTCGTCCCGCGTTTTGAAATGTCGATAGACGGCAGGCTGCGTCAGACCCACCCTGGCAGCGACATCAACCATTTTTGCTTCGCGCCCATGGAGAGCGATTTCGGACGCTGCAGCCGCGATTAATTGCTGTCTCGTACGGGCACCTTTTGTCGCGGTCATGATTCCCCATTTGCCAATTTTGTGATTCCCATATAACAAAAACCTATTCTGTTATATCGTTATCACTTTTTTGGGCTTGGGGAAACATGTTCGTAGTGAAAATAAAAAAGAGCTGCCTGGCTGCACTCTGTTTGGCAGTCGCAACCTTGTTGATGGCGGTTTCGATATCGCATGCCAATGCCGCGTTGATCAAAACGACAACTCTCGCCGTGCCGTCGAAAAGAGTTGTCGATCCCGGTGAAATATTCGAGATCACCATAACGGTCACGGCCGAGGACCAGAGCAGACCGAACGGGGAGTATCGCGTCATACGTGGAGGACTTGTCGGTCCGTGGAAGCCGATCCAGAATGGATACGAAAAGATAAACTGGACTGCCCACGATTCGCCGATACCGGTTCTGTTCGAGGTTCAGTTCCGTGAAGACGTGACCTACGCCCCGAGTGTCTCATACTTCAATCTCGTTATCGGGGAACCGATAGCTCCGACGGTTATCAACGGAACCTTTTCAGCAAAGTTCGCAACGACTTTGCCGATTGCGCCAGACTGGATGGTGCGCGGTATCTGGGATGACATTAAAATCAAGACACATCCGAAGTTCGGAACGGTACGTTTTGAACGCAATGCACTCTTCTATAATTCCGGTTTTGAGCATGCGGGAGTATCCGACCAGTTCACATTCACCGCATTGAATAACGGTGCTGAATCCCTGGAAGCCACGGTGACTGTTAACGTAGAGCCTTCCCCTCTGACGATTACACCAGCCCGACTCCCCGACGGTAAAGTCGGGCAACCGTACAATGCTCGATTGAGCGTTAGCGGTGGGAGCGGCTCATATTTCTTTTTTGAGCGCGTGGGCGGAACCTTCCCTAAAGGCGTCCTAAGATTTGATGACGGTTCGTTCAACGGGGTACCAGAAGAATCCGGTACATTCAGTCTGGTTACGAACGTTCGGGATTTGGCCACTGACGCAGTTGGCGCGCAACGTCTGACTTTCACTGTTCAACCTGCGGGCGACGATTTTGTTGTCCGCGATGGCAAAATGACGGTGGGATTTCGGTCGTACCTCGAACGACATCTCACGGCATTCGTAGATGGCGATGTGTCCGACTTTCAAATCATTGAGCAACCGGTCAACGGTAACCTTACGTTGCTCACCGGCGGCATTTTCTCATATTCGCCGAATTACGATTTTCATGGCACCGACTCTTTTCGTTTCAAAGCAATCAGCTCAAGTGGTCAATCGGGTGAGGGAACGATCTCGATTACGGTCACACCGCCAGCACCACCGGTCCTGAAAAGCAGCACCTTTGATTTGGCTTTCAACGAAAGCCTGAGCGTTGATCTTAACACCCTTGCTTCGAATTACTTGGGGCAGTTGGACTTCAGAATGATCATCGGGCCGTCTCTTGGCTCGATTTCGATCAATCCTTTTGGAAAGTTAACATACACCCCGCGAAGCGATGTTTCCGGGCAAGACAGGGTCTACATCACGGCATCCCACTTTGGAATTCAGTCTGCCCCCGCGTTGCTGACCTTCAATGTCTCCAAACCGCCGCCGCCTGCCTTGGAAGGCGCGAAATACCGCGCCACTTACAATCTGCCCATTACGATTCAGCTGCGCGATCACCTGATTGGCGTAAGCAATCCGTCAACTATCCGCTTTGCCTTGAAAAGCACCCCGGGAAAAGGGGTGTTAAGCATGAACACCAGCTCGGGAGCGGTATCGTACATGGCACATGAATCTGGGTTAGACAGTTTTCAAGCCATCGCAATAGATCAATGGGGACGGGAATCCGCGCCAGCCAGTTTCGAATTTGAAATCGCGCCCCCCAATATCGCTGTAACAGCGACCGCGATACCCGCATTATACGTCGGCGATGACGTATCCCATGGGTTCGCAGCATCAGGAGGAAGAGCGCCATATACGTTCAGGCTTCTGGGCTCAGTTCCTGCGGGATTGGCACTTCAAGGCGATACACTCATCGGTAAACCGGCGGCCGAGGGAAACTTCGATTTTGAAGTCATTGCCGTCGACGCCAATGGATATGAAGGTCGTGGATCTTTCTCGGCCCGTGTGGCACGCAAGCCCATAAACTTCTCGTCGACGACCCTGACGTCGGGAAAATACGGCCAGCCCTATGATGGCCAGATACCTCTTGCCACTGGCGGTATCGGCACGATCTCATACGATTTTCGCGGTGATTTGCCACGCGGAATTGCACTCGATCTGACTACTTTAAAACTCATCGGCGTGCCGAATGTCTCCGGGAGTTTTACGCTCGCTCTGACAGCAGAAGACGCGGTCGGAACGACGGCGACCGCCAACTTTACGTTGGTTATCGAAAATTCAGCGATGGTGCTGTCTCCCGCACAGCTGCAGTCACCTTTACCGGGTGTTCGATTTCAACAAAGGTTCGCTGCCACTGGCGGTGTAGCTCCTTACCGATACGCAGCGTCAGGCAACCTTCCTTCTGGCCTTTCTCTGAAAGGGGAAAGCCTGGAAGGGGTGCCAATAGCGTCGGGACGATATGCTTTCACCATCACTGCTATTGATGCGAACGATGAAACCGTCTCCGTCGCCTACGACGTCCAGGTCGGCCAACCTGAGATCGTTTTCCCGCCGACGAAACTGCCAAAGGCAAAAGCTGGCCTTTACTATGAGGCCGCGATTTCACCCGCAACAGGTGGCAATGCCCCCTATAGCTACAGTTTGATTGGTCGCCTTCCAGACGGACTGTTGTTCGACCCGCACAATCTCAGGATTTCTGGCGAACCCGTAACAGCGGGGACGTTTGTGTTCAAGATCGCCGTCAGAGACAACACGACCGACGCGGAAGCTGTGGAACAAGCATTTGAACTGGTCGTCGATGAATCGGATGCGCCGCAAGCAGGCAACGGCAATGTGCTCGTTGATTATGACGGAGGTCCGACCGATTTCGACCTCGCAACGCTTGTTTCTGGTCGGTTCGATGCAATTAGAATTGATCGCCATCCAGTTAAAGGTGTGGTGCGCCTTGAAGGATCGAAAGCCATCTATACCCCGAACGCTGGGGTATTCGGTGCGGATAACTTCACCTTCATTGCTTCGAACGCAGGAAGAGATTCTTCGCCAGCGATGATCCGCGTGACAATCAGCAAACCTGATGCCCCAAAAGCAACCGGTGCACAGTTATCGGTAGCCTCTGGAGGGACTGTATCTGTCGATCTTGGTAACTACGTAACTGGTCACTTCGAGACCATTGAGATTGCAAAGGCTCCTGCCAAGGGATCGGCGACGATCAATGGATCGCAGCTCACATACGTCGCGCCTCAAGACGCATATGGTTTTGACGCGTTGTCTTATCGTGCCATGGGCCCCGGCGGCGAAAGCGTCGCCACGGTCGCTGTCGAGATCGCTTCCCCTCCAGTACCGGAAGCCGTCGATCACACCGTCATGCTTGAACACGGAAAGACAGGAACCGTTGACGTCTCGGAAGGAGCCAAAGGCGGTCCATTTACATCAGCTGCTATCGTCACAGGTCCTGATCGCGGTAGCGCAACAGCTTCGGATACCATCGTTACGTTCATTCCGGAGGCGGGATTCAGTGGTCCGGCAACAGTAAAATTCAGCCTGTCGAACGCTTTCGGCACGTCGGAAATCAGAACGATCACCTTCCTGGTGGCCGAACGACCCGACATAGCCAGGGATCAGGAAGTGATCGGTGTTCTGTCAGCGCAGGTTCAATCGACGCGACGAATGGCCCGCGATCAGATTAGCAATTTCGCGAGCCGTATGGAAAAGCTGCACAGCGAAGGCGAGGGGGCGAGACTAAACGATCTTGGTGGCATCCGACTGGGTTTTGCATCAGAGAAAAACGACAAACAGGAGGAAGCCGACCCGTTCTATCAAGTCGACAAACATAAATCTGGAATGTCGCCCAATAATTTCGTAGAAAAACGCATCCCTATCGCTACCGGTAATAAGACCGCTTTCTGGTCCGGTGGATATGTGAATTTCGGGGACTTCAATTCCGACGATACCGCTATCTCCTCGACAACTGCAGGCGTTTCGGGCGGGGTTGATTATCGTTTTTCGAAATCCTTCGTTGCAGGCATTGGCATCGGTTACGGACGTGACAAATCCGATGTCGGTGCCCAAGGTTCTGAAAGCGAAGCAAAGGCCATTTCTGCAGCGATATATGGCTCGTATCATCCTGCAAATGGCACCTTCTTTGACGGCCTTGTTGGATACTCGTGGCTGGATTTCTCCAGTAGAAGATTTGTGACACCTATGGGCGACTATGCCCTCGGTGACCGCAAGGGTAGCCAGCTGTTCGGTTCGATCACGGCTGGGTATGAATACCGACAGCACAAGTTCCTCGTTTCACCATATGTCAGACTGGAATGTGCACATGCAAAACTCGAAGCGTTTGCCGAGCGGGGCGGGCCATATTCCGTCAGTTACGGCGAGCAAACCGTTTCCAGCTTTGCAGGTGTGATCGGTGGTCGTATTGAGTACGAAATCGATTCAGACTTCGGAAGGATGAAACCCTCAGCCAGGATCGAGTACACTCGGGATTTCGACGGAAGGTCCCATATCAACGCCGGATATTCTGACATCGGAAGACTTCCCAGCATCATCGAGATCGACGGCTCGGACAGTGATCGGCTGACATTGGGTCTAGGTCTCGATACAAGCTTTGAGAATGGCTGGTCTCTTGGTGTGGACTATCGCCACATTACCAGCAGTTCAGAACACAATCACGCTATCGGCGTGAGGTTGAAATCAGCTTTCTGACTCTAGACAGAAAACCACAAGTCGATTCCAGATCATTTGCGGCTGCAGTCTCAATTGCCGGGAAGGCGCAAGTTTAAGCTCGAATGACGCACTGTTAACACTCGAGGTATTGAATGAACTAGTAACGGATGGCGTTCGCCGTAACCACGCAACAAGCTCCTGGCGGAATCCCGTGTCCAAGCGAAGCTTCTGCGTGACAGCAATTGTGCAATGACGGAACGGAAATGGAATTGATCAATAAGACTACCTTCCATCTTATCACAATTATCGTGGAACGCTTTTTGCGCTAAATGGGCTGAAGGCAATCGTAACGCCCTTAAAGCTTCTGGGAAGGTCTACCGGAATTTCATGATCTATAAAGGCTTTACAACAATCTACCCTCTCGGATGTTGTCCTTGATCTCTTTGTGGGCTCTTACCCGCTTAGTGACGGCTTCGTCGCTTGCGGGGCCGACGTTTGGTCTTTGCCCTCGGGGGTGAGGAGATCGAAATACCAATAATCGCGATCTTTGTCTGCTACGAATTGTGCATCCATTGTCCGCTGCGCCAACTCCGCGAACATCGTTCTATAACTGATGTCGGTCTCTTTCATCCTTGGCCTTTTTGAATGAGTTGGTCGTACCGGCGGCGAGTTGAACTATGTCGTTATATCTTCCTGCCAAAAACCTTATAGCCAATCTTACCGTTAGCAGCGTTAAAAGTTTTTGCCAAAACCTCATAACGAATCGACCGCGAATAAACGCCCAGGAAACGGGCGCAAGATATGGTGCTTGCCTGTATCAGAGCTGTCGCAGGTAAAACAGGCGGGGGCTGGCGGCGTTAGATCCTGACGGCAGCTATTCCAATTCACAGCAAACAAGCCGAATGGCCGCTTCGGGCCTTATTCCGGACCTCGGAATTGAAAAAGCATGGGCTCTTGACTGGCAATCACTAGCAGCATCTGCGGTTACCGATATGTGCCACTTTTGACAAACTTAGTATACCACAGTTACTACAACGACATCGGAGTAAACACCGGGGCCAGGCGTCGTTTGCGGCGGAACCCGACCAAAGACTGTCAAGTTCTGCGCGGTTCCCGTGCCGGTTCCTGCAACTGTGTTGCTACCAACAGTGTTTCCCCAGGGTTGAGTGCGACTGCTGTCCTGGAACAATCCGTAGGTGATGCCTTGACCAGCTAGCGTCATGCGTCGGGCGGTAGGCGACGTGCCCGTATTCCCGTTGCTCAATCCAACTGTATAAGTCGTTCCTGGCGTACAGGTTACAGATACTCGCCCGGTTGTATCGACATTTGAACTCAGCACACCCACTGATCCAAAATCAACGTCTTGCGTCGCGACGAGGCAATTCGCTGCCACCGTCGCTGATACGTTAAAACTCGGTCTGGCAATTGTCCCTGTCCCGGTATTACATGTGCTTTGGGTTGAATAGAGATAGCGAAACTCGACGTGCGCGCCTGAAAAAGTCGATAGATAACTGCCGGGAGGCGAAGTTCCCTGGCTTCCAAGTGTTGCACCGTAGATGGTGGTGCTGCCAGTTCCCGATCCCAACACTCCAAGGCTCATTGCCAGGGCGGGCGCACGTGGTGGGTAGGGCCAGTTATATGATCCCCACACTAGACTACGGGCTGAATCAGCGAAAAGCTGATAATTGAGCGTGTTGGTACCTGACAACATTTGACGCGACGATGCTGTAGCCCCGCCCGAACCACTTCCAAGATTTGGGCAGATCAAAATGCGAGCTAGCGGCGTTCCGGTGCAGCTCACACTTAATGTAGCCGTGCTGTTGGTTTGTGCGCCGCCCAAGGTGTCGATCTGGCCAAAGTTCATGGCGGAGACCCCAAAGGAACAGTTCTGCGCCTGGACGACCGTCGGCAGAGCAATCCCAGCCAGACCGAGGATAAAAATCGCGTAGCTCAACAGCCGCATCATTGGCATACCACCTTTCTGATCGCCACCTGTTGTCCGGGGTTTGAGCGATAGGGGAAAACTGCTCGACACGAACTGCCGTCATCCCTTCCGATCACCGCAACATTTGAGGATTGCAGCCCTCGGATATAAGTTTCGCCGTCATAGCCGATAGCGAATGTATCCCCGTTTCCTTCGAGCGTTCCGGTAAGTCCGACAGGAAGCGATGTTCCGTTTGCGTCTACGAAAGAAACAAGTGCTGCCTCCGAGCCGCGGGTAACGCCGAATTTGACAACGACACCGCTACGATCAGCTGGCATGACAGTCTCCTTGGTCTGTGGAATTTCGGCATCGACAGGCAAATTGCTTGGGTCGATAGATACTGTGTTCGGTTCGTATGAGCGCATGTCCGGCACGATAATTTTGCCCCGACCGTTGGTTTTTCCGATGGGCCGGTTCTGGTATTGAACATCAACATCGGGCGCACCGACGTCCACCACTGCAAAAGCATCGTCGATACGATTCGTAGCAAATACGCCGCCTCCGGCAACCGCGATTGCCCCGTCAATCTGTGCTGTAGCGCGAACATCGTCATCGACCTGCTGAACGCCAGCTTCAAATCGAGCGAATGGCGAGCGGTAGCTGGCGGAAGCAGACCGATTGGCCACGCGGCCTTCTGACGTACGTAACCGCCAGCCGACGCTGCCATTTTCCAAGCGTTCGGACTTTACTATATCGGCAACGACATTTGTCCCATCCGGTCCGGATTCGACGCCTGAGGTGGCCGTAATATTGTTGTCGAAGGGAACGGATAGACCGGCAAAAACACCAAAGCTGTCGTTTTTATCGAGATCAGTGAAAGCGGTTGCGTAAATTGTGCTGCGTTTGAAGACTTGCTGGCTGTAGGACAGGCCTACAATGCTGCTACGTTCTCCATCCGCGTCGGTCAGATGGGTGTAAGACAGATTAAGGCTCGACATGTCCAAGGGCATCGGAACCCCCACCGATACCTGGTCGAGCGCGCGTGGCACGCCAGCGCTGAACGTCGGGAGACCGTTATTATCAAATGAAGGCTCAGCGCTGATTGAGGCTATGTCCTGATAATCACCGAAAGCCCGTTGAACGCGACCGTAAAGGGTCCAGTCCTTGTAGCTAAGTTCAATACTGGCATTCAGGAGTGAGCCGGTCTGGCCATCGGAGTAACTGCCAGCCGCAGCGATTGAGGCGGCGCCGAAATGGCCCAACGGAAACGCTAAACCTATCCCACCATTAAAGAGATCCTCCCCGCCTTCGATATGCGCTTCCAGTGTCAGCCAATCGGACATGCCGTAGCGCGCCGTCGCAACGCCCATCAGACGTTCATCATAATCGTTCGATTCAATGCCGAAATTTCGGCGCGGAAATCCGACTTCTGCGGAAAAGTCCAACAATCCCTTGCGTAACAGCATCTTCGATTCATAAAACGGTAAAGTAGCAACGGTTTCACGGCCCAGGCTGTCTCTGAGAACGACCCGCGCTTCGCCCGAACCGGTGAATGCAGGAAGGTTGACCACTTGAAAGGGTCCTGCGCCTACCGTTCCAGTATAAGTTCGGGCGTTCTGCGTATAGACTTCCAGTGTGGAGGGAACCGCAGCAGTGCCGGCAAAGGACGGCAGTGGCATCGTCACAAGATCAGAGCGGAGCGAAAAATTCCGTGAAACTTGCAAGCCGCCAAGATACACTGGTCGTGTCCAACTTGTTCCACCGGTGATGAAATCTCCGGCTTTATACGTGACTAGTCTTTTGGGATCGGAATAGCTCCAGGTAGAATTCAGTCGCGTGAACGCGTCCAGTTCGTTGTTGCTGTATCCGGAAATAAAAGACTGGCTGAGCGTCCCGAAGGGACTGAAAATGCGTGCGTCAAACCCGCCTGAAACTCCTTGAAACAGTTCCACATCGTCATCAAACAATGTGTTGGAGCTCGCAAACACGGTGTAGTTCAATACACCACCAAAACCAGCTTCTGGCTTCAGTCGATCTTCTTTGTCGTTACCAGCAATATCAATGACCTTTGGCGCGCGCGCGTTATCGTCGGTTGTAATGTAGAGATGCTGAGCCTGTTCATCTATTTTGTAAGAAACATTTGGCAGTCGGTCGAGCCGTACCAGCCCATCGTCTGAGCGTGCAGAATCGACCGGCTTTAGTCCGACTTCTGTCAACTCTTCAGGCGTGGATGCCAGACCACCGTCAGGCATCTGCCTGAAGTTCCCGATGAGTTTCATCGAAGCGTCGTTAATGAACACTTCGAGATATAAATTTCGCTCTGCTGCCGGAGCTGGGGTTGGGTCGGTTATATCGAGTGCCTGTACCTGCGCCACTGACGGAGAAGAAGTCAGAGGCGAGATACCCAGCGCCAGCAACAGCCTAACGGCTGATCGAAACACTCGTGCTTACCGGACCGGAAGCACTTTGCGCCGATAGTTTGACCGGACCGCCACCCAGCCGTTTTGCGCCGCCAATTGGCCACTGCATTGTTGCTCCGGCCAGAACATAGCCGACCAGTCCCTTGCGAGACGCTACAGCTTTTCCACCTTGCGAGAGCCTGACATCAGATAGGCGCATCGTCGTGCCGCCCGTATTTTTTGCAACCAGCATTAGACTTCCGCCGGATCGGGATAGGCTCCATGATATTTCTGGTGCTCCAGCGTCCGGAGTGCGAAAGAAGACGGGAATGACGTGGCGGACAACCAGGCTGACCGTGCCTGCTTTTCGACGTGAAGGGTCAGGAAGTTCATCCACCACAACGCGGTAACTTTCCTCTTTTTTGACAGGCGTCTTAGTCACGCGTAATACGCGCACAACATAGTCGGCGTTTGGAGGTAAGCTCGTTGAGGGAGGACTGGCAACAACGTCGTTTGTAGGCTCCAGTCGCTCAACGCCGCCTTGCTGGCTCCAGCGGAACACACGTACCTGAACATTGAGAGGATATTTGGCTTCGTTACGCAGATTGAGCACTGCAGCGCTGTCCGGTGCGAACAATTCAAGTGTTGTGGGCGCCAAACGCAGAGACGCGGCATTGGCAGATATGCTACCGAGCAAAAACAGGGCGGCAGCGGCAATGCCTTTCAGCATGGAACGCATGTTAGTCTCCTGATTTGCAGTTTTAATAAGTAACGGTGACAGAAACCACGTCAGAATAGACGCCTGGAGCAGGCGTTGTCTGCGATGGTACACGGCCGTAAGCCGTAATGCTCTGCGCATTACCGTTACCAGTGCCGGACACCACGTCGGTTCCTGCAGTCACGCCCCAGACTTGGGTGCGTGCGGTGTCCCGATATATGGTGTAATTGATCGTTGCTGAAGCAGGGCCTGTCATTTTTCGGACTGCAACAGTGGCGCCAGCGCCACCGCCAGCACTTAAGCCAACCGTATAAGGCGTTCCGTTTGTGCATTGAACGGAAATTGTGCTGGTTTGGTCAACGTTAGCGTCGATAACGCCCTTCGTGCCGAAATCCAAATCAGTAGCAGTTACAATTTTGCATTCGGCCTGTATCGTAATTCGGACGTTCATATTGCCGGTAGCAGTGGCGGCTAGCGCGGGGTTAAGGGCTGTGAGCGGCAATCCGGCAACAAGGGCCGCTATTGTCAGAGCCTTCGTCATGGGTTCTCCCATAATATTTGCGAATGTATCCCGCCCTGATCCAAACGCATCTCCCTGTCCAAAGCGTAACAAAAGTCGTACGCGAAGTCATCACTTGTTTATCGGCAGAAAATGCTGTTGATCGAACTGCCTCAAATGTCGCTGGAACGTAGGAGTACTTTAAGAACGTGAGAAGATGATAGTGATGTATAGTGATAAGTAATTCTGTTCATTCATTTTCTTTCGCCGGGTATGGCAAATTGAGAGCGCTTTTTGCGCAGTAGCAAGCCGTCACCCTAAGTGGCACTCTCGGGCCGTGTATATTCCACAGAAAAATAGATCGATGCGATGCATGCCAGTGAAGGTAAATTGCTCGCCGGAAGGCAAGCCGATCCGAGCTTCAACCCATATCGACTGATATAGGTGGATATTGCCAGGTCTTAGCCTATTTGGCGAACGGCGGCCGCGCTCCCCGGCCAGATTCTGACTGGCAATCAGCACAACTCCCAATGGCGGGATTCAGAGGCTCGTTTCCCAACAAGGCGAGCCGTTCAAGTGTCATCGACAGGTGCGTTTCCTGGTAGGGGACTAACGTTTCGCTTGGGAAATATCGTTTTGTGCCTCGGTCACGTTCGGTCTAGATTGTAGTGCTGCTTCATGAAGCGCACATTGCTTATGACGGGCTCTTTGGGATCTGTTGCAAAAACTTCTTAAGCGCAGAACACACCTTAACTCTGGACGCAATTATCCTTCGAACGCTGTGAATTGTTGTTTAAGAGAAAGCACTTCCGTTGAGGCGACGATGCCTTGGTGTTTGCGCATCATGTGAATGAGTTCGATGCCAGCAAGCGTGATACTGGCAGTAGCCTCGGAGTTGAAGCCGAGCATGGAGCGTATCTGGCGTTTGACACGGCGATGATCCTGTTCAATGGCGTTGTTCATATATTTGCTGGAGCGGATGGTGATGGGCTTTCCACCCTGTCACAACCGGCTCTCAGCTTCGCATTGCATGCCAGCCATGCGATTGGTTTAGCTACCATTAATGGTGATCCTCTCTGGCCGCTCGTGGCGGGCGAGAGCCTTGAGCAGGAAGCATTTGGCGGCAGTCACGTCGCGTTCTATACTAAGATAGACCTCGAACATATCGCCATTACTATCGATGGCGCGGTACAGATAGAGCCAATTTCCTTTGACCTTCACATAGATATCGTCAAGGTTCCATCTGTGTGCCACCGGGCGCTTTCTTCTATTGAACCGGTCAAGCAGCTTTGGACTGAAATGAAGGACCCAGCGATGCACAGTGGAATTGTCCATTGCAATGCCGCGTTCAGCCCACATTTCCTTCAGATTGCGCAGGCTCAGATTGTAAGCCAGATACCATCGCACGCATAAAAGGATCACTGTTATGTCGAAATGGGGGACTTTAAACATCAAGTATTCCTCAGCTCATAAAAAGCCAGAACCCTATCACGCCCTTCATTGATCAAACGTTTGCAACAGATCCTGATGGAGTACTTCGAATTGGCACGACATGTGCAAAGGGGCACGTCGATCCATGATCCCATTTACAACTTGCGTTACTTTCCTCGCAACAAAATCAACGCCGCCGATCGCCGTGAGTTACGCCAAACCGCCAACACCATGTGGCGCGAAATCGCGTGGCTGAAATCCGCGCGACAAAGCCACTAAAGGCCGGGTCATATTCAGATGTGGGTTAATGTAACAGAACCGTCAAATCTGCTGTCCTCGACAATCAGACCAGGCTCTCCAGTGACAGCAATTCCTGTGCTGTGGCTTCATCTGTTATAAGCACTTGAGCCCTGGTAGTCATGATGCTGGCGCGGATGATTTTTGCTTTGCGAATGCCGCCTGCCGAGATGATCACCTTCGGCACTTTGCGCAGTTGCGTTGGGTTGATGGCCATAGCGCGTTTGTTAATCGGATGATCGACAATCTCACCGGCCTCATCAACAAATTGGCACAACACATCGCCAACTGCGCCTGCTGCCTGCAGGCTTTCGGCATCTTGTGTCGTCAGCAAACCGCGACGGAAAATCGATGCCTGTTTGCTGACGTCCGCTACACTCAAAACAGCGAGATCTATGTCGGAAACTTTGCTCTTCAGTGCTTTCAGTTCCTGGATTTCCCACAGTTCCTTCGCCAGCGCCACATGAGGCACGAAGACGGGGGCGGTGATCTGGAAGAGTTCCGTCTTGTAAAACTCAGCCAGCCGCCATGCGACAGCTGATGGATTATCAGCCATGGAATGTGTCAACCCGCCGAGCAGGGAGATAACCGACAGGTCATTGATTTCACGCCACTTCAGATGGCTCATACAAGCCTGCAACGTTGCACCCCAGCCAACGCCGACTGTCAGCCCGTCTTGCAGGCGATCTGAAAGATAACGTCCGGTGGCGTGGCCGATCACGGCGGAGATACTGGCTTCGGATTGATCGGAAGAGGGGACGACAATGGCTTCAAACAGCCCGAGGTGTTTTTCCAGCGCACGTTGCAAACGGATGAGCGGCTCGGCATGGGAATTCAGAGAAATCTGGACGATGCCCTCGTCGCGCGTGGCAGCCAACAGCCGGAAAGCCTTGATCCGGCTGATATCCAGATTCTGCGCAACCTGCTCCTGCGTCAGCCCTTCAATATAATAGAGCCACGCGGCACGTAGTTTCAGCTCGTCCTGATCTGCCTGAAACTTGGTTTTCGGCTTTGTGCTGCGGGCCATCATCCTACCTTTTTGCGTCTTTCTTCCAAGAAGGCTCACTATCTCATTTGCGTGCGATAATGATGCGATAATTACCTTTACGTCAAGAATTGTTTGAAAACATAAATGAACAAAAATATTGTCATTGCAAAAAATGTACAAATAAATCATATGTTGCCACATAAATTGCGGAGACTCTCCTGCTGGGAGAGGGGTTTTCAAGAGGTGGGAAATGCGAATTCTGATTTCAAACGACGACGGTATTGATGCTCCCGGCATTGTGGTGCTTGAGAAAGCCGCGCGTCTTTTGAGTGATGATGTGTGGATCATCGCGCCGGATGGAAATCGCAGTGCAAACGGTCATTGTGTCTCTCTCACGGCTGGGTTTTCGGTCAACAAGCTTGCAGACAAGCGTTACGCGTGCACGGGTACGCCGGTGGATTGCGTGATCGCTGCAATTCATTGGGTATTCCGTGATCAGCAAATGCCGGATCTCGTTTTGTCGGGTATCAATGCCGGGCGCAATGTGGCGGAGGATGTGTCCTATTCCGGGACGATGGCGGTTGCCCGCGAAGGCGCGCTGAACGGCATTGCTTCGGTTGCTTTTTCCGCGCCGCGTGATTGTGAAGCGTTCGATGCAGATGCTCTGGCGTGGCTTGCCAGTCATATTCGCAATTTCTGGGAAACTAGAAGCGATTGGGCGCATGACGGTCATTGGCTGAACGTCAATCTGCCGCGCAAACTGCCCGCCGCATTGGAAATGGCTGAAATCGGCCGCGACAAGAATCTGAAATATGTGAATCTTTTCGAGGAAACGGAGAATTCAGTTCGCATCCAGCCATTAGCGGATCGTGATTACAAATCCAACGGCAATGATGAGAATGCGTTGATTGACGCAGGCAAGGCCAGCGTGACCAACCCCAACTGGTTTGGCCATTCGAAAGTGCCGGCATCGGTGACCGGACATAAGCCTGCTTGATATCTGTGGCGCGTAAAAACACACCCCCGTTAGCCTCTGCCAACGGGGGTGTGCTTGTTTAAAAATGGTCGGTTTCTGGCCTTTTAAGAGCTTAGCCACTGATCAGCGGGTAAACCACCTTGATCATGTCTTCGAGGTGATCATTGGCGAAACCGTCGTGCTTCAGCACTTTGCTCTCAACGCGACCATCATCAGAGAAGTGATGTTCCATATAGCCGACTTCGCGAGTGCCACCCATTTCCGGAACAAGCTCTTCCGTTGTCGTAAACGCAATCGAGGAGCACCATTCCAGATGCACATTGCCGCGCTTGGATGAGCGCTGCTGATGCAGGTGGCCGCTGGCGATCAGCCGCAGCTTTGGGTGGTTGATCAGACCCTCAAGGCGACCCCAACCCTTTGGATCGACAGTCCAATAGGTCAGCTCGGTGCTGTCCATATTATCGATGTAAATCGGCTGGTGGGAGAATACGGCGAGGTAACGGTCACCGGATGACGTGATCTGTTGGTCTATCCAGTCATATTGTTCGGCTTCCTGCGGCAAGCCGGAACCAATCAGCATCGAGCTTATACCGATGATTCGCCATTTGCCTTGATCGATAACCCAGCGGTCGGCGCCAAAATAATCTGCAAATCTCGCATAGCGCGCGGCATTGATGGCGCTGCCATTTTCACTTTCCGGCTTGGAAAGGTTTGGATTGTCGCCCACGTCATGATTGCCCGCAAGAAAATGGATAGTTTTGCCGGATTCCTTAAAGAAATCCCTACATAACGCATAATCCTCGTCATAACGAATCCCGTCCAGGGTCACATCGCCCGTGTGGACGATGAAGTCATGATCGGATTCCGCCAGTGGTTCGGCGAGCAGGCGATTGTTCTCGCGGAAATGGTCGGTTCGCGGCGAAAGGTGAGTATCTGAAATTTGTAATATGCTGAATCTGGACATGTTCGCTCCCATAATGAATGAGTCCCAATACAAAGAAACTCATTTTGTACAAAAGTATTGACTGTGAATAAAAAGTTCAATAATTTTTTGCGGATGGAGACTGGTTCCTTGGGTCTGTCCCAATCAGTTGCCAGTCGGGAGCTGTCTTTGCGCCGATGCGGTGTCAAAGGCAGATATAAGCATTGGGAGGGGACGCGAATGTCGGGAATTGAGATCGTCAATCTCAACAAGAAGTGGACGACATTCCACGCGGTCAATGATGTGAACTTTACCGTTGAGCCCGGCACGCTGACTGTGCTGCTTGGGCCTTCGGGTTGCGGTAAATCCACCTCTCTGCGTCTGATCGCCGGGCTGGATTCTGTGACCTCGGGCCAGATCATCATCGGCGGCAAAGACGTCACCAACGCGCCGCCCGCGAAGCGGGGTCTGGCGATGGTGTTCCAGTCCTATGCCCTGTTTCCTCATTTAACCGTTGCAGAGAACATTATTTTCGGCCTGCGTGTGCGCAAAGTGTCTGCCGGTGAGCGTGACCAGCGTTTGAAGCGCGCTGCCGATATTCTGGGTCTGTCACATCTGCTGGATCGGCGCCCGTCGCAGCTCTCTGGCGGTCAGCAGCAGCGTGTTGCTCTGGGACGCGCTATCGTCGCAGAAGCTTCGGTGTGCTTGATGGACGAACCGCTTTCAAATCTCGATGCGCAGCTGCGCCACGATATGCGCAAGGAAATCCGTAACCTGCAGCAGCAACTCGGTATGACCATGGTTTACGTGACCCATGATCAGATCGAGGCCATGAGCCTTGCCGATCAAGTTATTCTGATGAAGGGTGGGAAGATTGAGCAGAAGGCAAAGCCTTCCGAACTCTATCTGGAGCCCGCCACCACGTTCGTTGCCCGTTTTATCGGGACACCACCAATGAACATCATCCGTATGGCCGATTATGACGGCAAGGCCGCTATCAGCGGCGCCCCAAATGGACCGGCGATTTTGAGCGATCCTGCCCGGGGACTTGTACTGGGATTGCGCCCCGAGGAAATCCGTGTGGCGGAGGAGGGGCGCGTGAAAGCCTCTATCGAAGCCATCGAATATCACGGTGCGGACAGCATTCTCGAATGCCGCGTGGGCGATCAGTCTTTGCAAGTGCGCGTTGAAGGCATTCGTCGCCTCAATCGCGGCGATACCGTCGGTCTGACATGGGCGCCGTCTGCGGTGCATGTGTTTGATGAGGCGGGAGGACATCGCGTCGAGCGCACCGCCTTAGCCGTTTAACCAGAAAATGATCGGGGAACGATCATCCCTTGGGAGGAGAGAACAATGAATTTGCAGGTAAAACGATCTGTAACGCTCTTGGCCACATCTGCTATGCTGGCCGTAGTGGGCGGTTGGGGAGCAGCCCAGGCAGAACCCGTCGAAATCAGCTTTTACTATCCGGTCGCTATCGGCGGTCCGGTCACCAAAATCGTGGATGATCTGATCACCCGTTTTGAAGGGCAGCATCCGGATATCAAGGTAAAGCCGATCTACTCCGGCACCTATCCGGAAACCCTGAGCAAATCGTTGACGGCTTTCAAATCCGGTCAGGCGCCTGAAGTCGCGGTCATGCTCTCGACCGACATGTTCACGTTGATCGATGAAGATGCCATCGTTCCTTATGAGGATCTGGCCAAGACCGACGATGACAAGGCATGGCTTGCAGGCTTCACGCCGGTTTTCATGGTCAACAGCAAGAGCGAAGACAAAACATGGGGCGTGCCGTTCCAGCGAGGCACCACCGTTTTCTTCTGGAACAAGGATGCCTTCAAGGAAGTTGGTCTTGATCCAGAAAAAGGCCCGCAGGATTGGAAAGACGTTGTCGACTTCGCAACAAAGTTGACCAAGCGTTCTGCTGATGGAAGCGTCGCGCGCTGGGGCATGCAGGTGCCGTCTTCGCTGACCTCCTACTGGTTGTTGCAGGGATATGTTGCGCAGAATGGCGGCAAGCTTGCCGAGCCGGATGGGAAAACCACTTATTTCAACGCGCCTGAAGTTGTCGAGGCGATGCAATATTGGGTTGATCTAGCCCATAAGCATAAGGTGATGAAACCCGGCGTGATCGAATGGGCGACCAATCCAAAAGACTTCTTCGAAGGTCGCGCCGCTATGATCACCACCACCAGCGGCAATCTCACCAATGTGAAAACCAATGCGCCTTTTCCGTTCGGCGTGCAGATCCTGCCAAAAAACAAAGCCCATGGTGCACCGACCAGTGGCGGCAATGCGTATATTTTCAACGTTGAAGATAAGGCAAAGCAGGAGGCGGCATTCCAGTTCGTGAAATGGCTCTCCTCTGCGGATCAGGCTGCCGAATGGAGCATCAAGACCGGCTATATCGCTGCCCGTGATGATGCTTGGCAAACGGAAGCCATGAAGAAATATGTTGAGGAATTCCCCGGCGCCAAGGTGCCGCATGACCAGATTCCTCACATGGTGCCGGAACTTTCAACCTATGAAAATCAGCGTGTCGCACGCGTGATCGATGATGCGATCGAGGCGTCGCTGACGGGTAACAAGAGCGTTAAACAAGCTCTCGACGATGCGCAGGCCGAGGCTGAACGTATCCTTAAGCCCTACCAGTGATAGGTTGGCATCAGAGCTTCGTGCGGCCCGTCCATACGAAGCTCATTATCATAGAAGAATGACAATGCGGCGTGTGCCCGGCCGAGCCGGTTCGCATCATCGCAAGATGGCTGGAGAACTCGCGTGAACCAGGCGAAAAACCAGATAACACCATGGCTTCTGCTGCTGCCGGCCACTGTCTTGCTGGCAGTGTTTACGCATATTCCAGCCGTCATGACGTTCATCAACAGCTTCTACCAGACGCCGCGCGGCAAGCGTCCGCCTCGCTTTGTCGGCGTTGATCACTATACGACAATGATAAGCGACCCGGTTTTCTGGGCGGCCCTCAAGAATAACGCGATTTACGCGCTCGGCACTGTACCTGCATCCATAGCATTGGCCATGCTGATGGCGATCATCGTGAATTCGTCCATTCGCGGCCGCTCGTTGATGCGGATGTCGTTCTTCATGCCGACCGTGCTGCCGATGATTGCAGTTGCCAATATCTGGCTGTTTTTCTACACGCCGGGCTATGGTTTGATCGACCAGTTTCTGGGCCTGTTCGGTTTCCATGAAACCAACTGGCTGGGTAATCCCGATACCGTGCTTGGCAGTCTGATGGTGTTGGCCATCTGGAAGGAAGCCGGTTTCTTCATGATCTTCTATCTGGCGGCATTACAGCAGATCAGCCCGAGCTTGTCCGAAGCGGCAGCGCTTGAAGGCACGGGACGCTGGTACTTCTTCCGCCGTGTGACGTTTCCACTATTGATGCCAACCACTCTGTTTGTGCTGATCAATGCGGTGATCAATGCGTTCCGCCTGATCGACCATGTGATTGTAATGACCCGTGGTGGGCCGGACAATGCCAGCACTCTGCTGCTCTACTATGTTTACAATGTTGCATTCCGTTTCTGGGATACGGCCTACGCATCGGCTTTGACGGTTGTGCTGCTGCTGGCGCTTGCTCTTATCGCCTTCGTCCAGTTCGGGGTTCTTGATCGCAAGGTGCATTACAAATGAGTGCAATGACATTACCTCATCAGCCACGCGAATTCTCGTTTTGGCGGAGCCTTGAAACCGTTGGGTGTTATCTGCTGGGGTTGCTCTGGATACTGCCTTTGCTCTACGCCGTGTGGATGGCGTTTCATCCAGCGCAATATGAAGCTCGGTTTGATCTCTTCGCTCCGGTGACACTGGAGAACTTCAGCAATGCGTGGAATGCCGCACCTTTCGGGCGTTATTTCCTCAACACATTCTTGCTGATCACCACGATACTGATCAGCCAATTCATCGTCTGCACGCTGGCGGCCTATGCTTTTGCTCGCTATGAATTCCGCGGCAAAACGATTGTCTTTATGCTGGTATTGGTACAGTTGATGATCATGCCGGAAGTGCTGCTGGTCGAAAACTACCGCACCATTGCGAAGCTTGGTCTGGTGGATACAGTTGTGGCTATGGGGCTGCCTTATATGGCATCGGCCTTTGGTATTTTCCTACTACGCCAGACCTTCCTCACTGTGCCGAAGGAACTGGACGACGCAGCGCGTGTCGAAGGGGCGGGGGCACTCACCACGCTTCGTAAAGTCTACGTGCCGTTGGCTAAACCGATCTATGTGGCCTACGGTCTCGTATCGGTCAGCTATCACTGGAACAACCTACTCTGGCCGCTGGTCATTACCAATTCCGTTTCCACCCGCCCGCTAACGGTTGGGTTACAGGTGTTTTCATCACCGGATCAGGGTGTGCAATGGAGTATTATCTCGGCTGCTGCATTGATGACGTCAGCGCCTTTGCTGATCGGTTTTTTGCTGTTCCAGCGCCAGTTCGTTCAGAGCTTTATGCGCGCGGGTATTAAATGATATGCGCAAAAGAGCAGGACGTTCGGGTAAAGCCGATAACGGGGCGAATTCTTAGCTCGAGGTTGCGGCTGTCCCAGTTATTGAGAAAACTAAACCATCACTGGAACGGGCAATGAAGCCTTCGACAGTCACAAGTGTTCGGCTGTTTGGCTTAAATTGCAAGTTCCAACTGTACAGTTTCACTGTATAACTCAGATGCTAGAAAATAGATTCTGACTGGCAATCAATTAGTTTCCCGCCATCGTTTAGCGTATTGTGCCCAGAGTGAGTTGTTCGCAAGCGCTACGATCAGGACATTGTGGTGCATGTCCCGGGCAGCAGGCGAGGCTTATCGCCGCCTAATTTGTCGTGGCACGAGTCCTAACCAGGCGGCCGGTTCGCAAGCCATGATGAAAATGAGCGCGCTCCCTACAGATTGCAAACCCAGGCTAATCTCCAATTATTGTTCGTTTACCAAGCCATCCCGCTGGGCAATGTCGCCTTTACATCGAAGCGTTGATCGAATACCCATTCAGAAATACGCTTTAGGTCCGGCATAAACATGATTATTTGATTGGTTTCAATCGATTATGCCTAAGCTATTCGGAGGTTCTGATGAAATCTTTGTTTATGGCCGCACTTGTATCGGTTGGGGTTTTCACATCCAGCTCAGCCTATGCTTTAGATGCTCGGAAGGATTGCTCAACGTTGAAGCAGGTCATCAAACAATCGAAAGTTAACTTTAAAAATGTCGCTGCTGACGTGCCGCCAAAGGATGTGGACGTTTATCCATCAAAGCTCACCTTAACTGGAAGCAATTTTTGCCGTGTTGTTTTTGCGCACGAATGTATCCTCGGTGAGTTGGTCGTGCGTGCTGGAAGATTCGACGGTTAAAGCAGTCGCGGCGTTCGTTTCGAACTGCGTGGGCAGAAATGAAACACCTGATCAGGCTTATCAGCGAGTTGGCGCCAAAATTTTCCGTTTAAAACTACAGGTTCCCGCCGAGATAATTGTTTCTGAGCTGGATCGCGGAAGTATTGCTCTGCAAGTCAAAGCGCTGCAGAAAAAGTAACATCGGTTGAGAGGATAATAATAATTGCTGTTCGCTAGCGGTCTCTTTTCGAAAGGCGTCCCTTACCGTTATGAAACTCATATTCGAGTTTGGTAGCTTCTTCCTTGCGTTCGCTGTACTGATCGGTGAGATGATCCGTGATACGAAGAATCAGACGTGTGGGTTTCGTCAGTTTTCCATAACATCGACCACGCGAGCATAAACCGATGAGGGTTTCATTTGTCCAGCGATGTCAAACTCTTGCGATGACTTTGCGACGCGGATGACTGTTTGGGAACGGTGATCATTCGCATCCAGCGTTCGGAACTGGTCAAACTGAGGTGGTCGTCTCGCGCAGTCCCCGGTTCGGAATCTTTGCAAAGCGGTCGTCTGGCAAAGAAAGGCCCATGGCAAGAAAGTTTGAGTTTCAGCTACCGCGGCATCAAGAAGTTGCTGCGCTTGCATATCGGCTATTAATGCCCGCATCACACCTCCCTCGAAGGGAGATTACTGTGACGAGCGCAGACCGAGAATCTCGGCTTTAAATCAAAAACCCCAAACCGGCGAACAAATCGCTCCAACTACATACGTAAGGTCTAGACACAGGCAATGTGATTGTATTCATAATCTGTTCTGGAATTGCAGATTTGGCTAACGCGTAGGAGAAGAAACCATGTATTTCCAATTGGGTAGCGTGATGGCCGCAGGGTTGATTTTTTCGACAGCGCCAGTAGTTGCCGAAACGCTGAAGGTCCGCGATATCACTGATCAACAAGAGATATCAGAACGTGCCGGCGATTTTGAGAGCGATCTTAACCAGCTTGGTATTAAAGCAAAGCTGAACTGCGATCTGCTCATCGGAAGTAAGGGCGAAACTAACGACGAAAGCGTTGGTGCGATTTGTGATATGAGTATTTCCGGTAAAAAGCCCACTTCAATAATGTTGTGTAACGATACGATGATCGGCAAGCTCACCATCAAGGCTTACGGCTTTAGCATCGACAAGAAAGAGCTCGCTGCCTTCACCGAGATGAACTGCAGGCCGGGTGGTTAACGCTATCTCCAAAACCTCCGGTGGAAAACATTAACACCACAACGCAGGTTCTTTTTCGAGGAAACAAATGAAACCCTGCTACAGAGACTGATAGTGATCGATATGAAAAACTGGTGTAAGGGTTTGATCGCTGCAGGGGCGGTATTCTTGGGCAGAGGCGGGATTTTGGCTTACGATCAATTTCAGCGGTATCAAGATGGCCTGGTATATCCGCAGCTGGAGTGTTGTATGCGGTCAGCTGGACAATAATGAGCCCGTTATCTTTCGAACACAGAGGTTTCGCTGATGATAATGAAAAACATGTATCTCTGTTGTCTGTTGATCATATTGACGGCATGCGGCCCTGACCAAATTGTCGTCGATTTGCCATCTCCCAACAAGTCCGTCCATGTTGAGGTTCGCAAATGTCCGCAAGCAGGCGCGTTTTTGCAATGGACCGAAATGGCGCAAGTTTCCGTGCTGGAGGCCGGGAGATCAGAACCCTGCAACTCTTTTGTGAATGCATTGGTTCAGTTCGACAGCAAGGTAGCGGACGAGCAACTCGAGCTGGAATGGATATCGGATAAAGTGCTCCGAGCTTGGCACCCGACTTTCAGCCCTGACTATGGCCCTGTTAACACAACAGTTCGGGCCGGTTCGAACGTAAGGATACAGTTCTCACCCAAGTCATAGTACATACCTCAGCGAGCACCGGCGATGAATGAGTTAGTTAGTCGACTCATTAACACTGAAACAATATTGCTTTTCGATCTATACAAGCGATACGTCCCCTTGAGGAGCTCCGGTGGCTCTCACGGATGAGTCCTCCAGTTTGTTAAGCAGGATAGACAGATGAAACGGTTTCAAGCGCCAATAAATGTTTGGCTCCCGGTTTTCCTTCTAATGATGGTCGCAGGGGCACCCCAGATTTCAGAGTCGGCATCGCTGGCACAAGAGAGGTTCAAAGGTGTCGCCAGAACTGATGCACGTATCCAGCGTCTGGTTATGATCGGACAACTGTGTCGTAAGCTCACCGAAGAAGATGCTCAAGCGATCCTCGCGAACAGCCGCGCAGAACTGGAAGCCGCGCGCGCGAAACTTGCAAATGACGAACAGGAGTGGGCGAGAATCTGGCAAGAGGGTGTCTTTGTTGGTGCGACGCAGGCCGCAGATATTCCTGACGCGGTTTATGATGCAGGATGTGCACATTTTACCAGGCCAGACGGACCATTAACGGCAATCATGACCTGGAGCGGCAAGTCTCAGTCCGGGAATGACGTGCGAGTCCCGCGCCGTGCGATCCCGTGATCACGACTGGTCCCCGTTGGCAACTTCGTTGTACTTTGAGGATTCCGGCATCGGCTAGACTACATTCGGTCGCTCGAGGCGGGCGCGTGCTGGTGCCTACAAGAATCGAACCCATCAAGAGACAGATTGCTCTACCCCACCGGTCAGGAAAGGTCGGATAGAGCTGAAGGAAATACCTGATTGCCTACTCGCTTTTGAGGGGCGATCCCGTTTTCAACTATCCTGGCAAATTGCTAGTTGATTGAGTCGAGATAACTTGCCCAGCTCGATGCCCAATGCTGGCGTTTGTCGGGGGAAGCGGACCTGATACTACAGGTTTTCATATCGCTCTCAGGTACGTCCTGCAGCGTGGCTTTGCATTCCCACAGATCGTCCTTTTCAGGCGTGAAAGGCGAAACAAAGCTGACGATCCTGTTGTCCTTTATGCCAATTAAAATGTCGAATCCAGTTTCTGCAGCATCCAGCGCCCATGAGCAAACCTGATCAAAATCGGGCCGGTTGTCGTTCGGCACGGCACAGGCCGTACCTGCTTCAGGTGCAATCTTCTGGAGGAAAGATTTCCCACCCGGCGTTGTTAGATCAAGTTCGGCTTCGGACAGCTGGCTGATTTCCTTTACGGCCATGTCCTCGCCCGCAGGTGTTTCGGCCATCGTCGCACCCGTTGCCGTGACACCAGCCACCATTGTTATCACACGCAGAATAGGGAACACGTTTGTAAGCATTGATTTCACCTGTCTATCAGCGGATTATTTAAAGAAGATGTAAGATCAAGTTTAGGTCTCCGTTATCTGGAGACGGGGATTAATCAGCAGCTTGGAACACGTGTCTGGCCATCAAGCCTGAAGCGACCGTCCTCTGCACGATGGTAGATTTCCTGAAACGTCTCCGTGCCACTCTTATAGGAAACGGTGAGGCTCCGGCCTTTCTCAGCGGCAGTAATGGCACCGTTGATCTGTGCCGAATTGTCGTCGTCGCTTGCGTTGGAATATTCGATTGGAATCCTGGCGAGCTCAACAGGCCCCGAATCCGTAAGCTCAGTCAGAATGGCGTAATAGCAAAAGAGCCCTTGTCCGCCACCGCCACCTTCTGTGTAGAGAACCGGAGCATCACTGATATCCGATGACCATCCCCATCGTTCTGCCGGATTCCCGACAGACCCAACGGCTCCAACGTTCAACCACTCCCCACGAAGTGTGAACGGATACCTGGGTTCTCCGGCTTCGTGATCAAGATAATGCACCGCGTTCATCCCGGAACAGGCGGCTCCTGTACATTCATTTGCACCGGTGCTCACAAGTGCGGTTCTCGTCTCGGAGAGCGGGATGAATGCAAGAGGTACGAAATGAAAATTGTCCTCTCCAATTTTGCGTACTGCCTCATTCTGGCTTGCAAGTGGAAATGCAACTTCAAACGCGGCGGGTGTGCCGGCCGGTACAGTGTCACGATCAACATCGGTCACTTCGATCAAAGGTTTTTCTGATGAAACCGCAGGCAGTGTAGTTAGCATGGTCATCATGCAACCAAGGATGAGACTGGAAAGTTTCATATGAACATTCACTCCTAAATAATACCTTTTACAGTGTTCACTTGACAGCATACCTCAATCCCTTTCTATGGGCCCTCCCTGATAGCGACTGACCTGTATGCTGGATTTAAATCAGGTCTTCCCGGCAAATGATTCACGTTTCGATCAGAGTACCCAATATTTAACTGGATTGGTCTGTAATCTAGTTTGCGAACGGATTTGACTTGCCATCCCATTCGAGCGGATTTCTGGCGGCAGGTTTACCTGGAGTTGTGGCTCCCGCAGGGGGCTGACCGTCATCTTCCTTTGGTTTGAATCGCGGGGAAAAATGGGGCACGGTCAAGCGCGCCCATGAACGGCTGATTTTCGATGACTCGTCCTGACAGCGCGCAGCCCTCTCTTTTGGCAGCATACCGTTTTCCACGATTGCACGGTTATTTTCTGGATCTCGCCCATAAACGATGCAGAGCAGATTGTAATAACGTTGCGCATCGAGGGAATGTTCATCAGCAAATGACCGAACATCCGGCGTATTTGCCAGCTGGCTGTTGATCTTGAACCAGACCGACGCCAGCTGAAGGACACGCGCGATGTCATTTCTGGATTCACGGGTATCAACACCCATAAGCAGAAGGACAGCTGCCAATTGGTCAACGGAATCCTCTTCTCTCCCCACAGCAGGAATATCCAGCAGGTCTATCAAAGCATGACCGGATTCGTGCAGCAGAATAAAACGAAGGTTGTTCTTGACGAATTCCGCGGCCAAGCCGTCAGGATCAGAAGCATCCTTCGACAAGGACTGTCCCATCTTCAGGAGATCGTCAATCATCTCATAGCATAGGAAAATGGCGCTGTTTTGTGGATCGTAAAACGCGTTTATCGTATCGCATTGGCGTGTAACATAATGCAGTTGCCGCGGAGTCACAAAAAGCCCGTCAAGCGCATTGATCTCCGGAATGTTGAGGAAAAGATGTGTATCGCTCGCCCATTTGTAAGCGTAATCGAGTCTGGCATCCTGCGGCGGGAAATAATGGTAGACGAAACGCAACCCCTTTCCGTCCGTTGTGACCAAGGAGCCATCCGTGGGTGGCGGAAGGGCATCTTCACGCTGTTCAGTCAGTCCAGCTGAAGCAGTCTGGGACGGTTGCGTCCCGGCCGACGCCGTGGACTGGCCTGGCGTGCCACGCTCCCGTGGCGCAGTCGCCGGTGCATCGGCACTCGCAGCATTCGCAAGACGGATCAATGTGGGGTAGCTTGGATCTCCATCTGATGTGTTTTCCCCAAACGGGTGGAAGCTGTTTGAAATCAATACCGAGATATTGTCCACCAGCTTGCTGTTTTCATCTTCGTTCCAGCTGAGATCATACCCGCGAACTTCATTGCCTCTTGCTTCAAAGCGTGTGTAGAATTTGCGGTTCTGGCCAGTCCCGGAAACAATAAACCAGTTGGGACGCTTGACTTTATACGTAATCGCACTGCCATCTTCATTGACAAATCTGCCGTAAAGACTCTCGAAGTCGCTGGAGCTGCTATTGGCAAAGCGCGCAGTTTTCAACACAATCGAACCGTCACCGGACTGTAATGTCTCCCCGCCGATTTGATTTTCATCACGCTTTGTCAAAACTGCGCCAGGATAAGACAGCGTCATCCTGGATAGCGAGTTCTCCAGGTGCCCCCATCCCAGTTGTTTGCGAAGGTTCAAGGCAACATCGCTCAACTCGAGCGCATCTTGGCCGGAAATCCTTCCGGAGGCTGGCCTGTTGCGATTCTTCTGGTAGTTTGTAATGGCATTGCGACTGATTGGACCAAATTCGCCATCCGCAAAACCATTGTAATATCCGGTAAGGACAAGGCCCTCCTGAACGAGACGCCGTTCCCAGATGTTCAGGCTTTCTTCTATAGATGCGGGGTCAGCTGAGCCATTTTCAACGAGAGTTTGTGCCTGGACCGATATGGGCGCGTTGGGCATTGCCAAGGCAAGGGGCAAACCCAGTGCAAGAAGTAGTCGACCCGATCTGAAGCGAAAAGCGAAGTTCATGAATGCCCCTGATTTAAGTAATCTCAGCAAGATTGCTCGAAATTCCGGCTATTGTTGCGCGGTATCGTGCTCTTTGCGAATCCTGGAGCACGCATTGCGCGCATACAAACTGATCGCAATCAAGACGGGCTTGCGCCGACGTGAAAATAAGTCCCTGCCGCAGAGCCGAAACCACCTGATGTCGAGCCGTCGCAAAAGGGCGTTGGAATCTCCAAGGTAGCTCCATCAAGACGCAGCACGAGGGGGCCACCCGCGCTTTGCAGCTTGGCTTCATCCGTGTACCCCTGCTCAAGGTCGCCCTCGAAACTACAAACCCAACTTCCGTTAGCTTGATCTGCGACGTCAATTTTCACTGCCAGACCACCAGATGCTTTCCTCTTCAAGACGACAGAGCCCTGGGCATTGCTCCAGGTGCCTTCAAGAGATAACTGGTCGGTCACAGCGATCCAGTTAAGGAATTCTGCCCGCATATCGGTGTAATCAAGCAGCTTCTGCATTCTCATATCGCGATTGGCTAAACTACTTTCAAAAGCCTCTGTTCGAATTTTGAGAAAAGCTGCCTGATCTGCACGAAGCGTTTCCCTTAACTTCGTTCCTGCCCTGTCAAGAAGCGATTTATATGAAACCGTCATTCCCCGGTCGGATTCAGCAATCTCCGGGTCAGAACAAATCGCTTTTTCTGTCTCCGTCGATGCTTTTTTACAATCGAAACCGGCCTGAGCATTGGCCGGGCTGCAACAAAATGCGAATGCCGCTAATAATACAATGAAACTGAAGCAATGATTGACCGGATTCATATTCTACACTCGATGATAACCATTGTTTCTTTAGCGTCGCTTGTCGAGAGTTTGCAATGATTTCTTTTTCAAAAAATACTCAAGCCACATGTTTATCAACATTTCATCTGAATTCACCAATTACAGGTTTCTGCGGGCGATTCCAAATTAAACACGCTCATGTTAAACGACCGGATATTCGAGACGACTTGCCAACACTCTGGAAGCCATTGGAAAGATTCGCCTATCTTTTTGAGGTTCCTTACCCGCTCGTTTTCATTTGCGCTGATCTACCGATTTCATATCGCAGGTCGTGAACTGATTTTCGCAGATCCCGCGGAACCATGCCGCTCCTGTTTTCCGGTCGCCAGTCCCGGTTTGTTGCGAAGATTCCAAAGCATCGTCGACACTGCGAAGGCGATATTCAATCAACAGCCATTCAGCCGAGCAGCCCCTGATGGCCGTAATCTCTGCGACATCGGTAAGCCAGTCATCTCCAAAATCAGCCAGCAAAGCACTATCGGCGACTGGGCGCTCATAACCCAGGGCAGACTGTATACCCACCTGGGCGAACTCTCCAGATATCCAGCCTTTCTGGTAGAACGCCCGGGATGGCAAAGTTCGCCCATCCTCATCGGATTGCACCGGATCGTAAGCATTTTCTATCTTTAACCACCCAAACCGCGCTTCAACCACATTGAACTCTGTACTAGCCGTGTCGGCATCATCGTTTGTCCCCGACACTGGCAGATGTCCAACTACCTTTGCGGCTGTGCTGGGCTCTGCATGCACTGTGATTGGTGCGTTTGCACGGAAGGAAGTCCATGCACTGAACGCGCATTGCATACGCCCTGCGGGAACTTTCACACTGGAGGCCGCGGCTTCAGGCACAGCATAGGCTGGCTTTGCAAGCGCAGTCAGGAGAGCTGTCGCGCCGAACACCCATTTGGTTGAATTTTTCAAGGAACCCTCCTGACAGCATACCTCATAGTAATTCTAAAACAGATTCGCGCGACACTTGGAACCAGAAACGCTATAGTGCGTGAGCGACTACTTAATGGGTTTATCCAGTGGCAAACGAGGAGTTTGTAGAGCGGGAATACTGGTTGCAGTAACGTATTTGTATGGTGTCGCTCATGCGAGCAGCTAACCGTCCGCCCTATCAACGCACGTTGGGTTCCCAAGCCATTTATCATGCATCAGCCATCTTGTCGGGTATGTCGAACAAGACAAGAACCTTGCCATATGCGAAAGTTTCGGAACCGACGTTAGCCTATTGGAAATTTCAATTGTGATCACGGACAAGAGTTTACTGGCCACAGCCTGGCTCAATATGAAGCTACGATCTGGCGCCGTTACGGGACTATTGTCCAGGGCGGCAGGAAGATGGAGATCAGTCACAATTTTAACGCCCCTCACGGATTTACCGCTACTACATCACGTGGACGACGATCAAAAGCGGATATACGTCCAATACGTTTGAAAAAATGCTTACAGCTTAGGCCGTGCACTCATAAATAGGCTAGCTATTTGAATGGATAGTTATTCAAGGGCCTTGGATTTGGAGGTCTTTGATGTCACGTCGCCGCTATGAACTCACAGAACGAGAATGGTCGATTATTGCACCGCTGTTGCCGAGCAAACCTCGTGGCGTTCCACGGGTTGATGATCGCATGGTTCTCAACGGGATCCTGTGGCGCTTCCGCACCGGGTCATCATGGTCAGAAATCCCTGAACGCTATGGTATTGCAACGACCTGCTACAACCGTTTCGTTCGCTGGCGTCGTTCCGGTGTCTGGGATCGGCTTCTTGAGGCTGTCTCTGAGGCCTATGATGGCGACATCGTGATGATCGACAGCACCTGTGTTCGTGTTCACCAGCACGGAGCCACAGGAAAAAAGGGGATGCCGACGATGGTTGCATGGGACGTTCCCGCGGCGGCCTCACAAGCAAAATCCACGCGATTGTTGATGCAGAAGGCCGTCCGATCAATCTTTGCCTGACCGGCGGACAGGTTGCAGATTGGTCTCAGGCCGAGGGCCTCATTGAACGCATCAAAGCAGGCGGCACCCTGCTTGCGGACAAGGCCTATGATACCGATGCTATCCGGAAGACAACAGCAGAACGAAAAATCTGGGCCAATATTCCTCCCAAATCCAACCGTAAGGACGTCTTTGCGTTCTCGCCATGGGTATATCGCCAGAGAAACCTGGTCGAGCGCTTCTTTAATCGCACTATCGTGGCATCGCCACGCGTTACGACAAGAACCCGGACAATTTCCTCGCTGCTGTCAAACTGATCGCTGTCCGCATCTGGTGCATCAGTTTATGAGTCTACGCTGTAACACTACTTTGGCAGATTGATTATTTAGGGCTTCCCTCCGCGGAGTTTCGGTGATTCATAAGAAACCAGCTTTTGAAGGGAGCTGGTGATGAATGCTGATTTGATGGACGACCTGGAGCACTGGCTTCAGCCATTTTTGGCGGGTCTTTCGCATCGAGCCCGACGCAGGATGTGTCCGCTTTACATTGCGGGACTGATTGGGCCAGGCGACCGTAAGAGCGTGCAACCGATGGCCGCGCGCGCAGAGGATGTCGGCTACGATCAGCTTCATCATTTTGTTGCGGCCGGGGTTTGGGACAGCTCTCCGCTGGAGGCCGCGCTACTGAAGGAAGCAGATCGCCTGGTCGGCGATCAGGCGGGCTTTCTCGTCATCGACGACACAGCATTACCGAAGAAGGGACAATATTCAGTTGGCGTCGCGCCGCAATACGCTTCGTCGCTTGGCAAGACATCCAATTGCTAGTCACCGGTGTCTGTGACCCTGGCCTCGCGCGAAGTGCCCGTGATGGTGGGCCTTCGGCTCTTCCTGCCCGACACATGGACGAATGATCCTGAGCGGATGAAGCGGGCGCGCGTCCCGAAGGATCGACAGGTCGCTCTTACAAAGCCGGAGATCGCCATCGAAGAGATTGATCGTGTCATCGCTTCAGGCTCTCGTTTTGGCTGTGTGCTTGCTGACGCGGGCTACGGGTCGAGCAGCGCTTTTCGTCAAGCTCTGAGTGAGCGCGGTTTGCTGTGGGCAGTCGGATTATCGCGGCGTCAAAACGTATATCCGGCCGATGTTGATCTGATCTTCCCGGTGGCGACTAGCGGCAGGCGCCGTCAATATCACATCCCGGACCAGCCGCCGGTCTCTGCCGAGGCGATGCTGTCTGGCGAGAAATGGCACAAGATAAGCTGGCGGCGTGGCACTAAAGGCCGGCTGACATGCTTGTTTGCGGCTCGACGTGTCCGCGTTGCGGATGGTCATAAGCACCGGATGCTCGACAATCGCATGCAATGCATGCCAGGCGAGGAGATCTGGCTCGTCGGCGAACGCCGGTCGACTAGCGAACAAAAATACTATGTGTCCAACTTACCATCCGATACGAGCCTCAAGATACTTGCCGCCACGGTTAAGGCCAGATGGATCTGTGAACAGGCACATCAGCAATTGAAGGAAGAGCTCGGTCTCGACCACTTCGAAGGTCGATCATGGACTGGATTACATAGACACGCCTTGATGACCATGATCGCCTACGCCTTTCTCCAAGCCCGCCGCCTTAAAGCTGCGGGACGGAAAAAAAAGTGTCGGCGGTCCACCGCCACAACCGAGCATGCCAGCGGTTAGACAAGCCATTCTCGACCTCTTCATGCGGTCGCCACCCGGCAGATGCCCGCACCGTCAGAAGCTGCTGGCACACGCCCGAGAATCTAAACTGCCAAATTAGTGCTAATCAATTGAGCGTAATGGGCCCCAATAGTCGGGAGAAAACTCCACCTGAATTATCGAGTGTGACGATATATTCGTTGATCCATGAAATACGGTTGATCTTCACCCCGAAATAGTGTGGATTTGCTCGGAAAACGATCATTGAATTTTGGAATTATTCGTAAGGTACGGAGCTCGCAAAAATGTTTTCCAGGAACCGCTTAAGCGCCATTTCTTGCGGATTAATTTCGTCGATATTTTTATTTTCCCATTCTATGGCCGGGGCGAGTGAAACAGGCGATCTGTCCAGCCGTGACAGGACGGATTTATTGCAATCTGCTGGCATAGATTGCGGCGCAAAGGGAAACGGCGATTGCGTTGCTGGCAATACTGAGCGCGGCGACTATTACGATGTGCGTGTTTATGGCGATTGTGCAAAGGCAGCCTATTTTGGCAGAACCAACGACAAATCCACTTCCCTGAGAAAAGATGTTGCCACCACTGGTACCGAGGGGAAGACTGAAGGAGAATTAGCACCAAATCAACTGGTCTGTATCAGAGCCGCTGCACAGGTAGGAATGCACGAGACGGAATACTTTGTCATGGCACTCCCGATGGACTACGGACCAGAATGCAAAGGTGGAGAGCTATGCAAAAAGCCTGCGCCACTGCCAACCAGATACCAGTCAATTATGGCCAAGTGCCGCCAGGACAGTATCAAAGGCTACATTGATTGCCCACAGGGATGGGTTTTCGCAGATGATATGGAAGCTTATTCAAATGGGCTGTCCGGTGAAGAGTAGATATCGTCCTATCGTTCACTACAGGGACGACGAGCTTGAAAAGCAGCTTCCAAGTTGTGTCGTGGACGAATTGGTCGATGTACTGAACGAAGCTCGATTCAAACTGCTTTTTGAAGGGAAGTAATGAGCTGAGGCAATGCTTTCCCGTTCTGCCCCCGCAATTATGATGGAAGCCACCGTGACCCAACCGACCGCCATTGAAATTTCAGCCGAAGTCGCGCCTCATAAGGGCGAATTTTTTCTGGTCGACACCAGCTTCCTGGGTAAGGGCAGGGTTCCCGGCATAGAAATCGCCAACGAAGAGAAGCTGATCCAACCGGGGATGAATGTCGTCTTGCGTCCTAACGGAATGCCAGATCAGTATCCAGAGCGTCCTCACCTGGTTCATGTACCGGAGAAGGGCGGAATGCCACGCGATCTGGAAGAACTCGCTGGCATATGGATTGTGTCGGAGCCTTTGAAGCAACTGTTTGAGCAGATGGACGCCGAGGCGTTTGCATTTGTGGCATGCGAATTCAGCCTTGCTGACGGGAACCCCGGCCCTCCGTACTACCTGGGCGATGTGCTGCGCAGAGTCGATGCCGTGGATGAAGCATCCTCTCGCGTGAGGATCAGGCTCGACCACAACTATCAGACCGGCGAGGACGAGAAACTTTATAGCCTGGTCGGCGGAGCCAGCCTGGTGTTCAAACAGGATGTTTTGGGAGATGCCCATATCTTCCGCCAGGATCGTATGGGAGCACCTCCCATATGCAACCGCGCGATGTTTGATGCGTTGAGTGCGGCCAACTTCTCCGGCGTGCGGCTACGCGATGTAGCCGACATCTAAGAAGAGTCACTTCAGCCGGATTCCTGAATTGGGCTGTGCGCATATCCTACACAAGTGTCGTGCAGCTCCATCTGTCCGGCCACAGTTCCGAGCACGTCGCCGTGGGCAACTTCTACGGCCATGTCACCTCGCTCGGGACCATGGAAAACGGGCACTGTAACATTAACTTTGTTTTAAAGCTCAGCGGTGGATAAGATGGCATGCACGACCGTCGCTCCTCGCTTTACCACCGTCACCGCTTTCAGCCTGACATTATCGCTGAAACTGTGTGGCGGTATTTCCGGTTTCCGCTGAGCTTTCGCATGGTCGAAGACATGCTGGCATACCGAGGGATTATCGTCACCCATAAAAGTGCGCGAGTGGGCTGAAAAGTTTGGACGAGCCTATGCCAATACAATCCGTCGCCGCATACCGCGTCTTGGTGACAAATGGCATCTCGATGAGGCTGTCGTGACGATTAATGGTGAACGCCACTTTCTGTGGCGCGCCGTTGATCAGGATGGCTTTGTGCTGGAAGTACTGGTCCAGAAACGCCGCGATACTAGAGCCGCGAGGCGTTTCATTCGGAAGTTGCTGTCGGGTCTGGGCGCCGTTCCCCGCGTCATGGTCACCGATAAGCTCGGCTCTTATGGTGCCGCCAACCGCAAGATCGGTCTCACGCTCTGTGATCATCGCCAGCACAAGGGCTTGAACAATAGGGCCGAGAATTCGCATCAATCCACACGACGACGAGAACGGGGCATGAAGCGTTTCAAGTCAGCTCGACATGTACATAGGTTCGCTTCGATACACGATCCAATTTACAATCTTTACTACTTTCCCCGCAACAAATTCAACGCCGCTGATCATCGGTTATTGAGACAAGCCGCCAACACTGTTTGGCACGATATCGCTGGCCTGTAATCCGCTTAAAACGCCATCAAAGGCCAGGATATGTCCGTAGGCAGGTTAACGTAACGGTGCCAGCGTGGCGTGTGAAAGCCGTAATTGAGAGGCCTGACACACGACCGCAACCGATCGCATATTCATGACTTCAAGAATCTTCTTGCATAACCGGGGGCATCCACACATGACCCCTTGCCGCGTCCGCCGCGATCTCTTATTTTCGCCACCGTTAGACACAACGCTTGCTTTGCCTTGGGCGTATGGAGGGTTTAAATGAGACGGCAATATTACGGCCTGATCCACGCGGGAATCGTCGGTCTGCTTTGGAGCCTCCCGGCTCAGGCACAGGAAATGACCTGGCAGCAGCGCGACAGCGAAGGGATGATCTTCCTCGCCTACGAGGTTCCCGAAACCAGCGATCAGGTCCTCGTGCTGACCTGCGACACCAAATCCCGCCAGTTCGCGCTCCACTACCAGGATGATCGAGACCGTGTGCACGACGGTATGAAGGCCGACGTGGTGTTCGCTTCCGAGGCCGGACAGAAATCCCTTGAGATGCTGGCCGAGAAACAGGAGCTGGGCGACCAGGTCATCCTACGTGCGGAAACGCCGCTCGACGCGCCGATGCGCGCCGTCTTGAACGGGACCCAGCTGCGCGTCACGTTGTCGGATGCCACCGAGAACATACCTTTAGCCGCCGCCCAATCCGGCGTGACCGCACTCGCTGCCGGTTGCGGTGTTGATTGACCGCAGATGGCATCCTGCAGGTAGACGGCTACAGTGGATATCGCCCGCTCGCGGCAAAGAACACCGTGTCGCTGGCCTTCTGCTGGTCCCACGTTCGACGCCGCTTCTATGAGCTTGCTGCCGCTGGTCCGGCACCCATCGCCAGCGAGGCGCTGCGACGCATCGGCGAACTTTACAGGATCGAAGAAGAGATACGTGGCGGGCCCCACGAGGAGCGTCGTGTCGCCCGTCAGGAAAAAAGTCGTCCGATTACCGACAGCCTCGCTCCCTGGCTGCGTGAACAACTCGGCTACATCAGCCAGAAGACAAAACTCGCCGAAGCAATCCGCTATGCCTTGTCACGCTGGGACGGCTTGACCCGCTTCATCGACGATGGCCGGATCGAGATCGATTCCAACGTCGTCGAACGGTCAATCAGGCCAATTGCCCTCAATCGCAAAAATGCGCTATTTGCCGGTTCTGACGCCGGAGCCGAACACTGGGCGACTATCGCCTCGCTCATCGAGACGGCAAAGCTCAACAATGTCGAGCCACTGGCCTATCTCTCAGACGTCCTCACCAAGATCGTCAACAATCATCCAAATAGCCAGATCGACGACCTGCTGCCTTGGGCCTATGCCGCAACGCACGATCTCAAAGCCGTGGCCTGAAAACAGCGCTTACCCTGGAGCATGTAGACGGCAACAAGCAGCAGCAACCCGATCAGACGTCACCGCCACGAACAACATGGCACGTATCTGTTCGGCGATACACGTCCGGAAGTGTGTGTCACCGTCGGGACCGGCGAGATTATCATCCGTGACAAGGACAAACAGGCCGAACTTGGAGCCCGCAGGTAGACCGAAAACCTTGCCGAGCTCAGCCGCGATCGTGACATAGATTACGAGATCACCAAGGATAGGCAAAGTTCTTGACTGGCAATCAGTTTGTTGGCTTGGATTATTCAAATAGCGAAAGGATCGGTCAGCCGCTCAGTTTTTTCAGCAGGTTGGAACCAGGGCCGGTTCTGACAATGGCAAACAGTCGAAACCACGATTGGGTCGAGAAACTCTCCATGTGTCTGCTGACACGCTGTTCAACGCAACATGTCGGCAAGTGCGAGGCGCATCGAGTGGCTCGAGATACCAAAAATTCCACCATACGGTAGATCAAGGTCCAGAATAACGAACACCACGCTTATTACCGAAGCTATAGCAATTGCGATGATGCAGAAGGATAGGGAGTTTCGCGGCGCCTGGAGGCCGAAACTCAGGAACATCATCGTTAGCCAGAACACCAGTACCCCAACAAAAGGTTCTGAAAGCGACCCTTGGGTATCTTCGATAACGGTCCAGCGGGCTGCGGAGACAGCGGCGAAGATGTCCTTGCACCGCGTCGCCAGTGCCTGATGTAGCGGATCCCGCGGTTGCAAAGCCGCCAATGCAATGCCGATACCGTTCATTACGCCAGTCAGCACAGGGGCTTCTCCGACGAGCGGAAGCTGGGATGTATCCGGATATTTCACTCCTGCTGGGTGAGGTTCATCAGGCCAGGTGCTGGCGATGACTGCGGCTGTGTAACCGTGCAATTGCTGCCGTTGTTCAACAAGTTCAGGGCCGAAATCTCTCATGCAGCCATCCAGTTGCGTGAGGTTTGCGGCATAATGATTACGGTCATGAGAGGCTGTGTTATAGGAAGCTAGTTCAGAAGCGAGTAGCAGGCTCAGGACCAATGCAACGAAGGTTACCAGAAGTGCGGTCACAATTCGCAGAAAGTCCAGGGATTCATTGCTACGGTGTGGAGCGGGAAGCCGGACCCGTAAAAATGCACCTGCTGCCGCGCTGGCAATCAGGATTATCAACAATAACAACGTCCAGACTATTTCCCGATCCACGACAGCCATCCATTGGTCATGAATAATCTCACTGGTGTATTATCATTCCGAAGAATTAAACCGCTATTTTTCCCACGGATAGCTTAGATCGTCAAAAATATTCAGCATGAACAAGAGTTTTGACGCTCAATGATTTTCTAACGTCTCGCAAAAGCAAGATGGTCTGCTAGCGGCTCCATTCGGGCGGTTAGACTCCCACACTCTCTGATCGGCAACCGCCCGGAAATTATCTCCTTCCAGGCAATAAAAAACAAAGCTTTGTACTAAACGGGGATTGAGGTATGATTTATTCATACCTATCTGGATCGGGTAAAACAGGTGCGAAATGGCTAACATCGAAAAACGTACGATTAGTCTGCCTAGTGAACAGGCAGCATTTATCGACTCAAAGATCAAGACGGGTGACTACGCTTCGGTCAGCGAGGTTGTCCGTGCGGGTATCCGGGCCCTGCGTGAACGGGACGCGGCCATCGAACGCTGGCTGAAAAACGATGTAGCAGCTTCTTATGATGCAATGACGTCCGACCCATCTCGGGCAGTATCAGTTGATTCCGCTCTGGACTCAATTCGTCAACGGCATGCCAAGCGTAAGAAAGATCTCAAGTGATAAGTAGGACAGTAGTTCTATCACCCGAAGCGGAGATGGACCTTTTGGCCCTTTATGACTGGATCGCGGAAAATGCTTCTCCGGATATCGCGCTTGGCTATATTGAAAGATTGACCAAATACGTGCGTGGCTTTGAATGCGCTTCTGAGCGGGGAACATTACGGAACGATATTCGTGAGGGGCTACGAACGGTCGGGTTCGAACGTCGAGTTACGATTGCTTTCAATGTTACTGAGAGCCAAGTGATCGTGTTGGGCTTCTATTATGGCGGTCAGAATTGGCAGGACACCCTTTCAGAGCATTGAAAAGACAATAATTTTTTACGCAGCGCAGTAGGTCTCCTGATCATTAAGCAGTTTTATAAGTGGAAGCGAGAGACCGCCAGAGAACCATAGGTTCTGTCTCTTCGATAACGGAACCTATGAAGCTGTATGGGTCATAGGTGACAATGGTAATCCGAGCGGAGGATACTGGACAAGAACTAAGCCGACAGGGCTTCTACAATCGGTAATTGATAGTGCTCTTGACCCGAACTGGGGAAACACCGCGACACGCGTTATAGAAATGGAAGTGCCCATCGGAACAAAATTGTTCGAGGGCCGAGCTGCGTCTCAGAGAGGTTTGGTTGGTGGCGGTAATGTAATCAAGTGTACTTGATAAGAACATAAACCCATTAAACCCAGAATGGTTCAAATGATGACGAATTGCGGTTGGGAAGAGATATTTGCCTTCGCATCGCCGGGGAATATCGTCGCTTTGTAAAGTGGATTGAAGAACAAGCCGAAAGAGGCGAGTGCAACGAAATTTTAGGATCAGAAGTTCTGGCTCAATGGTGTGATCGACGATTTCAATGTAAAGAATCTGGCCAAATTTGGAAGCTATCTTGTCCTGACCCGGGTTATTTCGCCGGTTCGTGGCTACCAGAGAGTCGGCTTTGAAAGTCATTGATATTGACTCATCGTCTTACGAGTAACGTCACGAGAGCGGAATAGCGGCAGATTTCGTTCAACACGGCACGCTGGCTCACGAGGGTTCTCGGGCAGACCTTGCAGCCGATGACCTGCCACTGAACTTTCATCCAACGGCGATTAGAGCCTCGGCGGTTTTGACTACGCCAATTGGCGTGTTGGTAGCAACCGGCGGAAACGCC
>MTEW01002950.1_pt2 | contig 109817 bp, 89 predicted proteins | sample 1042681 | NCBI WGS metagenome assembly MTEW01 (sample SAMN06185811, study PRJNA358809) | soil metagenome | isolation source: soil biostimulated with citrate as carbon source | place: India | collected 2015-05-23 | reverse complement strand
CAGAAGCACCGAGTTCATCCTGCAGCGATCAACCCCCGCACGCCCCTTGCCTGTAGGAGCGAGCTTGCTCGCGAACAGTCCGGGCACGATGCTTCGCGAGCAGAGCTCGCTCCTACAGAAGCACCGAGTTCATCCTGCCGCGATCAACCCACGCACGACCCTTGCCTACCAGATCAGCACTCAGGTCGCCGGCCGCACCACATCCAGCAGCGATTGCAACGAATACCCGAGACTCGGCGCCAGGGCCTCAACCTTCGCCTGAAGCGCCTCGCGATCCAGTACCTGGTCAAGGTCGGCCGGAACGAAAAGCACCACGTTGCCCTCCTTCACCGGGCACTCCCAGTAATGGCGATGGAAAAGCCCGCGCAGCAAGGCGGCGCCCAGGGGCTTGCCGTCTTCCGCCGCCCACTGATTGATCACCAGCCAGCCGCCGGGGCTGAGGCGCTTCTGGCAGGCACCGAGGAAATTCCACGCCAGGTGACCAACGCCCGGTCCGTGGTCGGTATAAAGATCGACGAAGATCAGGTCCGCCGGCTCGGTGCTGTCCAGCAACTCCAGGGCGTCGCCAATGCGCACGTAGAGGCGGGGATCGTCGGTCAGGCCGAGGTACTCCATGGCCAGCCTTGGCACGTCGGGGCGCAGTTCGATCACTTCCACATCTTCCAGCGGCAGGAACTTCAGGCAGGCCTGGGTAAGCGTCCCGGCCCCGAGCCCGAGGAACAACGCATTCTCCGGCGCCGCATGGCACAGCGCGCCCAGCAGCATGGCGCGGGTGTAGTCGTACTCGAGCCAGGCCGGGTCAGCCGTGAAGACGCAGCTCTGCTCCACCGCCTCGCCGAATTCGAGGATGCGATAGGGACCCACTTCGTAGACGCGGATCACGCCGAATTCATCATGCACTTCCGCGAGCAGGCGCTCCTCGGACATCAAGTCATCACTCCTTCAAGGCCGGTGCTGACATTTCGCACCAACCCGGCGCAACACCGGCGCCTATTGCCATTGAAGCCGGAGCCCGTGCTCCCGGCATAATCCGAACCGCGCGCCCCAGGGGCGAAAACCGCACAAGAATAACAGCGCAGAGGTCGAACCCAGCATGTACGCAATCATCGGCGCGGGCCCAATGGGTCTGTGCAGTGCCCGCCAGTTGCAGAAACACGGCATTCCCTTCATCGGCTTCGAGCTGAATGGCGATGTCGGCGGCCTCTGGGACATCGACAACCCCCACAGCACCATGTACGACTCGGCGCACCTGATCTCCTCCAAGCGCACCACCGAGTTCAGCGAATTTCCTATGGATGCCGAGGTAGCCCCCTACCCGCATCACAGCGAGATGCGCCGCTACTTCCGTGATTACGCGAAACACTTCGACCTCTACAGGCACTTCCGCTTCAACACTCGCGTGCTGCACCTGAAGCGCCAGGAGAAGGGCTGGACGCTGGTCAGCGAAACGGACGGCCAGCACCGCGAAGACCATTTCGACGGCATCCTGATCGCCAATGGCACCTTGCACACGCCGAATCGCCCCGCCCTGCCGGGCCAGTTCGACGGTGAAGTGCTGCACTCGGCGGACTATCGCTCGCCGGCCCTGTTCGACGGCAAGCGCGTGCTGCTGGTGGGCTGCGGCAACTCGGCCTGCGACATCGCGGTCGACGCCGTGCACCGCGCCGCCTCGGTCGACCTGTCGGTGCGCCGTGGCTACTACTTCCTGCCCAAGTTCATCCTTGGCCGTCCGACGGATACCTTCGGCGGCGCCGTCAAACTTCCCCGCCGGCTCAAACAACTGGTCGACGGGCTGCTGGTTCGCGCGCTGGTGGGCAAGCCTTCACAGTACGGCCTGCCCGACCCCGATTACCGGTTGTACGAATCCCATCCGGTGATGAACTCCCTGGTGCTCCACCACCTGGGTCATGGCGACATCAAGGCGCGCCCGGACATCGCCCGCATCGACGGTCACAACGTGACCTTCAGCGACGGCCGCCAGGCCGAGTACGACCTGATCCTGCAAGCCACCGGCTACAAGCTGGACTACCCGTTCATCGAGCGCTCCGAGTTGAACTGGCACGAACGTGCCGGCGCACCGCAGCTCTACCTGAACATCTTCCATCCCGAGTACGACGACCTGTTCATGATGGGCATGGTGGAGGCGTCCGGCCTGGGCTGGCAGGGCCGCGCGGAACAGGCAGAACTGGTGGCCCTGTACATCCGCCAGCGGCAGGCCCGCAGCGCGCAGGCTGATCGCTTCCGTGCGCTCAAGGCCGAACGCGCCAGCCAGCGTCTCGACGGCGGTTACGCCTACCTGGAGCTGGAGCGCATGGCCTACTACGTGCACAAGGACAGCTACCGCAACCAGGTGAAGCAACACATCGCCGAACTCAGCCAGGGCCTGGAAAGCGTCCAGCCATTCGCCGGCGTCCCGGCCAGGACATGAGCGATGCCTGGCTCTGGCTGGGCGTGTTCATCCTCCTTGCCTACACCCTGGAAGCCATCACCGGTTTCGGCAGCACCCTGGTCGCACTAGCGTTGGGCGCCCTGCTGCTGCCGATTCATGACCTGCTGCCGGTTCTCGTGCCGCTGAACATCCTCATGAGCGGCTTCCTCGCCTGGCGCAATCGCCGCCTTGTGCAGTGGCGCCTGCTGCTCGCCACCGTCCTGCCCGGCATGCTCATCGGCACTTCGATCGGCTACGGCCTCCGGCCCTGGCTGGATGACGGCCCGATGAAGCTGGGCTTCGGCGTGCTGGTCCTCTGGTTCGCCCTGCGCGGGCTTCTCCAGGGCGCTCCCCGGGGCCGCTCGCCGGCCTGGATGACCCGCCTGCAAACCGGTGCGGCCGGCATCAGCCATGGGCTATTCGCCTCTGGCGGACCGCTGCTGGTCCATGCCCTGGCCGCCACCGCGCTGGACAAGTCAAGGCTGCGCGCCACCCTGCTCTGCGTCTGGTTCGGCCTCAACAGCCTGCTGAGCCTGGCCTTCTTCATCGACGGCAGCCTGGCGCCAGCACTGCCTCGCGTCGCCCTCTACGCGCCGCTCCTGGTGCTCGGCGTGCTGGCCGGGGAACACCTGCACAAGCGGCTGGCCGAAGCCCATTTCCGTACCGCCATTCACCTGCTGCTGTGCCTCTGCGGCGTGCTCCTCTGCTGGCGCGCCTAGCGCCGCTTCCGGGGCTTTCGGTTACCATGGCGCATCTACCGCAAGCACCCGTATCGAGACCCTGATGAGCAGCCAAGAATGGAGTCCTGAAAGTTGGAGGGAAAAACCCATCCAGCAGCAGCCCGAGTACCCGGACGCCGCGAAACTGGCGCATGTCGAGCAGACCCTGGCGAGCTACCCGCCGCTGGTGTTCGCTGGCGAGGCGCGTGAATTGCGCCGCCAGTTCGCCGAGGTGACCGAAGGACGCGCCTTCCTGCTACAGGGCGGCGACTGCGCGGAAAGCTTCGCCGAATTCTCCGCTGCGAAGATCCGTGACACCTTCAAGGTGCTGCTGCAGATGGCCATCGTCATGACCTTCGCCGCCGGTTGCCCGGTGGTGAAAGTGGGCCGCATGGCCGGTCAGTTCGCCAAGCCGCGCTCGTCCGGCAACGAGACGCAAGGCGATGTCACCCTGCCGGCCTACCGGGGCGACATCGTCAATGGCATCGGCTTCGACGCCGCCAGTCGCGTGCCGGACCCGGAGCGCCTGCTGCAGGCCTACCACCAGGCCACCGCCAGCCTCAACCTGCTGCGTGCCTTCGCCCAGGGCGGCTTCGCCGACGTGCACCAGGTGCATCAGTGGAACCTCGATTTCATCGCCAACTCGGCGCTGACCGAGAAGTACAGCCAACTGGCCGACCGCATCGACGAAACCCTGGCCTTCATGCGCGCCTGCGGCCTGGACAGCGCGCCGCAGTTGCGCGAAGCGAGCTTCTTCACCGCCCATGAAGCGCTGCTGCTGAACTACGAGCAGGCCTTCGTCCGTCGCGACAGCCTCACCGGCAACTGGTACGACTGCTCCGCGCACATGCTCTGGATCGGCGACCGCACGCGTCAGCCCGACGGTGCCCATGTGGAGTTCCTGCGCGGTGTCGGCAACCCCATCGGGGTCAAGGTAGGACCGAGCATGGACAGCGACGATCTGATCCGCCTGATCGACATCCTCAACCCGGAAAACGACCCCGGCCGCCTCAACCTGATCGTGCGCATGGGCGCCGAAAAGGTCGGCGATCACCTGCCACGGCTGATCCGCACCGTGGAAGCTGAAGGCCGCAAGGTGCTGTGGAGTTCGGACCCCATGCACGGCAACACGATCAAGGCTTCCAGCGGCTACAAGACCCGCGACTTCGCCGCCATCCTCGGCGAGGTGAAGCAGTTCTTCGAGGTTCACCGCGCCGAGGGCACCTATGCCGGTGGCATCCACATCGAAATGACCGGACAGAACGTCACCGAATGCATCGGCGGCGCCCGCCCGATCACCGAAGACGGCCTCTCCGACCGCTACCACACCCACTGCGACCCGCGTCTGAACGCCGACCAGTCCCTGGAACTGGCCTTCCTGATCGCCGAGACGCTGAAGCAGATTCGGCGCTGACCGTTGTGTCGTCTGCTTTTCCTGTAGGGGGGAATTCATTCGCCAAGGGCTGCAACGCAGCCCCCTTCGACCTTGCAGGGCAAACCTGCGGTTCGCTTGGCGAATGAATTCGTCCCTACAAAATACGCGTCAATTTCCCAGGCAAGCCTGCAACCGCACCGTTCCCGGCCGCCGGCAGGTAACCGCCACCTCATCCAACCCCAGCCACGCCGCCATGCCCTGCAGGTTGTCAGCCAGGGCCTGCATGCCGGCTTCGCTGAGGCCGCGTTCCTCTTCATGCAGCGCATGCACCGCCAGACGGCCCTGGGCGCGCTCGGCACGCAGGTCGACGCGAGCCGCCAGGCGTTCGTCGTGCAGGAACGGCAGCACGTAGTAGCCGAACTGGCGCTTGTGCTGGGGCGTGTAGATTTCCAGCCGGTAGCGGAAGTCGAACAGACGCTCGGTGCGTGCCCGTTCCCAGATCAGCGAGTCGAAGGGCGACAACAGTGCGCTGGCCTTGACCTTGCGCGGCACCTTGGGATCACCCAGGCAATAAGCGGGCTGCTTCCAACCATCGACCTGCGCCGGTTGCAGCGCACCCTCCTCGACGAGTTCGGCCAGCCGCGCCTGACTGTCACTGGTTTCCAGGCGGTAGTAATCCCGCAGGTCCCGCTCAGTGGCCACCCCCAGTGCCTGGGTCGCACGCAACAGCAATTGTCGCTGGGCATCGGTTTCGGACATTTCGGGCTGGTTGAGGATGTCGGCCGGAATCACCCGCTCCGGCAAGTCGTAGAGACGCTCGAACCCCCGGCGCCCGGCTACGGTCACCTCGCCGGCAGCGAACAGCCACTCCATCGCGTGTTTCTCCGCGCTCCAGTCCCACCAGGGCCCTGCGCGCTCTTCGCGGGTGCTCAGCGCTCCAGCGCCCATGGCGCCCTTCTCGCGTACCGACTGCAGGACGCGCTGGATCACCTCCTGCTGCTCGATCCCGAATTTCGCCAGTTGCTGGTAGATGCCCTGGCCGTTGGCCGCCCGGCGCATGCGCCAGCGCATCAGCGGATAGAGGTCCAGCGGCAGCAGCGACGCCTCGTGGCCCCAGTACTCGAACAATGCCCGATGCCGGGGTTTGCCCCAGGCCAGGTCGTCCAGCAGTTCACGGTCGTAGTGGCCCAGGCGGGAAAAGGCCGGCAGGTAGTGGGAACGCACCAGGGCGTTCACCGAATCGATCTGCACCACTCCCAGCGCGTGCAGCTGCGCCAGCAATTGCCGATGGCGGATCGCGCCGCGTGGCGCACGGGCGAAACCCTGGGCCGCCAGGGCCAGGCGACGGGCTTCTGCAAGGGACAGGCTCAGCGTCATGGGGCTTCATGCCGACAGGGGGAATGACGCTTCACACTAGCATCAGCCCGCCTGGCTTTCGCGTTCCAGTTCAGCAGGAATGAAGGGTACGGACTGGTCCGGCGCGAGGAAGGTCTGGCGGAAAGTGAAGGCCTCCGGCGTAGGGCCGGACTCACGCAACCGGGCCAGACGCGCCGCGGCTTCCTGGACATCGGGACGATGTCCCCTGGGAATCCACCAGAGCACCTGGTGCATGCCGGAGGTCCGATCGAACCATTCCTTGCGGCGCTTCAGCATCTCGACATGGGCCGAGCGGTAGACGAAATCAGTGAGGCTGCCCACATCGCGCCAGACCGACAGGTTGACGAGGATTTCCGGGCCGAAAGGACGCAGGGCAGTGGCATCGCCCTCCTCGTCCTGAAGCCGCCAGACATAGCCGGGCGACCGCTCGGCGAGGGCATTGACCGGCGCCAGATTGGCCACGAAATCGGCCATCTCGGGAGAATCCAGGGGCGCCTTCATCAGGGCGATATTCAGTTGAGCAAGCTCGTAGGTAGTCGACATGGGTTCCTTTCCCTTTCATCAAATGGGCGGCCCGCCCTTCGCTTCACCGTTGGCGGGCCGCATCCAGGCGTCACTTCTTCAGTGGGTCTTCCCAGAAATGGCGCTCGCTTTCTTCCATGACATCAGCACGGGACAGACCGATGTCCTTGAGCATCGCATCGCTCATTCGCGACAGCTGGTCGCGCTCGTGAGCCAGCTGCTCCCAGCGCCTTAACATGTGCCAGGCGGCGGCGAGCCAACTTTCCCGATGAGGCTCGTATCCAGCGTGATGTGAAGTACCGATAAAGCCGTTTTGACCTTTCATCTTGGTGTCCTCCCAGTGGGGATGGCGTCAGTTTCCGACCAGGACTAAGATCAATCCAACGAATGTTTCTGATGCACTGCATTTCAGGATTTGATGAATGAACTACCCAGCCATCGATACCGAATTGCTGCGTACCTTCGTCGCCATCGCGGATTACGGCGGCTTCACCCGCGCAGCCGAAATGGTCAACCGTACCCAGTCGGCCGTGAGCATGCAGATGAAGCGGCTGGAGGAAGACGTGCTGCAACGCGCCGTGTTCGAACGCGATGGCCGCCAGGTCAGGCTCACCGCCGAAGGACAGATATTGCTGGGCTACGCGCGGCGCATCCTCAAGCTGCATGGCGAGGTGATGAATACCCTGCGCCAGCCGCATATGGTGGGCTCGGTGCGCATCGGCACGCCGGACGACTATGTGATGCGCTTCCTGCCCGGGATTCTTTCGCGCTTCGCCCAGGCCTATCCGCTGGTGCAAGTGGAGGTGCACTGCGACTCGTCCGCCCAGTTGTTGCAGCGCCAGGACCTCGACCTGACCATCGTGACCCGCAAGCCAGGCGACGATATCGGCGAGTTCCTGCGTCAGGAGCGCATCGTCTGGGCCGAGGCCCTGGGGTTCAATCCCCACGAGCAACCCGCCCTGCCGCTAGCCATGTTCAACTCGGAATGCTTCTGTCGTGCCTGGGCCTGTAACGCCCTGGACGCCATTGGGCGCGAATACCGGGTGGCCTATACCAGTCCGAGCCTGTCGGCCATCATGGCCGTGGTCAGTGCCGGGCTGGCAGTCACCGCCCAGTTGCAGAGCCTGATCACCCCCGATATGCGCATCCTGGGTGAAGCGGAGGGCCTGCCGCAGCTACCGGTGTGCAACATCATGCTGCTGCGCAACGAGCGCCATCAATCACCTGTAACCGAAACCTTGGCCGAACATATCATGGAGGGTTTCCGGATCTGACGCGTCACTTGACCGCCAGCAACACCGCACACAGCAGCAGGAAGGCGCAGAACAGCGAACGCAAGACGCGCTCCGGCAAGGCATGCGCCAGACGGACTCCCCAACTGATGCTGAGCAGGCCGCCCACCGCCAGTGGCAGTCCCATCGCCCAGTTCACATGATCGTGCACACCGTAGGTGGCGAGAGTCACCGCGGTACTCGGCGCCGCCAGCGCCAGGGAAAGGCCCTGCGCCATGACCTGGCTGGTGCCGAAAACACTGGTCAGCACTGGCGTTGCAATCACCGCCCCGCCCACGCCAAACAGGCCGCCCGCAGCACCTGCAATGCCGCCCAGCACCCCGAGCCATGGCCAAGGGTGTCGCAGTTCTGCGCTGGCCTGGGCCTTGGCCATGAACATCCGTGCGAAGTTGTACGCGGCAAGCATCAGCAGGAAGACGACGAAGGCCAGGCGCATGCTATCCGCGTCGACCCGAACCGCGAACAAGGACGCCAGCCAGGCGAAACCGAAACTGGTGGCCGCCAGCAGCACCGCATAGCGCGCATCGATGCGGTTGCGCTGGTGATAGCGCCAGAGCGCCAGCAGCACATTGGGCACCACCATCACCAGGGCCGTCCCTTGGGCCAATTGCTGGTCAAGGCCAAAGAGCACGCCAAGGGCGGGAATGGCGATCAGCCCGCCGCCAATACCGAAAAGCCCACCTACGGTGCCGAGCAAGGCACCCAGGACGATGTTCAATGCAAAAGCCAAAAAATCCATGTCACCTCCACGTCGATAGAGGGATGCTACCGGCGCCCGGTTGTCGCGGAAACGCACAACGGCGCACAATGGCTTTGCGTACTTCGCATAGGCAAACCTGATGAATCCTGATGCCCTGACCGAGCAACTGGCCCTCTTTCTCGACGTGCTGGACGCCGGAAGCTTTTCGGCGGCAGCGCGCCGCCACCCGCTTACGCCCTCAGCCGTTGCGCGGCGCATCGATGCCTTGGAACGCGCCCTGGGCAGTAGCCTGTTCGTCCGCAATACCCATGCGGTGAAAGCGACGCCTGCGGGCCTGGCCTTTGCCGAACGGGCAAAACGGGTCTTGGCGGAACTGCGCCTGGCCCGCGCCGAAGCGGTATCCCTGAGCAGCGCACCGGAAGGGCTGATCCGCATCGATGCGCCAAGCCCGTTCGGGCGCAGGCACCTGGCACCCGCCATTGCGGAATTTCTCACCCACTACCCCGGCCTCGATGTGCAGTTGCGATTGATCGACAGCTTCATCGACATGCACGGCGAAAGCCTCGGTCAGGTAGACCTGGTACTGCGCATCGGCCCGCTGGCCGATACGCGTCTGGTTGCCACGCCACTGGCGCCACTGGTGCGGATTCTCTGCGCCAGCCCCGACTACCTGCGCCGTCGCGGCATCCCCCGCGATCCGCGCGAGCTGCCCGACCACGATGGGCTCGATTGGGACGCACTGGCACCGCCCTATGCCTGGCGCTTCGAAGTGGACGGCAAGCTCCAGCACATTCGACCGGCGCGCATGCGCATGACGGCCAATAACGCCGAGGCCCTGCTCTGCAGTGCGGTGGCCGGCCACGGAATCGCCCACTTGCCGACCTGGCTGATCAGCGAACACTTGGTGCGCGGCGAACTGGTTCCGCTGTTTTGCGAAGACGGCTTGCCACCGCCGGAGCCGAGCGGCATCTATGCGCTGCGTCTGGAAGGGGAAGCCAGCTCGCGGAGCCGGCTGTTGCTGGATTTCCTGAAGAGCCGATTCGGCCCGGTGCCGCCCTGGGACCTCGCCCTGGGCGGTCTCGGTCGCGGGTGATCAACGCGGGAGCTGCACCACCCGTGTGCCTGCCAGGAGGTCATGCAGGCAACGGCGATCGGCACGGAAGATGAACAGGTAATCCACCAGCACCAGCAGCACGCCCACGACCGGGATAGAGGCCAGCAGCCACCAGAGCAGATATCGTTTCAGAAGCAGATTGCCCAATTCGGGAACCTTGCCATCGAGGGTGACGATGGCGATTTTCAGCAGCCGCTTGCCGACCGTCTGGCCGAAGTTCTTGAGGAAATGCCCGTTGACCAGCACGAACACCGCGATCCCGACCACGAGACTGAGCAGTTGCTGGCCCAGGCTCGGTTCGATGCCCTGCTGGGCGGCGGCGAAGGCGCCGGAAAAATAGGCCACCGGTACGGTCACCAGGCTCATGATCAAGCCATCTATCAACGCCGCAGCCAGGCGCGTCCAGCGTGAAGCGAGCAGAGGTTCGGCGGCACTGTTGACGGTGAGCTCCGCAGCGGGTGCCTGATAGGGATTTTGCAGGTTATCCATGACGCAGTCCGTGCAGTGGTTGACCGGAAAATTGTGGCCTACGCGAGAGCACCTTGCTGCGCGATCGAAAGAATGAATTTTGCCCACGAAAGGCTTGCGCGCTAAATTGGTCTCCATTACCGCCCTGGGAGGCCGACCATGTCCGATTCCACCTGCAAGGAGCTGCTGCTCGACAACCAGCTCTGCTTTGCCTTGTATTCCACCTCGCTGATGATGACCAAGGTCTATAAGCCCCTGCTCCAGGAACTGGGCCTGACCTACCCGCAGTACCTCGCCATGATGGTGCTCTGGGAAGGAGACGGCATCACGGTCGGTGAGATCAGCAACCGCATGCTCACCGACCCCGGTTCCCTCACTCCCCTGCTCAAGCGCCTGGAAGCCGAAGGCTTCATCACCCGCACGCGCAGCAGCAAGGACGAGCGTGTGGTGGAACTGCGCCTCACCGAACAAGGCCGCGCCCTGCAGGACAAGGCCAGGAAAGTGCCGGCGTGCATTCTCGCGGCGACCGAACGTACGACGGATGAGCTGAGCGTCCTCAAGGAAGATCTCGTGTCACTGCGCAACAGTCTTGGAAAGGCCGTCTGACGGCCTTATACCCATCTCGTCACAGCCTTATTCCGAAGTCTTCCAATATTTATCTTGCGCACTAAATAAATCACGGCTAACTTCTGCATCACGCACTTACTTAGCGCGCCAACTTTTAATCAGCAAACCAAATGCAGACTTAGGAAACCCCCATGAAATCGATCAGCACCGTAGTCGCAGGTAGCCTTCTCGCCCTCTCCGTGAGCCACGCGTTTGCCGCGGGTGGTCCGGGCGTGGAACGCAACACCCAGGCCTTCCTCGAAGCCCTGGCCGCCGGCGGTGGCCAGCCCCTGGAAACCCTGGCCCCCAAGGATGCCCGCGCGGTGCTGGTAGGCGCACAAGCCAGCGTGAAACTGGAACTGTCGAAAGCCGACGTCAGCACGAAGACCATCGAAGCCGATGGCCAGAAGATCGACCTGACCATCGTCCGCCCCGCAGGCGCCAAGGGTGAACTGCCCGTGTTCATGTTCTTCCACGGCGGCGGCTGGGTGCTGGGCGACTACCCGACCCACGAGCGCCTGATCCGTGACCTGGTGGCCAACTCCGGCGCGGTGGCGGTCTATGTCAACTACACGCCCTCCCCCGAGGCCAAATACCCGACCGCCATCAACCAGGCTTACGCCGCCACCCAATGGGTGGCCGAGCACGGCAAGGAGATCGGCGTCGACGGCAAGCGCCTGGCCGTGGCCGGCAACAGCGTCGGCGGCAACATGGCCGCGGTGGTCAGCCTGATGGCCAAGGACAAGGGCACACCGAAGATCCGCTTCCAGGCACTGCTGTGGCCGGTGACCGATTCGAACTTCAACAACGCCTCGTACAACCAGTTCGAGAACGGCCACTTCCTCACCCGCAACATGATGAAGTGGTTCTGGGACAGCTATACCACTGACCCGAAACAGCGCGCCGAGATCTACGCCTCGCCGCTGCAGGCTTCGACCGAGCAACTCAAAGGCCTGCCGCCGGCACTGGTGCAGACCGCCGAATTCGATGTGCTGCGGGATGAAGGCGAGGCCTACGCCCGCAAGCTGGATGCCGCTGGCGTCGAGGTCACCTCGGTACGCTACAACGGCATGATCCACGACTTCGGCCTGCTCAACGTGCTGGCCAAGGTTCCTGGCACCCGCGCCGCGATGCAACAGGCCGGCGAGGCCATCAAGGAGCACCTGAAGTAGGAACGGCAGAAACGAAAAAGCCCGCTTTCGCGGGCTTTTTCCTGTCTCGCTAAAAGGCTCAGGCCTTGACGCGGGACTTGTACTCGCCGGTACGGGTGTCGATCTCGATGGAATCACCGATTTCGCAGAAGGCGGATACTTGCAGCTCGGCACCGTTGTTCAGGCGAGCGGTCTTCATGACCTTGCCGGAAGTGTCGCCGCGAACGGACGGCTCGGTGTAGGCGATCTGGCGAACGATGGTGGTCGGCAGTTCAACCGAGATCACGCGATCGTTGTAGAACACGGCTTCGCAGACGTCGGTCATGCCGTCTTCGATGAAGGTCAGAACGCCTTCCAGGTCGGCTTTCTCGATCTCGTACTGGTTGAACTCGGTGTCCATGAACACGTACAGCGGATCGGCGAAGTAGGAGTAGGTCACTTCCTTGCGTTCAAGGATGATCGGCTCCAGCTTGTCGTCGGCCTTGAACACGGTCTCGGTGCCGGCACCGGTCAGCAGGTTCTTCAGCTTCATCTTGACGACAGCACTGTTACGGCCGGACTTGTTGAACTCGGCCTTCTGGATGACCCAGGGAGCGCCATTGATGTTGGCAACTTGGCCGGCGCGGAACTCTTGAGCGGTTTTCATACGAATATCCGATGTGGATGGGTGACAAAAAACTGGCCGCGTATCATAGCGGTTTTGTACAAATCTGCACCAGACCCGTCGCGAGGTCCGTGCGCGCGGCCTGCTGCCGGCACCAACCATCGGCATGCCGTTCGATTTCCGGCCAGTTGGCCAGCAGCGCATTCCACGCCTCGCCCATGCCCTCTCCCCGGTTCCAGGCCCGCCATGCCTCGGTCAGCGCAGCCGATGCAGGCGGCGACAGCTCAGCGCAATAGAGGCTGAGGAACGCATCCAGCTTGTCCCAGTGGGCGTCTTCCTCCTGCTGATAGATGTGCCAGAGCAGCGGTTTTCCCGCCCATTGGGCACGGACAAAGGAATCCTCGCCGCGCACGGCATTGAAGTCGCAGCACCAGAGGATGCGGTCGTAATCGTCCTGGCTGACGAAAGGCAGGACCTGTATCGCCAGTTTTCCTCGGCTGAAACGAGCGCCCGCCGTCAGTTTTTCCTCGCCCAGCCATTGGGCGAGGTCGGCCAGTACCCGACCGACGGGCACCAGCAGCTGCATCGGCCGATCACCCGCAGCGAGGACGTCCAGCCAACCTGCCAAGGCAGCATTCTCATAGGCGAACAGCGAAATCAGTAGCGCGTCGTCATCCAGTTCCACGCCGAGTTCTTCGAGGAAAGCCTGCCGCGCATCGGGATCGGTCAGGAACGCGTGGCGCCGCTCCAGCAGTCCAGACTCTCGCAGCAACCCGCCGGTACCCTCGATGAAGCCGGGGAAATAGAAAGCCTTCTGCAATCCATTGGCCTGGAACGACGGCAGGCCGTGGCAGCCGGCTACCCAGTCCTCGGCACTGAGGTACTCCAGATTCAGCCAGGTGGGCTTTTGCGGCCTCGCGGCCATGGCGTCCAGATAGTCGCCTGGGAGCTGGCAGGCAAAGGCCTCGATCACCACATCTGCTGCCTCGACCGGTTGCCAGTCCTGGCGCCAGTGGCGGATTTCCACGCCCTGTTGCCACTGGCTATCCGCTTCGGGGTCGGCCTGCGGACAGAGCGGTGCGAATACGGCGGGCTCATCCACCCAGAGACGCACCGATTGGCCATGCTCGGCGACCAGTTGGCGAGCCAGCCGCCAGGTCACGCCGATATCGCCAAAGTTGTCGACGACGTTGCAGAAGATGTCCCACTTCACGGTGCGTGATTTCCTAGGAAAAAACGCAGTTTAACCAAGACCGGGGAGACAAAAACAAAATGCCCGCCATGTAGGCGGGCCAAGGGGAGCATGGTGCAGGAAAGGGGTTTCGCGAAACGGGGGCTCAGGCCGCCAGTCGATAGGGAGTGCCTTCGCGACGGGCCAGTTCCAGCTGCCAGATCGCCTGGCTGGCGCCGGCCGCATCACGCGAGGTGAAGGGACCGGAACGCATCACGCCATCCACTACCACGAACCAGCAAGCCATATGGCCAGCGGTCCGGAGGGCTTCGGGAACGGCAGTCCCGACCAGGGACATGACATCAACGTGGGACATGGCCTTACCTCCATCGCTTTGCATGGATAAAGCCTATGGGACGGGGTCGGCCTATAGAAATCAGTTGCTTCAATAGTGGCTATCCACAAGAGCAATTGTCCGGGCGGAACTGGACAGTACCGAAACGGGGCGTCTAGATTGGTGGCTCATAGCCATTAGCCGTGGATGGCGCCCCCCGACAGGATGTCAGCGATGCACTCCCCCGCCTGCAGTTCTTCGCTCGCCCCCTGCCTCTCCTTCGACCCGATACGAGGCGCCTGCCATGAACAGCATCAAAGGCTTCTTCAACGACCTCAGCGTCCGCCAGAAGCTGCTCACCGGATTCGGCCTGGTACTCACCATCACCCTACTGGTGGCCTGGACCAGCTGGCGCGCGCTGGAAGGCGCCTTGCACCGCTTCGACATCCTGCTGCGGGTCAATGACATCGATACCAAGCTCTATCAGGTCCGCCAGCACGAGAAGGACTTCATCATCCGCAGTGATGAACAGGCCATCGACAACGCGCTGCAGATCATCGGGGAGATCCAGGGCATCGCCGACAACACCCTCAAGGTGATGACCATCCCCAGGACCATCGACCTGATGAAGCAGATTCAGACCGATCTCGGCCACTACCAGCAGAGCCTGACGGGACTGGCGGAAATGGAGAAGAACAAGCGCAGTGCCCAGCAGAACATGGAGCAAGCCGCCCGTGAGGCGCTCAAGCAGTTCGATGAGCTGGAACAGCACCTGACCCGGGAAGCCTTCCAGCAAATCCGTCAGAGCGGTAATGAAGACGGCATTCGCGCCCTGGAAAGCGCGACCCATGCATCCGGCATGGCCAAGGACGTGCTCAGCGCACGGCGCCACGAGAAAGACTTCGTCATGCGCGGCGACGGCCAGTACGCCGACAAGCTCAACGCCTTGTTCGACGCCCTCGACAACCGGGCCAACGAATTGGCCGCACGCATCAGCGAGCCATCCGCCCGCGAGGACCTGGATTCAGCGCGCAAGCAGATCGCACGTTATCGCAGCGAATTCGCCAACCTGCGCCAGAGCATCCAGCGCCGCGCCGACTCCGAGTCCACACTGACCACACGTGCCTCGGGCATTTCCGGCTCCTCCACCGACGCGCTCGACATTCAGATGCAGTTGCTGAAAGCCGATGCACATCAGGCCAAGACCATCCTGGCTACGGCAGCCGCCATCGGTTTCGGGGTCGGATTGCTGGCCGCCCTGGTCATCGCCCAGTTGATCGTGGCTCCCCTTCGGCAGGCCGTACAACAGGCCCGGAGGGTGGCCGCCGGCGACCTGACCTCGGATATCCGCAGCGACCGCAAGGATGAGCTCGGTCAACTCATGCAGGCCATGCAGGACATGACCGAGAGCCTGCGCAGCCTGCTCAAGCGTCTTGGCAGCGGAATCGAACAGCTGGCCACGGCGGCGGAAGAGATGTCCGCCGTCACCGAACAGACCAGCGCCGGTGTGACCCAGCAGAAGATGGAAACCGAGCAGGTGGCCACCGCCATGAACCAGATGGTCGCCACCGTCCAGGACGTCGCCCGCAACGCCGAATCCGCCGCCGACTCCGCCAGTCATGCCGATCGCCAGGCGCAGCACGGAACCGCGGTGGTCCAGCAGGCCATCGAACGCATCGAACACCTGGCTGAGGCCATCGAGCAGTCCGCCAGGGCTATCGAGCGGCTCAAGCACGACAGCACCAACATCGGCACCGTACTCGACGTGATCAAGAGCATCGCCGAGCAGACCAACCTGCTTGCCCTCAATGCCGCCATCGAAGCCGCGCGAGCAGGGGATGCCGGTCGCGGTTTCGCCGTCGTCGCCGATGAAGTGCGTGCCCTCGCCCGCCGAACCCAGGAATCCACCACGCAGATCGAGCAACTGGTCAGCACCTTGCAGGACGGCGCCCAGGGCGCGGTGGACATGATGGGCCGCAGCCGCACCCAGGCAGGACATACGGTAGACGCTGCCAAGGAGGCCGGAACCGCGCTGGAGGCCATCAACCACTCGGTCTCCAACATCCAGCAGCTCAACCAGCAGATCGCCACCGCCGCCGAGCAGCAGAGCGCCGTGGCCGAAGAAATCAACCGCAGCGTCACCAGCATCCGCGACGTGGCCGAGCAGTCCGCGGCAGCTACCGAGGAAACCTCGGCCGCCAGCATCGATCTCGCCCGCCTCGGCGGTGAGTTGCAGACCGAGGTCAATCGCTTCCGCCTGGCCTGAATGCAAAAGCCCCCCTGCTCGCTCGCGCGGACAGGGGGGCAACCAGAGAGAGTAGGTGCCATCAGGAAGGCGGCCCTGTGGCCCAGAACCACATCCTCAGCCAACCGCGCCACGCCGCATCACGACCTGCGGCACGCGTCCCATCACACCCTGTGCAGCCTGAGCTAACGGGTGGTGGTATCGCGGGTGGCGGACTGGCTACGCCCTTGCGGGTTTTCCTCATTATCCTTGAGCGCCCTTGGCAATCCATTGGTTGCGGACTACCATAATCACGTTTCGCACACTATGCAAACACGATAAGTGAGCCAAGTACGCTTCATTCCGTCATTAAGATTCGCGGCATGAACACGCTTGGATCGCGCATTGCGCACTACAGAAAGCTGAAAGGACTCTCTCAGCAGGCCCTGGCCAACGAGTGCGGCTGGGAATCACAATCCCGTATCGGTAATTACGAGCGGGATACCCGCGAGCCCTCGTTCGAAGACCTCAAGCGCATCGCCAAGGCGTTGGAGGTCACGCTCAACGACCTGCTCAATCCCGTTATGCAGATCGCCGAATCCAAAGAGGGCCGTTATGGTCCGGAGCAAACACTGAGCCCGCGCTCCCGCCAGGTGCTCGACCGTCTCAACCGCGCCGCCAGCGAAGGGCGCCTGGTCGAACAGGACCTTGTACTGCTGGAACAGATCGCCCGACGCCTGGAAAAGCCGGCCGATTGATCGATCCTTTTCGCCGGCTACCTGTCTCAAGGGCATGGGGAACCCAATCCCCGCGCCCGAGAGGTAACGCGCATGCTCGCCAAAGTCGTGAAGATCGCCTTGCTGGCTGTAGTGCTCGCCAGCAACAGCGGCTGCATCATCCATCATTACGATGACGACGACCGCCGAGGTGGCTGGGATGACCACCGGGACGACGATGACCGAGACCGGGACGGCCACAGGAAAGGTCACCGATAAGCATCGATAAGCCCCGCGATCGCGGGGCTTTTTCTGGGATCTTCTGCAGTCTTCGCGACCGGGTGTATAGTCGATCACCCCCGATCTCCCAGCGAGCGGTTGCCCATGGCTGCCTCCTCTCCCGGAATCTCCAGACGCCAGGTACTCAAGGCCTTCGCCGCCTTCGGCGCGGCCCTGGTCACAGGCGATGCCCTGGCTGCGCGGATCGAGACGACGTTGCGCCCCCGCAACCTTCATGCGCGCCTGCTCAACCGTGATCGCCACCTGCGCCTGGAACGTCCGGCCTCAGGTGAAGTCGCCACCTTCTGCTACTTCCGCAAGGGCAAGGGCTGGGACATGCAAGGCTATCGCCAGGGCTGCCGCATCCTGCGGGACGTGAAGTACAAGAGCACGGTGAAGATCAACGTCAAGTTGCTCGACCTGCTATTCCTCATCCAGGCTTGGCTGCGCATCAACAAGCTCCCCACCCGCATCCTGGTGAATAGCGGCTACCGCACCCCGCAGCACAATGCCACCCTGGAGGGCGCCGCCCGGCAGTCGCTGCACATCCGGGGCATGGCCGCCGACATCCGCATCCCGGGCGTCAGCGTCGAACGGCTGGGCAAGCTGGTTCGCGCCATCGGTGCCGGTGGCGTGGGCTTCTATCCATCCAAGGGATTCATTCACGTGGACGTCGGCCGCGTCAGAACCTGGCGCGTCGCCGAACTGGTGGAGCCGGGGCAGGAAGAATGGGCCCTGGCCGTGCTGGACCAGGGCGAGCATTTCGCCTGACTTCAGTCGAAGTCGGCGCAGTCGGCACAAACGAATTGACCCCGCCGATCGGTGCGCTCGGTCAGTTCACCGCAGTAATCGCACGCTCCATCCACGACGTCGAGCGGATCGGCGTCTTCGTCGTCGAAGCATTCGTCATCCAGGTCATCGTCGTTGTCGAGCAGATGATCATGTTCGGGTTCGTGGAGGTCGAGATCGTCGTCCATAGCACCGCATCAGGTGGGTAATCGAAAAGCTGCGGACTATAGCGTCGAGCCTGGGCTATCGCCAGGCGGCGCAGCCCAACGGTGATCGCAGCACGAATGCGGACCACGGGTCACCGCGCAGGCAAAAAAAACCCCGCATGAGGCGGGGTTTTTTCTGAGCGGCTCTTACAGAGCGCGAACCTGCTCAGCCTGCGGGCCTTTGGCGCCAGCAGTGACGATGAAGCTTACGCGCTGGCCTTCGTCCAGGGACTTGTAGCCGTCGCCTTCGATCTGGCGGAAGTGTACGAACACGTCCGGACCCTGCTCGGGGGTGATGAAGCCGAAGCCTTTTTCAGAGTTGAACCACTTGACGGTACCGTTTTGGCGGGTGGACATGATGCTGTCTCCAGGGTGTGGGAATACGAGGCAGGCAAAAACCTGACCGATGACTGTATGCGAAGTGAAGGGTGCCGAGGAGATGGAACATCGAAAGGACAGAACATCAAAACGGTGCCGCAAGACTGAGCAGGCAGTGGGCGAAGAATACAGGGTTCGCCGGGATTGAAAAGGAATTTCTGAAGGTGGCCGCTCTCGACCCCTTTGGCCGGTTGGCCGATTTAATGGGTTGCCCCGATGAGGAGCCTGTATAGTCGGGGACGAGCCTCGCTTCCGAGGGCTCTCAAATCAAAGGTGCCCTCATGTCTGACAACCCAACGAACCGCGCCAGATCCGAGCTGGACGAACAGACCAGGGCCTTCCTGTCGAAGGGCGGGGAAATCACCGAGATCCCGACTGGCCAGACCGGATGGAATACCGGCCGCCAGAAGTCACAGTGGACAAAAGGACAGGCGAAGAAACCGGAAGAATGATGATAAAGCGAGCCAAAGGCTCGCTTTTTTCGTCAAGGGCTCTCGCGACGGCCTGCTCCCGGGTCAGCCATCAATCGCCCTCCCCCATCAGCGCCTGCAGGCGCTGGCGTAGCCAGCTCTCCGCCGGATCGCTGTCGAGCATGCTGAGCCAGACCATGTCCAGGTCCAGTTCAGGGGTTTCGAACGGCAGCGCCTCGTAACGCAGCTGGCCGGACGCGGCCATGGCCTCGGCGATGTAGTCGGGCAGGCTGACCAGCAGGTCGGTGTCTGCCAAAAGGGCCGGCAAGGCGCTGAACTGCGGAACCGACAACACCACCCGACGCGTGCGTCCAACCGCCTGCAACCAGCCATCCGCCAACCCGTGGGTACTGGCGGTGTGGGACACCTGGACATGCGGCCGGGCGCAATACTCGTCCAGGGTCAGGGGAGCCCCGTCCAGGTCCGCGCGCAGCACCTTCGGGGAGACGCGGCGCAGGCGAGTGCAGCGGGCGTTGGCCGGCAAATCGCGAGTCTGGGCGATACCCACGGTGATCTCGCCATTGGCCAGCAGCTCTGGAATCCGCCAGTAGTTGGCGCGCTGGACGACGATCACGATGTTCGGCGCTTCGTTGCGCAATGCCCGCAGCGCCGGCGGCAGCAGTGCGAACTCGACATCGTCCGACAACCCGATCCGGAAGGTCATGTTGCTGGTGGCCGGATCGAACTCGTGGGTCAGGCTGAGCGCCACGGACAGTGCATCCAGCGCCGGCGACAGGTGCCGGGAAATCATCTCGGCGCGGGCGGTGGGCTCCATGCGGTGGCCGACGCGGACGAACAGCGGGTCGTTGAACAGCGCCCGCAGGCGATTCAGGGCCGCGCTGATGGTGGGCTGGACGAGAAACAGCTTTTCCGCGGCCTTGGTGACATTGCGCTCCTGCATCAGCGTCTCGAACACCACCATCAGGTTGATGTCGGCCTTGCGCAATTCGTTGCGATTCATACCCCGCTCCTCTCGTCGTTCGCAGTTGCCCTGCCCGGGAAACACCCGTGGCAGAGCGTCCGGCCGGCGCCTTGATGGCGCAGCATGGAAACTCGCGCAAGCAGCTGAAGCGAAACACACTGTTGCGCGATTTCGCCCTTGAAGCGCATCCAGCCGAATGATTAGATAGCATCCTAATAGATAGCTAGCATTCTTTGTATATGTCTGTCGAAGCCCTTCATCTGCAAGTCAGCAGCCGCCTGGTCATCAGCGGGCGCAACTGGCGGCGTATCTGCCAGATCCACCTGTCGAAATTCGGAATCAGCGAAGCCTGTTGCGGGCCCTTGCTGATGATCGGCCGGCTAGGCGGTGGCGTGCGCCAGGTGCAATTGGCCCAGGCCATCGGGATCGAGGGGCCTTCCCTGGTGCGCCTGCTCGATCAGCTGTGCAGCGCCGGCCTGATCGAACGCCAGGAAGATGCCAGTGACCGCCGCGCGAAGACGCTCAATGTCACCCGCGCCGGACGCGAACTCAGCGAAAAGCTGGAGAACGAGTTGATCCTTCTGCGCCGCCAGGCCCTGGCGCATCTGTCGACTGACGACCTGCAAGCCGCGCTGCGCGTATTCGACGCCTTCGACCAGTTCAGCCAGGCCCATTGATCGTGCTCAACCTGCCCCCTGCCCGCGACTGGTTCTACTCGATCAAGGTCTTCGCCGCTTCCATGCTGGCGCTGTACATCGCCCTGTACATGCAGCTGCCCCGCCCCTACTGGGCCATGGCGACGGTGTACATCGTCGCCAACCCCTTTGTCGGCCCCACCAGCTCCAAAGCCCTGTACCGCGCGCTCGGCACCCTGCTCGGCGCCAGTGCCGCCGTATTCATCGTGCCACTGCTGTCCCAGCAACCGCTGTTGCTGAGCCTGGTGGTCGCGTTCTGGACGGGCGGCATGCTGTTCCTGTCGATGCATGTGCGCACCGCCGACAACTACGCGCTGATGCTGGCCGGCTACACCATGCCGATGATCGCCCTGCCGGTGGTGGACAACCCCCAGGCGGTCTTCGACCTCGCCTACTCGCGCTTTCTCGAGATCCTCCTGGGCATCATCTGCGCCAGCGTGGTCGGCAGCCTGTTCTGGCCCAGCCGGCTGGCCCCGGTGCTGGCCGGCAACGCCAAGCGCTGGTTCGACGACGCCCGCGACTACTGCGCCCTGCAGCTGCAACACCCGCGCGACCTGCAACGGCTGATACAGCTGCGCGCCAGCATGGTCACCACCTTCAACGGCCTGGAATTGATGATCGGCCAGTTGCCGCATGAAGGCGCGCACCCGCGTGTCGTCCGCAACGCCCGCGAGCTTCGCGAACGCATGGCCCTGCTGCTGCCGGCGGTGGATACCCTGCACGACAGCCTGATCGCCCTGCGAGAGAAAGCGCCGCACCTGGCCGTGCGGCTTGCCCCGAGCCTGCATGCCTGCCTCGACTGGTTGCAGGGCGAGGCGGACGACGAGACGCGCACCCGTCTCCGCCTGGAGCTGGATGCCTTGCAGCCGGATATCAGCACCTTGGGTGATGCCGGCCAGTCGCTGCTCAGCAGCAGCCTCTATCGCCTGCGGCAGTGGCTCGACCTCTGGCAGGACTGCCGCGACCTGCACCAGCGCCTGGACAAGGACGACCATTCTCCGTGGACATCCGTCTACCGACATTGGCACCTGGGCAGTGGCACGCGTTTCTTCGACCGCGGCCTGATGCTGTACTCCGTCGCCTACATCATCCTCGGCATCTTCGTTGCCACGCAGCTATGGATCTGGCTGCAATGGACCGATGGCGCCAGCGCCGTGGTCCTGGCCGCCGTGGCATGCTGCTTCTTCGCCACCCTCGACGAACCGGCGGTGCAGATCAGGCGCTTCTTCGTCTGGACCAGCTTCAGCGTGGTGCTGGCCAGCCTCTACCTCTTCCTCGTGCTGCCCAATGTCCATGACTTCCCGCTGCTGGTGCTGGCCTTCGCCGGTCCCTTTATCTGCGTCGGCACCTTGACCGTGCAACCCCGTTTCTACCTGCCGACCCTCCTGATCGCGGTGAACACGGCCACCTTCATCAGCATCCAGGGCGCTTACGAAGCCAACGTCCAGGTTTTCCTCAACAGCAACCTGGCCGGCCCCATCGGCCTGCTGTTCGCCTTCCTCTGGACCCTGGTGTTCCGCCCCTTCGGCGCCGAGTTTCTGGCCCGGCGCATGACCCGTTCCAGTTGGCAGGACCTCGCCGACATGAGCTGCGCCGACACCCTGGTGGCACAGCGCCGACTCGCCGGCCGCCTGCTCGACCGCTTCGCCCAGCACCTGCCGCGCCTGAACCTGAGCGGCCAGGACAGCAGTGGCGCCGAACGTGAACTGCGCATCGCCTACAACCTGCTGGACATCAAGGTGCACCAGGGGCGGCTGCCTGAGGACCTGCAACGACCGCTGCAACGGGTAGTGCGCGGCGTCGGCCGGCACTTCCGGCGCAACCTGCGCAGCGCCGTGGCCCGTGACGTGGCGCCGTCGCTGCTGAACCTGATCGAACACGCCCGCCAGGCCGTGGCCGCTGCCGCCCCGCAGCATGGAGAAGCCGCATTGGCCGTCCTGCACGCCCTGGCCGGGCTGGAAACCGCCTTGCGCCCGGCACTTGCCGCACCACCGGTACAGGGCACCGAACAACCCATCCCCGCGGGCCTGGACGGAGCAGCGCTGTGATCGGCGACATCAATATCTTCGGAGTCTTCCTGCCCACCGCCCTGGTGCTGATGCTCCTGGCCTACCTGGTCTACCTGCCACTGCAGAAGCTGCTCAATGCCCTGCATGTCTACCGCCTGGTCTGGCACCGCGCGCTGTTCAACATCGCGCTGTACGCCGCCCTGCTGGGCACCCTCGAACACTTCAGCCGAATCCTCATGCAATCATGAAACGACTCGCGTTTTCCTCCGCCCGCCTGCTGGTCACCCTGCTCGCCGTTGCCGTCGCCACCGTACTGATCTGGCAGATGGTCGGCTATTACCTGTTCGCACCCTGGACCCGCGATGGCCACATCCGCGTGGACGTGGTCCAGGTGGCGCCCGATGTCTCGGGCCTGATCGACAAGGTGGAGGTCCATGACAACCAACCGGTCAGCAAGGGCCAGGTGCTGTTCGTCATCGACCAGGCGCGCTTCAAGGTCGCCCTTCAGCAAGCGCAAGCCATGCGCGACGACCGCCGCGAAACCCTCGCCCAGGCGCGCCGCGAGCAGGCACGCAACCGCGCCCTGGGCCGGCTCGTCGCCCAGGAAATCGTCGAGGCCAGCGATTCGTCGGTGCTGCGTGCCAGCGCCGCGCTGTCCGAAGCCGAAGCCACGGTGGAAGGGGCGAAACTCAACCTCGCCCGCACCGTCATCACCAGCCCCGTGGACGGCTACCTGAATGACCGGGCGCCGCGCACGGGTGAATTCGTCAGCGCCGGGCACAACGTGCTGTCAGTGGTGGACAAGGACTCCTTCCACCTGGACGGCTACTTCGAGGAAACCAAGCTCGGCCAGATCCAGGTCGGCCAGGCCGTGGACATCCGCGTGATGGGCGACGGTCGCCGCCTGACCGGCCGCGTGCACAGCATCGCCGCCGCCATCGAGGACCGCGACCGCACCAGCGGCGCCAACCTGCTGCCCAACGTCAACCCGGCCTTCAGCTGGGTGCGCCTGGCCCAGCGGGTTCCGGTGCGCATCCTGTTCGATGAAGTACCGGACGACTTCCGCATGGTGGCCGGGCGAACCGCCACCGTGTCCATCCTCGAAGCGCCGGTGCAGCCATGAGATTGCGCCTGCTCGCTGCCAGCACCAGCCTGGCCCTGGGCCTCTCCGCCTGCCAGGTGGTCGGTCCTGACTACGCACTGCCCGAAGACGCCGCGATCAACCGGGCCGACGCCCAGGGAGAACTCGCCACACGCGACGCACCGGTTATCTCCGCACCGGTGCCCGCCGACTGGTGGCGCCTGTACCACGCACCGGAGCTCGAACGCCTGGTGGAGCAGGCGCTGGCCGCCAACACCGACCTGCGCGTGGCCACCGCCAACCTCGGCCGCGCCGCCGCCCAGGTGACGGAAGCGGAAGATCGCGGCGGCTTCGAGGAATCCCTCAGCGCCGATCTGCAACGCACCCAGGTCGCCGGCCAGCAGTTCCTGCTGATGGAGAAGGTGCCGGTGGTGAACTTCGCCAACCTCAACGCCAGCCTGTCCTATCAGCTCGACCTGTTCGGCAAGCTTCAGCGCGGCGTCGAGGCCTCCCGCGCCGATGCCGACGCGGCACAGGCAGCCGCCGACCTGGTGCGCATCAACGTGGTGGCGCGGGTGGTGAGCGCCTATGCGCAGATCTGCTCGGCCAATGAAGAACGCGAGGTCGCCCAGCATTCCCTGGACCTGCAGCGCCAGAGCCTGGAACTGACCGAGCAACTGCACGCCGCCGGGCGCGGCAACGAAACCGAAGTGACGCGCTCGGCCACCCAGTTCAAATCACTGCGCGCCGCCCTGCCGCGCTACACCGCCGCCCAGCAGGCCGGCATTTACCAGTTGGCCATGCTCACCGCCCAGCCGGCGTCGGCGTTGCCACGAGGCGTCACCGAATGCCGCCATCTTCCCGAACTCACCCAGCCTCTGCCGGTGGGCAATGGCGCCGAACTGCTCAAGCGCCGGCCGGACATTCGCCAGGCCGAGCGCCAGCTCGCTGCCGCCACCGCTCGGATTGGCGTCGCCACCGGTGAGCTGTACCCCGACATCAGCATCGGTGCTTCGACGGGCCTGATTGGCATCCTCGATGACATGGGCGACCCGTCCACCCAGCACTGGGGTTTTGGTCCGCTCATCCACTGGAACATTCCCACCACCAGCGCCCGTGCCCGCGTGCAGCAAGCCGAAGCCGCCACTCAGGCGTCGCTCGCGCATTTTGACGGTGTGGTGCTCAATGCGCTGCGGGAAACCCAGACCGCCCTCGCCCAGTACACCGCCGCCCTGCAGCAGCACGCGGCACTGGATGAAACCGCCCGTTCGGCGCAGCTGAGCGCCGAACAGACCCACGCGTTCTACCAGGCCGGCCGCGAGTCCTTCCTGGCCGAACTGGATGCCCAGCGCACCCAGGCACAAGTCGCCGAGCAACTGGCCGCCAGCCAGAGCCAGGTGGTCCAGGCGCAGATCGGCCTGTTCATGGCCCTGGGCGGTGGCTGGCAGCAGGCTACGGCCGACCCCTCCCCCTAAAGAGGAGGGGTGACCCGCGCTTCATCTGTAGGAGCGAGCTCTGCTCGCGAAGACCCCGATAAATAGGCCCCCTGCGCCAGCCTGACGCTACCCTCTCCCGGCACCTCACCAATCCCACCGTTTCCGACTCACCTACCCCTCCGGGGTGGGCCATTCCTGGCGACCTTCTGTTGAACTCTGCGCGATTGATTTCGCAACCTCCGGAGTTCTCCATGAGCCACAACAGAATCGGCGTGATAGGTGCCGGCACCATGGGCAGCGGCATTGCCCAGGTCTGCGCCTCCGCTGGCCTGTACGTCAACCTGATCGATGTCACCGAATCTGCCCTGGCCCGTGGCATGACGGCCATGGACGAAAGCCTGCAGCACCAGGTCCGCAAAACGAGGATCTGCGAAGGTGAGCGCGAAGCGACACTGGCGCGAGTGCAGGTCCTGCACGAAGGCTTCGGCGATCCCAAGTACCGCCCTGCCCGCCTGCTCAAGGACCTGGTCGCCGCCGGCCACCTCGGTCGCAAGAGCGGCCGCGGCTTCCACAGCTACTGACACTCCCCTCGAGGTTTCAGCCATGAGTGAATACAGCGCACCCCTGCGCGACATGCAGTTCGTCCTCAACGAACTGGGTTTCCTGGAACAAGTGAGTGAACTGCCCGGCTGCGAAGAGCTGGGTACCGATCTTGTCGATGCCATCCTCGGTGAGGCCGGCAAGTTCGCCCAGGGCGTGCTTTCGCCCCTGAACGTCATCGGCGACCGTGAGGGCGCGCGCTGGCACGAAGGCGAAGTGACCACCGCAAAAGGCTGGCACGCGGCCTACGGGCAATTCGTCGAAAGCGGCTGGAACGCCCTCTCCTGCCACCCGGAGTTCGGCGGTCAGGGCCTGCCGCGACTGATTTCCGCGCTGGTGGAAGAAATGTGGAATGGCGCCAACGTTTCCTTCGGCCTCTGTCCCATGCTCACCCGTGGAGCCATCGAGGCCATCGAGCTCTGCGGGTCTTCCTACCTGAAGGAAACCTACCTGCCGAAGATGATCAGCGGCGAATGGACCGGCACCATGAACCTGACCGAACCCCAGGCCGGCTCGGACCTCGCCGCCGTACGCAGCCGTGCAGAGCCCCAGGGCGACGGCACTTACCGCGTATTCGGCCAGAAGATATTCATCACCTATGGCGAGCACGACCTGACCGACAACATCGTGCACCTGGTGCTGGCCCGCGTTCCGGGCGCGCCGGAGGGTGTGAAAGGCATTTCGCTGTTCATCGTGCCGAAATTCCTGGTGGAAGCCGATGGCAGCCTCGGCGCGCGTAACGACGTGCGCTGCGCCTCCATCGAACACAAGCTGGGCATCCACGGCAGCCCCACCGCCGTACTGGCCTTCGGTGACAACGAAGGTGCACTGGGCTTGCTGGTAGGCGAAGAGAATCGCGGGCTGGAATACATGTTCATCATGATGAACGCCGCGCGTTTCTCCGTCGGTATCGAAGGCATCGGCCTGTCCGAGCGTGCCTACCAGCGTGCACTCGTCTACGCCCGTGAGCGCGTTCAAGGCACCGAGGCCGGCGCGAAGAGTCGCGACAAGGTGGCGATCATTCGCCATCCGGACGTTCGCCGGATGCTGCTGTCGATGAAAGCGCGCACCGAGGCGATGCGCGCCATCGCCTGCGAAGTGGCAGCGGCAATGGATTGCGCCGAACGCCACCCCGACCCCGCACGCCGCGAGGAATGTCAAGCCTTCGTCGACCTGATGATTCCCGTGGTCAAGGGTTGCGGCACTGAGAACGCAGTGGACATCGCCTCGTTGGGCGTGCAGATCCACGGCGGCATGGGCTTCATCGAGGAAACCGGCGCTGCCCAGCATCTGCGCGACGCGCGCATCACCACCATCTACGAAGGCACCACCGGCATCCAGGCGTCCGATCTCGTCGGCCGCAAGATCGCCCGCGATGGCGGCAAGGCCATCGGACTGGTGACCAAGCGCATGCGCTACGTCATGGAGCTCCTCGTCTGGGCCGATGATCCGCAGCTGCAGGACATCGCGAGCGCCCTCGCCAGCGCCGTGGTGGCGCTGAACGCGGCCGTCGAGTTCATCGTCGAGAACTTCAAGGGTCAGGCACCCCGCGTCCTGGCCGGCGCAGTGCCTTTCCTGGAGCTGTTCGGCACCGTGGCCGGTGGCTGGCAGATGGCCCGCTCTGCACTGGTCGCCCATGAGCAGCTCAAGGCGGGAACCGTCGAGCAGGACTTCTATCGCGGCAAGCTGCAGACCGCGCGCTTCTACGCCGAGCACCTGCTGCCACGTGCCGAAGGGCTGTCGCAGATCGTGATCCAGGGCGGCGACGCGGTCCTGGGAATGGATGACATGTTGTTCTGAGTTTCCACCGCCCGCCCCAGGCGGGCGGCGGGAAGGGGCCGGCGAGTGTCGACCGCCGGTACGGAGCTTTGGCCGTCCTTGTGACGGCCTTTTTTCGACCCAACCCCAGCCCACACGCGGCACCCGTAGGAGCGAGCTCTGCTCGCGAAAATCCCGAGCACAACCCTTCGCGAGCAAGCTCGCTCCTACACAAACGGCGCTCGGGCCCACGCGGAACCCGTAGGAGCGAGCTCTGCTCGCGAAAATTCCGAGCGCGGTCTTTCGCGAGCAAGCTCGCTCCTACATGAAGTTCGTTACGGTTCTGTAGGTTGTGGCTGAGCGCCGCGAAGCCCAACGTGCGCTCCAACCGGGAGCCGCTGGGTTTCGCCCCGCTCTTTCAGCCCTTGGATCGGCTATCGGAAGGCCGCCACTCACGGACGCGGATTGCGGCATCGCCTTCCGGGCGGTAAGCGTGGCAAGTGCCGATGGCCCAATGGGTGGGCATCTCGAAATCGGGGTCGCGGGCAGCGCGCTCGCGCAGGCGTTTCTGCACCACGGGCGCCAGGGTCTGGATGGCGGTCGTCGCCATGGGGCCGAGCAGCTCGGTGAGGTGCGTGCAGCCCTTCATGCCGCCAACCCGTTCGGCCACCCGCTTCTTGAAACCCGGCCCAATGCTGATCCCCACCAACGCTGCATAGGCCTGGTTGATATGGCTGCACACGGGCGTGGGTGCCTGTTCGGAAACGGCTTCGATGTGCTGGATCACCAGCTTGCGGTCCAGGGTCATGCGGATCAGCATCTGGTGCAGCACGCCGTTGGCTGGAATGACCCCATAGGGAAACTCGGTGTCGACCCCCTTGGTATCCAGCAGCCGTCCCTCGATCTCGAACAGCCCGTCGTCGCGTTCATAACCGGTGCAGGTCACCTGGCGGGTGTGCAGCAGACGACGGCTGACAGTTTTCTCTTCCATGCAACAGTCTCCTTGAAAGAAGGGGCGCTCACGCGCCCCGTCAGTCGCATCAGACGTTGCCGATGCCGCCACCGCAGACCAGGACCTGGCCGGAGACGTAGTCGGATTCGGGGATACAGAACAGGTAGACCGCGCCTGCCGCTTCCTCGGTATTGCCCGGACGGCCCAGAGGGATCATGGTCTTCGACTGCTCGACGATGGCCGGGCTGATGCCCACCTTGATCTCGCGACCTTCGATGTTGATGTAGTTCGGGTCGCCCTCCACCGGCTGGGTCTGTCGGGTCTCGATATGGCCGAAGGCAACGGCGTTGACGTTGACCTTCATGCGGCCCCACTCCTTGGCCAGGCATTTGGTCATGCCCAGCACGCCCGCCTTGGCCGTGGAGTAGTTGACCTGGCCGGGGTTGCCGCCTGCCGAAGTCGAGGCGATGTTGACCACCTTGCGGTTGACCACGCGGCCCTCGGCGGCTTCCTTCTTGGCCATGGCGCTGATGATCGGCTGGGCCGCGCGCAGGATGCGGAACGGCGCGGTGATGTGGCAGTCGATGATGGCGTACCACTGTTCGTCGCTCATCTTCTGGATCACGTTGTCCCAGGTGTAGCCGGCGTTGTTGACGATGATGTCGATGCCGCCATAGCTGTCCACCGCGGTCTTGACGAAGCGGTCGGCGAAATCGACGGCGGTGACGCTGCCGACACAGGCGACGGCTTCACCACCGGCGGCGCGAATTTCCGCGACCACTTCTTCAGCCGGGCCAGCGTCCAGGTCATTGACCACCACGCGAGCACCATCGACGGCCAGTTTCAGGGCGACGCTGCGGCCGATGCCACGGCCGGAACCGGTGACCAGGGCGACTTTGCCTTCGAGCTTTTTCATGGGTAGTTCCTTGTTCTTCTGGGGTTCAGGCGAGGGCCACGACGGCCTCGCCTATCAGTTTTTCTTCGCCGTACTGGTTGCCGCAGCGTATCGCCAGGCGCACGCGCCGCTCGCCATCGGCCTCGAATTTTTCGATGACCTTGCCGCTGCAGGTAGGGATGTGGCCCAGTTGGGTGATGCCGGTGAAGCGCACCGACAGGCTACGAATCTGCGCCTGCGACACCCAGCCGGTGAGCAGGCGGCCGAGGTAGGCCACCGAGAGCATGCCGTGGGCGAACACATCGGGCTGGCGCGCCTTGCGGGCGAAGTCGAGGTCGATATGCACCTGGTTGTGATCACCGGATGCGCCGGCATAAAGCGCCAGCGTGGTGCGGTTGATCGCGGGCAGCGCCAGCGGCGGCAGTTCAAAGCCGACCTGCAGCTCGTCGAATAAGGGAAGGCTCATTGCACGATCCTCAGCGCTGCACAAGGGAGGAACGGATGTCGGCGATGTGCCGGCCGTCCTGGTTGGTGACCCGGGTCTCCTGGACCACGAAGGTCAGCGCCCCACCCTTCTTCTCGTAAACGTCCACCACCCGCGTATCGAAGGTCAGCACATCGCCGGCATAGGCCATGCCGTGATAGGTGAAGCCCTGCTCGGCATGCAGGATGCGGCCGAGGTCGAAGCCGAATATGTCTTCGACGATATGGTCGGAGTTGCGCCCCTCGGCTTCCAGGCACATCAGGAAGCTCGGCGGTACTGGCAATGAGCGGTGGCCGGCGGACCTGGCGGCCGCTTCGTCCGTGTAGACCGGATCGGTTTCGCCGATGGCCTTGGCGAAGAAGCGCAGGCGACCCTTCTCGACCTCGGTGGTGGTCACCCCCAGGGAACGGCCGATCAGACTCTTGTCTGCCATGTCATGGAGTCCTCGAGTGAGTTGAAACGCGCGCCCACCAGGGGCGCGCACTGGTTTCAGCCGCGACCGAAGAGCGTCACGATGCCGGCGCCGCCCAGGCCCAGGTTGTGCTGCAGGGCGTGCTGCAGCCCCTCCACCTGACGGGCGCCAGCGGTGCCGCGCAGCTGGTGGGTCAGCTCATAGCACTGGGCCAGACCGGTGGCGCCCAACGGGTGGCCCTTGGAGAGCAGGCCGCCAGACGGGTTGATCACCACCTGGCCGCCGTAGGTGTTGTCGCCATCCATCACGAACTTCTCGGCGCCGCCTTCCGGGCAGAAGCCCAGGCCTTCGTAGGTCAGCAGTTCGTTGTGGGCGAAGCAGTCATGCAGTTCGCAGACACGGATATCTTCAGGACCAACGCCGGCCTTTTCGTAGACCTCCTGGGAGGCCTGACGGGTCATGCCAACGCCGACGATGCTGATCAGCGACGGCGGATCGAAGGCTTCCGGCTTATCCGTCACCAGGGACTGGGCCAGAATGGAAACGTCGGTACGCAGGCCGTGTTTCTTCGCAAAGCGCTCGGAGACCACGATGGCTGCGGCGCCGCCGCAAGTCGGCGGGCACGCCATCAGGCGGGTCATCACGCCCGGGAAGATCACCTGGTCGGCCATCACTTCTTCGGTGGTCACTACCTTCTTGAATACCGACAGCGGATTGTTCACGGCGTGACGGCTGGCCTTGGCGCGGATCGCCGCGAAGGTTTCCATCCTGGTGCCGTACTTCTGCATGTGCTCAAGGCCAGCGCCACCGAAGAACTTGAGGGCGTCGGGCATATCGCGGCCCTGGGGGAAGATCGCATCGGCCACTTCATGGCCCTTGCCGTAGGTGATCGGGCGGTCGAGCCAATGGGACTTCAGGGCACCCGGCTGCATCTGCTCGAAGCCGAAGGCCAGGGCACAATCCACCGCGCCGCTTTCCACCGCCTGGCGCGCCAGGTACAGGGCAGTCGATCCGCTACCGCAGTTGTTGTTGACGTTGATCACCGGGATGCCGGTCATGCCGACTTCGTACAGCGGGGACTGGCCGCTGGTGGAGTCGCCATAGACGTAACCGGCGTAGGCCTGCTGGACCAGGCCGTAGTCCAGGCCGGCATCCTGCAGCGCCAGGCGAATGGCCTGGGCGCCCATCTCGATATAGGTACCGCTCTGGCCAGGCTTGGCAAACGGAATCATGCCGACACCGGCGACATAGACTTTCTGCGACATCACTTTCTCCAAGGTCAGGTGACAAGGTCCGGGCTGCGCGCCTGTCTTCGACGGCGATTACAGCGCTCCTTGGATCGATGGTTGCGCAGCGAACAACAGCCACGCCCCCCCTCATGGAGGGGGCGATAGCCTGCTGGGCCAAGGGGGGATGTCGAGGGGTACGACGGGAGGGAAAAATCCCCCCCTACTGGAGGGGGATGGGTGGGAGAAGCCGGGGATAGCGTGTGCTTGCGGTCCTGAAAAACAACAAGAAAGACTCCACAGAGGAACCAACACGTGACACAGGCAAGACACACAACCTCATTGAATCAGCAGTCGCCGGCCAGTGGTTCCACCTGCGGCCAGGCGACCTTCACGCCCCGATTGCTGGCGGTCGCGGTAGCGCTCGGCACCTGCGCCAACGCCGGTGCGGTCAGCTTCCAGCTGGGCGAGATCGAAGGCCAGTTCGACTCGTCCATCTCCGTCGGCGCCAGTTGGGCGGTGCGCGGACCGGACCCGATGTTCATCAACTCGGCCAACACCCAGGGGCTGCGCGGTAAATCGGCCACCCGCACGGCCGACGACAACCGCAAGAACTTCAAGAAAGGCGAGACCTTCTCGAAGATCTTCAAGGGCGTGCATGACCTGGAGCTGAAATACGGCGATAGCGGCGTGTTCGTACGCGGCAAGTACTGGTACGACTTCGAACTGAAGGACGAGCACCGTCTGTTCTACGACATTGACGACAGCGGCCGCGACGACCTGGCCAAGGCCTCCGGCGCCGAATTCCTCGATGCCTTCGTCTACCACAACTACAACCTGGGCGACCTCGCCGGCAACGTGCGCCTGGGCAAGCAGGTGGTGAGCTGGGGCGAGAGCACCTTCATCGGCAACTCGATCAACAGCATCAACCCCATCGACGTCGCCGCCCTGCGCCGTCCGGGTGCCGAGGTGAAGGAAGGCCTGATCCCGGTCAACATGTTCTACCTCTCCCAGGGCCTGACCGAGAACCTCACTGCCGAAGCCTTCTACCAGCTGGAGTGGGACAACTCGGTGGTCGACAACTGCGGCACCTTCTTCGGTTCCGACCCCCTGCCCCAGGGCTGCAACGACCGCCTGGTCTTCGCCGGCCCGGACCTCGCGCCCGGAGTCGCCAACAACACCGCGACTGCCGCGCAGATCCTCACCAACGCCGTGGTGGACGACGTCTACATGCCGCGCCTGGAAGACAACGACCCGCGCGACAGTGGCCAGTACGGCGTGGCCCTGCGCTGGTTCGTGCCCGAGCTGAACGACACCGAGTTCGGCTTCTATGCCATGAACTACCACAGCCGCAGCCCCTACCTGAGCTTCAAGCAAACCACTGTGGCACCGATTACCGCAGCACAGCTCGGCGCCCTGCCGCCGGCCGCGCGCCAGGTCGCCGCCGTGCAGAACCAGTTCGACCGGGTCCGGGCCGCGCGCTACTTCGTGGATTATCCGGAGGACATCCGCCTGTATGGCGTGAGCTTCCAGACCACCCTGGGCGCGACCTCCGTGGGTGGCGAGCTCAGCTACCGGCCGAACATGCCCCTGCAAATCAACACCGCCGACCTCAACCTGGCCGCGATCCAGTCCACCGACACCGACTTCCGCACCCAGACCTCCCCGGTCTTCACCAGCGGCGAGACGGCCCAGGCGCTCGGCGGTGACCTGCCCGGCTACAAGCGCATGCCGGTCATGCAGGCCCAGGTAACAGCCACCCAGTTCTTCGACCAGGTGATGGGGGCCAGCCGCCTGACCCTGGTTGGCGAGGTGGGCTACAACCGCATCAACGGCCTGGGCGATGCCGACGGCACCGACATCCGTTTTGGCCGCAGCCCGGTCTATGGCGCGGGCCAATTCCCCGGCAAACAGAACACCACTGTCTGCGCCACCGCTACCAACCCGCAGAAGGAATGCAACAGCCACGGTTTCTACACCACGGACTCCTGGGGCTACCGCGTTCGCGCCAAGCTCGATTACCCGAACGTGATCGCCGGCATCAACCTCTCCCCCAACCTGGCCTGGTCCCATGACGTCGATGGCTGGGGACCGAACTTCGAGGAAGGCGCCAAGGCCGTCAGCCTCGGGCTGGATGCCGACTACCTGAACACCTACACCGCCAGCCTCAGTTACACCGACTTCTTCGGTGGCAACTTCAACACCAGCACTGACCGCGACTTCGTCTCGCTCAGCTTCGGCGTGAACTTCTGAGCCGAAACCGGCAGAGGGTAATTCCATGAAAGCAAGCATGATCATCAAAACCGGCGCCCTGGCGCTGTCGCTGCTGGCTACCAGCGTCATGGCCGCTGTTTCCGAGCAGGAAGCGACCCAGCTGGGCACGACCCTGACTCCGCTGGGTGCGCAGAAGGAAGGCAACGCCGACGGCAGCATCCCCGCCTGGGACGGCGGCCTCAAGCCAGGCGCTGCACCGGTGGATGCCAAAGGCTTCCTCGGCGATCCGTTCAAGGACGAGAAGCCGCTGTTCACCATCACCGCCGCCAATGCCGAGCAGTACAAGGACAAGCTCACTCCCGGTCAGATGGCGATGTTCAAACGCTATGCCAGCACCTACAAGATTCCGGTGTACCCGAGCCACCGCACCGCCTGGGCGCCGTCTAACATCTATGACGCGGCGAAGAAGAGCGCCACCGGCGTGCAACTGGTCAGCGACGGCAACGGCCTGAGCAACTTCTCCGACTCGCGCTACTACGCCTTCCCGATTCCGAAGAATGGCGTCGAGGTCTACTGGAACCACGTGACCCGCTATCGCGGCGACAACATCCACCGCTGGGCGGTGCAGGCCGTGCCCCAGGTCGATGGTGCGTACACCATCGTCGAGACCGAGGACCAGAACAGCTTCCCGCAGTTCATGGACGGCGTGAACGCGGAGGAAGCGAAGAACGTCCTCTACTACTACATCTTCGCGGTCAACGCGCCGGCACGTCTGGCGGGCACCGTGTCCATGGCCCACGAGACCATCGACCAGGTGAAGGACCCGCGCAAGGCCTGGACCTACAACGCCGGCCAGCGCCGCGTGCGCCGCGCCCCTCAGCTCGCCTACGACGCCCCCGGCCTGGCCGCCGACGGCATGCGCACCTCCGACAACGCCGACATGATGAACGGCGCGCCGGACCGCTATGACTGGAAGCTGATCGGCAAGAAGGAGATCTACATCCCCTACAACAACTACAAACTCCAGTCCCCGAGCGTGAAGTACACCGATATCGTCAAACCCGGCCATATCAACCAGGACCTGACCCGCTACGAGCTGCACCGCGTGTGGCACGTGCAGGCCACCCTGAAGGCAGGCGAACGCCATATCTACGCCAAGCGCGACATGTACTTCGACGAAGACACCTGGGTCCTGGCCGAAGTCGACCATTACGACGGCCGTGGCCAGCTCTGGCGGGTGGGCGAGAACTACACCTACACCCACTATGAAAAGGGCCTCAACGCCCCGGCGGCCCAGGGCTTCTACGACCTGATCGCCGGCCGCTACATAGTCGCTGCCATGAGCAACGAATCGAAGCTCGCACCGCAGTACGGCCACCGCACCAAGATGTCCGAGTTCACCCCCGCCGCCCTGCGCAACGCGGGTATTCGCTGACTTCGTGAGTTGTTGAAGCACGAACAACGCCCCGCAATTGCGGGGCGTTGTTCATTCCACACCAAACTTCCGGCGACACCTGTAGGAGCGAGCTCTGCTCGCGAACAACCGGGCTTCTGGGCCAACCTGAAACTACCCTCTACCCCGGCCCCTCTCCCAGAGGGCGAGGGGTGACTCGCGCCGGCGAGGCCCAAACCATCCTGAACCCCGCGCGCCGTCCCCCATGTAGGAGCGAGCTCTGCTCGCGAACAGTCCCAGCACCTGAAGCCAATTTCAGAAGGCAAAGAAAAGCCCCCTGCCCTCACGAGCAGGAGGCTTGTGTAAACGGCGCCGCACTACACCCCGGAATACCGATCCATCAGCTCACCCATGCGCTCCAGGTATTCCCGGCGGCCAAGGTGCAGGATGTGGTTGCCGGGGAACCAGTGCAGCGCGCTGCCCGGCCAGTGCCGTTGCAGCAGGCGCAGGTGGCGCGGCATGGTCACGCGGTCGCCGGCGCCGCCGATGATCAGCATGCGTTGGCCCTCCAGGGGAGAGGCATAGGTCAACGGATTGTGCACTGCGATCAGGCCGCGCATCTCGGCAACCCCTACCCCCTGGCTGCGCATCAGCCGTGACAGCAGCAAGCCGGTGGGTTGCCATTCGAGGAACGCATCGATCGGGCTGACTGCCGGCACGATCGGGATGCAGTAGGCCAGGCGATCGTCGACGGCCGCCAGCAGCGCCGCGGTGTAGCCACCCAGGGAAATGCCCGCCACACCGATCCGCTCAACGCCGCGCTTCTGCAGGTAGTCGATGAACACGCGCAGGTCGTGGATCGCATGCAAGGGCGCTTCGTTGAAGGACACCAGCCCGCTGCCGAAAAGACCCTGGCCACTGAACCAGGAACCGCGCTCGGCACGTCGGCCATGGTGCGGGTAGGTGAACAGCAGGATGTCGTAGCCGCGATGGTAGAAATCAGCCAGCGACAGCGCATGGGCATTCAGCCAATGCGGGTCCGCTGCAAAACCATGGATGAGAATCAGCGTCGGCCGGGGCCGGTCGCCATGGCACCAGTGCTGGGCATGCGCGCAAGCATTGCGTCGCATGGCCGCGAAATGAGGCCTGGCGGAGGGATTCAATGGCTGGAAAGGACTGGCGAAGCTCAGATGGAAACGCCGGATATCATCCCCCGGCAGCGCCTGCTCTCGAACGGTAACGTCCCCGGGGGGCGGCAGGAACACCTGCGAGGCATCGCCCGCCCGCGCCAACGGTTCGTAGAAACGCAAGGCGTCGAACTCTTCCTGGATGCGGCCACGGCCTTTCAGCGATGCCAGCACGGCGGCAGAGACAGTGGTGGACAGCGAAGTGCGCATGAACCGCTCGACCGCCGCGGTGCCATGGACCTTCAGCGGGTGCACGGCGTCCAGCGCGGTCCCGTCCGCATGTAGCCAGAAATCGTCTGGCAGCCGTTCCCACCAGGGGCTGCGCGAACGGTCCGCCCTCCCCTCGCCTGCACACGTCTGTTCGTTCAACACGCGGATTCTCCCGGAAAAGTCCATCCCATCGCCCCGCCTACAGGCACCGGGGCGTCCTACGGTTGCGACAGCTTAAAGGCACGCCGGACGCGCCTCTCCCCCCGAATGTAGGGGGACGGGTTGCACCTGCGAACGTAGAAGATGGCGTACCTGGGAGGCAGAGGCCGGGGCCTCGCTCGCCAGGTCGATTGGTCCAGCCGCTGGATCAACCTCAGCCACCACCTTGCGGGTATCCCAACGATGAGCAAACTCAGCGGGCAAGATGCGCTGTTCCTGAAAGTCGACAGGCCCCACGCGGCCTCGCACTGCACCATGATCTACATCTATGACCAGTCCACCGTGGAAGGACAGCGCCTCGGGTTCCGCGAGATCGTGCGCCATATTTCCGATCGCCTCGATGTTTCGCCGGTGTTCCGCCGCAAGATCGTCCAGGTGCCCTACGGGCTCGGCTATCCGTACTGGGTGGAAGACGACCTGTTCGACATCGACTTCCACGTCCGCCATTTCGCCCTGCCCAAACCTGGCGACTGGCGACAGTTCTGCATCCTCGTGTCACGCATCCACGCCCGCTCGGTCGACCTGGCCCGCGCGCCGTGGGAGATGTACGTCATCGAAGGGCTGGACAACATCGAGGGCATTCCCAAGGGCAGCTTCGCCATCCTCACCAAGTCCCACCATGCCGCCATGGACGGCACCGCCGCGGCGGAGCTGACCTGGGCCCTGCACGATATCGCCGGCGCCCAGGGAAAACCCGTGGCGGTGGTTCCCGACAGGCCCTCGGCAAGCCCGCGACGGCCGATCTGGGGACCGCTGGACACGGTCAGCCGCATGCTCACCGACAACATCTCCGCCTCGGCGCGGATGGCCCTGCCGCTGGCGCGTGTGCTGCCCAAACTGGCGGTAGCCGGCCTGCGTTCGATGGCCCGTTCGGTACTCACCACCGGGGGTGGCGCACCTCGCACGCGCTTCAACACCAATGTCACTGCCGCGCGCGTGTGGAACTCGGTCACCCTCGACCTCGCCACGGTGAAGCAGATCAAGGCCCTGGTGCCGGGGGCGACGGTCAACGATGCGGTCCTGGCCATCATCGGTGGCGCGATGCGCCGCTACCTGGAGGCCAATGACGAACTGCCGGACAAGTCGCTGGTGACCCTGGCGCCGGTCAATACCCGCCAGGGCGGGGAAGCCGCTGCCAGCGGCAATACCATCTCGATGGTCACCTTCCCCTTGTGCACTGATATCGAGGACCCGCTCGAGCGGCTGGAAGCGGTGTATGCAGCCACCTCGGAGTCCAAGGCGATCCAGAACGGGATCGGCGCCGAGGACCTGACCAACCTGCAGAAATTCGCCCCGCCCGCGACCCTCGGTCTCGCCGGCCGCCTGGCCACCATGATGGGCGTCGGCGGCAAGGGGCCGGTGATCCTGCACAACTGCATGGTGACCAACGTTCCCGGCCCCAACGTGCCGCTCTACATGCTCGGCGCCAAACTCGTCTACTGGTGCGGCGTTGGCCCCCTGGTGGATGGCCTTTCGCTGATCTGGAACCCCACCAGCTACTGCGGAAAGATGTTCGTCTCCCTGACCAGCTCGCCCAACGTGGTGCCCGACCCGGATTTCCTCGCGCAGTGCCTGAAGGATTCGTACGAGGAAATGCAGGGGCTGGCGGCAATCAACGAAAAGCCGGCGGCTAAGAAGCGGGGGGCTCGGCGGTCGTAGGACCAGAAACGTAGGATGGGTGGAGCCTGCGAAACCCATCGCTTTACTCCCTGCCACTTCTACGAATACAAAAAAGGCCGACCCGGAATCCGGATCGGCCTTTGGCGTTCATGGCCCGTGCTACTCGAAAATCACCTTGCGACCGCTCTCGCCCCAAGCTTCCACCTTGTCCTGGTACCGGTCCTCGATCAGGTTGCGACGAATCTTCAGGGTTGGCGTGAGCAAGCCGTTGGCGATGCTCCAGGGCTCACGGACGACCACCAGGCAGGCCAACTGCTCATGCGGCTCGAACTGGGCATTCACCTCTGTGAGGAACACCTCCAGCTCGGTGGCCACTGTGTCGCGCCCCTCGGCGCTGGCCAGGGTGGCGCGGGTATCCGGCGATACGTTGAGCAGCGCCACGGGCTGCGGCAGGCCGACACCCGTCACGCAGGACGCCTCGACGCGCGCATGGTTGCCAAGCTTGGCCTCGATGGGCACGGGGGCGACGTACTTGCCCTTGGCGGTCTTGAACAGTTCCTTCACCCGCCCGGTAATGCGCAGGCGCCCTTGCTCGTCCAGTTCGCCACGGTCGCCGGTGCGGAACAGGCCATCGGTGGTGTAGCTCTCGGCGGTCAGCTCGTCCTGCTTGTAGTAACCCAGCATCTGCGCGGGGCTCTTCACCAGGATTTCGTTGTTGTCACCAATGCGGCACTCGACGCCCGGGATCGCGGCGCCGACGTAACCGACGCGCACCTGCCCCGGCAGGCTGAAATGCGAGGTGCCGAAGTTTTCCGACATGCCGTAGCCTTCCAGCAGCTCCAGGCCCAGCTGGCGATACCACTCCATCACCTTGACCGGCAGCGGCGCCGAACCGGACAAGCCCGTATGCACCTGGTCCAGGCCCAGGGCGGAGAGAATCTGCGCCTTCATCAGTTCACCTTCAACCGGATCGGCGAACGCAGCAGCCTGGGCAGCGGCCGGAATCCGCTCGTTGATGCCCTGGTAGAACTTGCCCCACAGGCGCGGCATGGACAGGAAGATGGTCGGCCGCGCGCGGCGCAGGTCTTCGCTGAAGGTCTCCAGGCCGAGGTTGAAGAACACACGGCAGCCACTGAACAGCGACACGGCCTCCACCACCGCGCGCTCGGCGGTATGGGCGAGCGGCAGGTAGGACAGCAGGCGGTCGCTTGATTTCGTCCCCCGGCCCTTGTCGTACATGCAGCCGGTCACCGCCGGGGCGTTGTACATGCCGCCGAAACTGTGCATGACGCCCTTGGGATTACCGGTGCTGCCAGAGGTGTAGATGATGGTGGCGAGCTCGCCCGGCTCCGGCAGCGCCACGCTTTCCAGCGGGGTGGTGGCAGCGACGATTCGTTCCCAGGGTTCACCCTCGCCACAGGCCGACATTGGCAGGTCGATGACCGGTAGGCCGGCAGGAACCCCGGCACGAACAGCCTTCCAGCCAGCCGCATCGCCATCCAGGCGGCCAACGAACAGCACGCGAACCTCGGCATGCTCCAGTACGTAGCGCACGGTATCGGCGTTGGCGGTCGAGTACAGCGGGACGCTGATGTGCCCGGCCATCCAGATCGCCAGGTCGGCGATGATCCAGTGGGCGCTGTTCTTGCCAAAAATACCGATGGAGGATCGCGGCGGCAGGTCAAGGGAAACCAGGTAGGCCGCCATGCGCCGGGCCTGGTCGCCCACTTCGTGCCAGCTGTAGTCGACCACGCTGCCATCCGGCAGGGGTTGGGTCAGGTAGATGGCGTCAGGCGTGCTGCTCTCCCAGTGGAGGAAGCGGTGCAACAGCGTAGGGTGCTCATTGTTCTTGTTCATGGCGTGTCCTGCGTCTGAAGGGTGGTGTACCACCCATTGAAATTGTTCTGTTGGCGGCCAACGCCGCGTCGGTTCACGCGCGCTGATAGAGGGTGGTCACCACGGTGCCATCCGCGCCGGCCTGGTGCTGCAGGGCGACGCGAGCATCGGTGACCTGGCGTCGACCGGCGTTGCCGCGCAGGTGATGGACCAGCTCGATGCATTGCGCCAATCCGCTCACCGCCGGTGCCTGGCCCAGCGAAAGCAGTCCCCCGGAGGGATTCACCACCAGGTTGCCACCATAGGTGTTGTCGCCATCCTCGACCAGCTTCTCGGCGCTTCCCTCGGGGCAGAAACCGAGCGCCTCATAGAGCAGCAGTTCGCTGAGGGTACTGCTGTCGTGCAACTCGCACACCCCTACTTCCTGCGGCCCCCTGCCCGCCTGCTCATACAGCTCCCGCGCGGCGGCAACATTGACCTCATAGCCTGCGCAAGGGAAGACCGATGCCGGATCGAAGCGGGTCACCTGGACGGGCGAAACGCATGCCTGGGCGATGACCTGCACCGCCTGGCCGTTGCCATGACGCCGGGCGAACTCGGCGGAACACAGCAGCACAGCCGCAACGCCGGAAGTGGGCCAGGCGAACTGGGGATGGGTAAGCGGTTCGGCGAGGGTGCTGGCCTCCAGCACCTGGTCGAGGCTCAGCGGTTGGGTGAAGACGGCCAGGGGATTGAGCGCAGCATGCTGGCGCGCCTTGACCGCAATCATGGCGAAGGTTTCCCGCCGCGTCTGGTAGCGCGCCATGTACGTCCGTGCCGTCGCGCCAAAACGCTCGAACACGGCGCCCAGCTCCGGCAGCGGTGCCGGCGCCCCCTGCACGCCCAACACCAACACGCATTCGGCAAGGCCCAGTTCGATGGCCTGGCAGGCCTGGTAGAACAGGACGCCGCTGCCCTCTTCACCTTTCGGCAATTGCTGGAGCGGCACGCGCCCCAGCCCCGTCTGTTCGAGAGCCCGTTGCAGGGTCCCGCCATCCATCTGTCCCGAGGCGGCGAAGACAGTTTTGATGTCCCGCGCGGACAATCCTGCGTCCGCCAGCGCCTGCCGTACCGTCTCGCCGACCAGGGCGGTCGGATTGACGCTCAGCGAAGCCGGGCTGAAGGGGGACATGCCTACGCCAATCACATTGACGCAACGTTGCATCGTGCTCTCCTGAAGTAGAAAGCTGCCGCTTCCGGAGGTCGGAAGCGGCAGGTGGCCAAGGGTCAGGCCGGCACTTGCTCGAAGATCTCGACCGAACCGCCCTTGAGCACGACTACGTCACGCTCGACGGCTCGGGTCTCGAACACGACCCGAGTCGGCGACTCGCGCCACATGCGGGTTTCCAGGGTGTCGCCCGGCATCACGATGGCTGCGAAACGCACGCGGATGCTCTTGAACAGACGCGAGTCGTTGTTGCAGAAGGCCTTGATCACGTGGCGACCGGCATAGCCGAAGGTGCACAGACCGTGCAGGAACGGTTTCTCGTAACCGGCCTTGGCGGCGTAGTCGGGATCGACGTGCATCGGGTTCCAGTCACCACACAGGCGGTACAGCAGGGCCTGGTTCACGTCGGTCTGCTCGGCGATCACCGCGTCCGGCGCGCGCTCGGGCAGAGGAGCTGCCGGCACGCTCGGTACGCGCTTCAGGCCCGCACCCGGCGTGCCGGTGTAGAAGCTGGTGAACTCGTTGTAGTACAGCGGGGTGCCGTTCTCGTCGGTGGTGTGGATTTCCAGCACGCTGACCGAGCTCTTGCCTTTGTCCAGCGCTTCTTTCAGGCGCATGGTGTGCTTGAGCTTGGCCTTCGGCGGCAGCGGACGGTACATCTCGGTGTACTGCTCGCCGTGCAGGCCCTTGGCGAACGGCAGCTCCAGACCTTCGAGGGTTGGCTTGCCGGCCAGGATGGCCTTGAGGAATACCTGGGTCGCCGGCAGCACCGCCATGGTCGGCAGCACACGGAACTCCTCACCCTTGAACTCGTTGATGTAAAGCAGCTCGGTGCGGTCCAGCGGGTCCTTGGCGGCGCCCACGGCCAGCGCGTAGAGCGCAGCGTCGGTCTGGGTGTACTCGGTTTCCAGCGTGGCGACGGCGTTGGCCGCCACTTCCATATCCACGTACTGGTTGCCACCGACGGCACGGGACTCCATACGCTCGAACAGCTCCTTGAAGCTTTCGCCGCCGTTGGCAGGGTGAACGCTGTGTTCGTCGAAACGGGTGATGCGCTCCCAGTTGTCGCGCACCAGTTCCGGGCTCAGCGAGTCGGTGTGCAGGAAGCGGCCCTGGGAACGTTCCCAGCGGTACTTGGCGTGGAAACCACCACCCACTTCGAACAGGCCGCCAGTGTCCTGGCACTCCTCGCTGCACAGCCAGCCCACCAGCGGGGCAACGTCTTCCACCTTCAGCTTGGCATGCAGTTCTTCGGGGAAGATGCCGCTGGCGATCACCATGCGCGAGGCCGCGATCGGGGCAATGGTGTTGACGCGGATGTTCTTGCTCGCTCCTTCGATGGCCAGCGCGTTGGTGAAGCCGATCAGGCCGGACTTGGCGGTGGCGTAGTTGCACTGGCCGAAGTTGCCGAAGATGCCGGCGCCGGAGGCGGTCATCACGATACGGCCGTAGCCCTTGTCGCGCATGATCGGCCAGACGGCGTGGGTCAGGCGGAAAGCGCCCTTCACGTGCACATCCTGGATCAGGTCCCATTGCTCTTCGGTCATCTTGTGGAACGAGGTGTCGCGCAGGATGCCGGCGTTGTTGATCAGGATATCGACGGTGCCGAACGCCTCCAGGGCGGTCGCGACGATCTTCTCGCCCTCGGTCACCGAGTTGTAGTCGGCCACCGCCTCGCCGCCCAGGGCGCGGATTTCGGCGACCACCGCATCGGCCGCGGCGGACGAACTGCCCACGCCAGCGGTGGTCACGCCCAGGTCATTGACCACGACCTTGGCACCACGGGAACCCAGCAGCAGCGCGTGGGCACGACCCAGGCCGTTGCCGGCGCCGGTAACGATGGCGACTTTGCCGTCGAAGCGAATTTCTTGAGACACGTTAGGGCTCCTCTCCTGAAGAGTTGGTTGTTATCGCGACGCAGGACTCCAGCGCCCGGCCGCCCTGATGGGCGAACCGGCACAGATGCGGATTGCGACCGCAGGTTGGCGCAGGCTCGCCTCACAGGGTGCGGGCGATGATTTCCTTCATGATTTCGTTGGTACCGCCCCAGATGCGGTTGCCTCGGGTATCGAGGTAGAGCCGGGCGATGGGGTACTCGGTCATGTAGCCGTTGCCGCCGTGCAATTGCAGGCAGGCGTCGACCACCCGGCTGCTCAGTTCGGCGGTCCAGTACTTGGCCACGGCAGCCGTTTCGGAGGTCAGTTCGCCGCGCAGCAGCAGCTCCAGGCAGCTGTCGATCCAGGAGCGGCCGACCTGCACTTCGGTCTTCAGCTGCGCCAGGGTGAAGCGCGAGTTCTGGAAATCGAGCACGGGTTGGCCGAAGACCATGCGCGTGCGGGTGTATTCGATGGTCTGCTCCAGGGCCGCCTCGGCCTGGGCCTGGAAGCCCACTGCGCCGATGATGCGTTCCCAGGCCAGGTCGTGCATGAGCTGGTAGAAGCCCTGCCCTTCCACGCCGCCGAGGACGTTCTCGGCTGGCACGCGGCAGTCGTCGAAGAACAGCATGCTGGTGTCCTGGGCGTGCAGGCCGATCTTCTCCAGTGGCTGGGAACGGGCGAAGCCTTCGCGCTCCTTCTCCACGATGACCAGCGAGATGTCCTTGGCACTGCCGCTGTTGCCGGTCTTGCACACCACCAGCGCCAGGTCGCAGGACGCGCCGTTGGAAATGAAGGTCTTGGAACCGTTGAGGACGAACTCGTCGCCGTCACGCACGGCGCGGGTCTTGACGGCCTGCAGGTCAGAGCCGGTATTGGGCTCGGTCATGGCAATGGCGCCCACTGCCTCGCCGGCGATCATTCTTGGCAGCCAGGCCTGCTTCTGTGCTTCGGTGCCGTAGTTGAGGATGTAGAACGCCACCAGGCCGTGAACGCCGAAGCCGATCAGGCCGGTGGCGCCCACACGCATGAACTCCTCGGAGAACACCACATCGAACAGCTTGTCGGCGCCGGGGCCGCCGTATTCCTCGGGCATGGACGGCAGCAGCATTCCCAGCTCACCGGCCTTGCGCCAAACCTCGCGGGGGACGCGCTTGTCCTTCTCCCACTGGGCATGGAAAGGCGTAACTTCTTCCTCCATGAACCGGCGGCAAGCGCGGCGGAACTCGTCATGCTCGGGGCTGAACAGGGTACGGGGGATCAGATATTCCATTGCGTATTCCTCTGCGACCCGGATCAGAGCGTGCGCCCGACCAGATCCTTCATGATGTCGTTGGCGCCGCCGGCGATGCGCAGCACGCGGTGGTCGAGGTAATGGCGGGCAACCGGGTACTCGAGCATGTAGCCGTTGCCGCCGTGCAGCTGGACGCACTCGTCCACCACCTTGGTGTAGAGGTCGGAGCACCACAGCTTGGCGGAGGCTGCCGCCTCGGGGCTGAGGGTCCGTGCCAGGCACTGTTCCATGCAGCGGTCGACGTAGTTCTGCGACACCGCCAACTGCATCTTCAGGTCCGCCAATTTGAAGCGGGTGTTCTGGAAGGCGAAGATCGGCTTGCCGAACACGGTGCGGCTCCTGGTGTATTCCAGGGTGCTTTCCAGCACCGCCTGGGCGCCAGCGACGCTGCTGATGGCAATGGACAGGCGCTCCCAGGCCAGCTCCTTCATCAACTGAATGAAGCCCTTCCCTTCCACCCCGCCAAGCAGGTTTTCCCTGGGTACGCGGACGTTCTCGAAGAACAGCATGGTGGTGTCCTGGGCGTGCAGGCCGACCTTGCGCAGCGGCTTGGACTTGCTGAAGCCCGCGCGATCGGCCTCCACCAGGATCAGCGAGATGTCCTGGGCGCCCTTGCCGGTGTTGCCGGTCTTGGCGACGACCACGACTATGTCGCAGTTGGTGCCATTGGAAATGAAGGTCTTGGCGCCGTTGATGACGTACTCGTCGCCATCCAGCACCGCGCGAGTCTTGACCGCCTGCAGGTCGGAACCGGTATCCGGTTCAGTCATGGCGACGGCGCCGATGGCCTCACCCGCCGCCATCTTCGGCAGCCAGGTCTGCTTCTGTGCCTCGTTGCCGAAGTTCACCAGGTACCCAGCAACGATGTCGTGCACGCCGAAACCGATCAGGCCGGATGCCTGTCCTGCGCGGTAGATCTCTTCGGTGGCGACCATCGAGAAGCGCCGGTCCAGGCCCAGGCCGCCATAGGCTTCCGGGGTAGTGGCATTGAGCATGCCCAGCTCACCGGCGCGCTTCCAGATTTCACGGGGTACCCGGTGATCCTCTTCCCACTGCTCCAGATGGGGAGCGCACTCCTCAGCCAGGAAGCGTCGCACGGTGCTGCGAAACTCCTCGTGCTCGTGATCAAACAGGGTACGCGGAATCATCGGTGGGTTCTCCTCGGCTCAAACGTTCCGCCACCCCTTCGGGCGGCTCTGGATCGATCATAGGAGGAGGTATTCGGAGCCAGCCCCCTCAGGGAGGGGGGGATGCGGGGGGCGATTTCAATCGCCAAGCGGACCGCAGGTTCGCCCTACGAATTATGCGGGGGCAACGATGTTGCCCTTGGCGAATGAATTCACCCCCACAGGGGATGCAATGTGGGAGAGCCACCGCCCGCTCCGTAGAACTACGGAGAGGCGCAGGTAGTCGGGCGCATACCGCGGCGGAAGCGTTCTGGCCAGACTGTTCGCACCTCGACACCTCAAGGACAACACCATGAATCGCCACGCCATTGCCGCACTGTTCTCCGCCCTGACTTTCGCCAGCGCCAGCCACGCCGCCGTGCTGAGCGAAAGCAACATCTCCACTGCCGACGCGCAGAAGCTGGCCAGCGCCACGGTCGCTGCCTGCCAGGCCAAGGGCTACAACGTCAGCGCTGCGGTGGTCGACCGCGCCGGCCTGCTGAAGGCCTTCGCCCGTGCCGACAACGCCGGCCCGCACACCATCGAAGCCAGCCAGGCCAAGGCCTTCACGTCCGCCTCGGCCAAGGCGCCGACCCTGACCATCATGGAAAACGCCCAGAAAAACCCGGCCGCCGCCAACCTGACCGACATCCCCGGCTTCCTGCTGCTGGGCGGCGGCGTACCGGTCAAGGCCGGTGATGCTGTCATCGGCGCCATCGGCGTAGCCGGCGCTCCGGGTGGCCACCTGGACGCGCAGTGTGCGGATGAAGTGCTTGCTGCGAATGCGGCGCTGTTCAAGTAAGCAGCGGAGCTGGCTCTTTGTAGGAGCAGGGGGACGCCTAGTTCTTGCTCGCGAAAGATCGTGCTCGGGCTGTTCGCGAGCAAGCTTGCTCCTACCCAGTCAGTAGCCTGCTCCCCCTCGCATGGGGTGGTTTGCGAAATGAGTACGCGGCATAGACTCCGCCCGCGAATTGCCAGCGGACGGAGCGCATGGCGCGTCCACGCAACGCACCTTGCCTCCGCCCCATTGGCGATTTCGCCCTTATTCGATCACGCCGTGCTTGCGTGCCCAGGACACCGCGTCATAACGGCTGGAGACGCCGAGCTTCACGTAGATGTTCTTCAGGTTCCATTTCACCGTTTCCAGCGAAATGTTCAGGGTCAATGCCACGCGCTTGTTCGACATCGCCTGGCTGATCAGCTCCAGGATCGCCACCTCACGCGGCGTCAGCATAGACGGAGCGCTGCTGGCAGCGGATTCGCTGGCATGACCCACGCGGCCCGGCCCGAAGCGTTCCAGCAGCTGTGTCAGATAAACGCCCTGCTCATCGGCCAGCGGTCTGCTCGCCAGGGCCGCCAGCAACTTGCGCAACACCTCGCCTTCATCGAGGAAGGTACGCACCAGTCCCAGCTGGCTGCCCAGCGTCAGTGCTTCGAGCAGGTGTTCTTCCGCTCGCTCCGGTTGCAGCAGATCGGAGTGGGCGATTGCCATCAGCAATTGGCCGGTGACGAGCAGTTGGCCGCGACGGAAACGGGTGGCGTACTCGCGCAGGATTTCCAGGTCCGCCAGGGCCTTGTCCGGGTAATTGGTGGCGAGCAGCAGGCGCGCGCGCGCCAGCGCCGCCAGCGCCGGAACTTCCGCCTGAAACCCCTGGGCATCCTGGTATTGCAGCGCCAATGGCTCCAGCTTGGCGACCCGCTCGGCAGCGTATGTGCGGTCGTTCTCCAGCAGGGCGATGCGCGACTGCTCGGTGAGGCACTGCGCCAGCGCGCGGTCCTGGCCGATGCTGCGGAAGTGGCGTTCCTGGCGTTCGAGGAAGGCCATGGCCACGGCAGCGGAGTCCTGTAGCAGGTCCAGGCGCGCGCGGCAGAGAGTGGCATGCAGCATGGTGTCGGGCATGGTCCACTGCAGCAGGCCACTGCGATTGGCGAGGATTTCCCGCGCCTCGTCGGTCCGATCCAGTTCGCGATAGACCTCGGCCAGGGTTGCCGCCCCCAGGTAGGCGCTGGCGGACCGGTGACCGTGAACGGCCACGGAGCGCGCCAGTTGCGCCGACCCGACACGCTCCGCCTCGCGGATGCGACCTTCCTGCAGGTAGCAGGTGGTTCTCGCCCCTTCAGCCACCAGGGCCATTTCCGCATCCCGCTCAGCTTCGGGAATGGGATTTTCGTCCAGGCAGCGCAGCGCATCTTCGTGCCTGCCGGCTGCCGCGTAGGCGATGGCCAGCAGTGCCGGCGCGCCGTAACGGGTCACGGTGTAGTCGTCCGGCAGGGCGTGGAAGTCTTCCAGCAGGCCGATGATCGGCTCGCTGCGATCACGCTGGACCTCGATCGCCGCCTGCACCAGCGGCAGGCGATAGGCCTCGTCGGCCTGCTGCGCCGCGCCACTGCGCTTGAACTGCTCCATCCAGGCTTCGGCCTTCGCTGGCCGCGCGGTCAGCGCGTAGGCCAGGCAACCGAGGAAGAACAGTCGCGGTCGGGAAAACAGGATGTCCTGCGGCAACTGATCCAACAGGCGCAACAGCGGGCTCAACTGGTCGAGGCTCCAAGTGGCCGGGGCCGCCCCTTCGACCAATTGCGCGGCAAAGTCCAGCTCGCCCGCCTGGGTTGCATGGCGCACCGCCTCGGCCAGCAACTTGCGCTCGGCGAACCAGCGTGCGGCGCGACGATGCAGGTGGTCCTGGGTCTCGCGATCACGACGCTGCAGCCGCGTTGCAAGGAAGTCGCCGAACAGTGCATGGAAGCGATACCAGGGTTGGCGGTCATCGGCTTCCACGCGAAAAATCAGCAGATTCTCCTCATCCAGCCGCTTGAGCATGGCCTGCGCCGATGCACATCCGGTCACCGCTTCCGCCAATGAGGCATTGAAGCGCCGCAGGATGCTCACGTCCTCCATGAATGACGCCAGCTCGGCAGGCAGGTGCGCCATGACGTTCTCGGCCAGGTAGCTCTGCAAGTCGTCGGAACGCCAGCCCATTTCCCGCAGGGTGTCCCGTGCCGCAGGGTCGCTACGCAACAGGATGACCACCAACTGCAAGGTGGCCGGCCAGCCGCTGGTGAGCTGGTGGATCTGGTGCAACTCCTCCGGGCTGAGTTTCAGCGCGGCCAGGCCCTGTTCGAGAAACGCATGGGTTTCCGCCAGATCGAAAGGCAGTGCGGCGCAATCGAGCTCCACCAGTTGGCCACTGAGGCGCAGGCGGCTGAAGCTGAGGGGCGGACCGACACGGGACGAAATCACGAAATGCAGGTTGTCGGGACTGTGGTCCAGCAGCTTCTGTACGAGCTGGTGGGAACGCGGGTCCACCACATGCTGGTAGTCGTCGATGACCAGGAACAGCTCCTTGTTGATGCTGGCCGCGCCTTCGACGATGGCCGCCACCACGCCATCGATGAATTCAGGCCGCGTGCCTTCCGGGGGAATGCCGCTGTCCAGCGGAATCCCAAGGCGCTGCAGCGCGCCGCGCAGGTATGCGAAGAAAATCGCCAGATGCTTGTCGTCGGTGCTCAGCGACAGCCAGGCCACGTCCGCCCCGGAACGCATCATCTCCTGCCGCCACTGCGCCAGCAGGGTGGTCTTGCCGAAGCCCGGACTGCCGGTGACCAGGCCGACGCGACAGTGCGCCATCCGCTGCAGCTCTTCCAGCAGACGCTGGCGCAGGATGGTCTGGGTGCCGATGCGTGGCGGTGCGAACTTCGTCGATACGAGCAGTTTGTCTGTGTGCATATCCAGACCGGGTCTCCGATTCGCAAATGGCCTACCAAAACGCCGCGGACGGGCATGCGCGGATTGGAATCAGGGTGGGTACGGCCAGGTGGTAAGCCGGTTTTTTACCTGAAGCTTAGCCTCAGGTCAGTAGCCGCCTTGTTTCCGGGCATTTGGGCGACTTTTTCTGCAACGGATGGTGGCGGGGAAAGCGAGGGGGCCGCCCCCTCGAACAGAGGGGGGGACGGCGGACCAGGGCGGGACCGCCGGAGCGGATCAGAGGGTGCGCGCCACCAGCTCACGCATGATGTCGTTGGCGCCGCCATAGATGCGGTTGACGCGGCTGTCCAGATAGTGGCGGGCGACCGGGTATTCCAGCATGTAGCCGTTGCCGCCATGCAACTGCACGCACTGGTCCACGACCTTCGAGTACAGCTCGGTGCACCAGAGCTTGGCCGCGGCCGCTGCTTCCGGGGTCAGTTCGTGGTCCAGCAACAGTTCCATGCAGCGATCGACATAGGTCTGGCCCAGGGTGATCTCCGTCTTGAGGTCCGCCAGTTTGAAGCGCGAGTTCTGGAACTCGATGATCGGCTTGCCGAATGCCTTGCGCTCGCGGGTGTAGTCGATGGTCTGCTCCAGCACCGCCTGGCTCGCCGCGACCGCGAGGATGCCAATGCTCAGGCGCTCCCAGGCCAGCTCCTTCATCAGTTGATAGAACCCCTGGCCGGCCTCGCCACCAAGGACGTTGGCCTTCGGCACGCGGACGTCCGCGAAGAACAGCATGGTGGTGTCCTGGGCATGCATGCCGACCTTGCGCAACGGCTTGGACTTGGTCACACCGGCGCGGTCGGCCTCCACCAGGATCAGCGAGATATCCCGCGAACCCTTGCCGCTGTTCCCGGTCTTGGCGACCACGACGATGATGTCGCTGTTGGTGCCGTTGGAAATGAAGGTCTTGGCACCGTTGATGACGTACTCGTCGCCATCCAGAACCGCGCGGGTCTTGACTGCCTGCAGGTCAGAGCCGGTGTCGGGTTCGGTCATGGCCACGGCGGCGATAGCCTCGCCACTGGCCATTTTCGGCAGCCATTCGAGCTTCTGGACCTCGGTGCCGAAGTTGATGAAGTAGCCGGCGCAGATGTCATGCACGTTGAAGCCGTTGAGTCCGGACAGGCCAGCACGAGCCACCTCCTCCACCGCGATCATCGAGAAACGCCGGTCCAGGCCCAGGCCGCCATAGGCTTCAGGCGTGGTGGCATTGAGCATGCCCAGCTCGCCAGCGCGCTTCCAGATCTCGCGGGGGACGAGGTGATCTTCCTCCCACTGCTCATGGAACGGCGTGCACGCCTCCGCCAGGAAGCGGCGGACGGTACTACGGAACTCTTCATGTTCATGATCGAAGAGGTTGCGCGGAATCATGGATATACCCCTGGATGCGATTGGCTGTGCGGGCTCCGACTGGCCGGAACCCTTCGCGCCACATTAGGACGGCCTGCGCCCTCCCCGCCCCCTCGAAGCGGGTAGGCGCATCGGCTGCGCATCCGGGGGGCCTCGTCCGCTCCCACTCCATAAGGGTGGGGGCGGCCTCGTCGGCAATTCGCTCTACTGGCAAAGCCCACTCCCCGGCCGTCCGTCGGCCAACCAGTACAAGAGAACGAGATGACCGATTCGCTCCTGAACGAACGCGAACTGAGCTTCCAGCTCTATGAGCTGCTCGATACCGAAGCCCTGCTGCAGCGCCCGCGCTACGCAGATCATGATCGAGCCGTCTTCGACGCCACGCTGGAAACCGCGCGCGGCGTCGCCGCCGAATACTTTGCCCCGCACAACCAGAAGGGCGACGCCAATGAGCCGACCTTCGACGGGGAAAAGGTGACGCTCATTCCGGAAACCAAGGTCGCCTGGGACGCCTTCGCCCAGGCCGGATTCCTCGCCGCCCATCACGATGCCGAGGACGGTGGCCTGCAGCTTCCAGAGGTCATCCTGCGGGCCAGCATGGCCTACTTCAACGCCGCCAACATCGCCACGGTGGCCTATTCGTTCCTGACCATCGGCGCCGCCAACCTGGTCAAGAGCTTCGCCGGCGACGCACTGCGCAAACGCTTCCTGCCACCCATGCTCGATGGCCGTTTCAGCGGCACCATGGCCCTGACCGAGCCTGGCCAGGGTTCGGCTCTCGGCGACCTGCGCACCAGCGCGCGTCCGGCTGATGACGGCAGCTACCGCATCCACGGCCAGAAGATGTTCATCTCCGGCGGCGACCACTCGCTGACCGACAACATCGTGCACATGGTGCTGGCCCGCATCGAAGGTGCGCCGGCAGGCACGCGCGGTATTTCGCTGTTCCTCGTGCCGAAGTTCCTGGTCAACGAAGACGGCAGCCTGGGCGCGCGCAACGACGTCGCCCTGGCCGGCCTGCTGCACAAGCACGGCTACCGCAATACCACCTCCACCGTGCTCAGCTTCGGAGAGAAGGACGGTGCCGTCGGCTACCTCGTGGGCGAGGCCAACAAGGGCCTGTCCTACATGTTCCAGATGATGAACGAGGCGCGCATCGGCGTGGCCCTCGGTGCTTCGGCGCTGGCTTACCAGAGCTTCAATCACGCGCTGGACTACGCCCGCGAACGGCCCCAGGGCCGCCTGCCGGGCGCCAAGGACCCGCTGGCGCCGCAGGTGCGGATCGTCGAGCACGCCGATGTGCGCCGCATGTTGCTTCAGCAGAAGGTCTACGCCGAAGGCAGCCTCGCGCTATGCCTGTACGCAAGCAGCCTGTTCGAGGATGCCCACACCGCACCCGAAGATACCCAGCGACGCGAAGCCGGGGAATTGCTGGACCTGCTGATTCCCATGGTCAAGTCGTACCCCTCGAAGTACTGCGTGATGGCCTCGGACATCGGCATCCAGGTGCTCGGCGGCTCGGGCTACATCCGCGAATACCCGCTGGAGCAGTACTACCGCGACAACCGCCTGAACCCCATCCACGAAGGCACCGAGGGCATCCATGGCCTCGATCTGTTGGGTCGCAAGTTGCAGCAGAACGGTGGCGCCGGCTATCGCCTGTTCCTGTCGCGCGTGCGCGACACCCTGAAGGAGACCGGTCACGACGGCCGCTGCGCCCCGCTCGCCTACCTCCTGGCCGGCTCCCTGGACCGCCTCCAGGAAGTCACCGAAAGCCTGCTCGGCCAGGTGGCCGCCGACACCAATCTCGGCCTGGCCAATGCCACCCCCTACCTCGACCTGTTCGGCCGCGTGCTGGTGGGCTGGCTGTGGCTGCGCATGGCGCTGGTCGCGAGCCGTGCCCTCGACGCCGGCGCGGTCGGCAGCGAGGCGGACTTCTACCTCGGCAAGCTGCAGGCGGCTCGCTACTTCATCGACTGGGAGCTGGCAACCGTCGAAGCCCAGGCGCGCCTTCTGATCGCCGGCAACCGCAGCAGCTTCGACATGCAGGACCACTGGTTCTGATCCGTCTTCCGACTTCCAACTTTCTACAAGGAGCCACCATGAACGCCCTGGTTACCTATCAGGTTGAAGACAACCTGGCCCTGATCGGCCTCGCCCGCCCGCCGGTCAACGCCCTTGGCCAACCACTGCGCGCCGCTGTTCTCGAAGCCTGCGAGCGCGCGGCGGCCGACGCAGCCGTCAAGGCGATCGTCCTCCATGGCGCCAACGGCCTGTTCAGCGCCGGAGCCGACATCAGCGAGTTCGGTAGCGAGGCGTCCTTCGCCGCGCCCGACCTGCCCTCCCTGCTCCTGCGCCTCACGCAACTGAACAAGCCGCTGGTTGCAGCCATCGGCAAACTCGCCCTCGGCGGCGGTCTGGAGCTGGCCCTGGCCTGTGGCTACCGCATTGGCGAACCCGGCACCCGCGTCGGCCTTCCGGAAATCAACCTCGGCCTGCTGCCCGGTGCCGGCGGAACCCAGCGCCTGCCGCGCCTGATCGGTGCCCAGGCAGCACTCGACATGATGCTCTCTGGCGCACCGGCCAGCGCCGACAGTGCCCTCACGCTCGGCATTCTGGACCGCCTTTCGGCAAGTGCCGATAGCCTGCTCGACGAAGCCCGCGCCTATGCCCATGAACTGATCGCCAACCAGGCGCCCGCACGTCCCGCCGCGCCTTTCCCGGCGCCTGCCGAAGGCCTGCCGGAAGACTTCCTCGCCCGTTTCCGCCAGGACAACGAGCCACGCTGGAAGAGCCGCCTGGCACCCCGCCTGGTGCTGTCCGCCGTGGAAGCCGCCTGCCTGCTGCCGCTGGAAGAAGGCCTGGCCCGCGAAGTGGCGCTGTTCAAGCAGGCCGAGGCTTCGGCCCAGTCCCAGGCGCTGCGTCATGTGTTCTTCGCCGAGCGCGAGGCCGGACGGATTCCCGGCATCGATAGCGACATCCCGCTCCGCCCGATCCGCAAGGTCGCGGTGATCGGCGCCGGCACCATGGGCGGCGGCATTGCCATGAACTTCGCCAACGCCGGCATTCCTGTGATCCTGCTGGAACGCCAGGGCGAGGCCCTGGATCGCGGCCTGGCGCAGATTCGCAACAATTACGAGATCAGCGTCAAGCGCGGCAAGCTGACCCAGGCTCGGCTGGAGCAGCGGATGGCCCTGCTCGGCGGTACGCTCGACTATGTCGACCTGGCCGACGCCGACCTGGTGATCGAGGCGGTGTTCGAGAAGATGGAGATCAAGCAGGAGGTCTTCCGCACCCTGGATCGCGTGTGCAAGCCCGGAGCCATCCTTGCCACCAACACCTCGTCGCTGGACGTCGACCAGATCGCCGCGGTGACCTCGCGTCCGCAAGATGTCATCGGCCTGCACTTCTTCAGCCCGGCCAACGTCATGCGTCTGCTGGAAGTCGTGCGCGGGCGGGAAACCGCAGCGGACGTGCTGGCCACCACTCTGAAGATGGGCCGCACCATCGGCAAGATGCCCGTGGTCTCCGGCGTGTGCTTCGGCTTCATCGGCAACCGCATGCTCGAACCCTACGCCCGCGAAGCCCATCGCCTGGTGCTGGAAGGCGCAACCCCGGCCCAGGTGGACGGCGTGCTCACCGGCCTCGACCTGAATATGGGCGTGTTCAGCATGCTTGACCTCGCCGGCGTGGACGTGAACTTCCTGGTGCGCGACTCCAATCGCGCCGCTTTCGCCCATGACGACAGCTACTGCCGCCTCGGCGACGAGCTCTATGCCCTGGGCCGCTACGGCCAGAAGACCGGTCGCGGCTTCTACGCCTACGAAGGCCGCAATCGCCAGGATGACTACGAGGTCGTCGCCCTGGCCGAACGTCTGGCCGGCGAGCTGCACGTACCCCGCCGTCCCATCAGCGACCGGGAAATCCACGACCGTTGCCTGTTCATGCTGATCAACGAGGGCATCCAGCTCCTGGACGAAGGCATCGCCCTGCGCGCCGGCGACATCGATCTGGTGTGGATCAACGGGTACGGCTTCCCTGCTCACCTGGGCGGCCCGATGCATTACGCCGAGCAGCTCGGTCTGGACAAGGTGCTGGCCGGCATCAGCCAGTACCGCCAGTCCCTCGGCGAATACGGCGAGATGTGGTTCCAGCCGGCGCCGCTGCTGGAGCGTCTGGTATCCGCCGGCAAGACCCGCATCGAGCGCATCTGATTGCACCTGGCAGACGCCGGTCTCGGCGGCGCCTGCCGAAACTCCTACAGGACAAGACCATGAAAGAAGCCGTCATCCTCTCCACCGCCCGCACGCCCATCGGCAAGGCGTTTCGCGGTGCCTTCAACGCAACCACCGCTCCCAGCATGTCCGCCTTCGCCATTCGCGCCGCCGTTGAGCGCGCCGGTATCGATAGCGGCGAGATCGAGGACCTGGTCATGGGCACCGGCATGCCCGCCGGCACCGCCGGCTGGAACCTCGGCCGCATGAGCGTGCTGGCCGCCGGCCTGCCGATTTCCGTCAGCGGCCAGACCCTCGACCGCCAGTGCGCTTCGGGCCTGATGGCCATCGCCACCGCCGCCAAGCAGATCGTGGTCGACGGCATGGCCGTGACCATCGGTGCCGGCCAGGAACACATCAGCCTGGTGCAGAACCGCCATATGGAATGGGTGGGCGAGTACCACGATACGCAGGTCATCAACCAGGTGCCCCATGCCTACATGCCGATGCTGCAGACCGCCGAGCTGGTGGCCGAGCGCTACGGCATCAGCCGCGAGGCCCAGGACGCCTACTCCCTGCAATCCCAGCTGCGCACCGCTGCGGCCCAGCGCGCCGGGCTGTTCGAAGGTGAGATCGTCCCGGTGACGGTCACCCGCCAGGTGGTCGACAAGGCCAGCGGCGCCATCAGCTTCGAAGAAGTGACCCTTGCCCAGGACGAAGGCAACCGCCCGCAAACCGTCCTCGACGACCTGGCACGCCTGAAGCCGGTGATCGCCGGCGGCTGCATCACCGCCGGCAACGCCAGCCAGCTGTCCGATGGCGCCAGCGCCTGCGTGCTGATGGACGGCCGCCTGGCCGAGCAGCGCAACCTGGAACCCCTGGGCGCCTATCGCGGCATGGCCGTTGCAGGTCTCGCGCCGGAAGAGATGGGCATCGGCCCGGTAGTGGCGGTGCCTCGCCTGCTCAAGCAGCACGGCCTGAAGGTCGACGACATCGGCCTGTGGGAGCTCAACGAAGCCTTCGCCTGCCAGGCGATCTACTGCCGAGACAAGCTGGGCATCGACAACGAGCGTTACAACGTCAATGGCGGTGCCATCGCCATCGGCCACCCCTACGGCATGAGCGGCGCGCGGATGGTCGGGCACGCCCTGCTGGAGGGCAAGCGTCGCGGCGTGAAGTACGTGGTGGTCACCATGTGTGTCGGCGGCGGCATGGGTGCCGCTGGCCTGTTCGAGGTGTTCTGATGAGTGTCTTCGCCCCCTTCTCCCTGGCCAGCCGCACCGTGCTGGTCACCGGCGCCTCCAGTGGTATCGGCGCCCACCTGGCCCGCGTCGCCGGCCAGGCTGGTGCCCGCGTGGTCCTCGCAGCGCGACGCGTCGAGCGACTTCAACAGCTGGCCGACACCATCCGCCGTGAGGGCGGCCAGGCGCTGCCGGTAGCCATGGACGTCACCGACCGCGCCAGCGTCGAAGCCGCCTTCGATGCCGCCGAAGTGGCCTTCGGACCGGTGGACGTGGTGCTCAACAACGCCGGCATCGGCAATGGCCAGCGCGTGCTCGACATCAGCGAAGAAGACTGGCGCTCCATGCTTGCGACCAACCTCGACGGCGTCTGGCGCGTCGCCCAATGCGCGGCACAACGACTGGCGCGCGCGGAACGGCCGGGAAGCATCGTCAACATCGCCTCCATGCTCGGCCTGCGGGTCGGCACCGGTTACAGCCACTACTGCGCGGCCAAGGCCGGTGTGGTCCAGCTGACCAAGTCCCTGGCACTGGAACTGGCGCGCTACAACATCCGCGTCAACGCCATCGCGCCGGGCTACTTCACGACGGAAATGACCGACGGCTACTTCGACAGTGAGAAAGGCCAGGCTTACATCCGCGCGGCCGTGCCCATGCGCCGCCTCGGGAGGCTGGAAGAGCTGGATGGTCCGTTCCTGCTGCTGGCCAGCGAAGCGGGTGCCTATATGTCCGGGTCAGTGCTGGCGGTGGATGGCGGGCAATTGGTGGGGAGTCTATAGGGGCTTGATGCAGCCCTTTCCCCCGGCGCAATCCTGTAGGGGCGATTTCAATCGCCAAGCAGGACGCAGTCCTGCCCGCTTTTGTAGGAGCGAATTTATTCGCGAAATGGTTAGGCGGCTACCACCCTCACCCCCGGCCCCTCTCCCTGAAGTGGAGAGGGGTGACACCCGGCCCACCTCCGCATCTCCCTGTGGGGCACATTCCCTGTGGGGGCGAATTCATTCGCCAAGCAGGACGCAGTCCTGCCCGCTTTTGTGCTCCCGTAGGGTGCGCCATGCGCACCGGGTCGGCGGTCCAAGGTGGCTCCGAGGAAACCTGTGACACAGTCGGTGCGCGCAGCGCACCCTACAAAAATCCCGCCCGCGTGACCTGCCCACGGCTCCGAATCTCCCCTGAATCAACCTCCCCCCTCCATTAGGGAGGGTCTGCTCTCAACCCGCGCAGGCAGCATTCAGCCCACACGTGCACACGATTGCACAACAGCTGAGGCAAGCCGATGGCGCGCAATCCTTCAACTCCAGAGTCCCCCGTCCAGCGTGCCGTTGCGGCAGGCGGCCGCATCACGGCCAGGGACCTGGCGAAACGTATCGGTGTAGCCACCTCCTCCGTCACCCGCGCCTTCGACCCGCACTCGCGGATTTCGGCCGAGTTACGCCAGCGCATCCTCGCCATGGCCGACGAGCTGGGTTATCGGCCCAATGCCATCGCGCGGTCGCTGAACCGGAGGCGCACCGGCATCGTCGCGCTGGTGATGGGCGACATGACCAACCCTTTCTATCCCGCTGCACTGGAAGAGTTCTCCCTGCGGCTGCGGCAAAGCGGCCGGCAACTGCTGCTGTTCGTGGTGCCACCGGGTGGCGACGCGGACGAACTGATGCCGCAGCTGCTGCAGTACCAGGTCGACGCCATCGTGGTGACTGCAGCACGGTTGTCTTCGCATATGTCGGATCTGTGCGGCCGCCAGGGTGTACCGGTGGTGTTCATGAACCGCCGCGTCGAGGACCCGACGGTCTGGTCGGTGTGCTGCGACAACCAGCGCATGGGCACGGCGGTGGCCGACTACCTGATGAGCAGGAAGCGCCGAGCCTGCGCATTCGTCTCCGGCAACCCGGACATCTCCACCAGCGCCGACCGCCTGCTCGGCTTCGAGCGCGGCCTGGCCGCGCACGGCCAGCGCCTGGTCGCCTGCGTGCAAGGCGGATACAGCTACGAAGGTGCACGCGAGGCAGCGGCGCAGCTGTTCGCAGCCGGCCAGCCCGCCATCGACGCGGTGTTCTGCGCCAACGACCAGATGGCCCTTGGCGTCCTCAGCTACCTGCGAATGAACACCAGCCTGCGCGTGCCCGAGGACGTGGCCGTGATCGGCTTCGACGACATCCGCGCCGCCGCCTACCCGGAGTACGACCTGACCACAGTGCGCCAGCCGCTCAGCGAAATGATCGAGTGCGCCATTCGCCTGCTCGACGAGGGTCGCCCGGGCGGCAACGTCGCCGATGCACTGCACGAGCTGCCGGGGCGACTGGTACTGCGCTCCACGGCCTAGGTCGGGCCCTGCACGCCAATCAAAACAACAACGACAACCAGGAGACAGGCATGACACCTACAGAATCTGCGAATGACCGCGCGATGTATCGAAAGATCAGCTGGCGCATCATGCCGCTGCTGCTCACGGCCTACGTGGTGGCCTTCCTCGATCGCATCAACGTCGGCTACGCGCAGTTGCAGATGAAGGAAACGCTGGCCTTCAGCGATGCCGTTTATGCCCTGGGCGCCGGCATCTTCTTCATCGGCTACCTGCTGTTCGAGGTGCCGAGCAACCTGATGCTGGAGAAGATCGGCGTGCGCAAGACACTGCTGCGCATCATGGTCTGCTGGGGCATCGTCGCCTTGGCGATGATGTTCGTGCAGACGCCCACCCAGTTCTACGTGCTGCGCTTCCTGCTCGGCGTCTTCGAGGCGGGCTTCACCCCCGGTGCGCTGCTCTACCTCACCTACTGGTACCCACCGGCACGACGTGCACGGATGATCGCCATCTTCATGCTCGGCGCCATCGTTGGCAGCCTGATCGCCGGGCCGCTGTCGGGCGCCATCATGAAGTACTTCGACGGCCTGAACAGCTGGCACGGCTGGCAGTGGCTGTTCCTGGTACAGGGGCTTCCCGCTCCGCTGCTGGGCCTGCTGGCCTGGTTCTGCCTGGTGGATCGCCCCGCGCAGGCCGGCTGGCTGACTGCCGAGGAAAAGGACCGGCTGCAACAGCAATTCGAGGCCGAGGGCCAGACTCTGGCCACGGCCAGCCACGCGTCGATGCGCGACCTGCTGGGCGACGCCAGGGTCTGGGCACTGGCGCTGGTCTATGTGCTGATGGTGGCGGGGACCTACACGATCGCCTTCTGGACCCCGACTCTGATCAAGAGCTGGGGCGTTTCCGACATGTTGGAGATCGGCCTCTACGCCACGCTTCCGCAACTGTTCGCGGCAGCCGGGGTGATCCTGCTCAGCCGCAGCTCGGACCGCCGCCGCGAACGCCGCTGGCATTTCGCCTCCGGGGCACTGACGGCCATCAGCGGCCTGGCGACCATCGCCCTGGCCCAGGGTCAGCTCGGGCTTTCGCTCGCTGGCCTTTGCCTGGCCGTGCTCGGCATTGCGGCGGTAACACCGGTGTTCTTCGCCCTGACCTCCGAGTATCTGCCCCGCGCATCGGTGGCGGTCGGCATCGCCCTGGTCAGCAGCATCGGCAACCTCGGTGGCGCAATCAGCCCCTCGGTCACCAGCGCGCTCAATACCGCCAGTGGCGGAACCACCTACAGCCTGTACTTCGTGATGAGCCTGTACCTGCTGGCCGCATTCATCGTGCTCACGGCCGCCCGGCCGAAGGAGCCCATTCTTCAAGCCGCGTGAAGCGGCATCCCCTGGAGTCCATAGGAAGTCCCCATGATCCAACAACTCAAGAAAGGCCAGTCAGCCCAGGCCAAGGCCAGCAACCAGGCCCAGGTGCGTAGCATCGTCGAAGGCATCCTCACTGACATCGAGCAGCGCGGCGACGCCGCTGTGCGCGAGTACTCGGCGAAGTTCGACCAGTGGGCACCGGCAAGCTTCCGTCTCAGCCAGGAGCAGATCGACGCCTGTATCGCCAGCCTGCCGCAGCAGACCCTCGACGATATCCGCTTCGCCCAGGCACAGATCCGCCGCTTCGCGCAGATCCAGAAGGACTCCATGCACGACGTCGAGGTGGAAACGTTGCCGGGCGTGGTCCTCGGCCATCGCAACATTCCGGTCAACTCGGTGGGCTGCTACATCCCCGGCGGCAAGTACCCGCTGATCGCCAGCGCACACATGAGCGTGCTCACCGCCAAGGTGGCTGGCGTCAAGCGCGTGATCGCCAGTGCACCGCCCTTTGAAGGCAAGCCCTGCCCCGAGATCGTGGCTGCCATGCACCTGGCTGGCGCCGATGAAATCTACTGCCTCGGCGGCGTCCAGGCCGTAGCGGCCATGGCCATCGGCACCGAGAGCATCGACGGCGTCGACATGATCGTCGGCCCGGGCAATGCCTACGTCGCCGAAGCCAAGCGGCAGCTCTTCGGTCGCGTTGGCATCGACCTGTTTGCCGGCCCCACCGAAACGATGGTGATCTGCGACGACTCGGTGGACGCCGAACTGGTGGCCGTCGACCTGCTGGGCCAGGCCGAGCACGGCCCCACCTCCCCCGCCTATTGCGTGACCACCAGCAGCAAGATCGCGGAAGAACTGCCGGCCGCCATCGAGCGAGTCCTCGCCCGCCTGGACACCGCACCGGTCGCCAGCGCCGCCTGGCGTGACTTCGGCGAGATCTACCTGTGCGATACCGACGAAGAAGCCCTGGAAGTCGCCGAGCGCCTGTGCTCCGAGCATGTGCAGGTGATGACGAAGGACCCGAGCTGGTACCACGACCGCATGACCTGCTACGGCGCGCTGTTCCTCGGCCACCGCACCAATGTCAGCTACGGCGACAAGGTGATCGGCACCAACCACACGCTGCCCACCATGGGCGCCGGTCGCTACACCGGCGGGCTATGGGTCGGCAAGTTCATCAAGACCCACACCTACCAGCGCGTGCTGACCGACCAAGCGAGCGTGATGGTCGGCGAATACTGCTCGCGCCTGTGCGGCTACGAGCACATGTCCGGCCACAAGGAGCAGGCGGACATCCGCGTGCGCCGCATGAAGGTGGAGGCTTGAGCCATGAGCAAACCCATTGCAGAAAGCCGCAGTGCCTATCGCTACTTCCGCGACATCACCACGCGCTGGATGGACAACGACGTCTACGCCCACGTCAACAACGTCGTCTACTACAGCTGGTTCGACACCGTGGTGAACGCCTGGCTGCTGGAACAGAAGGTGCTGGACTTCGTCGAGAGCCCCACCGTCGGCCTGGTGGTGGAAACCGGCTGCAGCTATTTCTCGTCCATCGCCTTCCCCGACATCGTGCGCGCCGGCTTGCGCGTGGCGCACCTGGGCAATTCCAGTGTGCGCTACGAGGTCGGTCTGTTCGCCAATGACAACGAGGTGGCATCCGCCCAGGGCCACTTCCTGCACGTCTACGTTGACCGGGTGACGCGCCGCCCTGTGCCGCTGCCGGCGGATTTGCGCCGCGTACTGGAAAGCATCGCGGTGGCGTCATGAAGCACCTCCAGGATCGCGTGGCGGTGATCACCGGCGCCGCCTCGGGCTTCGGCAAGGCCTTTGCCGAGAAGGCTGCGGAGCTTGGCATGAGGTTGGTATTGGCCGATATACAGGCGGATGCGCTCGAAGCCGTGGTGAACGAGTTGCGGGCCCGCGGCGCCCAGGTGATCGGCCTGCGCACCGATGTCTCGCAGGCCGAGCAGGTCCAGGCCCTGGCCGATGCGGCCATGGCGGAATTCGGCGCTGTGCACCTGCTGTTCAACAATGCCGGCGTGCTTGTCGGCGGGTTGATCTGGGAAAACAGCGAGAAGGACTGGGACTGGGTGCTGGGCGTAAATGTGCGCAGCGTGATCCACGGTGTGCGCATCTTCACGCCGATCATGCTGGAAGCCGCCTCGGCCGATCCGGACTACGAGGGACATATCGTCAACACCGCTTCGATGGCCGGGCTGCTCAACGCACCGACCCTGGGCGTCTACAACCTGTCCAAGCATGCCGTCATGTCGCTCAGCGAAACGCTCTATCACGATCTGGCGCTGGTTTCAGAGCAGGTGCATTGCTCGGTGCTGTGCCCGTATTTTGTGCCTACAGCAATCAGCCAGTCCGCCCGGAACCGTCCGGATGAACTGGCCAATTTGGTTGCCCCGACACGTTCACAGGCAATGGCCCTGGTGCAGAACCAGAAAGCCACGGGTACGGCCAGGATCAGCGCTCAACAGATTGCTGACCTGACCTTCGAGGCGATCAGCCAGCGGCGTTTCCACATTTACTCGCATCCCCAGGCGATGGGATCGGTGCGCGAGCGCTTCGAGGCGATGGTCGAGCAGCGCAACCCACCCGACCCCTATGCCGACCACCCGGAACTGCGCGCACGCCTGGTCACTGCAATACGCGGCTGAAGCAACGGCCCCAGTCATCAGGATCAACCTTGAGGAGATAAGTTCATGATCCAACGCATCAAGCGGCTTGCCATTACGGGCCTGGCCTGTGCGCTGCTCACCGCGCCGCTGGCACAGGCCGCGCAGGACAAACCCAACATCCTGGTGATCTGGGGCGACGACATCGGCTGGCAGAACGTCAGCGCCTACGGCATGGGCACCATGGGTTACACCACGCCGAGCATCGACAGCATCGGCATGCAGGGTGTTCGTTTCACCGATCACTACGGCCAGCCTTCCTGCACCGCCGGCCGCGCCGCCTTCATCACCGGCCAATACCCGATCCGCTCGGGCATGACCACGGTGGGTCAGCCGGGCGACAAGCTCGGCCTGCAGGCCGCCTCCCCCAGCCTGGCCGAAGTGCTGAAATCTGCCGGCTACCGTACCGGCCAATTCGGCAAGAACCACCTGGGCGACAACAACCCCAACCTGCCGACCGTGCATGGGTTCGACGAATTCTTCGGCAACCTGTACCACCTCAACACCGAGGAACAGCACGAGTACACCGACTACCAGAACTTCGCCAATGACTACCCGGGCGGCCCGGAGGCGTTCGCGAAGAAATTCCAGACCCGTGGTGTGCTGCATACCTTCGCCAGCGACAAGAACGACCCGACGGTGGACCCGCGTTTCGGGCTGGTCGGCAAGCAGACCATCGAAGACACCGGGCCGCTGACGATGAAGCGCATGGAAGACTTCGACGGCGCCGAAGTGATTCCCATGGCGCTGGATTTCATGCGCAAGGCACACAAGGACGACAAGCCCTTCTTCGTCTGGCTCAACACCAGCCGCATGCACCTGTACACCCACCTCAACGACAAGTGGCGCCACGCCGCCGCGAAGTACACCCATGAAGACGATACGCAAGGCAGCGGCATGCTCCAGCACGACCACGACATCGGCCAGGTGCTCGCCTTCCTCAAGGAGAACGGTCTGGAGGACAACACCATCGTCTGGTACTCCACCGACAACGGCCCGGAACACTCCTCCTGGCCCCACGGCGCAACTACGCCCTTCCGTGGCGAGAAGATGACCACCTACGAGGGTGGCGTGCGCGTGCCGTCGATGCTGCGCTGGCCGGGTGTGGTGAAACCGGGGCAGATCCTCAATGGCATCCAGGCGCACCAGGACATGTTCACCAGCTTCGCGGCCGCAGCCGGCGTGCCGGACGTGGTTGAGCGGATGAAGCAGGAGAAGAAGCAGTACATCGATGGCATCGACAACCGCGACTACTGGACCGGCAAGTCGCCGGAGAGCAAGCGCAACAGCCTGCTGTACTACATCGAAAGCAAGCTGACCGCCGTGCGCATGGGGCCGTGGAAGCTGCACTTCTCCACCAAGGAGGACTACTACGCCCAGGTGGTACCACGCTTCGCGCCGCTGATGTTCAACCTGCGCAGCGACCCGTTCGAGAGCTACGACAGCAAGGATTCCTACGGGCACATGATCCAGAAGTCGTCATGGATATCCGGGCCGATGGGCGAGCTGATCGGCGCGCACCTGAAGACCCTGGCCGAGTATCCGCCGGTGCAGCCGGCCAGGTCGTTCGATCGTTCGAACCTCGTGCAGGATTTTTTGCAGGGGCAGAAGAAGGCGCCATGAGGCGCGCCTCCGTTCCAAAACTCAGGCCGCTGGTGGCATCAGGTTTGTTCTGACCTCGCCGGCGCGAGTCACCCCTCTCCTCTTCAGGGAGAGGGGCCGGGGCGGGCCGCGTTCGGATGAGGGAAAGTGCAGGCCAGCTCCATGCCTGGCCATTTCGCGAATAAATTCACTCCCACAAAGGCGGGCAGGACTGCGTCCTGCTTAGCGATTGAAATCGCCCCCACAGGATTGCGCGCAGACTGATCGCCGGCACGGACAGCCCCCTCTCCCTCTGGGAGAGGGTTGGGGTGAGGGCGGCGTCCGGCTGGCACGGTGCCAAGCCATTTCGCGAATAAATTCGCTCCCACAAAAGCGGGCAGGACTGCGTCCTGCTTGGCGAATGAATTCGCCCCTACAGGATTGTATCGAGGGCCGGCCGACGTCGGCGCAAGCCCGCACTAATCCACCAACTTCATCAACGCCACTCGCACATGCTCCGGAATGGCCGTCGACTGGTTGCTGGCACGGTCCACATAGACATACACGATGTACCCCGCCGCAGAAGCCTCTTCCTCATCGTTACGAAACAGCGCCAGCTCGTAGCGGGCGCTGCTGTTGCCCAGTTTCGCGATGCGCATGCCGATGGTGATGCGGTCCGGGAAGCTGATCGACGAGAAGTAGGTGCAGCAGTTCTCCACGATCAGCCCGATGACCGGGCTGGTAGCGATATCCAGTGTCCCCTGCTCCACCAGGAACAGGCTAACGGCGGACTCGTAGTACGAGTGGTAGACCACATTGTTCACGTGACCATAGGAATCATGGTCGCCCCAACGGCTGGGCATGCTGGTGAAGTGGGAGAACTGGCTGCGGGTCGGACGTGCGTGACTCATAGAACCTTCTCGTAGATGGCGCGGATGTCGTCGATGCCCAGCTCCCTGGGGTTGTTGCCCAGCAGGCGGGTCTGTCGGGTGGCATCGTTCGTCAGGTCCTTGATATCGGCCTGGCTGATGCCCAGCTCACGCAGGCGCGTAGGCAACTTCAGCTCGCCGGCCAAACCGCCGAGGTAGTCCGCCAGTGCATTGGCCTTTGCCAGCGCATCTCCGCTCAGGCCGGGCAGGACGATATCCGCCAGCTCCGCATACAGCGGCGCGGCCACTTCCAGGTTGAAGCGGACCACCGGCTCCAGTACCAGGGAGTTCGACAGCCCATGGGGAATGTGGAAGCGCGCGCCCAGCGGGTAGGCCAGCGCATGAACCGCCGCCACTGGCGCATTGGCAAAGGCCATGCCGGCAAGGCATGCGCCCAGCAACATGTTTTCCCGCGCTTCCAGATTGGCGCCGTTGCGGCAGGCCTCATGCAGGTTGGTCGCGAGCAGGCGCAAGGCCTCGCGGGCCAGGCAATCGGAGATCGGGTTCTTCAGGTGCCGGCTGGTATAGGACTCGATGGCATGCACCATCGCATCGATACCGGTGGCAGCGGTAACGGCAGCCGGCAGGCCGAGGGTCAGTTCGGCGTCGAGCACGGCGAGGTCAGGCAGGAGCAGCGGCGAAATCACCACATTCTTTTCACCGGCGCCGGTGGTTACCACCGATACGGCGGTGACTTCGGAGCCCGTGCCCGCCGTGGTCGGCACCAGGATCAGCGGCAGGCGCGGCCCCTTGGCCACATTGATGCCATAAGACTCCGCCAGGGATTCACCGCTGCGGGCGAGCAAGGCGGTCAGCTTGGCGGCATCCAGGGAACTGCCGCCGCCGAAGCCGATCACGCAGTCGGCCGAGCTGGCCTTGGCGGACTCCACTGCGGCGAGGATCACCGACTCGGGCGGATCGGCCTGGACATCGGAAAACACTGCTACTCGAAGCCCGTCGCGCTCAAGTTCGGGCAGCACCGAGTCCAGCAGACCCGCTTTCAGGACACCAGGGTCGGTGACGATGAGTACCGATTGGCAGCCCATGCCACGTACGGAGGCTGCAAGGCGGCGCGCAGCACCGCATTCGATGAGGATGGATTTGGTCGTATTGAACGCCAGGGTGCGCATGGAACGCCTCGCAAGTTGCTCGGGAAATTGGGAACTGCCAGGGCACCTTAGAGGGATGACAAGAGACAGTCCCCCCCACTTAGGAGTGGGCGCGTAGCGAGCAACGCTACGGGAAGGATCAGGCGCGGCGGGTGTACTGATCGGCGCCGCGTTGTGCTGAAGCCCCGGTTGGATGCCGGGGCTTTATTGTTGGGGCCGCGCAAGCGCTGTGTGCCATTCGCACCGCTTCAGGGATTGTCATAACGTCAATACCGCTGGTGCGCGCGGCGCACCCTACAAGCAATGCCCCCAAACAAAAAAAAGCGGAACCGACCAGGTCGGTTCCGCCCAAGGACTCCAGACAGGAATCAGCGAATGCCGGCGCCCGCCAGGCTATCCGGGGTCCAGCGGCTGTCCGAGGTCATGCTCTCGGAAACCACCAGGCCGCCCTTGCCGGGCCAGGTGTTGACGTAATAGGTACCAGCAATCAGGTCGTAGTGGCCTGAGGTGGTGGTGTTGGTGGCCAACGCGTCGTAGAGCGCGGTGAGGTAGGCGAAGCCGGGACGCCACAGCTGGCCATTGCCGTCGTACTGGTCACTGGCGAGCGCCGCCCAGCTGTCTTCGTCGAGGTAGAAGGTCCGCTTGGAATAGATATGGCGCGCACCTGGCTTCAGGGTCGCTTCCACTACCCAGACCCGGTGCAGTTCCCAGCGTACGAGGTCCGGATTGACGAATTTTTCGCCGAAGACCGCTTCCGGATCGGCAGCGTAGCTGAAGCGATAGGTGTTGTACGGAACGTACATTTCCTTCTTGCCGACCAGCTTCCAGTCGTAGCGATCCATCCGACCGTTGAACAGGTTGACGTCGTCGATGGTGGACATGCCCGAGGTACTGGGGTTGGGCGTGTCGTAGGAGAGGTCCGGCGCCAGGCGTACACGGCGCTGGCCAGGCAGGTACTGATAGGCTCGCCGCCCCTTCTGCCCCTCGATGTTCTCGAAGGTCATGATGGCCTCGCCGGCACGGCGGGCGGGGCCTGTGTAGTTGGTCCGCGCACGGGTATAGAGGGTCGGCTCGGCCCCCTTCGACAAGTCGTAGTACGGGCTTTCCGACGTCCAGATGCCCTGGGTCGACATAACGCGCTTGCCGGCAGCATCGATGTTGTACGTCGAATACTTCGGAATCTTGTAGGAGATGCCCTGGTACCGCGCAATATGGTTGAGCATGGCCTCGACGCCGTTTTTCGGGATCGGGAACGGAATCCCGCCGCCGGCGGCCACCGGGGTGTAGCCATCCTCTGCCAGCGTGGCGCGGGTAGCGTTCTTCACGCTGTTGTCGAGAATGGCCTGGGGATAGGAGACGCTGCGGTGGCTCGGGTAGATGTCCATCCGGAAACCGGGGAGCTTCTTTAGAATCGCCTTCTGACCGACGCTCAGCTTGTCCGCATAGGCGTCCATGTTCGCGGCATCGATGGAAAACAGCGGCTTCTCGTTGGCGAAGGGATCGGGGCGCACGCCCTTGCTTTTGTCGAACCCGGCCGGTGCCGTGGTCAGGCCGCCCGTGTACGCCGGAATACTGCCATCCTGGTTACCCGCTATCTCGGCGCCAACCGGCGTCAGGGTGGTTCCCAACTGCTTCGCCTCTTCCGCAGACACCGCAGCATGGAGCACGCCTGTATGCACGGCCAACAGGCTGGCCGCGAGCAGGGTTCTTGTCAGTCTAGTCATGTCTCCACCTTTTAAGGTTGTGATGTTCAGCGTCCGCACGGCACTCGGTTCGGAGGAGCACGCCTCCATCGGCTGGTGCGAATGCGGACTTGCCAGGCAGCCCCAGAAGTGGGCACCACAGCCACGACTCAACCCTTAGGCTGCAGGCGTCTCATGCGGCTTCCCGACTGGTGCTGGCCAGTTCTTTGTATCCAAGGGCCCAACCGCCTCGCCCCCCCCTAAATGGCGAATGGGGAGGGGGTCGCGAAACCCCGGAAACCACCGGCAGGCGGGCGTAAAAAGACAAAGCCGGACACCACGCTGCCCTGCTTCGGGAGCGTGGTTTCCGGGACGGACTGGATGGGTAGGCAGACCGGTTAGAACGACTCGGCCAGATCGCCTTCGAAGATGATCACCTGGCCGGATGCGAGCCAGAGCCCGGCGTTGGCCAGGTAGCGGTTCTCGATGACGTTTCGCTTGATCTTCAGGGTCGGCGTGAGGAAGCCATTCTCGATGCTCCAGGAATCGTTCACCACCACCGCAAAACTCAGCCGCTCGTGCGCTTCCAGGCCTGAGTTGACGCTGTCCAGCAACGCTTCAAGTTCGCCCTTCAGCTGTGCGCGGCCTTGGCCGTCGGCGACGCTGCGACGTCCATCCGGCGAAAGCATGAGCAACGCGAAAGGCTGCGGCTCGGACGGACCGGTAACGCAAACCGCCTCCAGCGCGCTGTGGCTGAGACGGTTCTCGATAGGTACGGGCGCCACGTACTTGCCCTTGCTGGTCTTGAACAACTCCTTCACCCGCCCGGTGATCTTCAGGCGTCCCTCCTCGTCCAGCACGCCACGGTCGCCGGTCTTGAAGTAGCCGTCGGCCGTCATGCTTTCCGCCGTCAGCTCTGGCTCCCTGTAATAGCCCATCATCTGCGTCGGGCAATCGACCAGGATCTCTCCCTCTTCGGAGATGCGGCAGCGAACGCCCGGCAGCGCCTGGCCCACATACCCCACGCGCACTTGCCCGGGCCGGCTGTAGTGGGAATAGCAGAAGTTCTCGGACATGCCGTAGACGTCCAGCAGTTCGAGGCCCAGGTTGCGGTACCAGCTGACGATCTCCGACGGCAAGGGAGCCGAGCCGGTAAAGGCGATTCGCGTCTGGTCCAGGCCCAGCATGACCAGAACCTGCTTCCTGAGGGCGGCACCGGCCTCACAGCGGCTGAACAGCAGACTCTGCTGTTCGGCTGGCAGCCTGGCGCAGATCACCTGGTAGAACTTGGTCCACAGCCTCGGCATGGAGATGAACACCGACGGCCGTGCCCGGCACAGGTCCTGGGTAAAGGTTTCGAGGCTGTCGTTGAAGAAGATCTGGACCCCGTGGCACAGGGAATTGGATTCCACCGACGAGCGTTCCGCCGCATGGGCCAGGGGCAGGTAGGAGAGCAGTCGGTCCCCAGGCATCAGCTTGCAGAAATCGCCGCCGCCTAGAGTGGCATAAGCCAACATGCTGCCGAAGCTGTGCATCACGCCTTTCGGCCTGCCGGTGGTACCGGAGGTATAGATGATGGTCGCCAGCGCGCCCGGCTCCGGCAGCGTGAAGTCGCGCAGTGGCGCGTTGGCCGCAGCCAGTTCGTCCCACTGGGCGTAATCCCCGGCGGGAGCCAGCGGCAAGGCAACGACTGGAATGCCAGCCGGGAGCATGTCCTGGATGTTGCTGTCGAGCTCCGCCCTGCCGAGGAACACCAGCTGGATGCTGGCATGGTCGAAGATGTAGCGCAGGGTCTCGGCGTTCATCGTCGGATACAGCGGGACGGACACGTGGCCGGCCATCCAGATCGCCAGGTCGGCGATGATCCAGTGGGCGCTGTTCTTGCCGATGATCGAAATGCTGCTGCCGGCGGGCAGTTGCAGTGATTTCAGATGGGCCGCCATCCTGCGCGCCTGGTCACCGACCTCGCGCCAGCTGTACTCGGCGATGCCGCCGGGAACGGGCTGGGTCAGGTGGATCGCATCGGGCCGGGATTCCTCCCAGTGCAGGAAGCGATGGAGCAAGGTCGTCGAATTGTTCTTGTTCACGCAACGTTCCTTCCAGATCATTTTGAGTCGCGGCCCGGCATCCCGGGCGCAACCACTGCTGAACGGTCGGATCAGTGGCCGGCTCAGGCTTCCGAACCGGCTGACTCGACCAGGACCGTTCACATTCCACACCAATCGCGCAGCACGGCCTCCGAGTCCTGGCCGCGAACCGGGATGGCACCGGGTGTAGCCGCCCGCGTGACCGAGAAACGTGGCGCGGGATTGGCCTGCAACACGCCGTCGATACGGCTGTAGACACTACGTTCCACCATATGCGGATGGGCCGCCGCTTCGTCGAGATCGTTAACCGGCGCAAAGCAGGCATCGGTGCCCTCCAGCAATGCACACCACTGGTCGCGGGTCCTTGTCGCGAACAGGGCAGCGAAGCCTTCGTGCAGGTGCGGCCAGCGTGCCGGGTCATGGCCCTTGGCATAGGCCGGATCGTCGGACAGACCGATCTTCTCCAGCAGCAGCTTGTAGAAGCGCGGTTCCGCCGAGCCCACCGAGATGAACTTGCCGTCGGAGCACCGGTAGGTGCGGTACCAGTGCGGCCCGTCCAGCAGGCTCGTGCCGCGCTCGTTGTTCATCTGGCCCGCTGATTTCAGGCTGAGCATCAGGTTCAGCATGTGCGCACTGCCATCGACGATGGCGGCATCAACCACCTGCCCCTGGCCCGTTGCCCGCGCATTCATGATCCCGGCCAGCAGACCTACCGTGAGGTACAGCGCCCCGCCACCGATATCGCCCACCAGGCTCGGCGGGGACATCGGAGCCTCACCAGGCTGGCCCGACCACCACAGGGCGCCCGACAGGGCGATGTAGTTGAGGTCGTGGCCGGCGGCCTGGGCCAGCGGCCCGCTCTGGCCCCAGCCGGTCATGCGGCCGTAGATCAGTTTCGGATTGCGCGCGAGGCAGACGTCCGGCCCGAGACCCAGGCGCTCCATCACCCCAGGGCGCATGCCTTCGATCATGGCATCGCAGCTTTCCACCAGGCGCAGCACGGTCTCGAGGCCTTCCGGGCTCTTCAGGTCGACGGCTATCGAGCGCTTGCCACGGTTGCAGACGTCATGCTTGCCCAGGTCGAGGTCCTCGGGCCCCGCCACCGGGCGATCCACGACGACCACGTCCGCGCCCAGGTCCGCGAGCAGCATGCCGCAGAAAGGTGCCGGCCCGAGACCCGCGATTTCCAGAATTCTCAGTCCTGCCAGAGGACCAGTGCGATCGTTCGTCATAAATCCACTTCCCACTCGGTCAGCGCGCTCAGCTGAAAATGCGCAGGATGGTTTCAGCCACGCAGGCCGGCTTGGCCGCGCCTTCGATTTCCACGGTCATCTCGTAGGTGACCTGGGCCCCATTGCCTTCCAGCGGTTCCCAGGACTGCACCTTGAAGTGCGCGCGCAGGCGGCTATCCACCGGCACCGGCTGCACGAAGCGCACCTTGTTCAGGCCGTAGTTCACGCCCATCTTCACGTTGCGCACCTCGAAGGCGTTGGTCATGAAGGTCGGCAGCAGGCTGAGGGTCAGGAAGCCATGGGCGATCGGCTTGCCAAAAGGCCCCTTGGCGGCGCGCTCGGGATCGACGTGGATCCATTGATTGTCGCCAGTGGCCTCGGCGAAGGTGTCGATACGGTTCTGGTCGATGGTCACCCACTCACTGGTGCCCACGACTTCGCCAACCAGGCTCTCCAGGGCGAGCACGGATTCGTAGCTTTTCATCTTGTTATTCCCCAATGGATTCGGTTGGCGGTCAGGCGCGCAGTTCGGCCTGCAGTGCCTCGGCGCAGGCTGCTTCGTGGCTGTCGCTGCTGCCCAGCAGCAGGTCGGCGACGACGGCGCGCTTGTAGTAATGGCCCACCAGATACTCCTCGGTCATACCGATGCCGCCGTGCAGCTGGATGCCCTGCCCGCAGACGAACTTCGCCGCGCGACAGATCAGCATCTTGGCGCCGGACAGGGTCTTGTCGCGGGTAGCCGGGTCATCGTTGGCCATGGAGGACAACGCGGCGTGCAGCATCGAGCGCGCTATTTCCATCTCGGCGGCCATGTCGGCGATGCGATGCTGCAGGGCCTGGAAGGAGCCGATGGGTACGCCGAACTGTTGGCGGACCTTCAGGTAGTCGGCCGTGACCTCGATGGTCTTCTCCATGCCGCCGACCAGCTCGGCGCAGAGTGCCACGATGCCGTGGGCCAGCCCCTCGCGCAGTGCAGGCAGGCCTTGGCCGGCTTCGCCCAGCAAGGCGTCGGGACCGACTTCGACACCATCGAAATTGAGCTCTTCCACCCAGGTGCCGTCATGCAGCGGCAGCGCCTGGCGTTCCAGGCCCGCGGCGTCGGCGTCCACCAGCAGCAGGCTGATACCCGCCGTGCCGACGATCCGCGCGGAAACGATGAAGGCCTGCGCATTGGGCGCGCCCAGTACCAGGCTCTTGAGCCCATGCAGGATGAAGCCATCGCCGCTACGTTCGGCACGCAGCGTCACCGGCTCCGGCATGCCACGGGATCCGGGCTCGCTGTAGGCCAGGGCGATGCGGCAGGTGCCCTCCGCCAGTTGTGGTAGCCAGCGCGCCTGCTGTTCGGCGTTGCCAGCGGCTGCCAGGGTCTGGGCGGCCAGTACGGCACAGCCCAGATAGGGCTCCAGCACCAGCGCTCGCCCCAGTTGTTGGGCAATGATCGCGGTGTCCAGCACGGAGCCGCCCAAGCCGCCATGGGCTTCCGGCAGCGCGGCCATCAGCCAGCCATTGGTGGCGAAGGTGTCCCAGTTGCCGGCATTGCCGTTCTTCCCCGCCGCCATCAGGGCGATACGGGATTCAAAGCTGTAGGCCTTGTCGACGTAGCGCCGAACGCTGTCCTGCAGCATCTGTTGTTCCGAAGTCAGATCGAAATCCATAGCCGTTTCCTGCTTTCAAAGTTGGAACAGCATCTTGGCGATGATGCCGCGCTGCACTTCGCTGGTACCGCCGTAGATGGTGGAGGCACGACGGAAGAACATTTCGTTGGCGATGCCATTGGCCAGCGTCTGTAACGGGAAGTCCTGTCGTGGCCCTGGCTCGTGGGGATGCGGATAGGCGATCGCGCCGTAGTCGCCCAGCGCCTCGACATGGGCCTCGGTGATGCGTTGCTGGAATTCGGTGGCACGGATCTTCAGCATCGAGCCCAGGGTGTGCGACTCCGGCCGGTGCTCCTGCTCCAGGCGGGCGACGCGCTGTACCAGCATTTCCAGGGCCTGCAGCTCCGCGTCCAGGCGCGCCATCTTCTGGGCGAACGGCGGACGTTCGCAGAGCAGCTGGTCGCCCACCTGCAAGGTCGAGGCGAACAGCTTCAGCTCACGCATGTAGCGCTTGAGCTCGGGCAGGTCGGCAGCGGTGGCGTGCTCGTTGTTGAGCAGGAACTTGGTGATGCTCCAGCCCTGCCCTTCAATGCCGATCAGGTTCTCCACCGGGACGCGAACGTTGTCGAAGAAGGTCTCGTTCAGGTGATGGGCGTCGTCGATGCTGCGGATCGGACGCACGGTGATGCCGGGCGTCTTCATGTCCACCAGGAGGAAGCTGATGCCCGCCTGCTTCTTCACGTCCGGGTTGGTGCGTACCAGCAGGAAGATCCAGTCCGCGTGGTGGGCATAGCTGGTCCAGATCTTCTGGCCATTGACCACATAGTGGTCACCGTCACGCTCGGCACGGGTGCGCAGGGAGGCCAGGTCGGAGCCGGAACCCGGCTCGGAGAAACCCTGGCACCACAGCCGCTCGCCATTGAAGATGGCCGGCATGTGCTGCGATTTCTGTTCCGGCGTGGCGAACGCGTTAAGCACCGGCCCCAGCAGCTTGTGCACGAAGCCGTCCTGGGTCGGCGTACCCGCCGCGCTGCACTCATCGTCGAACACCAGGATCTGCGGCACGGACCAGCCGGTGCCGCCGTGTTCCTTGGCCCAATAGGGAGCGCCCCAGCCACGCTGGTTGAGGATCTTCTGCCAGCGCGTCAGCTCGTCGCGGGGCGAACGAGTCGCGCGACGCAGTCCCTTGAGGTCCGCCGGCACCTCCTGGAGGAAGCGCCGGACCTCCTGGCGGAATGCCTCCAGGCTGGAATCAGGTGTGAAATCCATGGGCCTTCCCCTGTCAGTCGTTACGGTACATGGTCACCACGCAGGCACCGCCGATGCCGACGTTGTGCTGCAGGGCGACACGGGCGCCGTCGACCTGGCGCTGCTCGGCCTGGCCACGCAGTTGCTGGACCAGCTCGGTGCACTGGGCAAGGCCGGTGGCGCCGATGGGGTGTCCCTTGGACAGCAGGCCGCCGGACGGGTTGACCACGTAGCGGCCACCGTAGGTGTTGTCACCGTCGTCGATGAACTTCTGGGCACCGCCTTCCGGGCACAGGCCGAGGGATTCGTAGGTCAGCAGCTCGTTATGGGCGAAGCAGTCGTGCAGCTCGACCACGTCCACCTCATCGGCGCCGATACCCGCCATTTCATAGACCTGGCGTGCGGCAGCGCGAGACATGGAGAAGCCAGCCAGGTCGCGCAGGTCGCCGGACTTGAAGGTTTCCTCACCGTCGGTGGTCAGCGCCTGGCCGGCGATCCACACGCTGGAGTCCAGACCGTGCTTCTTGGCATAGGCTTCGCTGCACAGCACCGCCGCGGCCGCGCCGCAGGTGGGCGGGCAGGCCATCAGGCGGGTCATCACGTCCGGCCACATCAGCTGGTCAGCCATCACTTCTTCGGTGGTCACGACCTTGCGGAACACGGCCTTCGGGTTGTTCGCCGCATGGCGGCTGGCCTTGGCGCGGATCTTGGCGAAGGTTTCCATCGTGGTGCCGAAACGCTTCATATGTTCCATGCCGGCGCTGCCGAACAGGCGCAAGGCATTGGGAATACCAGCGCTCTCCGGCATGGCCGCGTCGCACTGCTGCATGAACAGGTCAAGCGGCGCCGGACGGTCGCTGAACGTGTTGCCCAGGGCACCGGGAACCATCTGCTCGAAACCGACGGCCAGCACGATATCCACCATGCCACTGGTGATGGCCTGGTTGGCCAGGTAGAGGGCGGTGGAGCCGCTGGAGCAGTTGTTATTGACGTTGATCACCGGGATACCGGTCATGCCCACGTTGTAGAGCACGCGCTGACCGCAGGTGGAATCGCCGTAGATGTAGCTGGCATAAGCCTGCTGGATCGACTCATAGCCCACGCCAGCGTCAGCCAGGGCCAGACGTACCGCCTGCTCACCCATGGCCACGTAGGTTTCGCTCTGACCCGGTTTGACGAAGGGGATCATGCCCACACCGGCGACTACGACTTTCTGCCTCATGTCTTTCTCCTCAGCTTAGGGTGTCCCACCGGCCCATCGGCGCTTTCCGGCCCTTTGGCGCCGGATGGCAGGTTCTTGAGCCTCAAGGATAAGCAGCCCCTTTGGCGGCTCGCCCCTCCCCATTTGGATAGCCCGGCTGGTCGTTCAGGGCTGGAACCCCTCCCCGTCCGGATGATGCGCGGCACGTTAGCGGATGCGTGTATCAGGGGCAGTGGCAATGGACGCCAGGCAGGGTGGCTTCTGGCGCCGGGGACGGACGGTGCGTTGGCTGTGGGGGGCGAACTTATTCGCGATATGGCTGAACACCGTGCTAGCCGGTGACAACCCTCTCCCCCGGCCCCTCTCCCAGAGGGCGAGGGGTGACTCTCGGCCCACCGTCGGCACAGTCCTGTGGGGGCGAATTCATTCGCCAAGCAGGACGCAATCCTGCCCTCTGAGAGCAAATTCATTCGCGAAATGGTTGGGCACCATGCCAGCAGACAACTGCCCTCTCCCCCGGCCCCTCTCCCGCACGCGGGCGAGGGGTGACTCACGGCTCACCTATGGCACAGTCCTGTAGGGTGGGCTTCAGCCCACGCTGACCTGCGATGGTGGGCTGAAGCCCACCCTACCTGTCCTGTTTCAGGACACCGGCCGCACGGCGCCCCGGTAAGGCAACCCTTCCTTGGCCAGAAAACGCCGGACCGCCTCTGCGTGATAGCGGCTCGCGCCACAAAGCGACTGGGCCGCCGCCTCCAGCTGGTTCATGGTCTGCCGATCGGTCTCGAAGGATCGATTAAGCAGCGCCTTGGCCATGCCCAGGGCATCAGCCGGGGCCTCGTCGAACTGCCCGGCAAAGCGCAAGGCACTGTCCACCAATTGCTCCTGGGGAAGGATCGCCTGAGCCAGGCCCAGCGCCAGTGCTTCATCGGCATCGATGGAGCGCGCGGAAAAGATGATTTCCTTGGCTTTGGCCAGACCGACCAGCCTCGGCAACACATGCAGCATGGACAGGTCCGGCACCAGTCCCAAACTGAGGAAGGTCGGCAGCAGTCGTACCCGAGGGGTAACGAAGATGAAGTCCGCCGCCAGGGCCAGGGAAAATCCGGCGCCCACCGCAGCGCCGTCCACTGCCGCGATGACCGGCTTTTCCATATCGATCAGCTCGGCGAACCAGTCGTGGAACCCCAGCACCAGGTTGCGCCCTGCAAATACGGCGTCTTCGCCCGCATCCAGGCTGCCAAGATCGAAGCCTGAGCAGAAGGCCCCACCCGCCCCGGTCAACACCACCGAGCGCACCGAGCGATCCGCCCGCGCAGCCCTCACCGCCGCCGGCAAGGCTTCGTTGATGGCTGCCTCAAAGGCGTTCTTCTTCTGCGGCCGATTCAGGGTGATGAGCGCGGTCTTGCCGACCTTCTCGTACAGCACTGCACTGTCAGTCACGTCCGTTTTCCTCTCCATGCGATGACGAGCCGTAGGAGCCAGCTTGCTGGCGAAAAGGACTGCATTCGCTGGCAAGCCGGCTCCTACAAGGGATTGCCACGGCCTTACAGGTGGCGGGCGATGATCACTTTCTGAATATGGCTGGTGCCCTCATAGATCTTGGTCACGCGGACGTCGCGGCAGTAGCGCTCTACCGGGAAATCACTGAGGTAGCCGTAGCCGCCGTGGATCTGCAGGGCTTCGGAGCAGACCTTCTCCGCCATCTCGCTGGCGAACAGCTTGGCGATGGAGGCTTCCTTGGCGCAGTGCACGCCCGCGTAGTGCAGCCGGGAGGCGTGTCGCATGTAGTGCTGGGCGACTTCGAACTGGGTGGCCATGTCGGCCAGGTCGAAGGCAACGCCTTGCAGGTTGATGATCGGCGCGCCATAGGCTTCACGCTCGTTGGCGTATTTCACGGCGGCTTCCAGGGCAGCGCGGGCGGCGCCCACGGCCACTGCGGCGATGCCAATGCGACCTTCGGAAAGCGTGGCCATCAGGCGCTTGTAGGCAGAGCCCTCCTCGGCCAGCAGGTTCTCCGCCGGAACCCGGCAGTTGTCCAGCTGGATCGCCGCCACATGGGCCGAACGCTGGCCCATCTTGCTCTCCACGCGGGTCACGGTGTAACCGGGCTCGCGCGGGTCGATGATGAACATGCTCGGGCCCTTGCGGCCATCCGGTGTCTCGGTCACCGCCGCGATGGCGAAGGCGACACCGGCCTCGTTGCCGTTGGAGATGAACTGCTTGCTGCCGTTGAGCACGTAGTAGTCGCCCTCGCGGCGCGCGGTGGTGCGGAAGGCGGCGGTATCCGAGCCGGCCTGGGGTTCGGTCAGCAGGCCGGCGGCGATCAGCTCGCCGGAAATCATGCCGGCCAGGTACTTCTGCTTCTGCACCTCGGTGCCGAAGCGATAGAGCATATCGGCCATGCCGTTGTGGACATGGAGGATGGTGGCGAAACCGGCGTCGGCCGCGGCGAACTCCTCGATGGCCAGGCAGTACTCGGGGAAGGACATGCCCGAGCCGCCGGCTTCCACGGGAATGTGCATGCCGAGGAAGCCGAGTTCGGCCACCGCCTTCAGTTCATCGCGGGGCCAGGCGCCCGTGCGGTCGCGCTCGGCGGCCGTGGTGGCCACCACTTCCTGGGCCACCTTGCGGGCGGCGTCGCGGATCATGATTTCCTGCTCGCTCAGGAATGCTGCGGATGTATCGCTCATATGCTTCCTCTTGACCTGGGTCGAAGTTCCGATGCCTTGCGCTGCACCTTCGCCGACACGATCGCCGGAGCTCTGGACGCCGCCCGAATGGAACCGGCGGGGACGCGTCACACAACGATTGGCACACAGCGCAATGCCCCCAGAATGGAGGCGACGACCCTGCAGTCGCGCCTCCCCTCTCGGTAGGGGAACCCGCCCCAAGAGGACGTCCTGCTACTTCAGCATGCCTTGCTGGCGTGCCAGGGATATCGCCGCGTAACGGCTCGATACACCCAACTTGGCGAGGATGTTCTTCACGTTCCACTTCACCGTGCCGAAGGTGATGTTGAGCGTCAGGGCAATGCGCTTGTTGGACATTGCCTGTGCCACCAGGCCGAGGATTTCCAGTTCGCGCGGGGTCAGGCTGGCACGTGGCGCATTGGTCGGTACCCGTGCCTGCGGGATGGACGGCAGCGGTTCGACGTCCGCTTCGTCACACGCGAAGAGGTGGTCCAGGTAGTCCGCAACCTGGGCTTCGGGCTGACATTCATCGCGCCAAGTGAGCAGGCGTGCTGCCACTATCCGGCCTTCGTCCAGGACGGTGCGGACCAGCCCATGCCGGGCAGCGAGTTCCATGGCAGACAGGAGTTTGTCTTCGGCTTCATCCCGCTGGCCAAGCTCGTCATGGGCCAGTGCAGCGAGCAGCCGTACCTTGACCAGGGTGCGCGCTCGCCCACACTTCTCGGCGTTCGCCTCCACCGCCGCCAATCCTTCCAGTGCCCAGGCCGGGTCATGACTGGCCAGCGCCAGGCGTGCGCGGGCGAAGGTGGCGATCTGCGCAACCTCGTTGCGCGTTTCGGCGGTCGTCAGTTGCGCCGTTTCGAGGTCGGCCAGGCGCGAAACCAGGGCCGTGGCGCGACGCAGCTCGCCCTGTTCCAGGAGCAACCGGACCTGCTCGGCGAGCATCAGTGCCAATAGGCGATCCAGGCCCAGCACATGGAAATGCGCAGCCTGCGCTTCGAGGAAGTCCAGCGCAGCCTGGAGCGATTCCCCCTGTGCGGCGATGCGCGCGCGACAGAGCGAGGCACGGGCCATCACATCCGGCATGGACGAGCGCAGGATACCGCTGCGGTTGGCCAGGACCCGCAGGGCGTCGTCGAGGCGGTCCAGTTCGTAATAGGCATCGCAGAGGGTGGCGGCACACAGGTTGGCGGACACCGAACCGCGCCCATAAGCCTCTTCGGCCCGGGCCAGAACGATCGACCCCAGGCGTTCGGCCTCCTGGGCATCGCCGGATCTCAGGCTGGTCAGGGCACGAGTGCTTTCGAAGACCATGGCCATGTCGTTGTCACGGTCTTCGAAATGGACCGGTTGCTGTTCGTGCAACCGGCGGGCGTCGTCCTGGCGCCCCACGGCGAGGTAGGCGGTCACCAGCCCCGAAAGTCCGATGTAGTGCAGCGAATGATTGTCCAGGGGAACTTCATGGGCCGGTTCCAGCAGGCCGATGACCCGCCGCGGCTGGTCCAGTTGCAGGGCGATTGCCGCGTCCGCCAGGGCCAGTTTCGACGAGACGGCGGGATTGCGAGACGCCTCGGTGCGGCGTATCTGCTCAAGCCAGCGCTGTGCCTTTTCGGGCCGCGCGGTGAAGGCGTAGGTCAGGCAACCCATGATGAACAGCCGCGGATGGGCGAAGAGGACCTCCTGCGGCAAACGCTCCAGCAGATGCAGCATCGGGCTGACGTAGGCCATGCTCCAACTGGTCGAGGCGGCCTCCTCCATGGCCTCCAGCGCGTAGTCCAGGTCGCCGCCCAGGTTGGCGTGGCGCACGGCCTCCACCAGGTAGTCATGCTCGGCGAACCACTGGCTGCCACGCCGGTGCAGGGTTTCCACTTCGGCTGATCCGCGCGCTGCCAGGCGCTGCACCAGGAACTCGCCGAACAGCGGATGGAAGCGGTACCAGGGCGTGCTGTCCTCGGATTCGATGCGGTAGATGAGCAGGTTCTCGTCCTCCGCCCGCTTCATCAGCTCCGGTGCGCGCGGGCTGGCGGTGACGAACTCGGCAAGGTCGGCGTTGAAGCGCCGGAAGATCGAGATTTTTTCCATGAACCCGATCAGCTCGGGGGGCAGGCAGGCCACCACGTCTTCGGCCAGGTAGGCCTGCAAATCGCTGGACTTGGCGAGGATCGAGCGCAACTGCGTCCGCTTCGCCGGACGCGCCCGCAACAGGCTCGCGATGGGTTGAAGGCTGGCCGGCCAGCCGCTGGTCAGGTCATGGATCAGGTGCTCTTCATCGGCACTGAGCTTCAGGTTGCCGAGATTCTGCTGGAAGAAGTCGCGGGTCTCGTCCAGATCGAACGGCAGCTCGGTGAAATCGATTTCCGCCAGGTAGCCCTGCATGCGCAGGCGCCCAAGGCTCAGCGGCGGCGCCGTCCGTGATGCGATGGCGATATGCAGGTTGGCCGGACAGTGATCCAGCAGCTTCTGCATCAGCCGGTGGGCGGCAGGCGCTTCCACATGATGGAAGTCATCCAGCAACAGGTGCAGTTCCCTGCCAACCGATTCAGCCGCATGGGTGACGACGGCTACCAGGGCATTGACCGACTGCTCGCTGCCATCGATTTGTAGCCACTCCTGTTCGATGTGGATGCCCAGGCGTTGCAGGGCCGCCAGCAAGTAGGCAAGGAAACTCGCGAACTGGCGGTCATCGAGGCTGAAGGAGATCCAGGCCACTTCCAGCCCCGCCTTCATCAGCTCCAGGCGCCATTGGGCGAGCAGGATGGTCTTGCCGAACCCTCCGCCTCCGGTGATCAGCGTCGCGCTGCACTGCTGGGCTTCGCGCATTCGCGACAGCAATTGCGCACGGGGAATGTGCCGGGCGTTTAGGCGCGGGGGCGAGAACTTGGTGGTGACCAGCAGGTCGTCGGCATTGATGACTGATGTATGCATGTTGGTTTTCTCCGCCCTTGTACTTGTTCGAGACGGTCCGGCCCCATTCCGAACGGGGCCAGGTGTGGGCTTCACCCGGCTTCGGGCATTGCCCGGACGTCGCCCGCATCCTGCTACAACCGGGCGGAAGCCGGCCCCGTCCGCAACGGGGGGGGATCGGCGTAGACGGGCTCGCGTAAGTTCGAATCCAGGCAGAAACGCCAATTGCATTGCTATCGAGGAGCTGAGATGAGCGAGTCCGTTTCTTTTGAGGTGAAGGGTCAGGTGGGCTGGATTACCCTGACGCGCCCGAAAGCCATGAACGCCCTGAACCGGGAGATGCTGGAGGCCATGATCGCCCGCCTGCATGCCTGGGAAGACGACGCCGGCGTGCGCGTGATTGCACTGACCGCCACCGGCCCGGCCTTCTGCGCCGGCGCCGACCTGAAAGCCAGCGGCACGCCCCAGCCGGGCGAGCCGGACCTGCTGGACACCATCGTCGCCTTCTTCGATCTGCTGCGCGTCTATCCGAAGCCGGTGATCGCCGCCGTCAACGGCCTGGCACTCGCCGGTGGCCTGGAAACCGTGCTGTGCTGCGATGTCGTCATCGCCGCCCAGAGCGCCCGCTTCGGCGATGCGCACTCCAATTTCGGCGTCTTCCCGGGTGGCGGCGGTGCCGCCGTACTCCCGCGCAAGATCCCGGAAAACATCGCCAAGTACATGCTCTTTACCGGCGATTCCCTGCCGGCCCAGGACATGAAGCAGTACGGCCTGGTCAGCGAAGTGGTAGCCGATGCCGAACTGGTGGACCGCGTGCAGGCCATCGGCGACAAGCTCGCCGACAAGAGCCCGCTGGTGCTGCGCCGGATGAAGAAAGTCGCCAACGAAGCGGGCGACAAGTCGCGCGCCGACGCCCTGCGCCAGGAACTCCTGGAGCTGCGCAACCACCAGCGCTCCTACGACATGGCAGAAGGCGTGCGCGCCTTCGCCGAGAAGCGCAAGCCGGATTTCAAGGGCTACTGATCCAGCCTTCCCAGAGAGATACGAGGCAACCATGGAAAATGTATATATCGTCGGCGTGGGCATGACCGCCTTCGGCCGGCACACCGACAAGACCATCAAGCAGCTGACCGCCTGGGCGGTGGAAGACGCCCTGAAGGACGCCAAATGTGACCGCAAATGGGTCCAGGTGGGCTTCTTCGGCAACTGCACCCAGGGCCACTTCGATGGCCAGCACATGATCCGTGGCCAGGTGGCGCTGTTGCCGCTGGGCCTGGATGGCATCCCGATCTTCAACATCGAGGGCGCCTGCGCCTCCTCCAGCCATGCCTTCAGCCTGGCGGTCACCCAGCTGCGCGCCGGCGCCGCCGACGTGGCCATCGCCGTGGGCGCGGAGAAGATGTTCTACAGCGACAAGATGAAGATGTTCTCCGCCTTCGAATCCGCCTGGGACATCGAGACCTTCGAGGAGAACAAGAACTACCTGGCCGCCATGGGCAAGGGCATCGTGCCGCCGCCTGGCTCCCAGTCCGAGAAGCCTTACAGCCCCTTCATGGACGTCTACGCAGCCCTCGGCCGTGGCGGCCTGATGGAGCGCTACGGCATCACCCAACGCCAACTGGCCGCCGTTTCCTCCAAGAACCACGGTCACTCGGTGCACAACGAGCGCTCCCAGTACCGCAATGCCATGAGCATCGAGGAAATCCTCGCCGCGCCGCCGATCACCTACCCCATCACCCTGCCGATGTGCTCGCCCATCTCCGATGGTGCCGCCGCCGCTATCCTCTGCACAGAATCGGCGCTGAAGAAGTACGGCTTCGACAAGAGCCGCGCGATCAAGGTGCTGGCCAGTGTGGTGCGCTCGGCTTCGGCCCGCGCCGCCGACGAGTTCGACAAGGGCTGCACCCACCTGGCCGGCAAGGCCGCCTTCGAGCAGGCCGGCGTTTCCCCGCAGGACATCGACGTGGCCGAAGTGCATGACGCCACCGCCATCGGCGAACTGCTCGCCATCGAAGCCCTGGGCCTCTGCGAGCCGGGCATGAGCGGCGTGATGGCCGAGCGCGGCGATTTCAGCCTGGGCGGCAAGCTGCCGGTCAACCCGTCGGGCGGCCTTGAATCCAAGGGCCACCCCATCGGCGCCACCGGTATCGGCCAGATCTTCGAGCTGGTCGAGCAACTGCGCGGCGACTGCGGCAAGCGCCAGGTCGAAGGCGCCCGCATCGCCCTGCAGGGCAACGGCGGCGGCCTCTGGCGCGTCGAGGAATCGACCGAGCACGTCGGCATCTTCGCCCGCGCCTGACCCTTTACGGAGAACGGCGACCCCGGGGAATCCACGCAGTCTCCCCCGCGGTTCTCCCTCCAACTACGCTTCAAGAGAGGAAATACAGCATGACCATTCGCTTCGATGATCGCGTCGCCATCGTCACCGGCGCCGGCAACGGCCTGGGCCGCGTCCACGCCCTTGAACTGGCCGCTCGCGGCGCCAAAGTGGTGATCAACGACTTCGGCGGCAGCCGCGACGGCTCTGGCAGCTCGACTGATGCAGCCCTGGCCGTGGTCGAGGAAATCCGCCAGGCCGGTGGCACCGCCATCGCCAACGGCGCCAACGTGGCCGACTACGAGCAGGTCCAGGCATTGGTCCGTCAGACCGTCGAGGCCTTCGGCCGCGTCGACATCCTGATCAACAACGCCGGCATCCTGCGCGACAAGTCCTTCAGCAAGATGGAGATGGCCGATATCCACGCGGTGATCAATGTCCACCTGATGGGCTCGATCAACTGCACCAAGGCCGTCTGGGACCTGATGCGCGAGCAGAACTACGGCCGCATCCTGATGACCACCTCCGCCGCCGGCCTGTTCGGCAACTTCGGCCAGGCCAACTACGGCGCCGCCAAGATGGCGCTGGTGGGCCTGATGAACATGCTGGCCATCGAAGGTCGCAAGAACAACATCCTGGTCAACACCCTGGCGCCGATGGCTGCCACCCGCATGACCGCGGACGTGATGCCGGAAGAGCTGCTGAAAGCCAGTCGCCCCGAGCAAGTGACCCCGGGCGCCCTGTTCCTGGTCAGCGAAAACGCGCCGACCAAGCTGGTCCTCGGCGCTGGTGCGGGCGTGTTCTCCGCCGTGCGCATGGAGGAAACCGCGCCGGTGTACATCAACGACGCCGAGCTGTCGCCGGAAGCCATCGAGGCCCACCTGGCGCGGATCACCGACTGGAGCAGCGCCGGCCCGCGTGACGACGCCAACCAGCAGGTGCTGCTGTTCGTCGAAGCCGCCATGAAAGGCATCAAGGGCGCCTGACCCCGCGCTGGACGGAGCCCCGCCTGCCTTGTAAAAGGCACGCGGGGCTGCACGCTTATCGCCGGCCAACCGGGCTACAGGAGGGAGAACAACAATGACGACAAAAATGAATTTCGCCCGGACCATGGGCAACCTCGCCGTACGTTTCGCCGACCGCGAAGCGCTGGTGAACATCGAGCGCAAACGCCGCTACACCTTCCGCGAGCTGCATTCACTCACCAACCGTATCGCCAACATGCTGCGCGAGCGCCTAGGGCTGCAGCGTGGCGACGTCTACCTGTGCATCCTGGACAACGACAACCTGTCCCTGGTGCATGCCTGGACTTCCATGAAGGGCGAGGCTGCCGGGGCCTACACCAACTTCCGCGACTCGCTGGAAGAGCATCGCTCACAGATCGCCCTGATCCGTCCCAAGGCGGTGTTCCTGGAAAACCCGCTGCTGGACCGCTACTTCGACATGCTCCACGAACAGGGCATCCAGGTGGTCTGCATGGACCCGCCGGCCCAGCCCCGTGACGGCTTGCTGTATTTCTGGAACCTGCTCGAAGGCGTCTCCGACGCGACGCCGGACATCGCCCACGAAACCCAGAACGACGTGGTGTCCTATCGCTTCACCGGCGGCACCACCGGCGTCAGCAAGTGCGTGCCCTACACCATGGACAACTGGCTCGCCCTGCGCGATTCCATGTACATGGAGAGCGAGCAGCCCTATCAGCCCGATACCCGCTTCCTGCACATGGCTCCCATCAGCCACGGCTCCGGCCTCGGACTGCTGCCGACCCTGTTCCGCGGTGGCTGCACCCTGACCCAGAACGTGCCGGACCTGGCCCAGCTGTGCCGTAACATCGCCGCCGAGCGGGTCACCATGACGCTGCTGGTGCCGACCATGATCTACCGGCTGCTGGAAATGCCGGAAGCCACCGATTACGACCTCTCGTCACTGCAGACCCTGGCCTACGGCGCCGCCCCCATGAGTCCGGCCAAGCTGCGCCAGGCCCAGCAACGCTTCGGCAATATCTTCATGCAGATCTACGGCGCCACCGAGTGCCTGCACGCCGTGGCCATCCTCGGCAAGGCCGACCACCTGGATGCTCCTGACAACCAGATCGGCTCTGCCGGGCGCATCGCAGCCGGTGCCGAAGTGATCATCGTCGATGACGACGGCAAGCCCCTGGAACAGGGCGCTACCGGCGAACTCTGGGTGCGCTCCCGTGGCACCGTTTCCGGCTACTTCGGCAACCCCGAGGCCAGCGCCGCCGAGTTCGTCGATGGTTTCTGGAAGTCTGGCGACCTCTGCTACCTCGACGATCAAGGCTTCCTGCACCTGGTGGATCGCAAGAAAGACATGATCATCACCGGCGGCTTCAACGTGTACGCCGTCGAAGTGGAGGCTGCCCTCAACGCCCATCCGGCCGTATCCAACTCGGCGGTAGTGGGCGTTCCCCATGAGGAATGGGGCGAGGCACTGCACGCGGAAGTGATGCTCAAGGCCGGCCAGGAGGTGTCGCCTGAAGCCCTGATCGAACACGTCAAAGGCCGCCTGGGCCGCTTCAAGGCGCCCAAGTCGATCCTCTTCGTCGAAGCACTGCCGGTGAGCGTGGTGGGCAAGGTCCTCCGCCGCCAGGTGCGGGAGAAATACTGGAAGGACAAGGCGCGCCGCGTGTCCTGAGTGATGTAAGTGGTTTGAAGATTACCCTCGCTTGATGCCTCGATGTGTCCCTTCCCGAACGGGGGCCATCGGGGCTTTTTTGTGCTTCGCTCCGGGTGACTCTTGGCACATCTCCGGCGCAATCATGTGGGGGCGAATTCATTCGCAAAGCAGTTCGCAGGATGGGTCGGGCGGCGTTCCGCGAGCTTGCGATAGCCATCAGCTTTGTCCGCATGGGTATCGCTCCGCTCCACCCATCCTACGAATTCATCTCCGGCACAGTCCTGTAGGGGGCGAATTTATTCGCGAAATGTCCGGGCACCAAGCCAACCGGACACAGCCCTCACCCCAACCCTCTCCCAAAGGGAGAGGGAGCTGTCCGTGCCAGAGTTGAGTCTGGACACAGTCTGTAGGGGCGATTTCAATCGCCAAGCAGGACGCAGTCCTGCCTCTTCGGGACAAAAAAACGGCGGCCATTCGGCCGCCGTCCTTGGGTTTCAGGACGCAGGCTGCGCCTCAGGCAACTTCCATCTGCCATCCAGGATCGCCTTGTCGGGCAGGTAGAAACGCACCATGTAGTTCCAGCCGGGCATGATCGGCAGGCAGTTCTCCGTCTGCGCAGTGCAGCCGCCGAAGCGCACGGAGATGGTACCGCCCTCGCCTTTCTTCGCCGTCAGGTTGCTCAAGCTGTAAGCCTCCAGCTCGTTCTTCTGGAACTGTCCGGCCTCGTTGTAGACGCTGATGGACCAGAAGGCCCCCACCGGAACCTCGCCCACCTCCAGCTGGTAGTTCGTCTGACCATCATTCTGCCTGGGCGTGACGACCTGGTAATAGGCGTCCTTTTCCGGGTTGCCGCCCCAGGCCATCGCACTGCCGATCAGGTGGCGCACCGGATCGACTTCCTTTGGCCCACCAAACATCCCATGGGAATCGGGAATGGTCGTGCCCAGTGCAAGCAATGCCTTGCGCATCTGCGCGCGGCTCGTTTCGTCCCAGTTCGGCACTTCGAAGCGGCCCGGCCCCTTGGGTTGCGACACACCGATGGCGTCCTGCAGCGCAGCGACCTTCGTCAGGTCCTGCGGATCGGTCGGATCGAACAGCGTCCGCACACCGACCAGGACATAGCGGGTGCCCACCTTCGCCTTGTCGAGGCTGTACTGCCCAGCGCCGTAGTGGACGCCGACGATCTGGTGGTTTTCGTCGATCATGGCCAGCGACATGAAGCGGTCGCCGGCATCCGGCATGGTGACGCTGACGGGGCCCGCGTCCAGGTCGAAGACGGCTGTTGAGTAAAGGGTGTCGCGGTTCGGCCGGATCACGGTGGGACGATCGACCGGGATCAGGTTGCGCCAATGGGAAAACTTGCCCAGCCCTCCCCGCGCCACGGTGAGGCCGAAATAGCGGTCCGTCTCGGCGCGGATGAAGTTATCGACGGTCACCCGCACCGGCTCGCCCGGCAGCGCTTCGCTGCGGGCATCCGGCAGGCAGGCCGCGAACAGGGCGAGGGCGGCCAGAATCACTTTCAATTCGTACACGGTTACTGTCCTCATGATCGATCCTCAGAGCCTCACCAGCGTCGGCGGGAAGTAGTCTCCGCCGGCCACCGCGCCCTTGGCGCCGTAGTAGCGGAACACCAGGCGGAAGTTCTGCCCTGCAAGCGTCGGCAGCCAGTTCGCCTCGGCGGCACCCACCGGCGGCTGCGGGCCGAAGTAGAGCGTCAACGAGCCATCCTGGTTGTAGCGCAAGGCCGATTGGTTGTTGAGCAGGAAGCGCCCCTGGGCGTTCGGCAGCACCTTGAAGGTCTTGGCATTGGTGGCCGTGATCGACCAGAAGTAGCGGGCGAAACCAGAGGGCAGCTGCTCGCGGGGGAAGGTCAGGGAATAGCTGCGGCTGCCCTCGAGGACTTCGCCGTTATTGTCCACGCCCCCACGGAAGTAGTTGACCTCCTGCTGGTTGTTGGCCCAGATGCCGCCCAGGTTCACCAGGGTGCGGGTCAGGTAGTCACTGCCGTAGTTGCCCGATACCGCCGGCCGCACCCAGCCGTTGAGAATAGTGCCGTGGCCGATGGTGGGAGCAGCCTTGGCCAAGGAGGCGAAAGCCTGCTTCCTGATGACTGCATCAAGACGTGTGCGTTGCGCCGGATCTCCGGCCAGCTTGGCCAGCGCATGCACGCGAGCCTGCAGCGCCTCCATGCCGGGATTCAGGTCAGGTTCCTTCAGCGCCACCTCGGCAGCGTCAAACGCCTCGACGCCGGGCAACTGCGGTGGCGTGAACAGCGGGACCTGGGGTACTTCGGGAAGCTGCGGCGAGCCGGTTGGCCGCATGCTGAACTGCTGTTGCAGGCGTTCTGCCTGTTGCGGGTCAGCGCCGAGCTCCACCCGCGACAGCACCCGTGCGGTGCGAACCGGCAGGTCCACGCGCTGAACACCCGTCGGCAACGCGACGCTCGCGCCCTTCAGGCAGACGGCGAAGTCGCCGCTGGGTTGCTGCGCAAAAGTTCGCTCATTGATGTTGGCCAGGGTTTCACCCCAGCCATTGAGGAATTGCACGGTGTAGTAGCGATCGCTGATCTTCGGCACGCTGACCAGGGTGCAACTGCCCTCATCCACCGCCACCCAGGCCTCGGAATAGGCCACGTCCAGGTTGGGATTGGGCCACTCCACCGCGCCCGGCTTGCGGTGCACCAGTTGGTTCCAGCGCATGCCTTGCTGGAAGTCCAGTTGCTGCTGACGCAGCACCAGCAGGCGTCCGAGCAGGTAGATGTAGGCGTCGCTCACCTCCTGGTCGGAGAACGCCGGAACCTGCGGATTGGCAGCATGGGAAACCGAAGGCGCGACGGCGGCCATCAGGCAGGAAGTGGTAAAGGCGCCGCAGGCCAGCGCCAGACGTAATGAACGCATTGTTGTTTTTCTCCATCGTGATCCATCACTGGCAGGTTATGCCCTTTACTGGCGCGCATAGCCCCTCCCCTTTGGAGTGGGGGTACACGCCCTGCCTCATGCGGAGAGCCCCGACAAACCCTGTCGGGGCCTTGCCACCCGTAGCCGTCAGGCGCCCTTCAACGAGGCCATCTCGATCACGAAGCGGTACTTCACATCATTGCGTTCCATGCGCTCGAAGGCGGTGTTGATGTCCTGGATGTCGATCATCTCGCACTGCGGCAGCACCTGGTGTTCGGCGCAGAAGTCCAGCAACTCCTGGGTCTGGGCCAGGCCACCGATCAGGGAGCCGGCGATGGAGCGGTTGTTGATCGCCAGCAGCGCACCGTGGATCGGTTCCAGCGGCTCCAAGGCGCCCACCAGCACCAGCCTGCCATGGCGGCCAAGGAGCATCAGGTACGGGTTGACGTTGTGCTTGCGCGGAATGGTGTCGAGGATGAGGTCGAAGCGGCTCGCCGCCTCCTTCATCGCCTGCGCATCGGTGGACAACAGCACATGGTGCGCGCCAAGTGCGCGGGCATCGTCAGCCTTGCCCGGCGAGGTGGTGATGACGGTCACCTCGGCGCCCAGCGCGACGCCCAGTTTGACCGCCATGTGGCCCAGCCCGCCCAGGCCGACCACGGCCAGGCGGGTGCCTGCCCCAGCGCCGTACTCGCGCAGCGGTGTCCAGACGGTGATGCCGGCACACAGCAGCGGTCCGGCGAAGCGCGGGTCCAGCGCGTCGGGCATGCGCAGCACGAACTGTTCGCGGACCACTATGTGCTGAGAGTAGCCGCCGTAGTTGACCTGACCGCTGATGCGGTCCAGGCCGTTGTAGGTGGCGGTCATGCCGTTGCTGCAGTGAGGCTCTTCGTGAGCCTCGCAGGCCGCGCAGTGTTGGCAGCTGTCCACCAGGCAGCCCACGGCTACGCGGTCGCCCACCTTGTAGTGGGTGACGGCAGGACCAACCGCCGTGACCTGGCCGACGATCTCGTGCCCGGGCACGCAGGGGAAGCGGGTGTTGTTCCAGTCGTTGTGCACGTAGTGCATGTCAGAGTGGCAGACGCCGCAGTAATCGATCTCGATGGCAACGTCGTCGTCGCGCAGGGCTCGGCGCTCGAAGCTCAGTGGCTTGAGTTGCGCATGGGCCTCAAGGGCTCCGTAGCCAAGACAGGTCGTCATGGGTAACTCCTCGAATTTCAGGGATGCATGCAGAAGCGCCCTGCCGAAGCAGGGCGCTTGGTTTCAGATGGAAGGACGCAGCCAGGGCGCCGGGCTGGTTTCCGGCGAGGCGATCTGGTTCGAGATCCACTTGCCCATGCGCCGCATCGGTTCGAGGGAGTCCTGCGGGGCGGCAAACTTCATCGCCGCTGCATAGCCCAGGGAGACGATGCGCTGTGCGCCATAGAGGGGCAGGACATCCTTCAGCTGGTCCTTGAGGCGCTCGGGATAGATGCCAACGGTCTGGGTGTAGGCGTCCACCGCATCGAGCATTTCGCTCAATTCGTCCACCGGCACCAGGTTGGCGGTGCGGTCGTCCAGCAGGGTGGAGAAGGACACCGGCTCGGGAATCTGCGAGCAGATGATGGCGCCCTCGCCTTCCTTACCGCCGATCACCTTGTACCACTCGTCATCCAGGCGCAGCGCGTCGACGTGGGCCTTGAGGTTCTTGTCATAGGACTTGGGCGCGGTGCTGAGGGTGTTGGGCAGCCCCAGCATCGCCTCGTAGACGTACTGGCCGAAGGTATTCAGCCGTTCCAGGCCTGCCTCGTCGGTACCGGACTGCACGTAGATGGTACGGGCGCAGACGCAGCCCTTCTGGTTGATGGCACCGATGTCGGAGGCCAGGCGCACGGCCGCTTCGCGCATGCTGGCTTCGCTGGCGAAGGTGTCCTCGCCAATGATGCTGGCGCTGCGCTTGGGGTCCAGGGAAATCAGTTCCAGGCCCGGCTGGATGTAGCGGGTGACGTGCTTCATCGAAGCGAAACCGCCCCAGGCGACGATCTTCTCCAGGTTTTGCGGCTGGTACAGGCGCTGCTCCAGCTCCTGGTCACCGCCCTTCCAGTAGGCCACCGTCAGGTGCTTGGTCAGCGGGTGGTCCGGTGCCATGTCGACCATGGTGCGGGCAATGGCCAGTGCGGTGAACGGATCGTTGGACGGCGCCTTGATGATGGCGTCGCTGCGCAGGACCATGTTGCGGATGATGGTCCACAGCGACAGGGCCACGGCGTTGCCGGCGACGATGTGCAGGGTGCGCGCGCCGAAGCAGCGGACTTCCAGCTCGGTGCCATCCAGCAGGGTCTGCGGAACCCAGCCTTCCAGGTACTTCACGCCCACCGTGGTTTCCACCATCTCAGTGATGAACGGGCGCGACAGCAGGTTCTGCAGCCCCATGTAGGAGGCCTTGATGATGGTCGGGGTGGTGGGTGCGGTCAGGAAGGACAGCTCGCAGGCTTCCTGCAGGTAGCGGTTCTTGCTGAATTCAAGGCGCTCGCCGAGGGCCACGCAGTAATCGAGTATGTCGTCGAAGCTCAGCGCGTAGAGATCGGCCAGTTTCGCCGGGTTACCCAGGGGCAGACGGTCGATGTACTTGTGCGCGTCCGGGGCGAGGAAGGCCAGGTCGCCGCCACGGCCGCCGACTTCGATCAGGTTGTCGGTGATGACTTCGCCGCGGATGATCATCGGCGCGATTGGATGGGACATGATTCAGAGCTCCAGGGTATTCAGGAAATCCATCGCCTCGCGATGGGATTGCTCGGACGCGGCACAGGTGATCTTGTCGTCACCGCCGTTCTTGTCGCTGTAGCGCTGGATCGCCCCCGCCACATAGCGGCTCGGTCGGCCACAGGCGCACGGCTTGTCCCATTCGACGGTGATTTCGTCGCCGGTGATGAAGCCGCCCCAGCGCAGGTCGGCGCCGAGATCGAAGAACCCTGCCCGGCCGGTCTGCCGCCCCGTCCTGGGCAGCGCCTTGCCGGTTTCCGGATCGAGCACGAAGGGAATCGCGGTGTGCGAGAAGTGGTAGTTGCCATGCTCGCAGAGCGCGTGGGAACCGCTGGGTGTTTCGGACATGGCATAGGTTTCGAAGATCTTCGTCGCGCCGGTGAAGCGCAGCACATCCTCGCGCCAGCCTTCCGGCTGAACCACGCCCTTGGCACCACCTGTGGTAGCGATGAAGGAGCCCGGATGGAACACGCCTTCCAGCCCGCGTTCCAGCCCGGCCTTGGCCATGTTGTGCAGGAGGTTCCAGGTCCCGCCGATGTAGACGACCTTGCCCTTGAGGCTGGCGGTCATTTCCTCGAAGAAGGCCGCCAGGTGCTCGGGCATGTCTGCCTGCAGCTGGTCGAAGGCCTTCTTCTTGGCCATCAGTTCCGGGCTGATGACCAGGCGGTCCAGGGTGCCCTTGGCGTGTGCCGCGCGAACCTTGGCACCGAGGTGAAGGACATCACTGGAAAGGGTTGCCGGATAGGCCGGATGGAAGTTGTCCAGGCTTGGCAGCACGGTCTTCATGATCGCCATGTTGCCGCGCATGTGGCTGAGGTAGCCCTTGCGGTAGTAGGGATATACCGAGTGCATGTCCGGCACTGGCGTGTCCGGGCCGGTCATGCGCCAGGCATACAGGCGGCGGACCTTGACGGACTTCTCGAACTCGCGGTTGCTGAGCGGCAGGAAAGACAGGGTGCCGGAGGTACCGGAGGTGTGGCTGATGCAGAGCTGCGGCACCGCCTCGTCCATGGTCTCGAACCACTCGTCCAGTCCCTGGCAACCACTGACATCGACGTTCTGGATGGCTTCGGCGATCTCGGGGGTGACCAGCTTGCACAACCACTTGTTGATCGCGGCGAAGTTGTTCTTTTCCAGCAGCGACGGCGGATAGGACTTGAACACGGTGTGTTCGAACAGCAGGGGGACCAGATCCTCGACCTGCTCGATCCTGTCGATGCCCTCGGCATCGGCGAGTTTCTTGAGCACCGGAATCCGATCGCGCATTTCAGCGAATCGGCGCTTGGCGGCGGCCAGCTGCAGGGCATCGATTTCCTGGCGCGGCAGTTGATTCCACTTTTCGAAGGAGTGCTCGACCAGCGCCACGGGGTCGGTCAGCAGCAGCTCGACCTTCTCATCGATTGTTCTTGTCATGGGTATGGAAGCTCCTGGATCTCACCATTCGCACGCCGCTCACAAGCGGCGCATAAGGCCAGCTGCCCGGGGATGGGCAGCCTTCATGGCAAGGCCAGTTTAGGGGGCGAAAGGGCGAAATCATTTCCGGATTCAGGAGCCGAAAAACCGACCCTAACACCCTGATTTTAAAGGCTTTATTGAGATCAATCGGGCGCGTAGCGAGGTTCATTCCGCATCCGGGGTGGTGAGCAGCGCGTGCAGCATGCGCGCCAGCATGCGAACGGTATCGGCACCCAGCAGGTACTCGGGTCTTTCGATCACCAGTGCACGCGGCAGCGCGGTCACTGCCTGGTAGGCCAGGAAGCCGGCCTTCTCACGGTCGCGTACCAGTACCTCGTCGGAGAAGCGCTCCACCAGGGCGGGAATGACCATGGAGATCCAGAACTGCTCGGGCTTGACGATCTCCAGGCGGACAAGCTCCCCGTAGAAGGCCGTCTTGACGCTCAGCTCGGAGTCGATCTGCAACCAGCGATGCAGTGCGGACAGGCCCGAAGTCAGGACCATCTCGATGCCGTCGTAGAGGGTCGCCGAGGGCGGCAGCGCCCGGATGCTGGCGATCACTTCGCGGCGGGAGTTGGCGCGATAGTCGTCGAAAATGGCGCCGACCAGCGATTCGATGGTGGGGAAGTACTCGTAGATGGAGCTGATCGCCACGCCCGAGTAATCGGAAAGCCGGTAGACAGAGAGCGCCTCCCGCCCTTCCCGTTCGAGGATGTCGCGCCCCGCCGCTTTCAGCGCGTCGACAAGGGCGACAGAACGGGCCTGCTTCGGTCGCTTGCGCGGCTTGGCCGGCAGCTCCACCTGCAGGACATTTTCACTGATTGCCTTGTTGCGGGAGGGCCTGTCGGCCCTCCCCTCTTCCACCCGGCGCGTCATGGCACTCAGGGTGTGACGATGTTGAAGGTCGGCTGGAAGGTGCTGAGCATGCCCATCAGTTCCTTGAAGCGCGCGGCATCGCCGTCGAGCTTGATGTCGCCCTGCTTCAGCGCAGTGGGGAAGTCCAGTTGGCGCAGGCTGATGCGATCCAGTACGGCCTTGCTCATCTTCACTGTGGCATCCGGCTTGGCATGGCTTGAGTCCTCGCGGTAGGTCAGCACGCCATTGCTCAGGGTCAGGGCGAAGTGCTGATTCACATCGTCGAAGTTCCAGTTGAGGGTCATGTCATGGCCCACGGCCTTGTCCGAATCCAGCCGCACCGCCAGCACATCCATGAACATGGCCGGGGTTGCCGCCCGCACCAGGTCGGCGACGGTTCGCGTGCTCGGCTCGGGAGCGCCCTTGCGCAATTCCTGGGTGCCGGTCAGGTAGATGTTGCGCCAGATGGCGGACTCGCTGCGGTAACCCAGTTGTTCCAGGGCATCGGCCTGGGCCTCGCGGGCCGCTTTGTTGTCCGGTTCGGCGAAGACCAGGTGATTGCCCAGTTGAGCGGCCCAGCGGTACTCGCCCTTCTCCATGGCGGCGCGCATCAGCTCGAGGACCTTGTCCGACCCGCCCATCGCTTCCACGTAGTGCTTGCCGGACTCCACCGGCGGCAGCGGATCGAGGTTGGCCGGATTGCCGTCGTAGAAGCCGAGATAACGCTGGTAGACCGCGCGGGTGTTGAAGCTGAGGGTGCCGTAGTAGCCACGGGCATACCACTTGCGGCCCAGCTCACCCGGCAGCTTTTTGACCGCATCGGCGATTTCCAGGGGCGTCAGGCCCTGGTTGAGCAGGTGCAGGGTCTGGTTGTTGACGAAGGCGTACATATCGCGCTGGTCGGCCAGCAGCGTACGGATGCCCTCGCCTCCCCAGGTCGGCCAGTTGTGCGAGGCGAACAGCGTCTCGGCCTTGTCGCCATAACGCACCAGGCTGTCATCGAGGAACCGCGACCAGGCCTTGGCGTCGCGCACTTCCGCGCCACGCGGGGTGAGGACGTTGTGCATGGTCATCACGGCGTTCTCGGCCATGCACAGGGCATGCAGCTGGGGCAGGTAGAGGTTCATCTCCGCCGGTGCTTCGGTTCCGGGGGTCAGCTGGAACTCCACCTGGACGCCTGCGATCTCGTGGCTTTCCAGGGGCTGGACGATCAGGTGGGTCGGTGCGATCAGGCTGGTGGTGCCGCCCACGGGAGCCCCCTTGCCGATCCCGGTATCCACCTGGCCACGCTCGCCTTTGGCCACCTGGCTGCCGCTCTGGAACATGCTGCGACGGAACATGGCGGTCCCCGCCAGGACGTTCTCGCTGATGGCATGTTCCATGAACCCTTCCGGCGCATAGATGCGGACCTTGCCGGCCTTGACGTCAGCTTCGTCGACCACGCCACGCACGCCGCCGAAATGGTCGACGTGACTGTGGGAATAGATGACCGCCACCACCGGCTTGCGCGGACGATGCTGGTAGTAGAGTTCCAGGCCGGCCTTGGCCGTCTCGGTGACAGTCAGCGGATCGATGACCACCAGCCCATCCTTGCCTTCGATGATGGTCATGTTCGCCAGGTCCAGGCCGCGGATCTGGTAGAGCCCTTCGGTGACCTGGAACAGGCCGGCGTTGGTATTGAGCTGGGCCATTCGCCACAGGCTCGGGTTTACCGTGTCCGGCGAGTCCTTCTGCTTCAGGAAGTCATACGCCTGGATGCTCCAGACCGGTTTTCCAGCGGCATTGAGGATCGGCCCCTCGAAGGGGGCCACCAGGCCACGTCGGGCCACGTCATAGTCAGCGCGGTCGTCGAACGGCAGTTGTGTCAGGACTTCCCGGTTCGTGGCGGCCGTAGCGGCACTGGCCGCCTTCGCGGGGTTGGCCGGCGCGGTGTCAGCGGCCCAGGACTGGGCGCCGAGCAGGGAAATGGTAGTGGCAATGACAGCGGTCGATAGGCGCATAGGTGTTCCTTGAAGTGGACCCGGGGTCCACGGTTTCTACCAAAGCTCCGGCATCGGACGGAGTTCGTTCAATTGCAGAAAGTGGCAATCAGGCTAGTGCACTGATGCCGGTGAGTTCCCGCGCAATGAGCAGTTTGTGGAAGTCGCTGCCGCAACTGGCAACCGGCAGGGTCATGACTTCACGCAGCAGGCGCTCGACATCCAGCGCACCCACCGGCCCCGGCCGCTCCTGCAGCAGCACCGTGGTCCGGCACGTTTCCAGCGCCATCTCGGTGGCGAACCATTGCGCCATGGAGGCCTGCATCTGGCAGCGAATGCCCGCGCCGATCATGGAAAAGGCGCGGATGCACAGCAACCTGGCAGCCTCCAGCCTTGTCGCCAGGTCGGCGATACGCGCAGCCACCAGTGGTTGCGCAGCGAGCGGCTGGTCGCCCCCTGCGGACTCCTGCGCGGCGAGGATGAACGCCTCCAGGCCAACACGCATCAGCCCCACCGCCAGCAGTCCGCTGCCGGCATGGACCTTTTCCAGCAGCCTCGCCCGCGCCTCCGATCCTTCATCTTCGTCCCAGAACAGTTGGCTTGCCGGCAGTCGTCCCCCGACAAACGCCACCTGCGCACCGCAGGCCCGCCCCAGGCCCGACCGTTCGACGCCTCGCGCTTGATAGCCGTGCTCGGACCGGTCCACCAGCAGGTGGCAGCTGGCGCCGGACGCCAGGCGCACCGGGGCAATGAGAAAGTCGCACAGGTGGCCATTGGATACCCCGCCCTGTTCACCTTCGATGACGAAGCTGTCCAGGTCCCAGTTGGCCGTTACGCCGCCCGCATCGACCTCGCCCATGCAGAAGCCGGCGAAGCTGCGTCCCGCCAGCAGATCCGGCAGATAGCGCTCGCGCAGGTGCGCCCGGGCCTCTGGCAGCTCGGCCAATGCCGCTACCACCGCCAGATTGGCCATCACGCACGCGGCGATCTCCACCGAAACACTGCAGAGCTCCTCGAAGAGCATCGCCTCGGTCACTGTCGAAAGCCCCATGCCGCCGAACTCCTTGGCAAGGCTGGCGCCGGGCAGGCCGAACTCGGCGATGCCCTGAGTAATTTCGCGCAGGTTTCCCTGGGGAATGGGCCGGTCGCGGAAGACCCGGACGATTGGCGCCACCTCGGAAAGGAGGAAGGTGCGGAAGCTGTCCACCACAAGGTGCTGCTCATCGCTTGGCAACTGCATCTTCATGTTCTTTCCTGGACGAATATCGCGTACCCGAGTCGATTGTCTCGGGCAGGTTATGACCTGCCCACGCTGGCGCCCCCCCTCCTTTGGAGTGGGCGCGCCTCAGCACAGGCTGCGGGCGATGATCAGCTTCTGGATGTGGCTGGTGCCCTCGTAGATTTTGGTCACGCGGACATCGCGGCAGTAACGCTCCACCGGGAAATCGTTCAGGTAGCCGTAGCCGCCATGGATCTGCAGCGCTTCGGAGCAGACCTTCTCAGCCATTTCGCTGGCGAACAGCTTGGCCATGGACGCCTCCTTGGCGCAGGGCACGCCCGCCTCGCAAAGACGTGCGGCATGCACCATGAATTGCTCCGCCACCTCTACCTGGGTGGCCATGTCGGCCAGGTCGAAGGCCACGCCCTGCAGATTGATGATCGGCGCGCCATAGGCTTCTCGCTCGCGGGCATAGTCCACAGCGGCATTCAGGGCTGCACGCGCGGTCCCCGTGGCCACCGCGGCGATGGCCACCCGCCCCTCCGAAAGCGAGCCCATCACATTGCGGTAGCCGGAGCCTTCGGCGCCCAGCAGGTTGGCCGCCGGCACGCGGCAGTCTTCCAGCTGGATCTGCGCCACCTGGGCCGAGCGTTGGCCCATCTTGTGCTCGACACGGGCCACCACGTAGCCGGGGCTTTGCGCCGGGTCGACCATCAGCAGGCTGCTGCCTTTCTTGCCGGCGGCCTTGTCGGTCACGGCCAGCACCAGACCGAGGCCCGCTTCATTGCCGTTGGAGATGAACTGCTTGCTGCCGTTGATCACATAGTGGTCCCCGTCGCGGCGAGCGAAAGTGCGGAATGCCGCCGTGTCGGAGCCGGCATGAGGCTCGCTGAGCAGGAAGGCACCAATACGTTTGCCGCTAGCCAGGTCGGGCAGGTATGTGCGTTTCTGCTCCTCATTGCCCAGGCGCGCCACGGTGAGACCCACCGAGTTGTGCACGTGGATCAGGGTGGCGAAGCCGGTGTCGACGGCGGCGAACTCCTCGATGGCCAGGCAGTACTCGACGAAGCTGGCGCCGGCGCCGCCGTACTGCTCGGGTATCAGCATGCCGAGGAAGCCGAGTGCGGCCACGGACTCCAGCTCGCCGTGCGGCCAGGCGCCGCTACGGTCGCGCTCTGCCGCCGTGGGGGCAACGACTTCGGCAGCGACCTTGCGCGCCGAGTCGCGGATCATGATTTCCTGCTCGCTGAGGAACACTGCGGAGGTATCGCTCATGGTGCGTCCTTATGGATGTCTGGTTACGTGTTGGCCCGGGCCGCCTCACATGCAATGGGCGGCCGGGGTCTTGGATTCAGTGCGGGCCGGCTGTTCGACGGCGACCACGGGCGTGGGAATCCGGCTGCCGGATTCGCCGACGTCACGCAGCAGGAAGTGCGACAGCGCAGGGATCAGGACCAGGGCGCCGAGCATGTTCCAGAGGAACATGAAGGTCAGCAGGATGCCCATGTCGGCCTGGAACTTGATCGGCGAGAAGGCCCAGGTGATCACCCCGGCTGCCAGGGTCACACCCACCAGCGCCACCACCTTGCCGGTGAAGCGCAGGGCATGACGGTAGGCATCGGCCAGGGACGCGCCGGCGCGCTGCCGGGCCAGCTGGATACTGAGCAGGTAGAGCGCGTAGTCGACGCCGATGCCGACACCCAGAGCGATTACCGGCAAGGTGGCGACCTTCACGCCCATGCCCAGCACCACCATCAGCGCCTCACAGAGCACCGAAGTGATCACTAGCGGCACCACGGCCACCACCACCGCGCGCCAACTGCGGAACGTGATGAAGCACAGCACGATGACGGCGGCGTAGACGTACATCAGCATGGTCAGGTTGGCCTTCTTCACCACGATGTTGGTGGCGGCCTCGATGCCGGCGCTGCCGGCGGCCAGGAGGAACTGGCGCTCGGGGGTGCTGTTGGCGACCGAGAAGTCCTCGGCGGCCTTCACCACCCGCTCCAGGGTTTCCGCCTTGTGGTCGGTCAGGTAGGCCACCAGCGGCATGATCGAGCACTCGGTGTTGAACAGCTCGGGGTTGCTGGTGCTGGCCGTGCGCGCGGCGTAGTTCAGCACGTCCTGGTTCGGCGGAATCGACATCCACTTGGGATTGCCTTCATAGGAACCGGCGGTGATCTTGCGCACGGCGTCGGCCAGCGACACCGTGCTCTGCACCCCCGGAACCTGTTGCAGGGTCCAGCCCAGGCGGTCGGTCTCGATCAGCGTCTGGTACTCCAGACAGCCTTCGGCACCGGTCTTGATGATGACGGCGAACTGGTCGCTGGACAGCGAGTACTTGTCGGTGATGTAGGCGTTGTCCAGGTTGTAGCGCGAGTTGGGACGCAGCTCGGAGGCGCCGGCATCCAGGTCGCCGATCTTCAGGTGGGTACTGACGACGAAGCCGGCGACCGTGATCGCCGCGGAGCAGACCAGCAGGCCTGCCGCCCAGCGACGCTGGGTGAAGCGCTCCAACAGCGCCCAGATGCCACCAGCCTGCTTCTGCTCGGCGCGCAGACTGCGCTCGGCAGCCTTCTGGCTGACACCGGTGTAAGACAGCATCACCGGCAACAGGATCAGGTTGGTGAACACCAGCAAGGCAACACCGATGGAGGCGGTGATGGCCAGGTCCTGGATCACCGGGATATCGATCAGCATGAGGACGGCGAAGCCCACGGCATCGGCCACCAGCGCGGTGACCCCGGCCAGGAACAGGCGGCGGAAGGTGTAGCGGGCGGCGACCAGCTTATGCGTGCCGCGCGCCACGTCCTGCATGATGCCGTTCATCTTCTGCGCGCCATGGGACACACCAATGGCGAAGACCAGGAAAGGCACCAGGATCGAGTAAGGGTCCAGTTCATAGCCCAGGCGGGCGATCAGGCCGAGCTGCCAGAGCACGGCGATGCAGGAACAGCTCAGCACCAGCAGGGTGCTGCGCACGCAGCGGGTCCAGGCATAGATGATCAACGTGGCGATCAGCGCCGCCGCAGCGAAGAAGACGATCATCTGCTGCAGGCCATCGAGCAGGTCGCCTACCACCTTGGAGAAGCCGACGATGCGGATTTCCAGGTCGGCGCTTCCCTGCGGGCCGGAGAACCGGGCACGGATGTCTTCCAGGCGCTTGGACAGTTCCCAGTAATCCAGGGGCTTGCCGGAATCGGTGTCCTTGTCCAGCAGGGGCAGGAAAATCATGCTCGAGCGGAAGTCGGTCCCCACCAGGCTGCCCAGCAACTGCGCTCGTCCGATGTTCTGGCGCAACTCGCCAATGCTCTTTTCCGAGCCGGTGTAGTTGTCGGGCATGACCGGCCCGCCGGCGAAGCCTTCTTCGGTCACTTCGTTCCAGCGCACCACCGGCATCCACAACGACTTGACGTTGGCCCGGTCGACTCCGGGAGTCAGGTACAGGGCGTCGTTGATCTGCTTGAGCGCCTGCAGGTAGTCCGGATCGAAGATGTCGCCGGAACGGTTTTCCACCACCACACGCACCGCATTGCCCAGGCCTTTCAGCTCGTCGCGGTGATCCAGGAAGTTGCGGATGTAGGGCTGGTTCTGCGGGATGGTTTTCTCGAAGGCGGCGTTGAGCGTCAGCCTGGTGCTGTCCCAGCCGAGCAACAGGGTCACCACGGCACAGAGCAGGATGACCAGCAGGCGGTTGTTGAAGATCAACCGCTCCAGGCGGCTGCCCGACCTGGGGTCGAATTCTTTCAGGTCACGGATGGTCAGCAGGTTATCGCTGAAGTTGTGGGTGCCCATCTCGGCTCTCCGACTTTCTTGTTGTCACTTGAAGTTCTGGATGCGTACGCCGCCGAGGCCGGCCAGGGCGACTGCCCCACCGGCGACAGGCGCCACGGCAAAGTTGGGGGCCACGCGGTCCACCTTGACGAGGCTGAAGGACGCGCCCCGATCGGTGGAGCGCAGCAGTTGCCCAGCCTGGCTGGCCAGCACGATGGAGCCGTCGCCAGTGATGGTTCCGCCGGTGATTCCGGCCTCGATACCGGTTTCGACCCGGCTCCAGCTGGCGCCGCCGTCGAGGCTGCGATAGGCATTGCCGCGCAGGCCATAGACCAGCACCAGATCGTCATCGCCCAGCAGGCCGAACAAGGTTCCCTGGTAAGGCGGCTCCAGGCTGGTAAAGCGTTGCCGCGCAGCATCCAGTTTCAACACCAGGCCCTGCTCGCCGACCATGAACAGGCTGCCGGCGGCGGGTCGCAGGCCATACAGGTGCATGGCCCTGGGGTTGTCGATGCGATCCAGCCAGGGCGTCCAGCTCTTGCCGCCGTCGGTGGTGCGCAGGATCAGGTTGAAGGCGCCGATGACGAAGCCGCTCAGGTCATCCTCGAACCACACGTCCAGCAACGGCTTGTCGGCGCCCTGGGCGGCAAACAGCTCGGCATCCTGTTTGAGGCGTAGCGCCTCAGGGTCGTCCGGGTCGGCCGGATTGCCGTAGTGTTTCACCAGCAGTTCGGCGATCTGCCGACCGTCCAGCTGCTTGCTCCAGGTCTTGCCGCCATCGCCGCTGTGCAGAACCACGCCTTCATGCCCGACGGCCCAGCCCTGTTGGGCGCTGGGGAAGGCCAGCGCGGTGAGGTCGGAGCTGACCGGCACTTCGGCCTGGGCCCAGGCCTTGCCATCCTCCGAGACGAGGATGTGTCCGCGCTGCCCTGCCGCGACCAGACGATCACCGGCCCGTACCAGTGCATTGAGTGGCGCGCGTATCGCCAGGGAACTGTGCAGCGCGGGCGACTCCATGGGTGGGATGAATGCCTGCTGGGCATATCCCTGGCCCGCCGGCAGGGCGAGCAGAATCGCCAGCGGCAGCTGAATGAACTGTCTGAACACCTTGGTCACCTCACATCGGTCGCGTGGAAACGCGAATTGCGGAACGGCGCCCCGGTAACACCGGGGTCGCCGCTCATGGACTTGCAGTAACGGCCGTCGCGGCTCAGAGGGTGGTCTTGAAGGTGAAGAACACGGCACCGCGATCTTCCAGCAGCGACTGGCTGCCGCTGGGGGTCACGACAGCGCCGGTGACCGGGTTGGTCGAGTAGTCACCGAAGTAGTCGACGTATTTCAGGTCGAAGCGATAGCGGTTGTAGAGATCGAGCGCGAGGCCCACCGCATAGCTGCCGGCGTCCTCGTTGCCGCCGGAGGACACTGCCGAGTTGCCCGACAGGCCGCGCGAATAGCTGAGCGGCATGGACAGGTCGCCACCCGGGAAGACCTGGTACCAGATCGGGGTGAAGTTCACCGCCATGCCATAGGCATCACGGGAGACTTCGTCGACGTTGCTCGGCACGGCCTTGTAGGCCGAGGAACCCTTGAACAGGTTGAGCGGGTCGGAGTTGACCGACACCCAGCGGCTCCAGGCCAGCTCGGTGGACCAGCTGGCGCTGTCGAACAGCGCGGTCGGGCTGACGCTACCGATGGCATTGAGCACGCCGTGCAGGGTATCGCCGCGGGCTCCGAGAATGTCGCCGTCGTCGGGCAGGCGCGCTACCGAATTGACCCGGGCAGGAGCGCTGACCAGCGGCATGTTGCGACGGTAGTTCAGGTCGGCGCCGAAACTGATGCCGCCGAGCTCCTTCGACAGACTGATGCCGTACATGTCGATGTCGTCGGCATAGTTGAAGAAATACTGCGGGCGTGCGTTGGCCAGCAGGATGGTCTGCGGCAGGGTGTCGGAGAAGTTGCGGACGTAGAAGCCCAGGGTGCCGTCGAGCCATTCGGGGCTCCAGCGCGCCATGACGCCCCAGTCGCCGGCCTCCTTCGGTTCGATGTCTTCACCGTGGATGGCCCGGATGGTCGGGCTGAGGATGAAGGATTCACCGCCCTGCTGGAAAATATCGGCAAAGCCCAGGTAAGTGCCGGACTCGGGCGCGCGGGATGGGCGCCATTCGAAGAAGTACTGCGCGGCGAAGGACAGCTCCGGAGTGGCCTGCAGCTGCGCGGAAATCTGGTTGCGCGGCAGATAGAGTTCCTTGGCTTCGATACCCGGCAGCGCCAGGGCCTTGCCCTGGTCCAGCGGCGCCTGGCCATAGGAAATGCCATGAATGGCACCCGAGCCCAGCAGGGATTCGCCCCAGTTCACGGTGTGGCGACCCAGGCGCGCCTTCAGCGGCATGTCGCCGATGTCGTATTCACCGAACACGAAGGCGTCCATCCACTCGCCGGAAGGCCCCTGGTAGTAGCGGTCTGCATAGCGGCTGAGGCCAAGGGCCGGGCGGCCATCGGAGCCCAGGTGGTTAGAGGTCGCCACGCTGTCGTTGTCGAGGCCGCCGGCATAGGCGGCGTCATACCAGAGCGCGGCGCTTACGCGAGCGCCGTACTTGCCCTTGTAGACGATGTCCGACTCGCTGAGGATGTCGAGGCGATTGTTGACCAGGCTGTGCTTGTCGAAGTTGCGATCACCGTCATCGTTGTTCGGGTTTTTCAGGATCGCGTCATCCTGCCCCTCGACCCGCATGCCGAGGTTGTAGCGCAGGGTGTTGTCCCAGCGCAGCTGGATGTCTTCGTTGCCGGTGTCGATCTCGAAAGCACTGGCGCTGCCACAGGCTATCGCGCACATGGCGACCACCGTGGCGCGCAGCGCATGAGAATTGGCGGGATGACTCTGGTTCGACTTGTTCTTGTTATTCATCTGGGCGTCTCCTCCCCTTGGTTGAACCGGGACCTCGCGCTGACCGCCGCCAGGTCCGGAAACAGCTCAATCAGCGATCGAGTGGCCAAAGGGTGCCAGCAGCGTCCGTGAGTCCTCCCCCCCCTTTCTGAAAGGGGGGTGACCCCCTTCCCCCCCTCCGATAGATTCAACCCATCGAATCACCCTCCTCGTCCTCGGCCAGGACGAGCAACCACTGGAGAACGCAATGACGGACCAGGCAGCCGCTACTCCAACGCGGGCGAGCATCAGCTATCCCCTTGATGCCACACCCGCACCCGGCGCCTTGCTGGAAGTCACGCCGGGGGTGCTCTGGACCCGGCTACCACTGCCCATCTCCCTTGGCGCCATCAATATCTGGCTGCTGGCCGATGACGACGGCCATGCGGTGGTGGATACCGGCCTGTTCAGCGAGGACACCGTGACCCTGTGGGAGCGGCTATTGGCTGGCCCGCTTGCCGGGGCAAGGTTGACCCGAGTGTTCGCCACGCATCTGCACCCCGACCATATCGGCATGGCCGGCTGGCTGACGCGACGGACCGGCTGCCGCCTCTGGATGACCCGACTGGAGTACCTGCAATCCCGGATGCTGGCCGGCGACAGCGGACGTGCGGCCCCCGACGAAGCGGTTGGCTTCTATCGCCGCGCCGGGTGGGACGACCAGGCTCTGGCTGTGTATCGCCGTCGCTTCGGCAGCTTCGGCCGGTTGCTTTCCCCCCTGCCCGACAGCTACCGGCGCATCCGTGAGGATGAGATCGTGCGTATCGGTGGATACGACTGGGAAGTGGTGGTGGGAACAGGTCATTCGCCCGAACACGCCTGTCTGTATGACGCCCGGCGGAAGCTGCTGATTTCCGGTGACCAGGTGCTGCCGCGCATTTCCTCCAACGTCTCGGTGACGCCCACGGAACCGGATGCCGATCCGCTTGCCGACTGGCTCCACTCCCTCGGCAAGCTTCGCCGGCGGGTGCCTGACGATGTGTTGGTCCTGCCCTCGCACAAGGAACCCTTTCGCGGCCTGCACGCGCGACTGAATCAGCTGGAAGCCGATGTGTTCGATGCACTGGAGCGCCTGAAACAAGGGCTGAACGAGCCCCGGCGAGCGGTGGATGTCTTCCCGCTGCTGTTCTCGGCGAAACTGCGGACCGATGACCCGTCCCAGCTGACCCTGGCCACCGGTGAGGCCATCGCGCACCTGAACCATCTGCTGCTGCGCAGGGAGATCCGCGTCAGCACCGATGAACGCGGCGTAGCCTGGTATCAGCGCATGTAGGAGCGAGCTCTGCTCGCGAACCTTCCGAGCCCGACCTTTCGCGAGCAAGCTCGCTCCTACATAAAGCCGTCCTGCTCATTCGCTCGTCACAGCATTTGTAGGATGGGTGGAGCGGAGCGATACCCATCGGTGTCGGTTGTTGGGTATCGCAAGCTCGCGGAACGCCGCCCGCCCCATCCTACGGCCCTGTCGCCGCACCTGTAGGAGCGAGCTCTGCTCGCGAACCTTCCGAGCCCAACCATTCGCGAGCAAGCTCGCTCCTACAAAAAAGCCGTCCTGCTCATTCGCTCGTCACAGCATTTGTAGGATGGGTGGAGCGGAGCGATACCCATCGGCATCGGTTGATGGGTATCGCAAGCTCGCGGAACGCCGCCCGCCTCATCCTACCGGCCTGTAGGAGCGAGCTCTGCTCGCGAACCTTCCGAGCCCAACCATTCGCAAGCAAGCTCGCTCCTACACAATAGGCCGCTGGATCAGCGCACCCCACACTGGATATCGAGGGTCAGCGCGTTCAGGTAGGGGTTTTCCACCACGTGCTGCACCAGCGCAGCGAATTCCCCCGGATGCCCCATACGGCGAGGGAACAACAGGCTGTTGACGATGCTTTCGGACACCTTCGCCGGCATGCCCGCCGACATACCGGACTCGAACAGGCCCGGTGCCAGGCTGACCACGCGGATGCCGTGCTCGGACAGGTCACGGGCGATCGGCAGGGTCATGCCGATGACGCCGGCCTTGCTCGCGCTGTAGGCCGCCTGGCCCATCTGCCCTTCTCGCGCGGCGCCGGAGGCGGTGTTGATGATGACGCCGCGCTCGCCGGTTTCCTCGGGGGTGTTCGCGGTCATGGCCAGGGCGGCGTGGCGGATGATGTTGAAGGTGCCGGTGAGGTTGACGCCCAGTACGCGGTCCCAGAGTTCGGTGGGGAACAGCTGCCCCTTGGAGATCGTCTTGCACGGCCCGAGGATGCCTGCGCAGTTCACAGCGACATGGACGGCGCCGAAACGCTCGACCACCGCATCGATGGCCGCCTTCACGCTGGCTTCACTGGAGACATCGACGGCGATCCCCAGGATGCCCTCCCCCAGTGCCGCGTCGAGCCTGGCTTGATCCAGGTCGAAGCCGACCACCTGGGCACCGGCTGCCGCCAGTGCATTGCAGGTGGCAAGGCCGAGGCCGGATGCCGCTCCAGTGACGATGGCGACCTTGTTGTTCAGTTTCATTTTGTTTCCTTCTTGCACGCGCAGTGGATGGTCCGGCGCGATCTTAGGGACGCTGCACGGTGCCCCGTCCCCTCCCTTTTTGGAGTGCGATGAAACGTCCAGGCGAGCCGTAGGAAAGCGCCAGGATCGGGGTCCGGACTTTCTTGACGTGACACTGGCGCTTCGCTAGCGTCGGCGACCGAGTTCCATCCGACGGGAGGAGCAGCGGACAGGCGCGGTTAGCCGAATCGGCAAAACCGACCCATCCTTTCCTACGCTCTGTCCTTCGCAGACCGTGAACCGGGGACAAGAAGTTGACAACAAAGACACCCAGGCACTTGGTCTCCACCAAGTTCTCGCCGCCCCGCATTGGCACCAAGCATGTGCTTCGCGGCAATCTGCTGGCGCAACTGGAGCGCATGCACCATTGCCGACTCGCGCTCATCACCGGCGCGGCGGGTTACGGCAAGACCACCCTGCTGGCCCAATGGCGCCAATCGCGGCTGAAGGCGGGTGCGGAAGTCGTCTGGGTTTCGTTGACGGTAGAAGACAACAGCTACGCGGCATTCTGCTCGGCACTGCTGGAAGCGCTGCGGCGCCTGGGCATCGACGTGGACATCGACCTGCTGCGCGACGAAAACGCGGCCACTGCGATGGATGCCACCATTGCCGCCATCGTCGACGCCGCGGCCATGCTGGCCAAAGAGCTCTACCTGATCCTCGACGACTATCAGCACGTCGAAGTCCCCCTGGCGCACAAACTGATCCAGAAACTCCTGGATCATGGCCCCGGCAACCTGCACCTGGTACTGGCCTCGCGGGTCACGCCGCCTTTCAGCCTTTCGCGCTTGCGGGTCATGGACCAGGTGGCCGAGATCGAAAGCGTCGAGCTGCCGTTCGACATGGCCGAGACCCGCGCTTTCATCGAGGAGAACCTGGGCGCCAACAGAATCAATGCGGACGAGCTGAGCCTGATCCATGACCTGACCAGCGGCTGGCCGTCCTGCCTGCAACTGATTGTCATCATGCTGAAGAACCGCGCCGACAGTCGCGCCATCCTCCAGGATCTGGTCTGGCGCTCCAGCGACCTGCAGGCTTACCTCAGCGAGGAAGTGGTGGCGCACCTGCCGGCGGAGATGGTGGCGTTCACCGAGGCGCTGTCGATCTTCCGCCGCTTCACCGCCTCGATGGCGAAGGCCGTGACGGGCGATGCCCAGGCAGGCGAACTGATCAAGCGCATGGAAGACGAGAACCTGCTGATCTACCGCGTGGATTCGGAGGACCGCCTGGCCTGGTACCGCTTCCACCCCCTGTTCGGCGAATTCCTCAGCACACGCCTGGAGCGTCGCGGCAGTGACACGATTCGCGAGCTTCACCGCAAAGGCGCCCGCTGGCTCGCGGAGCACAACTGCCTGACCGAGGCGGTGCGCCACGCCAGCCTCGGCGAGGATATCGAGTTCGCCACCCAGGTGATCGAACGCTCCGCGCCGGCCACCTGGACCCTCGATTACCTGGCACCGACGCTGCGACTGCTCGAACGTCTTCCGGAAGAGGTGCTGTTCCGTCACCAGCGCTTGCTATTCCTGGCCTGCGTGACCGTCTCCCTCACCTCCCGCCCGGGGCGGGCAAAGTCCTGGTTGACCCAGCTGGAAGCCAGCGACCTGCAAGATCAGCCGGAACTGGCCAACGGCCTGGCGCTGATCCGCGCCGCAATCGCGGTGCAGGACGACGACTCCGACCGCGCCGTGCAGCTGTTGGAGCCGGTGCGCGACGCCCCGATGGAAAACCCCTTCCTGCGTTACATGCTGCTGGCTACCCTGACCGTCGCCTATTACATCGCCGGTCGCTACGCCGATGCGCGACGGCTGTTCGACATCCATCCCATCCCGCCGGAAGATCGCGGTAACGACATGGCGATGGTGGCGGAATCGGCCCAGGTGACCGCCCATATGCTGGCCGGCGATGTGCGCGAGGCCGAGCGGCTGGGTTCGGAACTGCTCGAACGCTCGACCCGCGAACACGGCCATCGCTCGATCTGCGCCAACCTGTGCGCCAGCCTCCTCGGGGATGCCTTCTATGAACTGGACCGCATCGACGACGCCCGCGAGCTGATCGCCAACCGTTTCGGCCTGTTGCATTCGTCGGTGCCGGACGTGATCGTGCGCACCAACATGACCCGCGCACGTCTCGACCTGCTGCAGAAAGGTCCGGACGCCGCGCTGGCGTTTCTCCAGCAACAGATCGCCCACTTGCGTTGTCTGGGGCAGATCAGGCCTGTGGCTCACTTGCTCGCCGAGCAGATCCGCGTCCTGCTGATCAAGGGCAACCGCAATCGCGCTACCGAGCTGTTGGCAAGTCTTGAGGAGCTGGTGCAGGCCCACGGCACTGAACAGGGCGCACGCGCCGAACTGCCGGCGCTCGCCGCCCTGGCAAAGGCCCGGTTGCTGCGCAGCGAAGATTCGGAACGCGCCCTGGAGGTGCTGCAGGTGGTCCGCGACTACGCCTTGCGCTTCAATCGCGGACGCGTTGGCGTACTGGCCGATCTGCTCCGTGCCGACGTCCTGCACGATCTCAAGCGGCCCGAGGAATCAGTCGCCGTTCTCAAGGGCTCGCTCAAGGCCGCCCAGGAGTTCGGCCTGGTCCGCACCCTGCTGGACGAAGGCACGCTGACAGAGAGATTGCTGAGTCGATTGGCAGAGGAGCACGCCCTGGAAGGCTCCCTCGGCGAGTACGTGGAGGGCCTGCTGGGCAAGCTCACCGATCCCTGCTCGTCAAGCGCCGCGGCACCCCGCCCGCGCCGCGCAACGACGTCCGAGCACCAGCCGGTGCTGACACCGCGCGAACTGGAAATCCTCAGCCTGGTGGCCCAGGCAATGTCCAGCAAGCGCATTGCCAATACGCTGGATATCACCCTGGAAACGGTGAAGTGGAACCTGCGCAACATCTTCGCCAAGCTCGGCGTTTCCAGCCGCTATGACGCCATGGTCTGGGCGCGCAACCACAAGCTCATCGACTGAGACTCACAAGTTGCGCTCCCGATAGGTTCATCTGGCTGGATAGCTGCCGGGAGCACGCCAGCCCCCGCCCGCCGGAGACTGGCCTGCTCCAGTCCAGGAAACCGGAATGGCTGTTGGGCACTCGCCCCAGGCACAAGGTATAACCCTTTAAAATCAGATGCTTGGGCCTCCATAGAAATACGGAACATCCCGCCACGGGCCCACTCCATACTCGCTCCTGCGGCCTGCCGAGGCCCCACTACAACAACAATCCGGCTTTCCCGCAGGAGCGGTTCCATGAGCGATGCCATCCAGCCCTTCCCGGCTACCTCCGCAACACCGAACCCACAACTCAGGCATGTCTACAGCAAGGTCATCTGGCGTCTGATGCCCTTCCTGATGCTCGCCTACATGGTCAACGCCATCGACCGGCTCAACCTGTCGTTCGCCAAGCTGCGCATGGCCGAGGACATCGCCCTCACCGACGCCGCCTACGGCATCGGCGCCGGGATCTTCTACCTCGGCTACATCCTCTTCGAGATACCCAGCAACCTCTACCTGCAACGCATCGGCGCCCGCGCCACGCTCACCCGGATCATGCTGCTCTGGGGCGCGGTCACCATCGCCACCGCCTTCGTCACCACGCCCAACCAGCTGATCGTCGCGCGCTTCCTGCTCGGTGTGGCCGAGGCCGGCTTCTTCCCCGGCGTGATCCTCTACCTCACCTACTGGTTCCCTGCCGCCCTGCGCGGCCGTATCACCGCA
>MTEW01000815.1_pt3 | contig 111412 bp, 89 predicted proteins | sample 1042681 | NCBI WGS metagenome assembly MTEW01 (sample SAMN06185811, study PRJNA358809) | soil metagenome | isolation source: soil biostimulated with citrate as carbon source | place: India | collected 2015-05-23 | reverse complement strand
CGATAAGGTCGTTTACAAAAGGCATGAGACGATCACCAGTAGGGTGCGCCGTGCGCACCAATGGTTCTCCTGGTGCGCACGGCGCACCCTACACCACCCGCTCCTTGCCGGAGTGCGGCAAGGAGCCCACCGGGCAGTCGGCCACGCCAATGCTCGAGCGGGTCAGTTTCTCCACGTCCTCCTGGGCCTTCTGCGCATCCAGCACCCAGGTGCGGTAGAACTCGAACGGGCAATCGGCCACGCCCTTGTCGCCGTCGCCGGAGTTGTAAACGCCGGTGTAGCCACGATGGAGCAGCTTGAACAGGTGGTTCTGCGACTGGTCGTTGGCCCGCGCATCGCGAATCTGCGAGATGGATAACTGGGCGTACTGGATGCCCATCTCTTCCTCGCCGCATTCGCCCAGGGTGCGGCCGTCGAAGCCGATCAGCGCCGAGTGGCCGAAGTAGCTGTATACGCCGTCGAAGCCGGTGGCGTTGGCCACTGCCACGTAGCAGTTGTTGGCCCAGGCCATGGTCTTGGCCATCAGCACCTGCTGCTCCTTGGCCGGGTACATGTAGCCCTGGCAACGCACGATCAGCTCGGCGCCCTTCATCGCGCAGTCGCGCCAGATCTCCGGGTAGTTGCCGTCGTCGCAGATGATCAGGCTGATCTTCATGCCCTTGGGACCTGCGGAGACGTAGGTGCGGTCGCCGGGGTACCAGCCCTCGATGGGGCACCAGGGGATGCACTTGCGGTAGCGCTGGACGATCTCGCCCTGATCGTTGATCAGGATGAGCGTGTTGTACGGCGCCTTGTGCGGGTGCTCTTCGTGGCGCTCGCCGGTCAGCGAGAAGATGCCCCAGGTCCTGGCCTCGCGGCAGGCGGCGGAGAAGATCGCCGTTTCCTCGCCGGGGATGGTGGCGGCGGTGGCCATCATCTCGTCCTTGTCGTACATGATGCCCATGGTGCTGTACTCGGGAAACACCACCAGGTCCATGCCCGGCAGGCCGAGTTTCATGCCCTTGATCATCTCGGCGATCCGGCGCGCGTTGTCGAGCACCTCGGCCCTGGTATGCAGGCGCGGCATCTTGTAATTGACGACGGCGACGCCGACGGTATCGGGGCTGCTGGAAATATCGCCGTGGCGCATGGGGCGTCTCCTTTTGTCATTCGGGTGGCGATGGGTCGCCCGCAAGCGGGCTGCTACGGGATCGGAGCGGTCCTCAGTGGCTGATCATCCACGGCCGCGCCGCGGGGCTGGCCTTGAGGCCGTGGGGGTTGGCCTTGGTGCGCTCGACCGGTTTGCTCGGGCCACAGCAGCTGCAGCCGGCCGGGTGTTTGCGGTTGGCCTTGTACTCTTCGAGGCTTTGCGGCGCGTGGGCGCTGCGCTCGTTGGTTTCATGGGCGCGGCGCTGGCTGCCGGCCATGCTGGTCAGCCCCGGCGCGCTGAGGATCACCCGCTCGCTCGGCGTGTCGCAGTATGGGCAGGCGCAGGCGGCGTCGCGCTCGGCCATCGGCCGCAGCACGGTGAAATCGCCACAGCTCGGGCAGTCGTATTCGTAGATGGGCATCGGAACGCTCCTCGGGGGAAGACGGTGCGCACGGCGCACCCTAGGGTGGCCGTGCGTATGTGCCTCACTTGTCGTAGGCGATGGGCAGGTCGATGCTGCCATTGAGGAACTTGGTCGGGCCGCTGGCGCTGGGGTTGATGTCGAACTCGAAGATATCGGTCGGCAGCCACAGCGTGGCGCAGGCGTTGGGGATGTCGACCACGCCACTGATATGCCCCTGCACCGGCGCCGAGCCGAGCAGCGAGTAGCCCTGGGCCGGCGAGTAGCCGAACTTGGTCAGGTAGTTGATGGCGTTGAGGCAGGCCTGCTTGTAGGCCAGGTTGACGTCCAGGTAGTGCTGCTTGCCGTCGTCGTCGACCGAGATGCCTTCGAAGATCAGGTAGTTGTTGTAGGTCGGCACGATCGGGCTGGGCTTGAAGATCGGGTTCTTGATGCCGTACTTGGCCATGCCGCCCTTGATCAGCTCGACCTTCATGTGCACCCAGCCAGCCATCTCGATGGCACCGCAGAAGGTGATCTCGCCATCGCCCTGGCTGAAGTGCAAATCCCCCACCGACAGGCCGGCGCCGTCGACATAGACCGGGAAGAAGATCTTCGAGCCACGCGACAGATCCTTGATGTCGCAGTTGCCGCCGTGCTCACGCGGCGGCACGGTACGCGCCCCGGTGGCGGCCGCCAGGTCGCGCGCCTCGCCCTTCATCTTGCCCATGTGCGCGGTGCTGGCGAACGGCGGGTTGGCCAGCGGCGGTACGCGGGTCGGGTTGGTGTCGATCAGCGCCTGCTCACGCTTGTTCCAGTCGGCGAGCATCTTGTGGTCCGGCAGGCAGCCGATCAGCCCCGGGTGGATCAGGCCGGCGAAGCGCACGCCGGGAATGTGCCGGCTCTTGGTGAACATGCCCTCGAAGTCCCAGATCGACTTCTGCGCCGAGGGAAAGTAATCGGTGAGGAAACCGCCGCCATTGTTCTTCGAGAAGAAGCCGTTGAAGCCCCAGAGCATGTCCTGCTTGGCGCCGATATCGAGCAGATCGACCACCAGCAGGTCGCCCGGCTCGGCACCTTTCACCCCCACCGGGCCGGACAGGTAGTGCACGGTGGACAGGTCGACGTCGCGCACGTCGCTGGCATCGTCGTTGTTCTTGATCGCACCGCCGGTCCAGTCATAGGTTTCGAGGATGAAGTCATCGCCGGGGTTGACCCAGCAGGCCATGGGAATGTCCGGGTGCCAGCGGTTGTGCACCTGTTCGTTGTCGGTAGCAGCCTGGTTGAGGTCGACCTTGATCAGGGTATCGGTCATGACGGAGCTCCATAAGACCTGTGAGGGATGCCGGCCTGTGCCGGGGTACGCAGCCAGTCTCGAACGAGCGGGGGAATCGGCAAATACGTTGGATGACGTATGCCCAGACACCAGATTACACGGGGCCTGCGGCCTTTTCCGCGGGCACGAAAAAGCGGCCGGCGCATGGAGAACACACCGGCCGTAAAGCGGGAATTTGTACCTGTAGAAGCCGGCTTGCCGGCGATTGATTGCAAGCGACAGCATCGCCCGCAAGCGGGCTCCTACCGGGAGTCAGACCGACAGATAACGGCTGATGCTCGCCTCGTCGACCTTGTCGCGGGTTTCCTCGACGACGAACTTGCCCTTCTCGATGACCAGGAAGCGGTCGGCGATCTCCATGGTGAACGACAGCACCTGTTCGGACACGACGATGGTCAGGTCGCGCATGTTGCGGATCTCCTTCAGGCTGCGGGCGATGTCCTTGATGATCGACGGCTGGATACCCTCGGTGGGCTCGTCGAGCAGCAGCACCTTGGGGTTGGTGGCCAGCGCGCGGGCGATGGCCAGCTGTTGCTGCTGCCCGCCGGAAAGGTTGCCACCCTTGCGATGACGCATCTCGAGCAGCACCGGAAACAACGCATAGAGATCGTCCGGCACCTTGCCGCCGGCGGAGGCCGGCAGGCCGGTCTGGATGTTCTCCAGCACGGTCATGCTGGGGAAGATCATTCGCCCCTGCGGCACGTAGGCGATGCCGCTTTCCACCCGCTGATGGGTTTCCAGTTTCGACAGGTCCTTGCCGTCCACGCGAATCTGCCCGCCCCACTGCGGCAGGATGCCCATCAGGCTCTTGAACAGGGTGGTCTTGCCCATGCCGTTGCGGCCCATCACCGCGACGATTTCCTTCTTCGCCACGTCGAGGTTGAGCTCGTGGAGGATCTGGCTCTGGCCGTAGCCGGAAGCGAGGTTGCTGATCTGGAACATGTATGTCACTCCAACATAGGCGGTGCGCACGGCGCACCCTACGGTCTGATACCCGGGTGTAGGGTGCGCCGCGCGCACCGTTTCGTAGCCATGGCCATCAATGCCCCAGGTACACCTCGATCACCTTCGGGTTGCTCTGCACCGCCTCCATGCTGCCCTCGGCCAGCACCTTGCCCTGGTGCAGCACGGTGACGCGGTGGGCGATGCTTTTCACGAACTCCATGTCGTGCTCGATGACCAGCACCGAGCGGCCCTGGCTGATGCGCTTGAGCAGGTCGGCCGTGGCCACTCGCTCGCTGACGCTCATGCCGGCCACCGGCTCGTCGAGCATCAGCAGCTGCGGGTCCTGCATCAGCAGCATGCCGATCTCCAGCCACTGCTTCTGCCCGTGCGAGAGCAGGTCGGCCTGACGATGCAGGTGCTCGCCGAGCATGATTTCTCGCGCCACCTGCTCGACCCGTTCGATCACCTCCTGCGTGCGCTTGAAGAACAGCGCGCCGAACACCTTGCGCCCGGCCGGGTAGGACATCTCCAGGTTTTCGAACACCGTCAGGTTCTCGTAGATCGACGGGTTCTGGAACTTGCGCCCGACGCCGGCGCGCACGATGTCGAACTCGCGCATCCGGGTCAGTTCAAGCCCGTCGAAATCGATGCTGCCGGCCGTGGCGCGGGTCTTGCCGCAGATCAGATCGAGCACCGTGGTCTTGCCGGCCCCGTTGGGGCCGATGACCACATGCACCTCGTTGCGGTCGACGTAGAGGTTGAGGTCGTTGACCGCCTTGAAGCCGTCGAAGGACACGGTCAGCCCCTCGATGGCCAGTACCGGCTTGGCGGCCTGAAAGCCTGCGGGGCTGCTCATGGCGTGGTCTCCAGTTCAGGGGTTGGGCGCTTGCTGGTGGCAACGGCAACGGGCTTTGGCGCAGCGGCCAGCTGCGGTTTGCGCCGCAGTCGCGCCAGCCAGCGCTTGCCGTGGCTGTCCCACAGCCCCGCCAGGCCGTTGGGGAAGTACATGACCACGACGATGAACAGGCCGCCCATCAGGTACAGCCACAGCTCGGGGAAGCTTTCGGAGAAGTAGGTCTTGCCGAAGTTGACCAGCAGCGCGCCGTACACCGCACCGAGCAGCGACAGACGCCCACCGACCGCGGCGAAGATGACCATCTCGATGGATGGCACGATGCCGACGAAGCTCGGTGACATGAAGCCCACCTGCAGGGTGAACATCGCCCCGCCGATACCGGCGAACGCCGCACCGACGCAGAACACGAAGATCTTGAAGCTGGCGACGTCGTAGCCGGAGAAGCGCACCCGCTCTTCCTTGTCGCGCATCGCCAACAGCAGACGACCGAGCTTGGAGGCGATGATGAAACGGGCGATGAGAATGCAGCCGATCAGCAGCGCCGCACTGATGAAGTAGAGGATCAGCTTGGCCTCGTCGCTGCGGATGTCCCAGCCCTTGAGCGTGCGCAGGTCGGTGATGCCGTTGACCCCGCCGGTCAGCCCCTGCTGGCCGATGATCAGCACGGTGAGGATCAGCGCGATGGCCTGGGTGACGATGGAGAAATACACGTCACCGACGCGGCGTTTGAACATCGCGATACCGATCACCAAGGCCAGCAACACCGGCACCGCCACCACGGCGATCAGGGTGAAGCCCAGGCTGTGGAAGGGCTCCCAGAACAGCGGCAGTTCGGTGATCTGGTTCCAGTCCATGAAGTCCGGGATGCCGGGCGTGGACTGGATCTTGGTGCTCTCCGGGTCGGATGCCTCGAGCTTGAGGAACATCGCCATGCAGTAGCCGCCCAGGCCGAAGAAGATGCCCTGGCCCAGGCTCAGGATGCCGCCATAGCCCCAGCACAGCACCAGGCCGACGGCGACGAAGGCGTAGGTCAGGTACTTGCCCACCATGTTCAGGCGGAAGGCATCCAGCGCCAGCGGAAACACCACCAGAATCAGCGCCGCGAGCAGCGCCAGGCCGATGGCGCCCTGCCTGCCGCCGAGCAGTGTGTCGAGTGTATTGTTCATGTCCGCCTCCTCAATTCACTGTAGGAGCCCGCTTGCGGGCGATCTTTCGCTTGGTCATCGCCCGCAAGCGGGCTCCTACGAATCACCTGCGCCGCTTGCCGGAGCGGTACGTGACTTTTCATTTGCGCACCTTGATGGAGAACAGCCCCTGCGGGCGCAGCATCAGGATCAGCACCACGGCGGACAGGGTCAGTACCTTGGCCATCGAACCACTGGTGAAGAACTCCAGCAGCGATTGCGCCTGGGCGATGCTGAATGCCGAGGCGATGGTGCCGAGCAGGCTGGACGCACCGCCGAACACCACCACCAGGAAGGTATCGACGATGTACAGGGAACCCGCCGTCGGCCCAGTCGAGCCGATGGTGGTGAAGGCCGCGCCGGCGACTCCGGCCACGCCACAGCCGAGGGCGAAGGTCATGCGGTCGACGCGTTTGGTGTTGATGCCCACGGAACGTGCCATCACCCGGTTCTGCATGGTGGCGCGCACCTGCAGGCCCCAGCGCGAGCGGTAGATCATCAGAAACAGCAGCGCGGTGAGCAGGATGGTCAGGCCCATGACGAACAGGCCGTTGCGCGGAATGTCGATGGCTTCGGACGGGTTCCACGAGCCCATCAGCCAGTCCGGCAGCGTGGCACTGACTTCACGCGCGCCGAAGATCGAGCGAAAGCCCTGCTGCATCACCAGGGACAGGCCCCAGGTGGCCAGCAGGGTGTCCAGTGGTCGCTGGTAGAGCTTGCTGATCATCGCCCACTCCACCAGCCAGCCGATGGCACCGGCGATGAAGAACGACAGGATGATCGCGAGGAAGAAGTAGTAAGGCCCGAAGGCCGGTGCGTAGCTGGACGTCAGCGAGGACACCACGAAGGTGGTGTAGGCGCCGATGGTGAGAAACTCGCCATGGGCCATGTTGATCACGCCCATCTGTCCGAAGATGATCGCCAGCCCCAGAGCCATCAGCAGCAGCACGCAGAACACGGACAAGCCGTTGAACCCCTGCATGGCTGCGATGGCGCCGAATTCCGATAGCCATTCCATGTCGATGGTCTCCAGAAAAAAGAGAAAAGCCTGTAGGAGCCGGCTTGCCGGCGATTCATTCATCGCCAGCAGGCTGGCTCCCACGAGAGGGTGTGGCTTACTGGTAGCCTTCCGGGAAGGGGTTCGGCTCGATCAGGTTGGATTCGAACACCACCTTGAACTGGCCGTCCTTCTGCACCTCTCCGATGCGGGTCTTGCTCCACAGGTGATGGTTGTCGTGCACCTTGACGTAGCCTTCCGGCGCGGTGCCCAGTTCGATGCCGGGGGAAGCGGCCACCACCTTGTCGATGTCGAAGCTGCCGGCCTTCTCCACGGCGGCTTTCCACAGCCACGGGCCGAGGTAGGCGGCCTGGGTCACGTCACCGATCACCGCGTCCTTGCCGTACTTGGCCTTGAAGGCTTCGACGAAGGCGACGTTGTTCGGGTTGTCCAGGCTCTGGAAGTACTTCATCGAGGCATAGAAGCCTTCCATGTTCTCGCCGCCGATCCCCAGCAGCTCGTCTTCGGTCACCGACAGGGTCAGCAGGGTCTGCTTGTCGGCGGTGACGCCGGCGGCCTTCATCTGCTTGTAGAAGGCCACGTTGGAGCCGCCGACCACGGCAGCGAAGACCACATCAGGCTTGCGCAGCTTGATCTTGTTGAGCAGCGAGCCGAACTGGGTGTTGCCCAGCGGGTAGTACTCCTCGCCGACCACCTTGCCGCCGAGCACGTTCTCGATGTGCTTGCGCGCGATCTTCATCGAGGTGCGCGGCCAGATGTAGTCCGAACCCAGCAGGTAGAAGGTCTTGGCACCCTTCTCCTTGGCCACCCAGTCCAGGCCCGCGAGGATCTGCTGGGTCGCTTCCTGGCCGGTGTAGATGACGTTCTTCGACTGCTCCAGGCCTTCGTAGAAGGTCGGGTAGTAGAGCAGGCCGTTCTCCTTCTCGAACACCGGCAGCACCGCCTTGCGCGAGGCCGAGGTCCAGCAGCCGAACACGGTGGCGACCTTGTCGCCGACCAGCAGCTTGCGCGCCTTCTCGGCGAAGGTCGGCCAGTCGGAAGCCCCATCTTCCTGAATGACCTTGATCTGCCGGCCGAGCACACCACCACTGGCGTTGATCTGCTCGATGGCCAGGCGTTCGGCCTGGATCGAACCGGTTTCGGAAATGGCCATGGTGCCGGTGGCCGAATGCAGAATGCCAACCGTCACCTCGCTGTCGGTCACCGCCAGGCCGGTGGTGTTCACCTCGGCGCTGGCCACGTGGCTGAACAGGCTGGCGGCCAGCAGCGAGAGTGCTGCCGCCCCCACCGCCAGCCGGCGGGGAAGAAGTCGAATCGGTTGAGAGTCCATGGTCGTGCTCCTGTGCTGGTTGTTCGTGCCGAACCACGCCGGCTTCGCAGCTAGGATGCGTTTGCCCCCGCCGAGCGGGGTATACGCAGCATGACGTAAGGGCATACGTCATCTGACGTACAGCGCCCTGCGCCACGCTGGTGCAAGCTCAGCGCAGAAAAGCCGGGCAGACAGAAGCCCGCGCGCGCGGCAGAGGCCTCGCCGAGCCGGGGCATGGAAGTTGCAGTTTCAATGCACTGTAGGAGCCCGCTTGCGGGCGATGCGCCCTTGCTGGTGAGTTGTTCGCCGGCAAGCCGGCGCCTACAGGGACGCGCCTCAGGGACGGTCTTAACCGATAACCTCAGCAGGACTCCGCCCGTGCAGCAGACCGGCACCCAGCGCATCATCAAGATTCGCCGCGACTACAACGCCTGGGTCGCCGACGAGACCATGGAGGACTACGCCCTGCGCTTCACTCCCAGGTCGTTTCGCAAGTGGTCGGAGCTGCGCATCGCCAACACCGCGCTCGGCGCCGTGTCGTTTCTCGCTCTGGAAGCCATCGGCGGGGCCTTGGCACTGTCCTATGGCTTCACCAACACCCTGTGGGCGATCCTCGCGGTCAGCCTGGTGATCTTCCTCACCGGCCTGCCGATCAGCTATTACGCGGCCCGCTCCGGCCTGGACATGGACCTGCTCACTCGCGGAGCCGGCTTCGGCTACATCGGCTCGACCATCACCTCGCTGATCTACGCCAGCTTCACCTTCCTGTTCTTCGCCCTCGAAGCGGCGATCATGGCGCTGGCCCTGGAGCTGTACTTCAACATCCCGCTGGCGCTGGCCTATGTGATCTGCTCGATCATCATCATTCCGCTGGTGGCCTACGGCATCACCCTGATCAACCGCCTGCAGATGTGGACGCAGCCGCTGTGGCTGTTCCTTTTGGTGCTGCCCTACGTATTCGTCATCGCCAAGAACCCCGAGGCGCTATCGGACTGGACCAGCTTCGCCGGCCGCGAGGGCGAGCCCGGCAGCTTCAACCTGCTGCACTTCGGCGCCGCCTGTACCGTGGCCCTGGCGTTGGTCACGCAGATAGGCGAGCAGGTGGATTACCTGCGCTTCCTGCCGGAAAAAACCCGCGCCAATCGCGTGCGCTGGTGGACGGCGCTGCTGCTGGCCGGCCCCGGCTGGATCATCCCCGGCGCACTGAAGATGCTCGCCGGCGCCTTTCTCGCCTTTCTCGCCCTGCAGCACGAAATTCCCATGGAGCGCGCCGCCGAGCCGACGCAGATGTACCTGGTGGCCTTCACCTACGTGTTCACCTCGCCGCAATGGGCACTGGCGGCCATGGTGCTGTTCGTCATCGTCAGCCAGGTGAAGATCAACGTCACCAACGCCTACGCCGGCTCGCTGGCCTGGTCGAACTTCTTCGCCCGCATCACCCACAGCCATCCCGGCCGCGTGGTGTGGCTGGTGTTCAACGTGGCCATCGCCCTGATGCTGATGGAACTGGGCGTGTTCGAGGCGATCGAGGAGGTGCTCGGCCTCTACGCCAATATCGCCATCGCCTGGATCGGCGCCCTGGTGGCGGACCTGGTGATCAACAAGCCGCTGGGCCTGTCGCCGAAGTACATCGAGTTCAAGCGCGCGCACCTCTACGACATCAACCCGGTGGGCGTCGGCGCCATGTTGATCGCGTCCCTGCTGTCGATCCTCGCCCATGGCGGCCTGTTCGGCGCCCTGGCGCAAGCGGCCTCGCCGGCCGTGGCGCTGGGCTCGGCGTTCCTCCTGGCGCCACTGCTGGCCTGGCTCACTGGCGGGCGCTACTACATCGCCCGCGAGCGCCAGCCGCACCTGCTCTATCCCCACAGCGAGGCCGGCCAGGTGCAGTGCGGTCTGTGCAACAACCGTTTCGAGGAACCGGACACCGCGCATTGTCCGGCCTACGGTGCGCCCATCTGTTCGCTGTGTTGCTCGCTCGACGCGCGCTGCGAGGACCGCTGCAAACCGCGCGCCCGCCTGAGCGATCAGCTCGACGATTTCGTCGGCTGGCTCTTCCCGCGCGTTTCCATCCCGCGTCTGCACAGCCGCCTGGCGCAGTACCTGGGGCTGCTCGGCCTGCTGGTGTTGATGCTGTTCGGCGCGCTGGCACTGATCTACAGCCAGGTCTCGCTGGGCCTGCCAACGCAGGAACCGGAAATGCGCCAGACGCTGTTCCAGGCATTTCTCAAAGCCTTCCTGACCCTCTCGCTGTTCGCCGCCATGCTCGCCTGGTGGCTGGTACTGACCCGCGAAAGCCGGCGCGTGGCGCAGGAGGAATCGGATCGTCAGACCCTGCTGCTGATGCAGGAGATCGAAGCCCACCGCAAGACCGACGAAGCCCTGCAGCAGGCCAAGGAGGCGGCGGAGTCCGCCAACGCGGCCAAGAGCCGCTACGTCACCGGGCTGTCGCACGAGCTGCGCACGCCACTCAACAGCATCCTCGGCTACACCCAGATCCTGCAGCGCGACGCAGCCATGCCGAGCCAGCACCAGGACGCCCTGGCCACCATCCTGCGCAGCGGCTCGCACCTGCTGTCGCTGATCGACGGCCTGCTCGACGTGGCCAAGATCGAAGCCGGCAAGCTGCATCTGGAGTTGGCCGAGATTCCCTTTCCGGAGTTCATCGACCAGATCGAACGCATGTTCACTCCGCAGGCGGCCGAGAAGGGCCTGCGCTTTCGCCTCGAACGCATCGGCCGCATGCCGGCGGTGGTGCGCGGCGACGAGAAGCGCGTGCGGCAGATTCTGATCAACCTGCTGGGCAACGCCGTGCGCTTCACCGAGCGCGGCGAGGTACGGCTGCGGGTCGGCTACATGCGCGAGACGGCCACCTTCGAGATCACCGACACCGGTATCGGCATCGCCCCGGAGCAGATCGAACGGATCTTCCAGCCCTTCGAACGCGGCGACCTGATGCGCCAGGACAACGGCGTCGGCCTCGGCCTGACCATCACCCGCATGCTCACCTCGCTGATGGGGGGCGAGCTGTCGGTGCACAGCGAACCCGACCTGGGCACGCGCTTCCAGGTGCGCCTGTTCCTCTCCGAAGTACGGGTGCCACAGGCGGTGGTGCACGTCGAGCACGATATCGTCGGCTACCAGGGGGCGCGCCGCCTGATTCTGCTGGTGGACGATCACCTCGAGCATCGCCGCGTGCTCGCCGGCATGCTCGAGCCGCTGGGCTTCGACGTCATCCAGGCCGCCAGCGGCCAGGACGCGATTCGCCAGGTGGCGCTACACAATCCGGCATTAATCCTCATGGACCTGTCCATGCCACAGATGGACGGCTGGGAAACCAGCCGCCTGATTCGCCGCAACACCCAGTGCCAGGCGCCGATCATCGTGATCTCCGCCAACGCCTTCACCGACGACCGCGAACGCAGCATCGCCGCCGCCTGCGACGACTACCTGGCCAAGCCGGTGTACACCCCGCAGTTGCTCGAGCGCATCCAGCATCAGCTCGGCCTGAGCTGGCTGCGCCGCACACAGGCGCCATCGCAACCAGCCGAGAGCAGGACGCTGCCGGGCAGCGACGACCTGCAGGCACTGCGCGAACTGGGCGCGCTGGGTTACGTGCGCGGCATTCAGCAACGCCTGGACGACATCGACCAGCGCGACCCGGCCTGCGCCGACTTCACCGCGGCCATGCGCCTGCTGGTGAAGAACTTCCAGCTCGACGAATTCAACCGCCAACTGAAGGAGGCCGAACATGAATGCGCCGCTCCACCAGCCTGAGTCGCAGACGCCAGCCAGCCTGCAGGCCGAACGCGGCACCATCCTCATCGTCGACGACACGCCGGACAACCTTGCGCTGCTCTCCGACGCCCTCGACGATGCCGGCTACATGGTGCTGGTGGCGCTGGATGGCGCCAGTGCGCTGGGCCGCATCCAGCGCCGCCGCCCCGACCTGATCCTGCTCGACGCCATGATGCCGGGGCTGGACGGTTTCGAGACCTGCCGGCGGATCAAGGCCGAGCCGAGCAGTGCCGACATCCCGGTGTTGTTCATGACCGCGCTGACCGACAGCGAGCACGTGGTGCAGGGCTTCGAGGCGGGCGGCATCGACTACGTGACCAAGCCGATCAACCCCGAGGAGGTGCTCGCCCGCGTCGCCTCGCACCTGCGCACCGCGCGCATCCTGCAGGCCGCGCGCGCAGCATCGAAACCGGTCAGCCTCAGCCTCGACGATGCCCCCGCCTATGCCAGGCTATCGGCGCGCTTCCAACTTACCGAGCGCGAGGTGCAGGTGCTGCGCTGGGTGGCCTGCGGCAAGACCAACCGCGATATCGGCGACATCCTCGGCCTCAGCCCGCGCACGGTGAACAAGCATCTGGAGCATGTCTACGTGAAGCTGGGCGTCGAGACGCGCACCGCCGCCGCCTCGGTGGCCATGACGGCGATGGGCGAACCGCGCCCCTAGCCCGTGCCGCCAGTGCCGAGGTCTCGGCCGCCCTTGCCTCGGCGCTGGAACCGCCCGGGCGCCCCCGGTGCGGTCACTCCTCAGCCTCGTCCTCCAGCGTCCAGGCCACCAGCGAGTCGCCCATGCGCGTACCGAACGAGCCGTGCCCGCCGGCCATCACCACCACGTACTGCTTGCCGGTCTTTTCCGAGACGTAGCTGATCGGCGTGGCCTGGCCGCCGGCCGGCAACCTGTCCTTCCACAGCTCCTCGCCGGTGCGCATGTCGTAGGCGCGCAGGTAGTAGTCCAGGGTGCCGCTGAGAAAGCCCAGGCCACTGGCGGTGATCAACGGGCCGCCGAGGTTCGGCACACCGACGGTCAGGGGAATACCCAGCGGCGCACTGTCGCGGCTGGTGCCGTTCTTGCGCTGCCAGACCTTGTCCATGCTGCGCAGGTCGACCGCGGTGACATAGCCCCATGGCGGTGCCTGGCAAGGCAGCCCCAGCGGCGACAGGAAAGGCTCCAGGCTGACCATGTAGGGCGCACCGAGGTTGGGTTGCAGGCCGCGTTCGCTGCCGCCGGCACCCGCCTGCTCGCCGCCCTCCTCGCGCTTGACCAGGCGCGAGACGAAGGCCAGGTAATTGGGCGCGCCGAAGAGGATCTGCCGCTGCGGATCGACCGCGACCGAGGGCCAGTTGAACACCCCGACGTTGCCCGGATAGATCAGCGAGCCCTGCTCCGAAGGCGGGGTGAAATCGCCCTCGTAACGCAGGCGGTGGAACTGGATGCGGCAGATCAGCTGGTCGAACGGCGTACCGCCCCACATGTCGCGCTCGTGCAGCGGCTCCTCGGGGGCATAGCTGAGTGCGGAGACCGGCTGGGTCGGCGCGGTGAAGTCGCCCTCCACCGTGCCCTGCGGCACCGGCTGTTCGCTGACCGGCACGATGGGCTCGCCGCTGCGCCGGTCGAGCACGTAGAGGTCGCCGCGCTTGGTTGCCTGGATGATCGCCGGCACCGGCCCGTCGGGGCCTTCGATATCCACCAGGGTGGGCTGGGACGGCAGGTCGCGGTCCCACAGGTCATGGTGCACGGTGCGGAACTCCCAGCGCACCCGTCCGCTTTCCAGGTCCAGCGCCACCAGCGCCGCGGTGAAACGCTCGGCCTCGGCGCTGCGCTGCACGCCCCACTGGTCGGGCGTCTGGTTGCCCATGGGGATGTACACCAGGCCCAGTGCCTCGTCCGCCGTGGCGATGGTCCAGGAGTTCGGCGTACTGCGCACGTAGGTTTCGCCGGCCGGCAGCGGCTCGGTGGCATCGGGGCGGCCGGGGTCGAAGTTCCACACCAGCTCGCCGCTGCGCACGTCATAGGCGCGGATCACCCCACCCGGCGAATCCACCGAGCCGTTGTCGGTCACCGAACCGCCAACTATCACCAGTTTCTCGGTGACCACCGGCGGCGAGGTGGGCAGGTAGACGCCCAGCGCGTCGTCGCCCAACCCCACCTTGAGATCGACCATGCCGCCCTCACCAAAATCCTCGCAGGGCTCGCCGTCGTGCACATCGAGCGCGTACAGCGTGGCGTCGTTGGTCGGCAGGAACAGGCGCTGGGTGCAGCGCGGCGGTGCCTGCGGCGAAAGCTCGGGGACCGCGCCGTCTCGCGCCGCGATCAGCGGGCCGGCATAGGCTGCCGCATCGTGATAGGCCAGGCCGCGGCAGGTCATGTGCTGGTAATACTCGGCCTGCCGATTGATGGCCGGGTCGAAGCGCCAGCGCTCCTCGCCGGTGTCGGCATCCACGGCGATGGCGATGCTGTGCGGCGTGCAGATGAACAGGTTGTCGCCGACCTTCAGCGGCGTCACCTGATTGGTAATCTCGCCGGGGTCGCCCTCGCCAGGCAGGTCGCCGGTGTGAAACTCCCAGGCCTTCTTCAGCCGCCCGACGTTGGCCGAGGTGATCTGCTCGGCACTGGCGTAGCGTTCGCCACGCGACGAGCCGCCGTAAGCTGTCCATTCGCTGGCCGAACGCCGGGTCGGCACCGCGGCGGCAGCGGCCATGCGCGGCTCGTCGAAACGGCCGGGCAGGCGATGGTAATCCTGGGTCAGCGAATAGCCCGCCATGCCCGCGCCCAGCAGCAGGCCGATGCCCAGCACCACGCTGGCACCGTCACGCCAGGGCTGCCCGGGGGCGATATGCCGGTTGATCCACGGCAGCAGCAGCCACAGGCCGAGTACGCACCACAGGTCGATGCGCGGCGCCATCTGCCACCAGTCGAAGCGCACCTCGTACACCGTCCAGGCCAGGCTCGCCAGCAGCACCAGGGCGTACAGCCACAGGGCCGCCCGCTGGCGGCGATGAATCAGCACGCCCACCAGCAGCAGACCGAGGCCGGCCAGCAGGTAGTACCAGGACCCGCCCAGCCACGCCAGATAGGCGCCACCGAGCGCCAGCAGCGCACCGAGCATGGCGACCAGCCAGGCCGTCAGGGTGATGCGCAGGGGCTGCACCTTGTTGTTCTCGAACATTCCTAACTCCCTGAATCACCGCCCCGTCCAGACCGGGGCCGTGATCTGTGGATACGGAGCACAGGCGAGAGTTCAGGGATTCTGCGGCGGCATTGGGCTCAGCCAACTCCCCGCAGCACCGGCCTTGGCATAAAGTGGCGCCTGACCCCGATCTCCCTGGAGCGCCAATGTCTCATCCGAACATCGTCATCCTCACCGGTGCGGGGATTTCCGCCGAGAGCGGCATCCGCACCTTCCGCGCATCCGACGGCCTGTGGGAAGACCACCGCATCGAAGAGGTGGCCACGCCCGAAGGCTTCGCCCGCGACCCGGCGCTGGTGCAGCGCTTCTACGACATGCGCCGCGCCCAGTTGCGCGATCCGGCCATCGCACCGAATGCCGGGCATCTGGCCCTGGCCGAGCTGGAGGCTGGCTGGCGAGGTGACTTCCTGCTGGTCACGCAGAACGTCGACAACCTGCACGAGCGCGCCGGCTCCAGGAACCTGCTGCACATGCACGGCGAGCTGCAGTCGATGCTGTGCAGCAACAGCCAGCAGCGCTTCCCGCTACTGGAGGACATGCCGGTCGGCCAGGCGTGCGCCTGCTGCGGCCTGGTCGGCACCCTGCGTCCGGATATCGTCTGGTTCGGCGAGATGCCCTATCACATGGAGCGCATCTACGACGCCCTGGAGCAGTGCGAGCTGTTCGTCAGCATCGGCACCTCGGGGCACGTCTACCCGGCGGCGGGTTTCGTCGAGCAGGCGCGCCGGGCCGGCGCGCATACGCTGGAGATCAACCTGGAGCCGAGCCAGGGCCATTCGCTGTTCGCCGAGAAACGCTATGGGCCGGCTACCGAGCAGCTGCCGCGCTGGGTGGCGGAACTGTTGGCGGGTTGAGCGGCGTGAGCCCGGACGCCGTAGGGCGGACCGGGACGCCGGCCGCTCGTAGCGCCAGCGAACAGTCCGCCGCATCTCCGCGTCAGACACGTCCAACGGCGGCGTACTGCTCCGCGAGTACGCTCTACCCGGCTAAGAGCCCCAACCTTGTAGGAGCCAGCTTGCTGGCGATCAGTCTATCCGCCACAACAAGATCGCCGGCAAGCCGCCTCCTACAAAAGCACCCGCGCCCTTCAGCCAGCCGCGGCGTCGACGGGCGCCGCCGCTTCGGCCGGCACCTCCGGCGTCGGGTTGAACACGCCGTTGCTCCAGGCGTAGTAGCCCAGCCCCAGCGCCAGCAGCAGGGCGATGATCCAGGGCCATACCACCGGCTTGTTGGCATAGGGGTCGCGCAGCGCACGGTCGCTGCCCTTGGGCAGTACCGCCATCTGCGTGAGTTCGGTGCCGAAGGGAATGCTGATGCGCGCCTGGGCATTCACCGCCCAGCCGTTGCCGTCGAGGATCGGCCCCAGGCTGCGCCGACGCAGCTTGAACCAGGCCAGCAGCATGGCCGGACCGGAGATGGCCAGCAGCACGCAGAGAAACAGCAGCGGAATCTGCCACCAGACCAATGACAGAATCCCCGTGACCACCGCGGCCAGCGCCGTGCCCAGGGCGCCGACGGCGAGGCCGATGGCGGCGAAGATCCCGGCGAACTTGGCGATATCGAACGCCGGCGCCGGCGTCGCAGCAGGCGCGGCGCCGGTTTCGCCGACCTTGGCCGCGGCCTTGTTGACCATGTCGGCGTCGCGGCTGGCCGCCAGCTTCTGCACCTGATCGGACACCAGCTTGGAAACGCGTCGATACGGCGACCAGAACGCCTCGCGGATGCTGATGGCGTTCTGCACCACCTTGACCACGGTGGCATCCCAGTCGTTGCCGTCGCGGTCGTAGAACAGCCCATGGCGACCGGCCTGCAGGTCGCCCTCGCTGCCGGCGGTCACTGCCACCACGATATTCAGCGCCTCCTTGCCGCGCACCGGCTCGCCGCGGCGGGTGCAGGCGCAGTAGAGCAGGAAGCAGTCGCTGGCCGCCGCCACCTTGGCATGCGCCTCGACATCGCCCACTTCCACCACCAGATCGCAACTCTTGCCGTCGATGTACAGCACGCCGGCCTGGAACACCGCCTTGTCCTGGCGGGCATAGAAACTCTGGAACGAGACGAAGTTGCGCAGCAGCTCGATCAGGCCGTGACGCAGGCGAATCAGCTTGTCCAGATCGACCAGGCCGCCGGCCGCCTCGGCCACCGCCTTGTCCTGCTCGACCAGGGCCAGCAGGCGCGTCTCGATGCCCTGCTCCACCAGTTCGAGAATGCGCCCGCGGCTCAGCACCTCGGCGATCGCCGGCTTGGGCGCCTCGGCCTGCCAGGCCAGGTAGTTGCCACAGAGCGTCAGCAGGTGCTGCCACTGCTCGCGCGACAGGCTGTCCAGCTCGCCATAGACCGGCACCACCACGCGCTGACGGAAAGCGGCGATGGCGTCCTGCCAGGCCGGGTTGAGACCTTTGCTCAGCGGCAGATGATCCCCTTGCTGCACGGCGGCCAGCGGCAGACCGGCCACTTCGCCGGCATCGGCCAGCGACAGCGAGGCCAGGCGCACCAGCTCCTCTTCCCGGGCGTTCATCAGCGCCGCCGCGCGCGGGTCGAACTCGGCCATGGCCACGCGGGTGAAATAGTCGTCGACCTTGTCGCGCACCGCGCTCAGCGCCTCGACCGCCGCCACCGTGCCCTCGCCGAACACGTCCAGCCCCTGCTCGGCGGCCCGGGCATGCCAGGCGTGCATCTGCCGCGCCTGATCGAAGAAGGCAGCGATCTGCTCGACGCCGATGGCCGGCTCGCCACTGCGGTCGGTCTGCGCGCCCAGGCAGGCGATGATGTCGGCGATGGCCGCCTTGAGCGTGGCGTCGTCGGTAAGGCTGGCCGGCACCAGGCCGTCGCCGTTGGCCTCGTGCGGCGGGAACAGCTGCGCCAGATTGGCGGTATCGGCCGGCGTCAGGCTAACGCCATCGGCACGCCCGAGCAGGCTCAGCAGGCGCTGGGCGGCCAGACGCAGGCGCGTGCCCTCGGCATCATCGGTCAGCGAAGCCAACTGCAGCGGCCCCGGCTGGAACAGCACCGCCGGGTCGGCCAGGCGTGCCAGGGTCCAATCCACCACGTCGAGAATCTCCGGGGCGCGAATACGACCGTCCTTGTTCAGGTCGATGTAATCGAGCATGCGCCGGTCCAGCTCCAGGTTGTTCACCGGGCAGGCCAGGCTGGCCCAGAGTTTCTGGTCCAGGCCGCGCAGGGCGGCGAGGTCGGCCGGGGTTTCCAGTTGCACCTGATCGAAACCGCCGGCACGGAAGAAGCGCCAGCGATGCGCGAGAGCTTGAGTCATCTACAGAAGATCCTTTCTGGCTGAGGGGGATGGCGCCAAGGGGCAGGCGGGTGAACCGCCGCCCCTACTTCCCAGGCGCTGATTAGGCCAGTGTAACCGAGCCTCGCACCCCTGCACTCATTGCGCGCTGGCCACCAGCGGCTGCGCTTCGCCCTGTTTGATCATCGCATAGAGCACGCCAGTGACCAGGCTGCCGGCGACGATGGCGAGCAGGTAGAGCAAGGCATGGTTGATCGCATTGGGGATCAGCAGCACGAACAGCCCGCCATGCGGCGCCATCAGCTTGCAGCCGAAGTACATCGACAGCGCGCCGGTCAGCGCGCCGCCGGCGATGCTCGCCGGGATCACCCGCAGCGGGTCCTTGGCGGCGAAGGGTATCGCCCCCTCGGAGATGAAGCACAACCCCAGCACCCCGGCCGCCTTGCCGGCCTGGCGTTCGCTCTGGGCGAACTTGCGCCGCGCCAGCACGGTGGCGATGGCCATGCCGATGGGTGGCACCATGCCGGCGGCCATGGTCGCCGCCATCGGCGCATAGCTGCTCGAGGCCAGCAGGCCGACGGAGAAGGCATAGGCCGCCTTGTTGATCGGCCCGCCGAGATCGACGCACATCATGCCGCCGAGCAGCACGCCGAGCAGGATCGCATTGGTGCTGCCCATGCCGTCGAGAAAGGCGGTGAGCCCCGCGAGCATGCCAGCCACCGGGCTGCCGACCAGGTAGATCATCACCAGGCCGGTGAACAGGCTGGCCACCAGCGGAATGATCAGAATCGGCTTGAGCGCCTCGACGCTGGCCGGCAGGCGCACCCAATGGGCGATGGCCTTGGCCGAATAGCCGGCGAGAAAACCGGCGACGATGCCGCCGATAAAGCCGGCGCCCAGCGAGCTGGCCAGCAGCCCGCCGATCATCCCCGGTGCCAGGCCCGGACGGTCGGCGATGGAATAGGCGATGTAGCCGGCCAGCAGCGGCACCATCAGCTGGAACGCGGTCTCGCCGCCGATCTTCATCAGCGCAGCGGCCAGGGTGCCCTCCTCCTTGAACGCCTCGATGCCGAAGACGAACGACAGGGCGATCAGCAGACCGCCGGCCACCACCATCGGCAGCATGTAGGACACCCCGGTGAGCAGGTGCTTGTAGGGGCCGGACTTCTCGCCGCTCGTGGCTGGCGCACTGCCGGCGCTGGGCGCCGCCTCGGCCAGTGGGCGTGCCTCGCTCAGGGCGCGTTCCAGGGTCTGCTGGGGCTGCTTGAGCGCCACGCCGGTGCCGCATCGATAGACCTTCTTGCCGGCGAAGCGGGCGGTGTCCACCTCGATATCGGCGGCCAGCAGCACGGCATCGGCCGCGGCGATGGCGGCCTCGTCGAGCAGGTTGCGCGCGCCGACCGAGCCGCGGGTTTCCACCTGCAACTCGATGCCCATGCGCGCGGCGGCCTGCTGCAGCGCCTCGGCGGCCATGAAGGTGTGCGCCACGCCGGTGGGACAGGCAGTGACTGCCACCAGCCGCTTGCGCCCGCTCGGCGCGGCGGCATCCTCGGCATAGGGCCGGGCCCGCTCGGGGGCTTCGCGCAGAAAGCGCTGCGGGTCGGCCAGCGCCTCGGCCGGCGTGGCCTGCAGCAGAGGTTTGCCGACGAAACGGCCGAGCGCCAGCTCGCCGGTCTTGACCACCAGCACCAGATCGGCAGCGGCGATATCCGCCTCGCCCAAGGGCGCTCCGATGGCGCGGGCGTCGTGCACCTCGACACGGGTTTGCCAGCCCAGGCGCTCGGCTGCCGCCTGCAACAGACGCGAGCAGAGCACGCTGGTGACCTGGCCATTGGGGCAGGCGGTAACGATCAGCAGGTTCATGTCAGTGCCTCTTATTCTTCTATGGGGTGCAGTTGTACGGCCGCCTCGAGACGGGCCAGCTGCTCGCGATCGTGGATGCCGAAACCGATCTGGGTGACCGCCTGCGCGGCCACCGCGGTGGCCAGACGTAAGGTGCGTTCGGCGGGCCAGCCTTCGAGCAGGCCATGCAGGCTGGCCGCCAGCAGCGAGTCGCCGGCACCGACCGTGCTGGCCACCTCGACCCGCGGCGGCACCGCGCGCAGGGCGATGTCCGGGCCATGCCAGTCGACACCGGACGCGCCGCGCGACAGCAGAACATGCTCGATGCCCTGTGCGCGCAGGCCCTGCACGGCGGCGGACAGATCGCCGCCGCAGACCTCGGCCAGTTCTTCCTCGTTGGGTTTGATCAGCCAGGGCGCGACGCCCAGCGCCGCACGCAGGGCCTCGCCACTGCTATCGACCGCCAGCGGTACGCCACTGGCCTTGATCTGCCGCAGCAGGCCGGCGAACCATTGCGGCGTCACCCCACGCGGCAGGCTGCCGGCCACCACCACGGCGTCATGCCCGGCCAGCAGCGGCTGCAGTTCGTCCTGCAGACGTTGCAGGTGCTCGGCCTCGACCTGCGGGCCGGGACCGTTGAGGTCGGTGATGCGACCATCGGCTTCGGCCAACTTGATATTGCTGCGCGTCTCGCCCGGCACGCGGACGAACAGGTCGTGAAAACCGCGCTTGTGCATCAGGCTGTCGAACGGTGCGGCGTTGGCGCGGCCGAGAAAACCGGCCACGCTCAGGTTGTGGCCGAGGTCGGCGAGCACCTGAGCCACGTTCAGGCCCTTGCCGGCGGCATGGCTGCGCAGCTCATGGAAGCGGTTGATCGCCCCGGGCTGCAGGCGCTCGAGGCTCAGGGTCAGATCCAGCGCCGGGTTCAGGGTGAGGGTCAGGATTCGGGCCATCAGTGCATCTCCGCCACCAGCGCGCGCACGGCGCTGGCACTGTCGAGGGTCAGGGCGCGTGCAGCCAGGGCGCGAGCCTGCTGGCTGTCCAGTTCGCGCACGCGCGCCTTGACCAGGGCAATCGAGCGCGGCGTCACGCTCAGCTCGTCGACGCCCAGGCCGACCAGCAGCGGCACGGCCAGGCGGTCGCTGGCCAGTTCGCCGCAGACGCCGACCCACTTGCCCTCGGCATGCGCCGCCGTGGCGGTCATCTCGATCAGGCGCAGCACCGCCGGGTGCAGGCCGTCGGCCTGCGCCGAGAGGGTCGGATGACCGCGGTCGATGGCCAGGCAGTACTGCGTCAGGTCATTGGTGCCGATGCTGAAGAAGTCCACCTCGCGCGCCAGCACCGGCGCCAGCAGCGCCGCCGAAGGCACTTCGATCATGATGCCGAGCTGCAGATCGGCTACCTCGATCTCTGCGCGCAGGCGCTGCACCATGTCACGCGCCGCGCGCCACTCCTCTACCGCACCAACCATGGGGAACATGATGCGCAGCGGGCGACCATCAGCCGAGGCGAGCAAGGCGCGCAGCTGGGTTTCCAGAATCTCCGGACGCTGCAGGCTTAGGCGGATGCCGCGCACACCGAGGAAGGGGTTCTCCTCGGCCGGCATCGGCCAGTAGGGCAAGGGCTTGTCGCCACCGACGTCGAGGGTGCGCACCACCAGCGGGCGTCCGGCCAGCGCATCGAGCACGCGCCGGTACTCGCGCTCCTGAGCGGCCTGGTCGGGCGCCTGGGCGTGCTCCATGAACACCAGCTCGGTGCGCAGCAGGCCCACCGCATCGGCGCCCAGTTCCACCGCCTCGGCGGTTTCGCCACTGGCGCCGATATTCGCCGCCACCTCCACGCGCAGGCCGTCACGGGTCTGCGCCGCCTGCAGGCGTTCGGCATGCGCCTGCTCGCGGCGGCGCTGCGCCTGCTCGCGCTCACGCAGCGCCTGGTCGCGCTCGGCCGCAGCCGGGGCGACACGCAGCAGACCGCTGTCGCCATCGAGCAGCAGCGGCGTGCCCTGGGCCAGCGCCAGCATGCCATCGCCGGCCCCCACCAGTGCGGGAATGCCCAGGGCGCGGGCGATGATTGCGCTGTGCGCGGTGGCACCGCCGCGCGCAGTGACAATGCCGGCGACGCGCTGGCGATCCAGCGCAGCGACATCCGAAGGACCCACCTCGCTCATCACCAGGATGTAGGGCTCGCTCGGTTCCCCGGGCAGCTCCACACCGCACAGATGGGCCAGCACGCGGTTGCCGATGTCGCGCAGATCGGCAGCGCGCTCGGCCAGCAACGGGTCGTGCAGCGCCTCCTGACGCCTGGCCGCGGCCTCCACTTCCAGCTGCCAGGCCGCCTCGGCACTGGCGCCAGTGGCCAGACGCGCCTCGACATCCTCGCGCAACGCCGGGTCGTCGAGCATGGCCAGGTGGGCACTGAAGATCTCGCGGATGCTCGCCACACCGGCACCGTCCACCAGGCGCTGGAGCTGCGCGGCGACGCTGCGCAGCGCCTCGTCCAGGCGGCTGCGCTCGTGATCGCCGCCCTGCCCCCGTTCGGCGAAGGTGAAGACCGGCGGCGTGCGCACCAGCGCCGGCCCCATGGCGATGCCCGGCGAGGCCGCCACGGCCTGCAGCGAGCTGCCGGCCAGCGGTGCGACCGGCGCTGCCTGCACCGGCGCGGCCGGCGCCGATGCCTCTTCATGCAGCGGTTCCACGGTTTCGCCCAGGCCGGCTGCAAGCGCCGCGCGCAGCGCCGGCAACGCTGCATCGGCGATGCCGGGCTCGGCGCTGAATTCCAGCATCTGCCCGCGCCGTGCACCCAGCGCCAGCAGGCGGCTGAGGCTCTTGGCCGAGACCCCGGCGCCCGCATCGCCCTGCAGGCGCACGCGAATCTCGCCGGCAAAGCCTTGCGCCAGTTCGCTGAGCACCTTGGCCGGACGTGCGTGCAGACCATGGGTATTGAGCAGCGGCACGCAGATGCTGGGCCAGTCCGGCGGCACCTCGCCGCCCAGCGCCTCGATCACCTGGCGGCTGTCGCTGGCTTCACTGAACGCAGCGGCGCGCCCGCCGATCAGTACGTCGCACAATCGCTCCAGCGCCTGTCGATGCGCCTCGCCCTGGCTGGCCAGGCAGAACAGGCCGCGCAGCGCCTCACCGCGAAAGCTCAGCGGCTGCGCCGGGGTGACGAAGGCCAGCCCCGGCCGCTCGACGCTGGCCTCGCTGTGCAGCCACCACAGGCCATCGCCCAATGGCAGCGGTTCGCCACGCGCCAGCCCGAGGACGAAGCCGCTGCTGGCGCAACCGGCCTGGCGCAACAGGCGTGCGCCCTGCCAGAGCAATTCGTCGAAGTCTTCGGCCGGCTGCCCCAGAGCCACCAGTTGCCCGTCCAGCGCCAATGCCTGCGGCGCGCCCTGCAGCAGCTCGAGGATCTGCGCCGGCTCACGCGCCTCGCGCAGCGCCTGGCTCAGATCCCCCTCGCCCAGGGCGCGGGTCAGCAGTTGCAGCAGATGCAGGTGCTCATCGGACTGGGCGGCGATGGCAATCGCCAGATGGACCAGCTGGCCGTTGCCCCAGTCCACGCCCGCGGGAAACTGGATCAGGCATACGCCGGTGCGCAGCACCTGATCGCGGGTCTGCGGCGTGCCATGGGGAATGGCGATGCCCTGACCGAGAAAGGTCGACCCCTGGGCCTCGCGCGCCCGCAGGCCCTCGAGATAAGCCGCAGTAGCCAGGCCGGCACTGGCCAGCGCGTCGCCGAGCATGGCCAAGGCTTCGTCCTTGTTCGCCGCAACCCGGCCCATCTGGATCTGGCTGGCATCGAGTTCGAGCATGGGGTACCTCCGGCTTATTGTTGTAGGTGCGAAACCTGCGCGCAGCCTGCTGCGCGTCGGCCCCGGAGCGGGGAACAGGTTCCAGACTAGTCGATGAAGCGTTTTGCTGAAACGATTCATCAAGCACTGGCACCTTAGCCGATAATGGGTGATCCTTGAAGCCCGGTCGTCGTCACGACACGTTAGACTCCCCGCCCGAAACCTTTCTTCAACAGGGAGCGCCTGTGAAACTCAGCGACATCGCCCGCCTGGCTCAGGTCTCGGTGACCACCGCCAGCTACGTGATCAACGGCCAGGCCGAGCGCCGGCGTATCAGCCCGGCAACCGTTGCGCGGGTGCTGGCCGTGGTGCAGGAACATGGCTACAGGCCGGATCAGCAGGCCGCCAGCCTGCGCCGCGGACAGAGCCGCTGCCTGGGCTTCATCCTCCCCGACCTGGAGAACCCCAGCTATGCGCGCCTGGCCAAGCTGCTGGAGCAGAAGGCGCGGGCCGCGGGCTACCAGTTGCTGATCGCCAGCTCCGACGATGACCCCGACAGCGAGCGGCAGCTGCTGGAGCTGTTCCGCTCACGCCGCTGCGAAGCACTGATCGTCGCCAGCTGCCTGCCGGCGGATGACCCGCTGTACCCCGAGCTGGTCGCCTCCGGTCTGCCGGTGGTGGCGGTGGACCGCGCACTGTCGCCTCAGCACATCCGCTCGGTGGTCAGCGATGACGAACAGGCCGGCCGCCGCCTCACCGAAAGCCTGCTGCAACCGGCGCCGCGGCATATCGCCCTGCTCGGCGCACGCCCGCAGCTGGTGATCAGCCAGGCGCGCGAACGCGGTTTCCGCGCGGCGCTGGCCGGCTTCGACGGCCGCGTCAGCGTCTATCGCGGCGAGCTGTTCAGCCGCGCCAGCGGCCACCGCCAGATGCGTGCACTGCTGGCCGAGGCCGGCCCGCCCGACGCGCTGCTGACCACTGCCTACGTGCTGCTCGAAGGGGTATTCGATGCCCTGCGCGAACAGGGCGGCGCGAGCTGGCCGGCGGTGCGCCTGGCCACCTTCGGCGATACCCAGTTGCTGGATTTTCTGCCGGTGCGGGTCAACGCCATGAGCCAGCAGCACGAACGCATCGCCGAACGGGTGCTGGCCTGGACGCTGCAGGCGGTCGAGCAGGACGACTATCAGCCCGGCATCGAGGCCATCGAGCGCAGCTTCAAGGCCCGCACCCAGAGGTAGGGTGCGCCATGCGCAGCAAATGCTGGAGAAGATCGGTGCGCGCAGCGCACCCTACATCCAGCTCCGATGCCTCCTGCTAACCACCCCGGATCTTCTGCAGCAGCGGCTCGCACTGGCTCGGCTCGTCACCCGCGCTGGGTGCCACCAGCGCCAGCAGACCGGCCGCCGGCGCCACCGCCACCCCCAGCGCCACCAGCCCCGCGCCACGCAGGGCCAGCGGTGTCGCCTGCACCCCCGGCGCCGGCTGCTTGAAGGTGCCGCGCACGTACAACGGCGAACGCAGGGAGAAGATGCGAAAGCCCTTGGTCGCCGGGGTGATGGTGAAATCCAGGCGCTCGCTGGCGAAGTTGGCGCTGCCATCGACCTTGATCACCGCGTTCTCGGTGTCGATGACGAACAGGCGCGTGCTCATCAGGCCCTGCTTGATGCCGAGGTCGGCGGCCGCGCAGTTGATCTTCACCTCCTCGTCACCGAACAGCCGGCCCACCAGGTAATTGCCGACGTTCAGCCCGGCGATCTCCATCAGCCCGCGGCTGACCGCCCCGTCGTTGATCAGCATCTTCAGCTCGCCGTTGGCACCGCCCAGCAGGGCCGCCACCGAATTGCCGCTGCCGCTGAGACTGGCGTCGCCATTGAGCGCGCCGAGGCTGGTCTGCATCGGCGCGAAGGTGGGGAACAGCTGCTTGAGCCTGAGCTCGCGCGCGCTCAGGCGCAGCTGCCCCTGCATCGGCGTGAGCGCACCGTTGAGGCGAATCTGCGCGTCGAGCGTGCCGCCGGCCATGCCGAAGCGCAGCGGCTCCAGGCTGAGCATGCCGTCGTTGAGCAGCACATGGGTGTCGAGGTTCCTGATGGGTAGCTGCTCACTGTGCACGATGCGCTTGCCGACGAAACGCACGTCGGCGTCCATGGTGCGCCAGCGCTCGGTACGAAACTCCGCGACAGGCAGCACCTTGTTCGCCGGCTGGCGATCCTGCTCGCCGCGCTTGCGCTTGTCGGCGGCAGAGTCGGCACCGATCAGCGGCGCCAGGTCGCTGAACAGCAGTTGATTGGAGGTGAGTTGGCCGGAGAGCTTGGGCCGCGGCTGGCGGGAGACGAAGGTCAGGTCGCCATGAATGTCGCTGGCGCCGATGCGCCCGTTGAAATCGAGGTAGCGGAAGATCGCACCATCGGCGTCGCGCAGGTCCGCCTGCAGCCTGCCGTCGGTGCTGTAGGCGGGCGTGTCGGGCAGGGTCACGCCGGTCAGCGGGTAGAGCTGGCTCAGGCTGTTGCCGGACAGCTGCAGGCGCAGGTCCAGCGCGCCGAGGTTCTGCGGGTCGGTCAGGCTGCCGGCGACGCGGATACGGGTAGCGCCGATGCGCAGATCGGCCTGCAGCGGGAAAGGCAGCGAGGCATCGTGCAACGCCAGCAGACCACCGACCTTGCCCTCGCCGGTTATCGGCTGGCCGCGGAAATCGCCCTTGGTCCGCCAGGCGAACGCATAGTCCTGCGCCGCCGCCCGATCGGCAGCCCCCTTGCCGACGATATCGGCAAAGGGAATCGGCTCGCCGAGCGGCTCCACCACGGCTTCGAGGCGCGTCTTGCTGCTCCGGTCATCGAGCTGAACATGCCCCCTGGCGAAGGCGATGGTGCCGATGTCCAGGGTCCAGGCCGCGGGCTCGTCGCGCGGCTCGGCCTCGTCGTCCTTGCCGAGGTCGAAGCTCCAGTTGGCGCGGCCGTCGGCCAGGCGCTGCAGATCGACGAGGGCGGTGCCCAGCTCGATGCTCGGAATGCTCACCGTCTTCCACAGCAGCGGCAGCGGCGCCAGGCGAAAACGCGCGCTGTCGAGGCTGACGAAGGTGTCGCCCTGCGCCCATTCAGGGTTGCCCAGGCGCACCTGCTCGGCAGAAAAATGCGGCCATGGCAGCCAGCCGCTCAGGCCCCTTTCCCCGGCCTCGGGCTTCCAGACCACACGCAGGTCGCCCTCGATGGCGAAAGGCCGCTGCAGCGCCGTCGACACCTGTTCGTTGATCAGCGGCCGAGCACGGTTCCAATCGAACAGCGCGAGAAACAACATCAGCACCGCCACCAGCAACAACACCACGGCGACCAGCCAGGCCAAAGCTCTGCGTATGCGCTGCAACCTTCTTCCTCCATCGAAACCAAGCCGCCTGCTTGTATCCGTTCGACTGGAAAAATGCGGCGGCGCTCCCTGCAGCTGGCAGGAAGTGAAACAATACGGCAATCCGTGCCTGGATGCCTGCTGGCCACGAGCGACATCAACCGGAGGCAAGCGATGCGCCTGATCGACACCCACACCCACCTGGATTTCCCCGACTTCGACGCCGATCGCGACGAAGTGCTCGCACGCAGCCGCGCGCTGGGCGTGCAGCGCATGGTGGTGCTTGGCGTATACCAGGCCAACTGGCAACGCCTGTGGCAACTGGTGGAGGCGAACGACGGCCTGTATGCCGCCTTCGGTTTGCACCCGGTCTATCTGGATGATCACCGGCCGCAGCATCTCGATGAACTGCGCACCTGGCTGGGCAGGCTGGCCGGACACCGCAAGCTCTGCGCCGTCGGCGAGTTCGGTCTGGATTACTACCTGGAAGATCTGGATCGGCAGCGCCAGCAGACGCTGTTCGAGGCGCAGCTTGAGCTGGCGAACGAGTTCGAGCTACCGGCGTTGCTGCACGTGCGCCGCGCCCATGCCGCGACCATCGCCACCCTCAAGCGCTGGCGGCTGAAGCGCGGCGGCATCATCCATGCCTTCGCCGGCAGCGCCGAAGAGGCACGCGAATACATCAAGCTGGGCTTTCGCCTCGGTCTCGGCGGCGCCGCCACCTGGCCGCAGGCCAATCGGCTGCGCAAGGTGGTGGCGCAGCTGCCGCTGGAGGCCCTGGTGCTGGAAACCGACTCGCCGGACATGGCCCCGGCCATGCACCCCAATCAACGCAACAGCCCGGAATACCTGGCGGACATCTGCACCGAGCTGGCGGCGCTGTGCGGCGTCACGGCCGAGGAGCTGGCGGCGGCCAGCAGCCGTAACGCGGATGAGCTGTTCGGCTGGGCATAGTGATGGTGCGCACAGCGCACCCTACACCCGGAACGCGCCGATCAGCTGCTTGAGCCGCGCCACCAGCTCGCTGAGCTCGCGGCTGGCCTGCTCGGTCTGGCTGGCGCCGGCAGCCGTGCGCTCGCCGGCATGGTTGATCTCGACGATGTTCTGATCGATATCGTGCGCCACCGCCGTCTGCTGCTCGGCCGCCGCAGCGATCTGCTGGTTCTGGTCGACGATCATGCCGACCGCGCCGAGGATGTTCTCCAGCGCCTGCTGCACCTTGCCGGATTCACTGACCGTACCGTCGGCCATCTGATGGCTGGCGTTCATCGCCTTCACCGCGGCACCGACGCCACCCTGCAGCTTGGCGATCATCGCCTCGATTTCCTCGGTGGACTGCTGGGTGCGCTTGGCCAGGTTGCGCACCTCATCGGCCACCACGGCGAAGCCGCGGCCCTGCTCGCCGGCCCGCGCCGCCTCGATGGCCGCGTTGAGCGCCAGCAGGTTGGTCTGCTCGGCGATGCCCTTGATCACGTCCAGCACCTGACTGATGGCGGCGCTGTCGCTGGCCAGCTGGTTGATCACCGCCACCGACTGGTCGATCTCGCTGGCCAGGCGCTGAATCGCACCGACCTGCGCCTCGACCAGCGCGCGACCACTGACGGTCTCCTGATTGACGCTCTGCGCACTGCCCACCGCCGCGGCAGCGCTACGCGCCACCTCCTGAGCGGTGGCGGACATCTGGTTCATCGCCGTGGCCACCTGTTCGATCTGCGCGCGCTGGCCAGCCACCGCCTGGTTGCTTTCGCCGGACACCAGCTCGACCCGATCGGCCTGGCCGCCGACCTCGCCCACGGTATGCCCGACGCGCTCGATCAGATCGTGAATGCGCTCCACGGTCTGGTTGAACACCTGGCCCAGCTCGCCCAGCTCATCGCGACTCTGCGCGCGAAAGCTGACCGTCATGTCGCCAGCTGCCACCTTGTCCATCACCTGGCCTAGGGTCTTCAGGGTGGTGCGCGTGGACACGTAGAAACCGCTGTAGAGGTAGACGATCAGCAGGAACACCACCACCAGGGCGACCACCAGCAGCACCATCTGCGCACGGTTCTCCACCAGGCGCTCGCTCAGTTGGCTATCGAGGAAGGACAGCAGGCCATCGTTGAAGGCGTAGGTCTTGGCCATCTGCTGGCTGACCTGGTCGTAGAACTGGGTCCAGGGCGTGTCCAGGCTGTCGGCGATGATCACCTGATCCTCGAACAGCACGGCGCTGTCCTTGAGGGTTTGCCGGCTGGCCTCGGCCAGACCGCCGAGGCCGTTTTGCGCGGCGACGTTGCCGGCCAGCGCATCCTGCAGGTTCAGGCCGTACTCGGCATGCAGCTTTTCCAGTTGCAGCAGCAGATCGTCGAACTTGGTACTGGCCGCGGAGTTGAGAAAACCCTGGCCCAGGGAATAGGCACCGACCGCGCGGCCCTGACTGAGCACGTCGGTGACTTGCGGCGTGACATTGGTGATCAGCTCGGTGATCTGCCGCACCTGGCGTTGCGGGTCCTGGCTGAGGCCGGCCTGGCTGGCCACCAGCTTGGTGAACACTTGAGAGGAGCCGAGCAGCTTCTCGACTATCACCGTCTTGCTTTGCAGGGAAGTCTCGGCCACCGCGCTTTTCAGCTCGGCCAGCAGCTCATCGCGCTTGGCGACGAACTCGGCCGCTTGCTCGGCGTCGCGCGCCACGGGTTGCAACGCTTGCAGACTGTCGGCCAGCGACTGCTGCAGCTGACCGATGCGACCCTCGAGATCGCCAGCCTGGCCGGACTGGCCGATCATCGCGTTGATCTGCACCAGATCGTTGAGGCTCTGCAGATCCCGGCGCAGTTGCAGGCTGCCGCCGAGCAGCTCGAGACTCTCCAGGGCCGTCTGCGTACCGACGAACTGGCGATAGGAGTCGCGCACCAGATAGAAATTGGTGACCAGCATGGGCAGGAAGAACAGAACGCTGATCAGGCTGAACTTCATGCCGAAGCTGAGGCGGTTCATCAGCGCGATGGCCGGATACAACACGGTCTTCACTAGACGTCTCCAGTTGCCATTATTGTTATTAGGTATCACTCGGACGGCCGCGTAGCCTCTCATGGGCTGTCGACGGCGTCCTGTGCAGCCCGACCTGTGAATGCGAGTGAACGCAACGACCACCGGCAGATAAATGTGACGCAACGCACCAAACAGGATCGGCTACGACACCTTATATACCCGTTATCGACACCGCTCTGTGTAACTTAAGGTTAAGAGCATGCCGCGCTCTACGTCCCCTTACCTTGGTTCGCAAGCGGGTTTGCAAGGCAGTCGGGCGGCGCAACCCGTGCGTTGGTGGACCAGCGCTCCTGCCGGAGCGCTGTATCTGGAAGATCGTCTTAGACCAGCAGCACCCACAGCGCGTAGCCGGCATACCAGACCACCGCCGCGCGAATCAGCAGCTGCCACAACTGATCCAGGGTATCGACGCCCGCCTCGCCCATCACCGGCTCGGGCATCTCCCCGGCGGCGCGCCCTGCCCTGATCACCACCTGCGCGGCCGAGATGTCCCAGCTCAGCAGTTCATGCAGCAAGGCGCGGCTGACCGCCACGAAGTTGCCGACCAGGGCAAAGCTGGCGGCCAGTACCCGCGCCGGCAGCCAGTCGAAGGCATGCCGCAGCTGCACGGCACGCTCGCGTAGCGCCGGCTGCTCGGCATGCTCGGCGCTCATGGCCAGCAGACGGTAGGCCAAGGCCGCCATCGGCCCCAGCAGCAGATACCAGAAGATCACCGCGAAGAAACTCTGATAGGCCTGCCACAGCAGATGCCCCTGAACCTGCTGCAGCAGCAGCGTGCCGTCCTCGGGTTGCAGGGCGAGGTCGCGTTCAGCCACATGATAGGCGGCCTGCCCGTCGCCACGCCGCCAGGCATCGCGAAACGGCCCCAGCGCAGCCAGCAGGTCGCCGCGGCCCAGGCTGTAGATCAGCACCAGCAGATGCACCGGCAAGGCCAGCCAGCCATAGGCCAGCGGCTCGAGAATCAGCAGCACCAGCCCCAAAGCCAGCACGGGCAACAGCACCAGCACCGCCAGACACAACCAGGGCGCCTGTTGCAGGCTGCCCTGCTGCAGCCGCTGCAACTGCGCGAGCCAGGGACCATCCTGCTGGATGCGCAGGCGCCAGGCGGAAAACTTCTCGACCCACAGCACCAGCAAAATCACCAGAAAACTCATCGCTACCGCTCCTTCAATGCGTTGTGCAGGCGCGTCCAGTCGAACGCCGGGCCGGGGTCCGTCTTGCGCCCCGGCGCTATGTCGCTATGGCCACGAATGCGTTGCGTCGACAGCGCCGGGTAAGCGTCCAGCAACTGCCGCGTCAGCGCGGTCAGCCTGGCGTATTGCGCGTCGGTATAAGGCTGATCGTCGGTACCCTCCAACTCCACGCCGAGGGAGAAATCGTTGCAGTTGTCGCGCCCTTCGAACCAGGACACGCCGGCATGCCAGGCGCGGTCCAGGCAGGAAACGAACTGGGTCAGCGCGCCGTCGCGCTCGATGAAGAAGTGCGCGGAAACCTGCAGCGTGGCGATCTCGGCGAAGAAGGGATGTTCGTCCAGCGGCAGACGGTTCTGAAAGAATGCCTGCACCCTGCCGGTGCCGAACTGCCCGGGCGGAAGGCTGATGTTGTGCACCACCAACAAGGATATCTCGCCGTCAGGACGAGCATTGAAATTCGGCGACGGGCAATGGCGAATGCCCTGGAACCAGCCGGTGGAAGGGTCAAGCTGCATGCGGCGCTCCTGATCGAGTCACCACTCTAGAACAGCCAACCGCAGCGGCCAAGAGCGAGACAGCAACAGGATGTGGGAAGGCAGGAAAATCGAGGATCACGACATGTAGGAGCCGCGCCTCGCGGCGAATCGATATCGAGCACGCCGCAGGATTTAAAAGCTTCGCCCCGGGGCGGGGCTCCTACAGCCAGGCCGTTGCCAGGAGCGAAGCACTCCTGGCAACGATCAGCTGTGCTTGAGCTTGCGCAGATTGCCGATGACCGATTCCAGAGCGCGGTCGAACAGCAGCGCATCGTCGAGCAGGCGTACGGCGTTGCGGCGGAACTCCACGGCCAGCGCATTGCGCGTCTTCTCCAGCACCTTCATGCCGGTACGGTTGACGAATACATACTTGCCGGTGGGCTTGATGATGGCCGCCAGCTTGCAGCGCAGCTTGTGCTCCTCATCTTCCTGGATTTCCACCCAGCTACCCACACGCAGACTATCCACCTGCAGCAACGCCTCGTCGTCGTCAGGCAGCACCACGTCAGGCTCCTGCGGACGGGTCTGGCCCGGTGCGAGCAGAACGATCTCCTCGACCACCTCGACCATCGCCGGGGTATCCTCGACCTCTTCGGCCGTCGGCAGCTCCAGCAGCGGCAGTTCGATGCCAGCCTCGCTCGGATCGGTGTGCACGGCATCTTCGGCAGCGGCCGTCTCGGCTTCCGGGGTGGCGCGCTTGAAGCGCTGGAAGGCCTGTACGTGCAGCGCCTCCAGCTGGCTGAAGAATTCGCTGGTGGAGAACGGATCGAAGGCCGCGCTGGCCATGCCCTCGCGCAGGGACTTGAGCAGGCCGGGCACCAGCTCCAGCAAACGCAGACGGGCTTCCGGATCTTCGTGCGGCGAAACGCTCCAGACCAGATCGTCCATGGTCTGCAAGGCAGCCTGCCACTCGTCCGAATCCACGCCATGCTTGAGGCAGGTGAGCATCAGCACCTTGCTCCAGGCCTCCTGCAGCAGACGCACCACCACTTCCGGCAGGGTCTTGCCCAGCAGGCGCTCGTTCAGTGCCTGCTCGACCTGACGGCGGGCCAGTTCGGCCTTGGCGCTGCCCTCTTCGGCGTCGCGGGTGCGCTGCTCCAGCAATTCGCTGCGACGACGCTCATCGCCGGTGAAGGCCATGAATTCGGCGAGCAGCTCGGAGAAGATCGCCGGGTCGTCGACGAAGTCGTTGAGCAGACGCTGCACCACCTGTTCGATCTTCTGATACAGGCTGTCGCGCTGGGCGTCGTCCTGATCGACCCAGCCCAGCGCTGCAGAAGCGATTTCGTTGAGCAGACGGCGAGCCGGATGGCTGCCACGGCTGAAGAAGGTCTTGTCCAGCACCGCGACCTTGAGCATCGGAATCTGCAGGCGGCCGATCAGAGCCTTGAGCGAATCGGGCAGCGTGCGGTCGTCGAGAATGAATTCGAACAGCATCGACACAAGGTTGATCACGTCCTCGTCGACCTCACCCACCACGCGCGCCTTGCCAGTTTTGGCACTGGCACGGGCGAGCAGCTGCTCGAGCTGGTCGCGCAGGTCGAAATCCTCGAGGCTGACCTGCATCGGGGTACGCTGCTGCATATGCGACAACAGGCGCATCAGGTCGTTGCTGGTGATCGGCAGTGCATCGGCGACCTGGGCGCGGCGCGGCATGGCACTGCCGCGCACCTGGGAAAGCAGGTCTTGCAGGGCACCGAAGACTTCCTGCACGCTCTCGTCAGCCCCTTCCAGCAGGGGCATGCGCTCGTCACCGGCAGAGTGGGCATGACTGGTGGCAGCCGGACGTTGCTGGCGGCGCGGCGGCGCAGACTTGAGTTCGGGCAGAACACCGGCGCTGACCAGCGCCTGGTTGGCCTCGGCGTAAAGCTGGTCGCAGCCGCCCAGCACGTACTTTTCGAACAGTTTGAGAATGATCAGTTTGACCTTGATCTCCACGCCCAGGCCGCTGCAGGCGTCGAGGAAATATTCGCTGAGCAGGGTCGGACCGAGCGGGTTGCTCTTGTCGTCGAGCTTCTTGCTGATCACCGCATTGAGACGGGTGGTGAGGTGGCCCAGCGCCATGGCGTCGCGGCTCATCACCTTGGCCACCATGGCGTCCAGCGCCACGGTTTCCTCGAGTTCGTCGTTCTGCACCAGGCTCAGGCTGTCGAACGACACCGCATCCAGCGCAGGCTGCGGCTTGCCGATTTCGTACTGATTGAGGGTGGAGAAGGCCTCGAACACCTTCTGCAGGAAACCGCGCTCGATGTTCTTGCGCTTCAGACGCAGGTCGCGCATCGCCTCGAAGAAGGCGTTCTGCTCGGCATTGGTGGTCGCCCGATCCGCCATTTCGAAAAGCGTATCGTCGGCATTGTCGAACAGGCTCTGCAGGTTCTGCTTGAGCTGTTGCGCGGCTTTGTCACGCACCTGGATCAGCGCCACGGGCAGTCTTCCTACCGGCGAAGTTGGCGATTGCTCTGTGGCCGCCTTGTTCAGGTGAACCACGTTCGCGTCGGTCTTCATTCTAGTCTCCCGCAGACTGCTCGAACCCGAGCCTCCTGGTCTGCACAGCGTCAACCGAGCGTCGTCCGTAACGTCAAAGGCCTGGCGTCAATAATGAAAAAAGTAAAGGCATTATAGGGAGGCTGCGCGCCAGACCAAGCCAATTTTTCACGCATACATGATGCAGATCACAGATAGCACCCAGCCACCTCCAGACGGTCGTTCGCGCGGGACCGGCGTGGCGCATCTACAGCGTATAGCGCCCGGGCAATAGGCGCTGCACCGGCGGTCGGCCCGAACCATGCCCGCTCACAGCGTAGGAGCCGTGCGCCACGGCAAAAGTGCAGGGTTTCTCGCGAATGAATCCGATAAGGCGCAGCCCCTGCCGGCCATTGCCCTGCATCCACCTGCCTCTATAATCGCGGCTCGCCTACACCGGAGCCGATCATGCCCAACCTGACCCTCGCCGACCTCAGCAGCGAAATTGAAGCCAACGTCCGTCGCGCCCTGGCCGAAGACATTGGCAGCGGCGACATCACCGCCCAGCTGATTCCGGCCGAGCGCCTCGCCAGCGCCCGGGTGATCACGCGCGAGGCGGCGGTAGTGTGCGGCACGGCCTGGGTGGACGCGGTGTTCCGCCAGCTCGACCCACGCGTGGCGGTGCATTGGCAGGTCCAGGACGGCGACAAGGTCAGCGCCGACCAGACCCTGTTCCGCCTCGAAGGCCCGGCCCGTGCCTTGCTCAGCGGCGAGCGCAGCGCCCTGAACTTCCTGCAGACCCTGTCTGCCGTCGCTACCCGCTGCCGCCATTACGCCGACCTGGTCGAGGGCACCCAGGTAAAACTGCTGGACACCCGCAAGACCCTACCGGGTCTGCGCCTGGCGCAGAAATATGCCGTCACCTGTGGCGGCTGCCATAACCACCGTATCGGGCTGTACGACGCCTTCCTTATCAAGGAAAACCACATCGCTGCCTGCGGCGGCATCGCCCAGGCCATCAACACCGCCCACCAGATCGCCCCCGGCAAGCCGGTGGAAGTGGAGGTGGAAAGCCTGGAAGAACTGCGCGAAGCGCTGGAAGCAGGAGCCGATATCGTCATGCTCGACGAACTGTCACTGGAAGATATGCGCGAAGCAGTCAAACTCACCGCCGGTCGCGCCAAACTCGAAGCCTCGGGCGGGATCAACGACAGCACATTGCGCGTGATCGCGGAAACGGGCGTGGACTACATCTCGCTAGGGACGCTGACCAAGGATGTGAAGGCGGTGGATTTGTCAATGAGGTTGGCTATTTAGTATAGGGAGAGCTAAAAGCGCCCTATTTAGCACGCCCCTACTGAGCTTTATCTGCCCATATACAGAGCACCTCGCTGCTGCAAGGTGCCCTGTTAACTGAGGCGCCTAGCAAATAAGGAGCGAAAGAGAAATCACCTTGAGCAAAACCATAATACGAAATTGCATATTCAAGCCCGCTAATTTCAAACTTTCGCACCAAATCGCCAGAGGCAGTAACTAATTAGCTACATACACCAGTACTGATATCACAGGTGATGGTGGAAGGCGTACGCTCCCTTGTAGTGAAAGTAAAGTTTGCAGTGGGCAGCGCGGTATCTGTATAAGAAGTAGCACTGCAAGCACTAACAGTAGCGGCCGGCAGCAAACCCGCATCGTTATCAGCAATTGCAGTCACCACACCACGCGAAATACCAGTCGCCTCAGCAAGGCAGGCACGCAGGTTAGCGCGATCAGTGTAGTTCTGATAAGCCGGCAATGCCACTGCCGCCAGAATACCGATAATTGCAACCACAATCATCAGTTCGATAAGAGTAAAACCTTTCTGTGCTGTTTTCATTGTAAAGTCTCCTAAGATAGGTATCAGGCTCTAAGACCTACTACCCTACAAGCAGACTTCATGCCAACCCGAGCACTCCAGGCTCTAGAGCTTTTAGACCCGCCCATCCACGCATCAACGCCTTTAGATAAGCAATAAGTGACCAATTTTGTCATGCCGCCGTGAGAAATTTGGAAGTTAGGGGCGACTGCGCTATAACGATTGACCATCCAGATCCTTAGAGGCGCGCAATGAACGAAGCGGTTTCCCTTTCCGGCCTAGCCAGACAGATCGTGGCCGCCCAACTGCTGGACGAAAAAAGCGCCCAGCATGCGCAGATGCAAGCTAAACGCAATCAGCTGCCTCTGGTCACTTACCTAGTACAGTCCAAACTAGTGAAAAGCCGCGACCTTGCGGAGCTCGCTTCCGAGCAATTTGGAGTGGCTTTTATAGACCTGACTGCTATCGACAGGGAGGGGCAGCCAAAGGAATTAGTCAGCGAAAAACTGATCCGCCAGCACCGAGCGCTGCCGTTATGGAAGAGGGGTAACAAATTATTTATAGGCGTTTCCGACCCTACCAACCACCAAGCCGTGACGGACATCCAGTTCAGTACCGGCCTTAATACAGAGGCGGTACTGGTAGAGGACGATAAGCTAGGCGATGCCATCGAGAAGTTCTTCGATAACGCCAATAGCGGCATGGAGGATCTGGGCGATGTCGACCTGGACGGACTTGATGTTGAAGCCGTGGACGACGAAAAGGCCGACACCACTGGAGGCGGCGATGCAGACGACGCCCCCGTAGTGCGCTTCGTCAACAAAATGCTGCTGGACGCCATTCGCCTCGGCTCGTCCGACCTTCACTTCGAACCCTACGAGAAAGCCTACCGGGTACGCTTTCGTACCGACGGCATTCTGCACGAGGTAGCGCGCCCGCCCATCCAGCTATCGCCGCGAATTGCCGCCCGCCTCAAGGTAATGGCCGCCCTGGATATCTCCGAACGGCGCAAGCCTCAGGACGGGCGGATCAAGATGAAGATATCCAAGAGCAAGGCCATCGACTTTCGTGTCAACACCCTGCCCACCCTGTGGGGCGAAAAGATCGTGATGCGGATTCTCGATCCCACCAGTGCGCAGATGGGTATCGATGCATTGGGATATGAGGAAAGCCAGAAAGAGCTCTATATGAATGCGCTCAAGCAACCTCAGGGCATGATCCTAGTAACCGGCCCCACAGGCTCAGGCAAAACGGTTTCGCTCTATACCGGCCTGAATATCCTCAATACACCGGACGTGAATATCTCCACCGCAGAAGACCCGGTGGAAATCAATCTGGAGGGCATCAACCAGGTCAACGTCAACCCCAAGCAGGGCATGGATTTCACGGCAGCGCTACGCGCCTTCCTGCGCCAGGACCCGGACATCATCATGGTGGGAGAGATCCGCGACCTGGACACTGCTTCCATCGCAGTGAAAGCGGCGCAGACCGGCCATATGGTGATGTCCACCCTGCATACCAACAGCGCCGCGGAAACCCTGACCCGCCTGCGCAATATGGGCGTGCCATCCTTTAATATTGCCACCTCGGTCAACCTGATCATCGCCCAGCGTCTGGCGCGCAAGCTGTGTGGCAGCTGCAAGAAGGAAGTGGAGGTGCCACGCGAAGCCTTGCTGACTGAAGGTTTCCCTGAAGAAAAAATCGGCACGTTCAAGCTCTACGGCCCGGTAGGCTGCGAAAATTGCAAGAATGGTTACAAAGGTCGTGTCGGTATTTATGAAGTGGTTAAAAACACGCCCAACCTGCAAAGGATTATCATGGAGGAAGGTAACTCCATCGATATCGCAGCACAAATGCGCAAAGATGGCTTTAATGATTTGCGTGCCTCCGGCCTGCTCAAAGCCATGCAAGGCGTGACCAGCCTGGAGGAAATCAACCGCGTGACCAAGGATTAACCCATGGCGACGACAAAAGCACTAAAGACCAGCACCTTCGCCTGGGAGGGCACCGACAAGCGGGGCGGCAAGGTAAAGGGAACGCTTAGCGGGCAGAACGCTGCCCTAATCAAGGCGCAGCTGCGCAAGCAAGGTATCAACCCGACCAAGGTGCGCCCCGAATCCAGCTTTTCGCTAAAGAAGGGCAAAAAGATCAAGCCTCTGGATATCGCCCTTTTTACCCGGCAAATGGCCACCATGATGAAAGCTGGCGTTCCGCTGCTGCAGAGCTTCGACATCATTGCCGAAGGGTTTGAGAACCCCAATATGCGCAAACTGGTAGACGACTTAAAACAGGAGGTTGCGGCAGGCAATAGCTTCGCCTCCGCCTTACGCAAACAGCCTCGATATTTTGATGATCTTTACTGCAACCTAGTAGATTCTGGCGAGCAGTCAGGAGCTCTAGAAACTTTGCTAGATCGAGTAGCCACCTATAAGGAAAAAACCGAGGCTTTAAAGGCCAAAATCAAAAAAGCCATGACTTACCCTACCGCCGTCATCGTCGTCGCCTTAGTTGTCAGCGCAATTTTGTTGGTAAAGGTAGTCCCAGCTTTTGAGTCTGTATTTGCCGGCTTCGGAGCTGAGCTGCCAGCCTTCACCCAGATGGTTATTGGTCTGTCAGAGATACTGCAGCGCTGGTGGCTTATAATATTGCTAGCCTTAGTCGCGCTAGGCTTCATGATTAAGGAAGCCAACCTCCGCTCCGAAAAATTTCGCGACGTCAAGGATAGAACCCTTCTGAAACTACCGGTAATTGGTGACATTTTATACAAATCTGCTGTAGCCCGGTTTGCAAGAACGCTATCTACAACCTTTGCAGCTGGCGTTCCCCTTGTAGAGGCTTTAGATTCCGTATCAGGTGCTACTGGAAATGTCTTATTCAGAACAGCTGTCAACAAAATTAAGAGCGACGTTTCTAGCGGCACTCAATTAAATTTTTCCATGCGGACCACCAATATTTTTCCCACTCTAGCAGTACAGATGACTGCTATCGGAGAGGAGTCAGGTGCTCTAGATGAAATGCTAGAAAAAGTGGCAACCTTTTATGAGGGAGAGGTCGATAATATGGTCGACAACCTGACAAGCCTTATGGAGCCCATGATTATGGCTGTACTGGGCGTAGTAGTAGGCGGCTTGGTCATAGCTATGTATCTACCTATCTTCCAACTAGGCAATGTGGTTGGATAGCTTATATCAATGAATATATTCGATTTTCTGGCCAGCCATGTGCTGGCCTTTGTTTTATGCGTTCTGCTGCTGGGCCTGCTGGTCGGCAGCTTTCTCAATGTTGTGATCTATCGCTTGCCCCTGATGCTGCAGCGCGATTGGCAGAGCCAGGCGCGCGAGGTACTGGAGTTACCGGCGGCGCCCCCCGCACAGACTTTTAATCTTATTCTCCCAAACTCATCGTGCCCACAATGCGGTCATGAGATTCGCCCTTGGGAGAACATCCCGGTCATCAGCTACCTCTTCCTGGGCGGTAAGTGCTCGAACTGCAAGACGCCGATCAGCAAGCGCTATCCCTTGGTAGAACTGGCTTGCGGCCTGCTTTCCGGCTACGTCGCCTGGCATTTCGGTTTTACCTGGCAGGCCGGGGCGATGCTGGTGCTAGCCTGGGGGCTGCTGGCGATGAGTCTGATCGACGCCGATCATCAGATTCTGCCGGACGTACTGGTGCTGCCGCTGTTGTGGCTGGGCTTGATCGTCAATTACTTCGGGCTGTTCACCAGCCTGGAGGACGCGCTTTGGGGGGCGATTGCCGGTTATCTGAGCCTATGGTCGGTGTATTGGCTGTTCAAGCTGATCACCGGCAAGGAAGGCATGGGTTACGGTGATTTCAAGCTGCTGGCCATGCTCGCCGCCTGGGGCGGCTGGCAGATCCTGCCTTTGACCATCCTGCTGTCCTCGCTGGTCGGGGCGGTGCTTGGGGTGATTCTGCTGCGCCTGCGTGGTAGCGATTCCGGTACCCCCATTCCCTTCGGACCTTATCTGGCCATTGCTGGGTGGATCGCCCTTCTGTGGGGTGACGTGATTACCGGTAGCTATCTGAAGTTTGCCGGGCTCTGAATACCGGTCCCGGATTGCACCGGGGCCGGCCGCAGGCAGTACGCCTGCGTAGAAATGGCAGCCCCTACACCGAGGCGGTGCGCACGGCGCACCCTACGGCCTCGCATCACTGGCGAATCCCCCCTACAATCGCCGCCTTGAGCAGCAACGAGACCGCAACGGCGTGATGAAACCCTGGATACTCGGCCTGACTGGCGGCATCGGCAGCGGCAAGAGCGCGGTGGCGCAAGGCTTTATCGATCGTGGTGTACACGTGGTGGACGCCGATCACGCTGCCCGCTGGGTGGTGGAACCGGGCCGGCCGGCGCTGGCGAAGATCGTCGAACACTTCGGCACCGGCGTCCTGCAGGCGGACGGCCAGCTCGACCGCGGCGCCCTGCGCAAGCTGGTGTTTGCCGACGTCGAACAGCGCCGCTGGCTGGAGAGCCTGCTGCATCCCCTGATCGGGCAGGAGATCGCCCAGGTGCTGGCACGCGCAGAATCGCCTTATGCGATTCTGGTGTCGCCCTTGCTGATCGAGTCCGGTCAGCGCCATCTGACCCAGCGCGTATTGGTGGTGGATACGCCTGTAGAGCTGCAGGTGCAGCGCACCGTCGCCCGCGACCAGAGCTCGGAAGAGCAGGTTCGCGCCATTCTCCAGGCCCAGGCCAGCCGCGAAGAGCGGCTGCGCCATGCCCATGACGTGCTGGTCAATGATCGCGATATGGCCTGGCTGGATGCCGAGGTCGGTCGCCTGCACTCCTTCTATCTCACCCTGCGCGGAGGCCAGCCATGACCACCACCGTTCAATGCCCCACCTGTGGCGCGCCAGTGGAGTGGAAAGTCGAAAACACCTACCGCCCCTTCTGCTGCGAGCGCTGCAAGCTGATCGATCTGGGCGCCTGGGCCGCCGAAGAGCATGCGATTCCCGGCAATGATCTGGAAGACGACCTGTTCAGCGGCGACCTGCCAACGCGGCCGCATTGACTACCAATCGGACCCGATACGGAAGCGGTGCGCACGGGGCACCCGACGGTTCTCAGGGGCGCATAAAGGCGTAGTCGCGCTCGTCGTCGAGGTTGTCGGCGAGGAACTGCAGCTCGTGGGCCAGTTCCTCGGGATCGCGTAATTCCTTGTTCATCTGCACGATTTCGGCCAGCAACGCGCGCAATGCTGGCACCGGATCGAAACCCTGGTCTTTGGCATTCTGCAAATCGACTTTCAGAACCGCTCTGGCCCAGCTGTGAATGCTCATGTTCGCGTCCTCGGAGGCGTTTTGCACAGCATGGCGGAGGACTCGCTCCAGGCATTGACCAGGATCAAGCTGCCTGCGCCCATTTAAAAGGCCGATAGCGCGCCATTCACTCGCCGCGATCCTCTTCCTTCCAGGGGGCCTGCAGATAGCGGGTGCGGTTGAAGGTTTCCAGCCAGTCCGGATAGAACACCACCAAGGCGGTGACCACGGTGCCGTTGATAAAGGCCTCGGGGAACGCCACCAGCCACAGGTAGCCGGCAAAATCGTCTAGCCAGGGTGGCATGGGAAACAAGCCATCCATCCATAGCAGCCCAAGGCCGCCAAGCAGGGTCAGGAGCGTGGCCAGCGCCGCCGGGAAGAAGCCGCAGAAAAAGATGTAGACGAACAGGTTGCGCGGCTGCGCACGCTCGACCCGCAGCGCACAGAGTTCGGTGACCAGTACCGGGATCAATACCAGCAGCACGCCGTTGACGCCGAGCGCGGCCAGATCCAGACGCCCGATGGCCAGCAGCCCCACCTGAGCCGCCAGCCCCGCCAGCACGGCCAAAGGCCAATCCAGCAGCAGGGTCACCGCGGTCATGCCGATGAAGTGATAGGACAGGCCCGAATCGAAGTCGCGGCGCACCAGCCACAACAGGAACAGGGCGAGCATGGTGCCGAACAGCAGGTGCTGACGCCGCAGATCGCTGAACAGTTCCAGCCAGGGCGCGCGCGTTACCGCCCAGAACAGCGCCATCCCATAGATCAGCCAGCCACCCAGCAGAGTGCTGAACGCCAGCAGCTCAGACGCGATCATGCCTATCCACCTTGTCGTTGCTCCGTCATCTGCGCAGTCACGCCAGGCAGTCTACACCGGCCCTCGGCACCGGATCAGCAGCACGATGTCTGGCATCCCGGGCCGCGCTGCGGCTAAGCTTTCGGCATGGACGATTCCGACTACCTGCGCCTGCTCACGCACCAGGCTGAACAAGCCAACGCCTTTCTCTCCAACGCCAAGAAGTGGGAGCGTGAGCGCTGGGTCTGTCAGCGTCTGCTGCAGGCGCTGAACGTGCGTCACCAGACCGAGGACTTCACGCCCGGCGCCCAGGAGCCACCGGACGTGCTCTTTCGCGACGCCAACTTCGAGGTGTTCTTCGTGCTGGACGAAGGCCGCAGGCTCAACGACGAGTGGCGCGCCGAACTCGAGCGTCGGCGCAGCGCCTTTTCGCTCAGCCAGCTGGTGCGGCGCGAGGCGCGCCCCAAACGCATTCCCGCCAGCGAGCTGCAGGCCCGCCTGGCCCCTACCCTGCGCAAGAAGGCGCATAACTACCGCGAGCGCGGTCTGGACCTGAGCGAGCTGGACCTGATTGCCTTCGTCAGCCTCAAACGTGCAGTGCTGGACTGCAACAGCCACTTTCCGCCGCCCACTGAATACCTGCGCCAGGGCTGGCGCTCGCTGTCGCTGGTCGGCCCGCGCTTCGCCCGCGTGCTGTTCGCCCATCCGGATGCCCCGGACTTCCTGCGCCAGAATCTGGGCCGCAGCCTGCTGTTCGATATAGGGATCGGCCTGTGAGCCCGCTGCAGCAGTTGCTGGCCGAGGTGCCGCAGATCGGCCAGGTGCGCTGGATAGGAGTAAGGCCCAGGGCGCGCGAAGCGATGCTCGAGGTGGAGGCGGTAGAGGCGCGGCGCGAGGCCGGCCTGACCGGCGATCACAGCCGTCCCGGCCCGCGCAATGCGCGGCAGGTGACGCTGATTCAGTGGGAACACCTGGCGGTGGTTGCCGCTCTGCTCGGCCGTGAGGCTCCACTACACCCCGACGAGCTGCGCCGCAATATCGCGGTTGCTGGCATCAACCTGTTCAGTCTCAAGGGTCGGCGCTTTCGCATCGGCCAGGCGCTACTGGAAACCACCGGCTGGTGCCAGCCCTGCGCGCGCCTGGAGGAACGCCTCGGCCCCGGCACCTTCCAGGCCATGCGCGGCCACGGCGGCATCACCGCACGGGTGATCGAGGGCGGCATCATCCGCCTGCACGACGCCGTTCAGGTCAGCCCCCTCGCCCCGCCATCTGACTCGCAGGACAACGAAGCTCGCCAAGGCTGGCGGGCACGCCTAGAATAGCCGCATTCAAGCAGAGGCCTACAGATGACCAGCCGCCTGAGCCCCGATGACCAGCAGAAAGTCGACCAGTACCTGAGCGCGCCGCAGCATCAGGTGGAGCGTCAGCCCTTTCACGTCTGGCGCCTGCTGGTGGTGGTCGTGGCCGTGACCATTGGCCTGGGCCTGCTGAGCCGCTTTCTGAGTCGACTGGTGCTATGAGCTGCCTCGCGCTCGCCCTCTCGCACTCACACCGACTTTTTCAAAGCCTTGTGAGCGTTATCCATGTCCCATCGCATCGTGATTGTCGGCGGCGGCGCCGGCGGTTTGGAGCTGGCCACCCGTCTGGGTAGAAAACTGGGCAAGAGCGGCGCAGCCCGGATCATCCTGGTCGACGCCAATCTCACCCACATCTGGAAGCCCCTGCTGCACGAAGTGGCCGCCGGCTCGCTGAACTCCTCCGAAGACGAACTCAACTACGTGGCCCAGGCCAAGTGGAACCATTTCGAGTTTCAGCTCGGGCGCATGTCCGGCCTCGACCGCGCAGGCAAGAGCATCACGCTGGCAGCGACGCTGGACGACGACGGCCAGGTACTGATGCCCGAGCGCCGCATCGCCTATGACAGCCTGGTGATCGCAGTAGGCAGCACCACCAATGACTTCGGCACGCCGGGCGCGGCCGAGCACTGCATCTTCCTCGATACCCGGGCACAGGCTGAGCGCTTTCACCGACGCATGCTCAGCCACTATCTGCGCGCCCATGCCAACGAAAGCGAAGCCGGCGGCCAGATCGATATCGCCATCGTCGGCGCGGGCGCCACGGGCGTGGAACTGGCGGCGGAACTGCATCACGCAGCCAAGCAACTGGCCGCATACGGCCTCAATCGCATTCGCCCCGAAGACATGCGCATCACCCTGATCGAGGCGGGCCCCCGCGTATTGCCGGCCCTGCCCGAGCGCATCGCCCGCCCGGTGCACAAGACCTTGGAAAAGCTCGGCGTCACCGTGCTGACCGGCGCCGCCGTCAGCGAAGTGACCGCCGACGGCCTGAAGACCGCCGACGGCAATTTCATCCCGGCCAGCCTCAAGGTCTGGGCTGCCGGCATCCGCGCGCCGGGCTTTCTCAAGGATCTGGATGGCCTGGAAAGCAACCGCATCAACCAGCTACAGGTGCGCCCCACACTGCAAACCACGCTGGACGATGACGTGTTCGCCTTCGGCGATTGCGCTGCCTGCCCGCAACCGGACAGCGACGGCCGCAACGTGCCGCCACGGGCTCAGGCTGCGCACCAGCAGGCTTCGCTGCTGGCCAAGTCGCTGCGGCTGAAGATCAGCGGTCAGGCGCTGCCGGAGTACCGCTACCGCGACTATGGTTCGCTGATCTCGCTGTCGAGCTTCTCCGCGGTGGGCAACCTGATGGGCAACCTCACCGGCAGTGTGATGCTCGAGGGCTGGCTGGCGCGGGTGTTCTACGTCTCGCTCTACCGCATGCACCAGATGGCGCTGTACGGCACCCTGCGCACGCTGTTGCTGATGCTCAGCGACCGCCTCGGCCGCAGCACCGAGCCGCGCCTGAAGCTGCATTGATAGCGACCGCCGTGCGGCCTGCTGGTGACCCTCTTCCATTCATGGAATAGGGAGCCGCAGGTGAATCTGCAAATTGCCCCTCTCCCCCAGCCCCTCTCCCGCAAGCGGGAGAGGGGAGACAAGCAGCAAGCGCGTAGCCCGGATGAGATCCGCAACGACCATTCAACTTTGAGAATTTCCCCGGATTGCATCCGGGCTACAAAACGCCGACCACCGTTGGTGGACTAAAGCCCACCCTACGAGCTGAAGCGCCCGCACGGAGAATGTTGGAATTACCCTTGTAGACAGCCGACCGCCCGTGATGCGCATGGCGCACCTGCGCGAACCGGCCAGCGCGGCCGCGGCAACGCGAGACGGTCGTATGAGGCGCAGAAACGACAAAGCCCGCACAAGGCGGGCTTTGTCGTTCTATATGGTGGGTCGTGTAGGATTCGAACCTACGACCAATTGGTTAAAAGCCAACTGCTCTACCAACTGAGCTAACGACCCGGAAAATGGTCGGGGTAGGGGGATTCGAACTCCCGACATCTTGCTCCCAAAGCAAGCGCGCTACCGGACTGCGCTATACCCCGTCTGGAAGTTGGCTCCGCGACCTGGACTCGAACCAGGGACCCAATGATTAACAGTCATTTGCTCTACCGACTGAGCTATCGCGGAACTTCGGTCTTCCATCTCTGCCGCGTTTCGGCTTTCGCTTTCCCGCTTCAGAGGCGCGCCATTTTACGTAGCAAAACGCCCCTGTCAACCCCTACAAACTGCTTTTACGACAATGCTTTGCAGGCAGAGCATGGACTACTATATGTTTCATCGAACTGCGGCCCGACGCAGGACGCGCCAGCCGACGACCCCAGCCAGGATAGTCCATGAGCAACCAGGACAAGCCCCCCGTTCATCCCAAGGTGGTCAGCCTCGCCAGCCGCGGCATCCAGCCGCGCTTCAGTGATCTGGTGCAGAGCTGTCGCAAACTGGTGATGAACCGTCTGGCGGAACACCTGAGCGGCGTGTTCGGTCAGGTCGACGACACCCTGTTCGAATGCGCCGAGAAGGCCGAGAACAACAAGGTGCAGACGCTGTTCTTCGACAGCATGCGCGAGATTCGCCGGCAGCGCCCACAGATCGAACGCAGCTACCACCAGACCATCGCCAACAACTTCTCCGACTTCCTCGAAGGCAAGCTGCAGAATCAAACGCAGGCCGAACTGGACCCGGAGCAACTGGCTCTGGTGCAGAACGAGGATTACGAAGAGACCCTGCAAGTCACCAACATGGTCAGTCGGGTCAAGGCGCGCTGCACCCAACCGCTGTTCGCCCTGGAGCAGCGCCTGGCGCTGCTCAACAATGGCCAGAAGCTCGGTGAGGACAGCAATCCCTTCGGCCCGCAGGCCATCGCCCAGGCCTTCCGCGATGCCCTGGCGCCCTGCCCTTTTCCGCTGCAGATCAAGACCATTCTCTACATGCTCTTCGATCGCCACGTGATGCAGAGCCTCGACTCGCTGTACGGCGCGCTGAACCAGCGGCTGATCGATGCCGGCGTGCTGCCCAATCTCAAGTACAGCGCACAGGTCAATCCGAGCGTCAGTCGCCCGGAAACGCCGAAGACCGAACCGGCGCCGGCAAGAACGGCGCCTCCCGGCAATACCGGAACCCCCGGCAACCCTGGCAGCCCCGGTATCGAGCCAGCCGAGCCGGCACTGCTCGACCTGGACCTCAGCGCACCACCACCCAGCGACCCGGCAGCCCTGTTCAGCGGCCTGTCCAGCCTGCTTGGCGAACATCGCCAGAGCTCGCCGGATGCCCCCTTGCTGGGCGGCACGCGCAGCATCGTCAGCTTTTCGCCGCGCGGAGCCAGCCGCACCTACAGCGCCAGCGAACTGCTCGCCGCGCTCAACCGCATGCAGCAGCAATCCGCCCATGAGCTGGCCCAGCGCCTGCACAAGCCGCAGGCGGTCGAAGGGCTGAAGGCCGATCTGCAGCAGCAGCTGGAGTCCCACAGCAGCCTGCCCGGCGACAGCAAGGTGTCCGATCAGGAAGCCGACGTGATCGACCTGGTGGGCATGCTGTTCGACTTCATCCTCGACGACGAGAACCTGCCGGACAGCTGCAAGACCGCCCTCTCCCATCTGCATACGCCCTATCTGAAGATCGCCCTGCAGGACAAGGCGCTGTTCACCCAGCATCACCATCCGGCTCGCCGGCTGCTCAACACCATGGCCCAGGCCGGCGTGCTTTACGGCAACGAAGGCGACGAACGCGGCCTGCTGGCGAAGATGCAATGGGTGGTGGAGCGGGTCATCCATGGCTTCGTCGGCGACCTGAGCCTTTTCGACAGCCTGATCGAGGAGTTCAACGAATACGTCGCCACGCTGCGCCACAAGGTCGAGCTGCGCGAGCGTCGTGCGGTCGAGGCGGCCAAGGGCCGGGATCGTCTGCTCGGCGCTCGCGAACAGGCGCTGGAGGTGATCCAGCAATGCGTCGGGCAGCGCGACCTGCCGGCCATCATTCGCAACTTCCTGGAGCTGACCTGGGCCGACGTGCTGGTCTTCGTGCTGCTGCGCCACGGCGAGCAGAGCGCCGAATGGCTGCGTGCCTGCGAGGTGGCCGAGCAGTTGGCCCGCAGCGGCACGCCGCTGGGCGAGGCCGAGGTGCTGCAGTTGCAGGAACAGCGCGTGCCCATGCTCGCTGATCTGCGCAAGGGTCTGGAGCTGCTCGGCGGCTACCACGAGGACGGCATCCGCCGCCTGCTGCAGGATCTGGTGGCCTGCCAGCACGCAGTGCAGGCCAAGCAGCCGCAGCTGGCTGCCCAGCTCAAGCCCACCCTGCCGGAAAGCCCTCTGGGCGCCATGCTTGGCGAAGACGCCGACCTGGTGCGCCAGGCGCCGACACGCGCCAAGCTGTCGGCACGCGCCCAGGCATTGGCCAGGGAGCTGGCCGATGTCGAGTTCGGCACCTGGTTCGAGTTCGTCAACGACGGGCAGAGCCGCGTGCTCAAGCTTTCCTGGTTCAGCCCCACCACCCACAACTACATGTTCGTCGACCACAGCGGTCAGCGGGTGGCGATCAAGCCCTTGAACGTGCTGGCCAGCGAGATGGAAAAGGGCCTGGCCCGCATCGTTACCCCCGAACGCGCGACACCGCTGATGGATCGCGCGCTGACTGCCATTTACCGCGTGCTGCAGCGTTTCACCGGGCGCGCGGCCGAACCCCGCTGAGGAATTACCATGGAAGAGCGTCGCCAACACAGCCGCCATGGCACCGAAATGCAGCTGGAGGTCTTCGACCTGAACAGCGGACAGCGCCTGGGCCGGATCGTCGATCTGTCCGCCGATGGCTTCATGCTGTTCAGCGACACCCCGCATGCAGCCGATGCCGTGCTGCAGTGCCGCCTGGTCTGTACAGCCGGAAAAGAGGAGATACAGGAGGTTCGCCTGGGTGCCGACTGCCTGTGGAGCCGCCCCGGCGCCGACGGCCAGCACTGCTGGGCGGGCTTTCATATCATCGATCTGGCCGAGGACCAGGCCAAGGCGCTGGAAAGCCTGCTGGCCAAGCTCTGATCACAGTAAAGCCGCGGCATCGGTGCGCACGGCGCACCCTACCCGCCAACGAAAACGGAGCCCGCAGGCTCCGTTTTTTCTTCCACTGAACGCTTACTGCGCCAGCTTCTTGTAACGCACGCGGTGCGGCTGCGCGGCGGCATCGCCCAGGCGCTTCTTGCGATCGGCTTCGAACTCGGTGTAGTTGCCTTCGAAGAAGTTGACCTTGCCGTCGTCCTCGTAGGAGAGGATGTGGGTGGCGATACGGTCGAGGAACCAGCGGTCGTGGGAAATCACGATGGCGGCGCCGGGGAAGTCCAGCAGCGCTTCTTCCAGCGCACGCAGGGTTTCCACGTCGAGGTCGTTGGACGGTTCGTCGAGCAGCAGTACGTTGCCGCCCTGCTTGAGGGTCAGCGCCATGTGCAGACGACCGCGCTCACCGCCGGAGAGGTCCTTGACGAACTTCTGCTGGTCGGCGCCCTTGAAATTGAAGCGCCCGACGTAACCGCGCGACGGCACCTCGTAGTTGCCCACCTTGATCATGTCGAATCCGTCGGAGATCTGCTCCCACACGGTCTTGCTGCCGTCGAGCATGTCGCGGCTCTGGTCGACGCTGGCAATCTGCACGGTTTCGCCGATCTCGATGGTGCCGGAGTCCGGCTGCTCCTTGCCGGTGATCATGCGCAGCAGGGTCGACTTACCCGCGCCGTTGCCGCCGATCACGCCGACGATGGCGCCTTTGGGTATGCTGAAGGACAGATCGTCGATCAGCACGCGGTCGCCGAAGGACTTCGACACGTTGTGAAAGTCGATGACCTTGTCGCCCAGGCGCGGACCGGCCGGGATGTAGATCTCGTTGGTCTCGCTGCGCTTCTGGAATTCCTGCGACTGCATTTCCTCGAAACGCTGCAGACGCGCCTTGGACTTGGCCTGACGCGCCTTGGCGCCCTGGCGCACCCATTCCAGCTCGGCCTTCATGGCCTTGGCGTGCGACGCCTCGGCCTTGGCTTCCTGGGCCAGGCGGTTGGCTTTCGATTCCAGCCAGCCGGAGTAGTTGCCCTCGTAGGGGATGCCGTGGCCACGGTCGAGTTCGAGAATCCAGCCGGCGACGTTGTCGAGGAAGTAACGGTCGTGGGTAATCGCTACCACTGTGCCGGGGAAGTCGTGCAGGAAGCGCTCCAGCCAGGCCACCGAGTCGGCGTCCAGGTGGTTGGTCGGTTCGTCCAGCAGCAGCATGTCGGGTGCCGACAGCAGCAGGCGGCACAGCGCCACGCGGCGCTTCTCGCCACCGGACAGGTGTTCGATCTTGGCCTCCCATGGCGGCAGGCGCAGGGCATCGGCGGCGACCTCCAGCTGACGCTCCAGGTTGTGGCCGTCGGATGCCTGCAGGATGGCTTCCAGCTTGGCCTGCTCCGCGGCCAGGGCATCGAAATCGGCATCCGGCTCGGCGTAGGCGGCATACACTTCATCGAGGCGGGCCTGAGCCTGCTTGATCTCGCCCACGGCCTCTTCGACGATGTCGCGCACCGTCTTGCTCGGGTCGAGCTGCGGCTCCTGCGGCAGGTAGCCGACCTTGATGCCCGGCATCGGCCGGGCTTCGCCGTCGATCTCGGTGTCGACGCCGGCCATGATGCGCAGCAGGGTCGACTTACCGGCACCGTTGAGGCCGAGCACGCCGATCTTGGCGCCTGGGAAGAACGACAGGGAGATGTCCTTGAGAATTTCACGCTTCGGCGGGACGACCTTGCTGACCCGATGCATGCTGTAGACGTACTGAGCCATGGAGAACCTGACTGATGGGGATGGAAACTGAAAGTGGCGCGCCTTGCAGAGCACGTGAAAACGCGGCGCAGCGTGGGCCATGCATGACGCTACCAGCGAAGTGCGCAGTCTACCGCGTGCAGATCAGCAACTTGCGCCGGTTTTCGCTGCCGCATGGCCGCATGCAGCGGTTTTTCACCCAGCCTGCCCGGAGGCGATGTGCAGAGACCTTAGCCCCTGCCGCAGCGAACGCCAAGTACCGCGCGGGCAGATCACGCGCGGGGCAAAGCTACCGGAATGCGCGAAGCAGGGCAAACCTACGCTCGTCGGACAAGCTGGCACTTGGCCATTTTTGCAGGCATGCTACCCGGCTGGCGCGAGCGCAGGCCTGCTTGCGCGCCAATGCCCACCTAGCTCCGTGGTAGCTGCAGGTTTTGAACGTGTCGACTCCCTCCTCCCAGCCGTCGAGCCCCTCGGGCGAGTCGCGCGCGCCACGGCGCGAAGCGCTGCGGCGCGTGCTGATGGCACTGGTGCTGGCGATGCTGGGACTGCTGGCCTGGCAGCTGACGCAGGAATACCGCCAACTGCTGGACAGCCAGAAGCAACTGAGCCGCGGCTACAGCGAACAGCTGGCCAAGCATCTGAGCCTGAATATGCGCCTCAAGGCCCAGGCCGGCCAGGCCATGCTACAAGCGGCCGAAACGCGCGGTGATGTGACCGCGCCGATCGCCCCCCTGCGCAGCATCTTCCCGACACTGCAGAGCATCGTCTGGCTGGATGCTCAAGGTCAGCGGTTGGCCGACAGCGCCGGCGAATCGCCGGACCTGCCTTTCATCCGCGCGCTGCAGCAGCGCATCGGCGCAGCGGACTATCACTTCGCCTTCAGCCCCCAGGACGAGGGTGCCCTCTATCTGCTGCTGCGCCGGGACGACGAGAGCTATCGCGTGCTGCGCCTGCGCATGACCTCCCTGCGCGACTGGCTTCGCGAGCAGCACCACAGCGAGCACGACTGGCTGCTCGAAGACCTGCAGAGCCGGCGGGTGATGGCCCGCGCCGACGATCTGCGCCAGCCCGGCCAGGTCATCGCACCGGTTACCGCGGCCGAACAGGCGCAGAGCCTGGAACTGATTGCCCTGCCCGGCAGCGACTGGCAGTTGCGTGCGCTGTTCGACGCCGATCGCGCCGGCAACGAACTGATGCCGACCCTGGCCGGCAAGTTCCTGCTGTTCACCCTGTGCAGCCTGCTGACCCTGCTCGCCCTTTATGGCCTGCAGCGGGAACAGCGCCGCCTGCAGCGGCTCAATACCGAATCGCGGCGCTCGCTGCGCCAGGCCGCCAGCGCGCTGGCCGCGGTCGAGGAGCGCATCCTGGTGACCCAGGCCGACGGCAAGCTGCGCTACCTCAACCCTCAGGCCGAGGCCTTGTTCGGCTTGAGCAGCGAAGCGGCCTGGGACCGCCATCTGCTGGATCTCCTGCCCGACCTCGACCCGCTGCTGCTCAACAGTCCGCAAGCGCCCAGCGACCTGGGCCCGGAGCTGGTACGGGTGGAGCAGCAAGGCCGCGGCCGCCTGTTCGCGGTGACCCGCAGCGACATCAGCGAACTCGGTCGGCAGGCCGGCTACGTCTGGGTGCTGCGAGATGTGACCGACGAGCAGCAGGCGATGCGCGTGCTGCAGGAGACGCGCCGGCGCTATCAGGACATCTTCGAGGGCACCGGGGTCGCCTTGTGCGTGCTCGACCTGGCGGGACTGCGCAGCTTCCTGCTGCAGCAGAAACTGCGCGACGCCGCCGGTCTGAGCCGCTGGTTGCAGGCCGATGCCCGCCATCACCAGGCGCTTCTGGACCAGTTGCACATCACCGAAGCCAACCAGGTGGCGCTCAATCTGCTGGGCGTGAAATCCACCGAACAGGCCTGGCAGCAACTGTTCGACAACGGCCCGCTGCAGCCGGATGACCTGCGCTACCGGCTCGCCGTGGCGGTGCTGGAAGGCCCCAACCTGGTCGAGCTGGAAACCCAGCTGGTCACCGCCCAGGGCCTGCAGCGCCATGTCTGGCTGGTGCTGCGCCTGCCGGAGATGATCCAGGACTACCAGGCGGTGACCCTCAGCATCAGCGACATCACCAGCCGCAAGCGCATCGAGCTGTCGCTGATCGAGCGCGAGCGCTTCTGGTCCGAGGTGGTGCGCTCGGTGCCCGATCTGCTCTACGTGCACGACATGCAGAACAAGCGGGTGCTGTTCAGCAACCACAGCCTCGGCCTGCAGCTGGGTTACAGCAAGACCGAACTCAAGGCCATGGAAGGGGACTTCTGGGAGCGCGTGCTGCACCCGGACGACAGCGACTACTACTGGCGCATCCGCAACCTGCAGAAGGTGGTCGGCGACGGCCTGCTGCTCGAATCGGTCCTGCGCTGGCGCCATCGCGACGGCCAGTGGCGCTGGTTCAGCATCCGCGAGCAGGCCCTGGCGAGGGACGAGCGAGGCCGGGTCAGCCGCCTGATCGGCGTGGCCAAGGACATCACCGAGCAGATCGAACGCAACCAGTCGCTGCGCGACAGCGAGCAGCGCTACCGCCTGCTGGCCGAGAGCATTAGCGACGTGATCTTCTCCACCGACAGCGCGCTTCACCTCAACTACGTCAGCCCCTCGGTGGAACCGGTGCTGGGCTACTCCGTGGACTGGGTCATGGCCAACAGCTTCTACAGCCTGGCGGCCAATCCGCAGCAACTGAACGGCCTCAATCTGCTGCTCGAGCGCATTCGCGACTCGCTCGGCGAACGTGACCGCCTCGAGCGTCTGCGCGAGGAGCTGCCGGATCAGCTGTTCGTCTTCGATTGCCTGCGCGCCGACGGCCACAAGATTCCGGTGGAGCTGCGCCTGGTGCTGATGTGGGACGAGAACGGACGCTTCGAGGGCATCCTCGGCGTCGGCCGCGACATCAGCCAGCAGCGCCGTGCGGAGAAGGATCTGCGCATGGCCGCGACGGTGTTCGAACACTCCACCGCGGCCATTCTGGTCACCGACCCGGCCGGCTACATCGTCCAGGTCAACAAGGCCTTCAGCCGGGTCAGCGGCTATTCGGCCGGCCAGGTGCTCGACCAGTTGCCCGGCATGCTCACCGCCGACCGCCAGCAGGCGGCGCACCTGCAGTACATCCTCAGCCAGCTCAACCAGCGCGGCAGCTGGGAGGGCGAGGTGTGGCTCAAGCGCAAGGGCGGCGAGAACTTCCCGGCCTGGGTCGGCATCACCGCGGTGCACGACGAGGAAGGCGACCTGGTCAGCTACGTGTGCTTCTTCAGCGACATCAGCGAGCGCAAGGCCAGCGAGCAGCGCATCCATCGCCTGGCCTACTACGATGCCCTGACCCACCTGCCCAACCGCACCCTGTTCCAGGACCGTCTGCACAGCGCCCTGCAGCACGCCGAGCGGCACAACGAGTGGGTGGTGCTGATGTTCCTCGATCTCGACCGCTTCAAGCCGATCAACGATTCGCTCGGCCATGCCGCCGGCGATCGCATGCTCAAGGACGTGGCCGTGCGCCTGTCGGCCTGCGTCGATGGCGACGACACCGTGGCGCGCATGGGCGGCGATGAATTCACCCTGCTGCTGCAGCCGCGCGCCACCCGCGAGGGTGCGCTGAACCGGGCGATCCACGTCGCCGAGCAGATTCTCGACAGCCTGGCCCGCCCCTTCGTGCTCGAAGGGCGCGAGTTCTTCGTTACCGCCAGCATCGGCATCGCCCTCGCCCCGCAGGACGGCGACGAGCTCAGCCAGCTGATGAAGAACGCCGATACCGCCATGTATCACGCCAAGGAACGCGGCAAGAACAACTTCCAGTTCTACCAGGCCGACATGAACGCCAGCGCGCTGGAGCGCCTGGAGCTGGAAAGCGACCTGCGCCACGCCCAGGAACAGGGCCAGTTCGTGCTGCATTACCAGCCGCAGTTCTCTGGCGACGGCCGCCGTCTCACCGGGGTCGAGGCGCTGCTGCGCTGGAATCACCCGGGCCGCGGCCTGGTACCGCCCACCGATTTCATCCCGGTGCTGGAAGAGCTCGGACTGGTGGTACAGGTCGGCGAGTGGGTGCTGGAGGAAGCCTGCCGCCAGCTCAAGACCTGGCACGACGAGAAGATCCGCATTCCCAAGATCTCGGTCAACCTGTCCGCCCGCCAGTTCGCCGAGGGCGACCTGAGTGCGCGCATCGCGGCCATTCTGGAGCGAACCGGGGTGGCCCCGGCCTGCCTCGAGGTGGAACTGACCGAGAGCATTCTGATGCGCGATGTGGCCAGTGCCATGCAGACCCTGGGCGAGCTCAAACGCCTGGGCCTGTGCATCGCGGTGGACGATTTCGGCACCGGTTACTCCTCGCTGAACTACCTCAAGCAATTCCCCATCGACGTGTTGAAGATCGACCGCAGCTTCGTCGACGGCCTGCCGGACGGCGAGCAGGACGCGCAGATCGCCCGCGCCATCATCGCCATGGCGCACAGCCTGAACATGATGGTGATCGCCGAAGGCGTGGAAAGCCATGCCCAGCTGGAGTTCCTGCGCGAGCACGGCTGCGACGAGGTACAGGGCTACCTGCTCGGCCGGCCGATGCAGCCGCGCCAGTTCAGCGCCCAGTTCGGCGGCGCGGCGCTGTTCATGTTCAGCTGAAGCTCCCGGCAAATCAGGTGACGAGCCGACAACGCAACGGGAGCACCTGGCACCTCCCTTTGCAGCCTGCGGCTTGCAACGGTTCTTGAAGGCCACTTGTCTGCCTCATGACCGACCTTCATATGCCTGAATGCGACCTTTGCGGTAGAATCCGCCCCCTCTTTCTACCGCCCAGCTGATTCCCAGGGGACCGCCATGTTCAGCCGTGATTTGAACCTCGCTCGTTTTGACGCCGAACTCTTTGCCGCAATGGAGCAGGAAGCCCAGCGCCAGGAAGAACACATCGAGCTGATCGCCTCGGAAAACTACACCAGCCCGGCGGTGATGGAAGCCCAGGGCAGCGTGCTGACCAACAAGTACGCCGAAGGCTACCCGGGCAAGCGCTACTACGGCGGCTGCGAATACGTCGACGTGGTCGAACAGCTGGCCATCGACCGCGCCAAGGAGCTGTTCGGCGCCGACTACGCCAACGTCCAGCCGCACTCCGGCTCGCAGGCCAACAGCGCCGTGTACATGGCCCTGCTCAACGCCGGCGACACCGTCCTGGGCATGAGCCTGGCCCACGGCGGCCACCTGACTCACGGCGCCAGCGTCAGCTTCTCCGGCAAAATCTATAACGCCGTGCAGTACGGCATCAACGACCAGGGCCTGATCGACTACGACGAAGTCGAGCGTCTGGCCGTGGAGCACAAGCCGAAGATGATCATCGCCGGCTTCAGCGCCTATTCGCAGGTGCTGGATTTCCCGCGTTTCCGCGCCATCGCCGACAAGGTCGGTGCCTACCTGTTTGTCGACATGGCCCACGTTGCCGGTCTGGTCGCCGCCGGCCTGTACCCGAACCCGGTGCCGTTCGCCGATGTGGTCACCACCACCACGCACAAGACCCTGCGCGGCCCGCGTGGCGGCCTTATCCTGGCGCGCAAGAACGAAGAGCTGGAGAAGAAGTTCAACTCCGCGGTGTTCCCGGGCGGCCAGGGCGGCCCGCTGGAGCACGTCATCGCCGCCAAGGCGGTGTGCTTCAAGGAAGCGCTGCAGCCCGAGTTCAAGGCCTACCAGGCCCAAGTGATCAAGAACGCCCAGACCATGGCCCAGGTGTTCATCGACAACGGCTACGACGTGGTTTCCGGCGGCACCCAGAACCACCTGTTCCTGCTCTCGCTGATCAAGCAGGACATCACCGGTAAGGACGCCGACGCCGCCCTGGGTCGCGCCTACATCACCGTGAACAAGAACAGCGTACCGAACGACCCGCGCTCGCCGTTCGTCACCTCTGGCCTGCGTATCGGCACCCCTGCCGTGACCACTCGCGGCTTCAAGGAAGACGAGTGCCGTCAGCTGGCCGGCTGGATCTGCGAAGTGCTGGCCAACATCGGCAACGACGAAGTCGAAGGCCGCGTGCGCGAGCAGGTCAAGGCTCTGTGCGCCAAGTTCCCGGTGTACGGCAACTAAGCCCAACCGAGAAATGAAGAAGCCCGCCAACTCGGCGGGCTTCTTTTTACCTTGTAGATTTCCTTGTCGTGTACGGAGCACCCTACTGAACGCTGCGGGCCGTAGGGTGCGCCATGCGCACCGACAACGAAGCGGGCGTTAGCGCCTACGCCGGCTGTTTCACGTAGCGAGCCAGCTGGGCATCGCGGCTCATCACATCCAGAGTCGCGGCCAGCACCTGCTCGCTGGTGACATCGGCACCGGAGAAGATCGAATTGAAGTTCTCATGGGTGACCTTGGCGAAGTGCGCGCGGTCCTGCACTTCGATGCCCAGCAAGGTGGCGTAGGCATCCAGCGCCTCGCCCTGCCCCATGGCCATGTCCTCGGCGATGGAATCGAGCATGCCGTTCATTGCCAGCCAGGAACGGCCACCGTAGCCCATCGCCACGCTGGTGTCGCAGCCGTTGGTACCGGAGGTCATGCCGAAGGTGGCGTTACCCGACGTACCATTGGTGGTGGTGGCCAGCAGGTGCGGGGCCAGCCCACGTTGCCCTTCGAACACCATGTTGCCCCAGCCACAACCATTACCGCCGGCCGCATTGGCGAAAGCCCCTGCGCTGGCCATGCTCAGCAAACCGAAGATCAACCCCTTGCCCAGCAGTCGCTTGCTCATAGTCTGTTGCTCCGCAATATTCAGTAATAGAAACCGCATAAGGAGCTTTGGCGACACTCGAGCAACTGTCAAATTACTGTCCGACAGGCGCCGAGGGTGGAACAGGTCGCGGTACATCGCCATCAGCCTTGGCTATAGTGTGGGAAACCATCCAGGAGCATGGGCATGAGTGAAACAGCCAACGAGCGTCGACGCTTTCAGCGCATCGCCTTCGACGCCCCCACCGTGATCGCCCAGGGCGAACGGCAATGGCAGGCGGCGTTGCACGACATCTCGCTCAAGGGCTTGCTGGTCAAGACGCCGCGCGACTGGAGCGGAGACCCGGATCAACCCTTCGAAGCGCTGGTGGAACTGGGTGACGAGGCCAAGGTGAAGATGGAGGTGGTGCTCACACGCACCCAGCAGAATTACCTCGGCTTCGTCTGCCGCCATATCGACCTGGAATCCATCAGCCATCTGCGCCGCCTGGTGGAACTCAACCTGGGTGACGAGCACCTGCTCGAGCGCGAGCTGGCGGCGCTCGGCGAGGACGACTGAGCCGCCTCAATGGCGCGTCTTCGCCGCCTCGGCCTTGCGCTGCTGGCGACGCTGGCGAAGCGCCTGAACACGCAGCACTTCACCATGCGCTTCACGCGACTGCCCGGCCTTGGCATCGAAGTTGAACGCGCGGGAAAAGAAATCGAAGAACAGGAACATGATGGCGTCTCCTTGCTGTGAATACGCCTCGATGCTGCTCGTCGAAAGCTTGCTCCCTATTGATCCGGATCAAGCTGCACCAGGCCGCCTTCGCGACAGAACGCCGCATCTCACAGCCTGAACGAGCGCCGGGGTCAACGAGCCTCCCGAATTTCATCCGGGCCACACCGGATTCGAAAGGACTTACTCGAACAACGCATCCAGCGCCTGCTCCAGGCGTGTCACGGCAATGATCGAAAGCCCCGCAGGCGCCTCCTTGGGCGCATTGCCCTTGGGCACGATGGCGCGCTTGAAGCCATGCTTGGCGGCTTCCTTCAGACGCTCCTGACCGCTCGGTACCGGGCGGATCTCGCCAGACAGCCCCACCTCGCCGAACACCAGCAGATCGTGCGGCAACGGACGGTTGCGCAGACTCGAGATCACCGCCGCCATCAGGGCCAGGTCCGAGGCGGTCTCCAGCACCTTGACCCCGCCGACCACGTTGAGGAACACGTCCTGATCGTAGGTGGGAATACCGCCGTGACGGTGCAGCACGGCCAGCAGCATGGCCAGGCGGTTCTGATCCAGGCCCAGGGTGACGCGCCGCGGGTTGGCCAGGTGGCTGGTGTCGACCAGTGCCTGCACCTCCACCAGCATCGGCCGGGTGCCTTCCCAGGTGGCCATCACCACGCTGCCCGGCACCTCCTCCTGGGCGCGGGTGAGGAAGATCGCCGAGGGGTTGGTGACCTCTTTCAGGCCCTTGTCGGTCATGCCGAACACGCCCAGCTCGTTGATCGCGCCGAAGCGGTTCTTCACTGCCCGCAGCAGGCGCAGGCGACCGTCGGATTCGCCCTCGAAATACAGCACGGTGTCGACCATGTGCTCCAGCACGCGCGGGCCGGCCAGCGCGCCTTCCTTGGTCACGTGGCCGACCAGAAAGACCGCGGTACCGCTCTGCTTGGCGAAGCGCACCAGCAGGGCAGCGCTTTCGCGCACCTGGGCCACGCCGCCGGGCGCCGACTGCAGCTGCTCGGTGAAGATGGTCTGGATCGAGTCGATCACCATGACCTTTGGCTTTTCCAGGCGCGCGGTGGCGATGATCGACTCGATGCAGGTCTCGGTCATCACCTTCAGCTTGTCCTCGGGCAGGCCCAGACGACGGGCGCGCATGGCCACCTGCTGCTGCGACTCCTCCCCGGTGACGTACAGCGCCGGAAAGCGCGTGGCGATATTGCACAGGGTCTGCAGCAGAATGGTCGACTTGCCGATGCCGGGGTCGCCGCCGATCAGCACCACCGAGCCGTCCACCAGGCCGCCGCCGAGCACGCGGTCCAGCTCGCCGGAGGCGGTGGAAAAGCGCGGCACTTCCTCGACGCTGACCTCGGCCAGGGTCTTCAGCGCCGCCTGCTGGCCAGCCCAGCCGGTACGCCCGCTCGGCGCCGAAGCGCCTTCAAGCACGGTTTCCACCAGGGTGTTCCAGGCCCCGCACTCGCCACACTGCCCTGCCCATTTGGGAAAGGTGGCGCCGCACTCGGTGCAGCCGTACATGCGTTTTGCCTTGGCCATTGCCGATCAATCCTGCCGGGTGAAGAAGGCTGGAACGATACCGAACAACTGGATAAATTTACAGACCCGCCAAGTCGTCGCCAGGAACCGTCCATGCAGATCGAACTGCTGCCCACCACCGCCGAGCAGTTGCCGCTGATCGCCAACCTCTACCAGTTCTACGCCTACGAGAGTTCCGACTGGGAGCAGGAAGACGTCGAGACGGACGGCCGTTTCTACATCCATCAGCCGCACCTGCAGCGCTACTGGCAGGAGCCCGGCTGGAGCGCGCAGCTGATTCTCGCCGACGGCTTCATCGCCGGTTTCCTGTTGCTTGAGCGCAGCGAATTGCCCGGCATCGAGGCACCGGAATTCGCCGACCTGTTCATCCTGAAAAAGTACCGTCGCCGCGGCATCGGCCGCGCGCTGGTGCAGCAACTGATGGGCGATGGCAGCTCTTGGCTGCTGCGCTACTACCGCCAGGACGCGGTGGCTCTGGCGTTCTGGCAGCAATTGTTCAGCGAGCTGCCCAGGCCGCCGCGTGCGGTGTGGACGGAGGAAGAGGCGGGTGGGTTGCTCACCTATCTGATCAACCCGCCGGTGCATTAAGGCCGTAGGCCGGATCACATCCGCAACGGTGGGTGCCTGTCAGCCCCGGCAACCATTGCCGCAGCCGCAACAGTGCCCGGCAGCGCGCTTGAGCTGTTTCGCCAGATCGTCCTTGAGCGCAACGCGGCTGAGCTTGAGCCCTTGCAGCGCGACATCGTCGAGCAGCTCGATGCCGTCCTCGATGCGGCAGATGCGCTTGTCCAGCGCCTCGTATTCCTCGGCCTGACGCGCGAACTGTGCATCGTCCTGACGCAGACGCTGCAGCTCGGCGCGGTGTTCAGGGAAATCATGGATCAGCGGGTGATGATCGACGTGCATGGGAAGCTCCTGAGCAAAATGTCGCTCGCAGCCTAGCCCGCCGTCATCGCCCCGCCCTTGATCCGGGTCAAGCGTGGATCAGGTAGCGTTCTGCAGCATGCCGGCGATCTCGTCCTTCAATCCCACACGCTGCAGCTTGAGCCCCTGCAGGGTCAGATCATCCGTGGCTGAGCGGCCGTCCTCTATCTCGTAGATGCGTTTATCCAGCGCTTCGTATTCCTCCGCCAGGCGGGCAAAGCGCGCATCGCTCTGCATCAGTTTGCGCAGGGCGCCGTGCTGTTGAGGAAACTCGCGGTTGAGCGGGTGATGTTCGAGCGGCATGGAAAACCCTCCCAGAAGTGGCCCTAGTTAGCCTAGTTGAAGCTGAACCAAGTGCAGGCAGCGAATAGCTGCCAGTGAAACAGCCTCAGATCGAGCATCCAAACAAGCGCCAGGAAATGAAATGTTGCAGCTTTCCTGCATCTTTCTCTGTCCTTCCGTTAAATTAGCGGGCCCTTGGTCACCTATCCCCCTACATGACACTCCTGATAGCGTTCGCTGTCCTCTCCATTCTGGTTTCGTTCATCTGTTCCATCCTCGAAGCCGCCCTACTCTCCCTCACGCCCAGTTACATCGCTCAGCAGAAGGTCGAAAAGCCTCAGCTGTACGAAAGGCTGAAAGAGCTCAAAGACAAGATCGACCAGCCGCTGGCGGCCATCCTGACCCTCAACACGGTGGCGCATACAGTGGGTGCGACCGGTGTCGGTGCGCAGGTAACGATCGTCTTCGGCGACGGTTATCTGGGTGTCGCCTCTGCGGTCATGACGCTGCTGATCCTGGTGCTGTCGGAGATTCTGCCAAAGACCATCGGTGCCCGTTACTGGCGTGCCCTGGCGCCCTTCCTGCCGAGCTTGCTGCGGGCGATGATCCTGCTGCTCAAGCCGTTCATCGTACTCTCGGACATGATCATGCGCCTGTTCGGCGGCAAGGAGCCGGAGCACGACATTCGCCAGGAAATCAAGGCGCTGACCCTGCTCGGCCGCGAGGTAGGCAAGCTCGACGAAGACGAGCATCGGGTGATCAGCAATATCCTCGACCTGCACGAGATCCGTCTGCGCGACATCATGACCCCGCGCATCGTCTGCGAATCGGCCGCACCGGATGAATCCATTGCCGCGTTCAAGGCCCGCGCCCGGGAAAGCCAGTTCTCCCGCTATCCGGTCATCGGTGAAGACGAATCGCCGCTGGGCGTGGTGTTTCGCTACGACGCGCTGGCGGCCGAGAACGATGCCGAACCGATCACCCGGATCATGAAACCGCTCAAGGTGGTGCCGGAAAGCATGAACGTGGAAAACCTGATGACCATGCTGATGCAGGAGCGTCAGCACATGTGTCTGGTGTATGACGAGTTCGGCAGTTGGCGCGGCCTGGTGACGCTGGAAGACATCATGGAAACCATCATCGGCAAGCCGATCCTCGACGAAACCGACGACATCCCCAACATGCGCCGCTTCGCCAAGCGCCGCTGGGAGCATCGGATCAAGGCCATCCGCGAAGACGACTGATCACCAGTAGTTCTCCACCGCCACCTGCCCTGGCCGTCTGCTCAGGCTCAGATTCAGGCCGCGTGCCTTCAGGCGCTGGCGCAGGTCGTCGATCATCTGCGGGTTGCCGCAGATCATCACCCGCGAGTGCTCGGGCGTCAGCTCGAGGCCGGCAGCGCGCTCCAGCTCGCCGCTGTCGAGCAGTTCGGTGATGCGTGCGCCCAGGCAGCCCGGCACCTGCTCGCGGGTCACCACCGGCAGGTAGGTGAGTTTGTGAGCGAACTCGGCCAGGTGCTCCAGCGCGCTCAAGCCCTCGATCATCGACTGGTAGGCCAGCTCGGCGCGGCTGCGCGCGCTGTAGACCAGATTGATGCGCTCGAAGCGCTGCCACACCTCGAAATCCTGCAGGATCGAGAGGAACGGCGCGATACCGGTGCCGCTGCCCAGCAGCCACAGGTCGCGGCCATCGATGAAACGGTCGAGGGTCAGGTAGCCCAAGGCGGTCTTGTCCACCAGCAGTTCGTCGCCCACCTGCAAACAGCTCAGCTCGCTGGTGAACTCACCGCCCGGCACCACGATGGAGAAGAACTCGAGAAACTCGTCGTGCGGCGCCGAGACCATCGAATAGGCGCGCCAGACCACCGAGCCATCCGCCTTGCGCACGCCGAGTCGGGCGAACTGGCCGGCGCGAAAGCGAAAGCCGGGATCGCGCGTACAGCGCAAGCTGAACAGACTGGGTGACCAGACCTGGATAGCGGTCAGCGTCTGACGGGTGAACTTGTCCTCGCTGGCGGTCATAATCGTCCCCTTGTCCGAATCTGCTGTCAGTGTCGCCCATTGCGCGACCGGCAAACACCGATGGTTTCCATGCCTATTTTCACCACCCCCTTTGCCAGCCTCGAGCTGCTGCGCCAGCCGCACCAGCCGAACGAGCCCCTACAGGCCTTCGACGCCGCGGACGAGTACCTGCTCAATCATTTGCACGAACAGGGCCTGCGTGCGGAGGATTCGCTACTGCTGCTCAACGACAGCTTCGGCGCCCTCGCCTGTTCGCTGGCCGGACGCTGCCAGGTGACCAGCAGCAGCGATTCGCACCTGGGCTTCATCGCCCTGGAGAACAACCTCGCCGGCAATGGCCTGGATCGCGGCGCGGTGCGCTTCCTGCCGAGCAGCGAGACGCCGCAGGGACCGTTCGACTGGGTGCTGATCCGCGTGCCGAAGACCCTGGCCCTGCTGGAAGAGCAGCTGATCCGTCTGCACGGCCAGTTGGCGCCGGGAGCGCGGGTGGTGGCGGCCGCCATGGTCAAGCACCTGCCGCGCGCCGCCGGTGACCTGCTGGAGCAATACATCGGCCCGGTGCAGGCCTCGCTGGCGGTGAAGAAGGCCCGGCTGCTGCTGGCCACGCCGGAGGCGAAAGCCGCGCCGCACTCGCCCTACCCCACGCGCTACCGGCTGGACAAGCCGGCGCTGGAGCTGATCAACCACGCCAACGTGTTCTGCCGCGACGGTCTGGACATCGGCACCCGCGCCTTCCTGCCACACCTGCCGCGGCACCTCGACGCGCGCCGCGTCGCCGACCTGGGGTGCGGCAACGGCGTACTCGGCATCGCCTACGCCCTAGGCAGCCCACAGGCGCAGCTGACCCTGGTGGACGAGTCATACATGGCCGTGCAGTCGGCGCGGGAAAACTGGGCAGCGGCGCTGGGCGAGCGACCGGCGACCATCCGTGCCGGCGACGGTCTGGCCGAGCAACCGGCCGGCTCGCTGGACCTAGTGCTGTGCAATCCGCCGTTTCACCAGCAGCAGGTGGTCGGTGATTTTCTCGCCTGGCGCATGTTCCAGCAGGCCCGCGCGGCGCTGGTGACCGGCGGCGAACTGTGGATAGTCGGCAACCGCCACCTGGGCTATCACGCCAAGCTGGCGCGCTTGTTTCGCGGTGTCGAGCAGGTGGCGGCCAACCCCAAGTTCGTGGTGCTCAAGGCGAGCAAGTAAGCCGCCTACAAGGTCAGGGTAAAGCGCGACAGCAATGCCCCCGGCAGCGCCATCGAGCCGGTCTGCCGGGCGCCGTAGGTGCCGCCGGGCAGCAGCAGTTCGGGCTCGCGGGTCAGGGCTTCGAGCTGCGCGCCGAGCACATCGAACAGCGAGTCGTCGAAGCGCATGGTGTTGACCGGCGCCTGGATCTGCCCATCCTCGACCCAGAAGGTGGCGAAGCGGGTCATGCCGGTCAGGCGGGCGGCCGGCAGATCGGAGAAGTTGCCGTACCACAGGTTGCCGATATACAGACCACTGCCCAACCGCTGCAGAACGTCCTGCTCGTCCAGCTCGCCACCGTGCATGCGCAGGGACAGCGGATACTCGCCGCTGCAGGCGCCATTGGCGATCAGGCCGTATTCGGCGGCGCTGCGCGAACTGACCAGGCGCTCGCCGGGCCGGCCCTGGCTGACCAGGCGCAGCGCCTGGCGCGGCCCCTCGGCAGTGAAGGCCGGCGCCAGGCCGCCTTCGATACGCTCTTCAATGATCACCTGTGAGCTGAGCTCGGCCTTGCCGCTGAACAGACGCTGCAGGGGGCTGCCACCCGAGGCCAGCGCCTGCGCGCCGAAACCCCAGCAACACAGGCTGATCAGCTCCTCCAGCGCAGCCGGCGCCAGGTAGGCCCGATAAGCCCCGGGCTGCAAGGCCTTGGCCGGGCGGCCGAGATAGGCCAGCTGCTGCCGCGCGTCCTCGAGCTTGCGGGCGAACGCCTGAGCGTCCCACTGCTCGCCGGCATAGGCGCTTTTCACCGCCTGGCCGTTGTCATGGAACAGGCTGAATTCGAGGTTGAAACTGCTGGCGGCGTACCAGCCGAACGCGCCCCAGGAACTGGCGAAGCCCTGGTACTGCGGCCCGACGGCAAGAAAGCCGACCAGATCCAGACCGCTGGCGGCGCTGACGATCTGCTGCGCCATGGCCGCGCTGTCGGGCAGCGTGGCCTCGACCGCCAGCTCGCTGCGCCAGGCTTCGCGGTTCAGGCGCAGATAGGGGTCGTCGCTCAACGTCGGCAGCACGGCGCGCAGCTGTTGCAGGGCCTGCTGCAGGCGCGGCAGGTCTTCCTCGAGCGTGCCGCCGAGCGCCAGCCGGCTCTCGGCGTGGCGCTGGCCCTGGTACAGCGCCAGGGTCACGTATGACTGCTGCACCTGCCCGGCCTGGCGCACCCGCCCGTGGTTGAAGCGGACGAAGCCGGACTGCTCGGCACCATAGGCCAGGGTGAAGCCCTCCTCGCCGGCGATCTGCGCCTGCAGATGAGCCAGCAACTCGCAGAAATGCTGACGTGCGTCCATCAGGCGGCCCCTCCGAAAACATCGATATCGGCGAATACGCAGGCCGGCGAGGCATGCCCGACGCGAATCACCTGATTCGGCTCGCCCTTGCCGCAGTAGGGCGTGCCCAGTATCTCGAAGGTGCTGGCATCGCCCACCGCCTTGAGGCCCCGCCAGAACTGCGCGCTGATGCCTCGGTAGTTGGGGTTCTTCACCACGCCCTTCAGTTCGCCGTTCTCGATCAGTTGGCCCCACTCGCATCCGAACTGGAATTTGTTGCGCGCATCGTCGATCGACCAGGAGCGGTTGTTGCTCATCAGGATGCCGCACTCGACGCCGCCGATCAGCTCGGCCAGGCTCTTGTCGCCCGACTCCAGATTGAGATTGGCCATGCGGTCGATGGGCGGCCGGTTCCAGCTGCAGGCGCGGCTGTTGGACACACCGGGCAGGCCGCTGCGCCATTGCGACAGCGCGCCGCCGAGCGGGCGCTGGAGGATGCCATCGCGGATCAGGTATTCGCGCTGCGCCGGGCTGCCGTCATCGTCATGGCTGTAGCTGGCCAGCTCGCCGGGCACACCGGGATCGAAGGTCACGTTGAGCAGCGGCGAGCCGTATGGGTAATGACCGAAATCTTCCTGACGGATGAAGCTGGTGCCGGCGAAATTGCGCTCGTCACCGAGGATGCGGTCCAGCTCCAGCGGATGGCCGATGGACTCGTGAATCTGCAGGATCATCTGATCGGGCATCAGCAGCAGATCACGCGGGCCGCTCGGGGTATTGGGCGCCAGCAGCAGTTGCAGCGCCTCGTCGGCGATACGGCTGGCGCTGCCGATCACGCCCAGCTGATCGAGCACCTCGGCACCGCCCTGGCGCGCCAGATGAGTGCCGCCGAAGCTGCGGCTCTGACTGTCATGCCCGTCGCTGGCGGTCACGCCGACCTGGGGAAAGACGTAACGCTGGGCACGGCGCAGGCAGGCACCGGCGCTGTTGAGGTAGATCTGCTCGTGAGCGGCGAAGGTCAGGCCGATGTGGCTGTCCACCAGCCGCGTGTCGCCGGGAAGGCGCGCCGACTCGGCCATCAGCAGCTCGAACCAGTGCGCGGCGCTGGCCTGCGGCTGCTGGTGGCCGGGCATCACGTCATCGGCCCGCTCGGCAGGCTGCGGCAGATCGCCGAAATCCAGCAGGTTGTGTCCGGCCAGCGCACGCGCCAGCTGCTCGGCGCGCTCCAGAGCCGCCTGCAGGCCGGCCTGGCTGGTATCGCTGGTGGCCGCATAGGCCTCGACGCCAGCGATGCGCACGCTGAGCATGGCGCCGGCATCGACGACGAAGGACGGCGCCTGCGCGACCCGCCGGCGCACCCAGTAGGACTCCCGGCGCTCCTGCACATGACGCAGCGAGTGGAAGTCGGCAGTGGTTTTCAGCGCGGCGAAGCGCCGTTGCAGGGTCTCGCTAAGGGCGAACATCGCGCCTCCTCGGCATACGGCAGAGCAGGCAGTATGGAAACAATCGGCCGGGCGGATCAACCGCCGGCCTCACCCCGGCGTGCCCAGCCCCGCCGCACTCATGAACTGGCGCAGCAGCCAGGCCACCGCGCCCAGGGTCAGCACGCTGGCCGCCCAGATCAGTGCCAGCCAGCCCAGGCGCTGCCACAGGGGTTTCTTCTCTTGCTCGACCTTGGTCATGACGCCTCCTTCGAAGCTGATTCAAAGCCTCGCGAGCTAGAGTCATGCAAGGCAAAAGCAGGCGAGGACGCGGAGTTTACGAGCTGTAAATGAGCAGTCCGAGCCTGCTTTTAACGCCGCATGGCCGACGCGCAGCAGGCTTTGGACAGGTTCTCAATGGTAGCCGTCGTCCTGCGTAACCTTGCCGCGGAACACGTAGTAGCTCCAGGCGGTGTACATCAGGATGAAGGGGATGATCAGCAGCGCGCCCACCAGCATGAAGCCCTGGCTCTGCGGCGGCGCGGCGGCTTCCCAGATGCTGATCGACGGCGGGATCACGTTCGGCCACAGGCTGATGCCGAGGCCGCTGTAGCCGAGGAAGATCAGCACCAGGGTCAGCAGGAAGGGCGAATAGTTGGCGTTGTCGGCCACCGCCTTGAGCAGCTTCCAGGTGCACAGCAGCACCAGCACCGGTACCGGCATGAACCAGAACAGGTTGGGCAGGCTGAACCAGCGCTCGGCAATGGCCGGGTGAGCGAAGGGCGTCCACAGACTGACGATACCGGTCACCGCCAGCACCACCAGCACCAGCGGCCGCGCCATGTCGTGCATCTGCTGCTGCAGGCGGCCCTCGGTCTTCATGATCAGCCAGGTGCAGCCGAGCAGCGCATAGGCGGCGATCAGCGCCAGACCGCAGAACACCGAGAAGGGTGTCAGCCAGTCGAACGGGCCACCGGCATAGGTGCGATTCACCACTTCGAAACCATTGATATAGGCACCCAGCGCCACCCCCTGAAAGAAGGTGGCAGTCAGCGAGCCGCCAATGAAGGCCTTGTCCCACAGGTGGCGCCTGTCGGCCTTGGCCTTGAAGCGGAACTCGAAGGCCACGCCGCGGAAGATCAGCCCCAGCAGCATCAGGATCAGTGGCAGGTAGAGGGCGCTCAGCACCACCGAATAGGCCAGCGGGAAGGCGCCGAACAGCCCGGCGCCGCCGAGCACCAGCCAGGTTTCGTTGCCGTCCCAGACCGGCGCGACGGTGTTCATCATGACGTCGCGCTCGCCCTCGTCACGCACGAAGGGAAAGAGGATGCCGATACCCAGATCGAAGCCATCCATCACCACGTACATCATCACGCCGAAGGCGATGATCACCGCCCAGATCAGCGAAAGATCGATACCCATGCTCAGTTCCTCTCCGGCAAGCTGTCGGTTTCGCCCTCTTCCATCCCCTCGTCCGCCGCCGACAGCGGCCGCGCCGGGGTTCGCGACTTGCCCGGCCCGCCCTGGGACATCTCGTCGCCTTCCTCGAGCTGCGGGCCCTTGCGCACCAGGCGCATCACGTAGCTGATGCCAGCACCGAACAGGGCGAAATAAACCACCACGAACAGCGCCAGGGTGACGCCCAGCTGGGTCGCGCTATGCCCGGACGAAGCGTCGGCGGTGCGCATCAGGCCATGAACGACCCACGGCTGACGGCCGATCTCGGTGGTGTACCAGCCGGCGAGAATGGCGATCACGCCGCTCGGCCCCATCCACACCGCCAGGTGCAGGAACGGCCGCGACTGGAACAGCCGGTCGCCGCGGCGCAGCCAGGTGCCCCAGAGGCCGGTGAGGATCATCATCAGGCCCATGGCGACCATGACGCGGAAGGTCCAGAACACGATGGTGGAATTGGCCCGGTCCTCGGGCGGGAAGTCCTTCAGCGCCGGCACCTGCTTGTCCAGGCTGTGGGTCAGGATCAGGCTGCCGAGGGCGGGAATCTCCACCTTGAAGCGGGTTTCCTCGCGCTGCATGTCCGGCCAGCCGAACAGGATCAGCGGCGTCGGCTCGTCACCGACGTTTTCCCAATGCCCTTCGATGGCGGCGATCTTCGCCGGCTGATACTTCAGGGTATTGAGGCCGTGCAGGTCACCGATGAAGGCCTGCACCGGCGCCACCAGCAGCGCCATCCACACGGCCATCGACAGCATCTTGCGGATCGCCGGGTTGTCGCGGCCACGCAGCAGGTGCCAGGCCGCCGAGGCGCCGACGAAGAAGGCGGTGGCGAGGAAGGCCGCCGTGGCCATGTGCGCCAGGCGATAGGGGAACGACGGGTTGAAGATCACCGCGAACCAGTCCACCGGGATCACCCGACCGTCGACGATCTCGAAGCCCTGCGGGGTGTGCATCCAGCTGTTGGAGGCGAGAATCCAGAAGGTGGAGATCAGCGTGCCGACTGCCACCATCACCGTGGAAAAGAAGTGCAGGCCCGGCCCGACGCGGTTCCAGCCGAACAGCATGACGCCGAGGAAGCCCGCCTCGAGGAAGAACGCCGTGAGCACCTCGTAAGTCAGCAGCGGCCCGGTGACGGCGCCGGCAAAGTCGGAGAAGGCGCTCCAGTTGGTGCCGAACTGATAGGCCATGACCAGACCGGAGACCACGCCCATGCCGAAGTTCACGGCGAAGATCTTCACCCAGAAATGGTAGAGATCGCGGTACACCGTATTGCCGGTCTTCAACCACAGCCCTTCGAGCACCGCCAGATAGCTGGCCAGACCGATGGTGATGGCGGGAAAGACGATGTGGAAGGAAATGGTGAAGGCAAACTGGATCCGGGCGAGATCTAGGGCCTCTAAGCCGAACATGGCACGTCCTCGTACAGGTTATCTCGGGCCCGGCACGGTTAGCCGGGCCATGAACTCCAAGGCTTTGGAGCACGGCACGCCAGAATTGTTCTTATCGAATGAGGCACAACGAAGGTGGGGGGCGGCAGCGCACGGGCACATCTACCCCAAATTGCATTGATCTGGATCAACGCTCAGGGAAAAGACTAGCCGGTTCGTCGGCAAACAACGCTGTGGTCATTTGCCGCGCGGCAGGCCACCGCAGGGTGCGCGCGGCACGCAGCGGGTAGACCGCGCATGCTTGGCGGGACGCGGAATCCGGGCAAAAAAATAGGCGGCCGCGCATCGCGCAGGCCGCCTCAATTCACGGAGTTGCTTACATCGTGTGACCGCGATGACTTGCGATCACCCGTATTGGATTACCGCTCGAGGATTGCGGTCACACCCTGACCGCCCGCGGCGCAGATGGAGATGAGCCCGCGCCCCTGACCGGCCACCGCCAGCAGCTTGGCCAGGTTGGCGACGATGCGCCCGCCGGTGGCGGCGAAGGGGTGGCCGGCGGCCAGCGAGCTACCCTTGACGTTCATCTTGCTGCGATCGATGGCGCCCAGCGGCGCGGCCAGGCCCAGGCGTTCCCGGCAGTAGTCGGCGTCTTCCCAGGCCTTGAGGGTGCACAGCACCTGGGCGGCAAAGGCTTCGTGAATCTCGTAGTAGTCGAAGTCCTGCAGGCTCAGGCCGTTGCGCGCCAGCAGACGCGGCACGGCGTAGACCGGCGCCATCAGCAGGCCCTCCTTGCCCTGGACGAAATCCACCGCCGCCGCCTCGCCGTCGCGCAGGTAGGCCAGCACCGGCAGGCCGCGGGCCTGGGCCCACTCCTCGCTGGCCAGCAGCACCACCGAGGCGCCATCGGTCAGCGGCGTGGAGTTGGCCGGAGTCAGGGTGCCGCGCGGGCCGCGCTCGAAGCAGGGCTTGAGGGTGGCGAGCTTCTCCGCGCTGATGTCCGGGCGCAGGTTCTGGTCGCGGGTCAGGCCGAGAAACGGCGTCATCAGATCGTCCTGCCAGCCTTCGGCGTAAGCCGCCGCCAGCTTCTGGTGGCTGGCCAGCGCCAGCTGATCCTGCTCGTCACGCGGGATGGCCCAGCGCTGCGCCATCAGCTCGCAATGCTCGCCCATCGACAGCCCGGTGCGCGGCTCGCCATTTCGCGGAATGTGCGGCGCCAGGTGGCGCGGACGAATCTTCAGCAGGCTCTTGATCTTGTCGCCGGTGCTCTTGCCGCGGTTGGCTTCCAGCAGGATCTGGCGCAGCCCCTCGTTGACGCCGATGGGCGCATCGGAGGTGGTGTCGACGCCGCCGGCTATGCCGCAGTCGATCTGCCCCAGGGCGATCTTGTTGGCCACCAGAATCGCGGCTTCCAGGCCGGTGCCGCAGGCCTGCTGCAGGTCGTAGGCCGGGGTTTCCGGTGCCAGACGCGAGCCCAGCACGCACTCGCGGGTCAGGTTGAAGTCACGCGAATGCTTGAGCACCGCACCGGCCACCACCTCACCGAGGCGCTCGCCATGCAGGTTGAAGCGCTCCACCAGCCCTTCGAGGGCGCTGGTCAGCATCTCCTGGTTGCTCGCCCTGGCGTAGACGGTGTTGGAACGGGCGAACGGAATACGGTTGCCGCCTACGATGGCGACCCGGCGCAACTGGGCCATGAGAACTCCTTGCTGGTCGAATGAGCAGAATCGAACGACGAACTATTGCTCGTCAGCCGGTTCCCAGAAACATGAGACTGACACTGTAGCCTGATCGCACAGGCTAAACCTCGGATGAGTGCGAACATTGGCCGCCTTGCCGGCGCGTGAGGCAACAGAGTCAATTGCGCTTTGCCTGTCGCCGCGTACAGTGACACGACTTTCGATTCGCCCGCAGGAGCCCTTCATGTCCGACCGTTACCTCGCCTTCGCCAACTCCCCCACTGGCCGCCGCCTGGTCGGTGCCCTCGGCCTGCCGGCACCGGTGCGCCTGGAGCGCTGGATGGCCGGACGCGTGCGACCGGTGGATGGCGCCCTGTTGCTGGGCGGCGAAGGCGACCTGCTCAAGGCCGTGCTGCCCTTCGCCAACAAGCTCACCGATCAGCTGTTCGCCGCGCGCGACGGCCAGCTGCAGCTGCCGCGCTGGACCGCCGAGCACGGCCCGAAACTCAAGGCGCTGGTATTCGACGCCAGCCACCTGACCCGCTTCGAGCAACTGATCGAGCTGCGCGACTTCTTCCAGCCCACCTTCAAGGGCCTGGCCAACAGCCCGCGCGTGGTGGTGCTGGGCCGCGCCCCCGAGTCGCTCAAGGACCCCGTCGCCGCCAGCGTGCAGCGGTCCCTGGAAGGCTTCACCCGCTCGCTGGGCAAGGAAATTCGTCGCGGCGGCAGCGTGCAGCTGCTGTATGTCGGCAAGGGTGGCGATCAGCAGCTGGAAGGTGCGCTGCGCTTCTTCCTCTCGCCCAAGAGCGCCTATGTCTCCGGCCAGGTGCTGCGCCTTGGCGCCTGCGCCGAACAGGTCAGGGACTGGACGCGCCCGCTGGCCGGCAAGAAGGCCCTGGTCACCGGCGCCTCGCGCGGCATCGGCGCCTCCATCGCCGAGGTGCTCGCCCGTGACGGCGCCGAGGTGGTGCTGCTGGACGTGCCACAGGCGGCCGATGCGCTGCAGGCGTTGGCCGCGCGCCTGGGCGGGCAGGCGGTGACTCTGGACATCTGCGCCGAAGACGCGCCGCAGCGCCTGGTCGAGGCGCTGCCCGAGGGCCTGGATATCGTCGTGCACAACGCCGGCATCACCCGCGACAAGACCCTGGCGAAGATGAGCGATGCCTTCTGGAACTCGGTGATCGACGTCAACCTCAAGGCGCCGCAGGTGCTGACCCAGGCGCTGCTGGACGCCGACAAGCTGCACGACAACGGCCGCGTGGTGCTGATCGCCTCGATCAGCGGCATCGCCGGCAACATGGGCCAGACCAACTACGCAGTGAGCAAGGCCGGCGTGATCGGCCTGGCCCAGGCCTGGGCGCCGGCGCTGGGAAAGAAGGGCATCAGCATCAATGCCGTGGCACCGGGGTTCATCGAAACGCAGATGACCGCGGCCATTCCGCTGGGCATCCGCGAAGCCGGACGACGGATGAACTCCATGAGCCAGGGCGGCCTGCCACAGGACGTCGCCGAGGCCGTGGCCTGGTTCGCCCAGCCGGGCTCGGGCGCGGTGACCGCGCAGGTGCTGCGCGTGTGCGGGCAGAGTTTGCTGGGGGCTTGATAACGTTGCGACGGTGGGCTGAAGCGGATCGCCGCCCGGCCCACCCTACAGGCGCATGATGTAGGGTGCGCCGCGCGCACCTGGGTCATCACCTCGATTCGGTAAATGGGTGGTGCGCACGGCGCACCCTACCCGTGATCAGGCCTTGCCGCGCTTGCGAAACTCCACCGGCGTTTCGCCGACCCAGCGCTTGAACGCGCGGTAGAAGGTGCTCGGTTCGGAAAAGCCGGTGCGCTCGACTATCACTTCGATACGTTCGTCGGTCTTGAGCAGCAGCTCCTTGGCCAGGCGGCAGCGGTAGTCGGTGATCAGGTCGTTGAAGCGCACACCGGCCATGGCCAGCCGCTCGCGCAGACGCCGCGCCGGCATGTTCAGGCGGCCGGCTACCTGCTCCAGCGTCGCGCCGCCGTCGACCAGCAGCTCGGCGATCAGCTCGCGCACCTGGCGTACCAGATCCAGCCGCTCCACCTCCGCCAGTTGCCGCCGCGCCAGCGACTCATGCATGCGCAGCAGTTCCGGGGCGGCGTGGCGCGAGGCCTTGTTCAGCACAGCGGCATCGAAGACCAGCGCGCAGTCCTCGGCGCCCAGGCGGGCCGGACAGCCATAGGTGGCCTGGTAGCGCTCGGCTGGCGCGCCTTCGGCATGCATGAAGCGCACTTCGCGCGGGCGAAAATCGTTTTCGGTCAGCGCGGCGAACAGGCGGATCACCGCGCCGGCCAGCATTTCCGGAAAGTGCCGCGGCGTTTCCGCGTCCATGCCCAGGGTCAGCACGGCCACTTCGCCACTCACGTCCAGGCGCGCATTGAGGGTATCGGAGAGCAGGCGCACATAGCGCAGGGCATGGCGCAGGCCGGCACCGAAGGTTTCGCTGGAGAGAAACAGATATTCCAGCAGCAGGCCGTGAAACGCCGGCAGGTGCTGGGCCAGGTACAGGCCTACATGTTCCTCGCCGCATTCTTCACTGGCGGCCTTCCAGAACGCCGCCTGCGCCGCATGGGGGAAACGGCCGGCCGGCAGCCCGCCGGGCGGCAGGCCAACGCGCACCAGCACGCGGTCAGGATCGGTTCCGCTGGCACGCAGGGCATCGATTACCGGGCGCATCAGCGCCACATCGTCGGTCAGATCACGCATGATTCCTGCTGTTCTTCTTATTCGTGAGCATTATTCGTGAACCGCGCCATCTTAGGGGCAGCGAGCCGCCGCGCGCAAACCGCGCAGCAGACCGATTGACTGCCCTGCGCACACGCTGGGCAGAACAGCCAATGCCAGCACGGGTCTGAGGGTTAAGCTGCTGCCATCCCTTCGCCAAGGAGTTCGCCAATGGCCATCGACTGGCTCGATCTCGACACCCCACCTGCCCTGCCCGGCCTGTTCCTGCGCGCCGCGCTGCGGCGCAAGGTCACCGGCCGTCAGTTGCCCGACCTGGGCCTGCGCTGCCGCGTGGACATCGATCCGCAGCACCTGGCGCGCTATCGCCAGGTCTGCGGCCTTGCCGAGAGCGCCTATCTGCCGCCGGTGTATCCGCACATCCTCGCCTTCCCATTGCAAATGCAACTGCTCACCGACCGCCGCTTCCCCTTTCCGCTGCTGGGCCTGGTGCACCTGGAGAACCGCATCCGCGTGCTGCGTCCGCTGGGCGGGCTGGGGCCGTTCCAGGTCAGCGTGCAGGTGAGCGATCTTCAGCCGCACGACAAGGGCGCCACCTTCAGCCTGATCACCCGCCTGGAGGACCAGCTCGGCCTGCTCTGGGAAGGCGACAGCCGCATCCTCTGTCGCGCCCTGCGTCTCGAGGGACAGCCGCAACCCCGAGCCGAACAGGAGCCCCTGCCGCTGGCGCCACTGGCCGACTGGGCCGTGCCTGCCGATACCGGCCGGCGTTACGCCCGCGTGGCAGGCGACTACAACCCGATCCACCTGTATGCCGTGACGGCAAAGCTGTTCGGTTTCCCCCGCGCCATCGCCCATGGCCTGTGGAACAAGGCCCGCAGCCTGGGCGCGCTGCAGGCGCACCTGCCGCTGGCCGGGTACGAGGTGGAGGTGCGCTTCCAGAAACCGGTGCTGCTGCCGACCCATGTCGCCCTGCAGGCCAGCGAGCCGGGCGCAAGCGGGCAGTTCCGCCTGATCGGCGAAAACGATACGCCGCATATGGCCGGGAGCTGGCAGCCGCTGCCTGCCTGACGTAGCCCGGATGCACTCCGGGGGTGGATATTCTCGACACGCCCCCGCGGATTGCATCTGGCTACGGGCCATGCGCTCCCAGCAACGACTTGCGGTCGCCCCCGTTCGGGCCGAAGCTATGCGGCTCGACAGGAGCCGCACCATGAACATCGCTGCACTCACCGCGCGCATGCACGCCATTCGCGATCACAACGACTGGCGTCGTTACCAGAGCCCGAAGAACCTGGCCATGGCCGCCAGCGTGGAAATGGCCGAGCTGGTGGAAATCTTCCAGTGGCTGAGCGAGGAGCAGTCCCGCCAGCTGTCCCCCGAACAGCTCGCCCACGCCGGGCAGGAAGTGGCCGACGTGGTGCTCTACCTCCTGCAGCTGTGCAGCGAGCTGGGCCTCGACATGAACCAGGCCGTGCTCGACAAGCTCGCCGACAACGAACGGCGCTTCCTCAAATGAGCGACCGCCACTTCGACGAACTCGCCACCCGCTTCGCCGAGAAGATCTACGGCGGCGCCAAGGGTGCCATCCGTCTGGCCGTGTTGCAGGCCGACCTGGCCGAAGCGCTGCCGGACCGTCCGCTGCGGGTGCTGGATGTCGGTGCCGGTCTCGGTCACATGAGTCTGTGGCTGGCCGGGCGTGGCCATGACGTCACCCTGGCCGAACCCGCCGAGCCCATGCTCGAAGGGGCGCGCCAGCGCTTCGCCGAGGCCGGGCAGCGCGCCACCTTCATCCAGGCGCCCTGGCAGGAGCTGCTCGGCCGACTCGATCAGCCCTATGACCTGGTGCTGTGCCACGCCGTGCTGGAGTGGCTGGCCGAACCGGGCGCCATTCTGCCGGTGCTGCACCAGCTGACGGCCAAGGGCGGCTGGCTGTCGCTGGCCTTCTACAACAAGGACGCACTGATCTACCGCAACCTGCTCAAGGGGCATTTTCGCAAGCTGCGCAAGGAACGCTTCGCCGGCGAGGGCCAGAGCCTGACCCCGCAGCGCCCGCTCGACCCGCGCGAGCTGGCCACGCAACTCGGCGAGCACTGGCAGGTCGAAAGCCGTAGCGGCGTGCGCGTGTTTCACGACTACATGCCGCAGGAATTTCAGGCCAAGGCCGAGCTCATCGACCTGTTGGAAATGGAGCTGGCGCACCGCCGCCACCCCGCCTTCGCCGGCCTCGGCCGCTACCTGCACTGGATCTGCCGGCCCCTCTGAGCGCATTGGACGAAGCCGGCAGCCCGGCGTAGCCTGAAGCCATCGGGGATGTCACGCGCGACCACGGAGACGACCATGCGCACCGCCATAGCCTTGTTCATCCTGCCGCTGCTGGTGGCCTGCCAGAGCCAGAACCCCTACCAGGCCGAATCGCTGCCGATGCCGCCGGCGCCGCCTGGCGCTGCCAGCACCTTCGACCGCAGCGCCTACCCCGCTCCACCGCGTGACTACGGCCGCTACCGCAGCTGGAGCTGGCTGGACGGCCGCGCCCCCGGCGGCGAGCAGTTGGCAGACAGCGTCAGCGCCGGCCTCGATCAATACGGCCTGCGCCCGGCGCTCAACGGCCCCGGCGACCTGCTGGTCCGCGCCTACATCAGCCAGGAAACCCGTCTGCGTCAGTACCAGGACAACGTCGGCGGCTACTATGGCACCGGCAGCCACTGGGATCGCCACTACGGCGCCTACGGCAGCGTGCCCATCGTGCGCACCTACGAGCAGAGAGTGGCGGTGGTGCGCATCGAGCTGATCGACCCACGCGACCAACAGGTGGTCTGGTCAGGCAGCGGCGAAGCCGTCGCCGGCAAGGACCAGGCGGCGCAGGCCGATGCCATGCGCGCGGCCATCCGCGCCGCCCTCGACGGCTACCCTCCCTATTGATCGACTGCTTCCGGAGAGCATCATGCGTACCCTGCCCTACCTGCTCCTCGCCCTGCTGCTGAGCGGCTGCGCCAGCGTCAGCCTGGAGCGCGACTTCGACCCCAGCCGCGACTTCGCCGCCTACCGCAGCTGGAGCTGGATGGAGCAGCGGCTGGCCTATCAACCCGACGATGCCCGCCTGAAAAGCGACATCACCGAAGCCCGCATCAGCCAGGCCGTGGCCGAACAGCTCGACCAGCGCGGTCTGCGCCAGGCGGCCGATGGCCAGGGCGACCTGAAGGTGCAGAGCGTTCTGATCGTCGACGAGCGCCAGGACCAGATCACCACCCAGTACGGCGGTGGCTGGGGCGGCTACTGGGGAGGCTATTGGGGCGGCCCGGCCTTCACCGAAACGCGCCGCGTGGACTACAAGGTCGCCACCCTGCAGATCGATCTGTACGACGCCCGCGACGGCAAGCTGGTCTGGCGTGGCAGCGGTGAGCAGGTGATGCGCAGCCAGCCGCCCAGCCCGGCGGAACGCGAACGGGCAATCCGCGAAACCGTCACTCAGGTGCTCTCGCAATATCCACCGCGCTGAACAAGGATCATCCCGCTTGAACGCAAACCTGCAGCACCGCCCAGCCACGGCCGCCGACCTTGGCGAAGTGGTCGGCTTCCCGCAAAACGCCGAGGAACTGTTCTTCTGCTACCCCAAGGCCGTCTGGCCGCTGAACGTTGGCCAGCTCGCCGCCGCCATCGCCGAGCGCCGCGACAGCACCGTGGTCGAACTCAACGGCAGGATCGCCGGCTTCGCCAACTTCTACCAATGGCAGCATGGCGAATTCTGCGCCCTGGGCAACCTGATGGTGGCGCCCTGGGCGCGCGGCCAGGGCGTGGCGCAGTACCTGGTGGAGGTGATGGAAAATCTCGCACGCGAGCGCTACAAGGCGCCGCTGATGAAGGTTTCCTGCTTCAACGCCAATGCCGGCGGCCTGCTGCTCTACAGCCGCCTGGGCTACAACGCCATCGGCATCGTCGAGCGCCGCGCGCCCGATGGCAGCCGCGTCGCCCTGATGCAACTGGAAAAGCCTCTGCCGTAACGCCCTCCCTCTCGCTTGTCCTTTCTGGAGTTGCCCATGAATCATGTCAGCGGCTGGCTGCTCGCCCTGCCGTTCATCGCCGGCGCCGTGCTGCCGCTGCAGGCCGGCATCAACGGCCAGCTTGCCCGCCATCTCGCCAGCGTGCTGGCCGCGGCGTTGATCTCCTTCAGCGTGGGCGGCCTGGCGCTGCTGCTGATGACCCTCAGCCAGCGCGAAATGCCCGGCCTGGGCGCACTGAGGGAACTGACCTGGTGGCACTGGAGCGGCGGTCTGCTCGGCGCCTTCTTCATCGCCACCGCTGCCTTCGCCGGCCCGCGGGTCGGTGCGCTGCTGTTCATGGTGCTGGTGATCGCCGGCCAGCTGGCCATGGCCATCACCCTCGACCATTTCGGCTGGGCCGGCTTTCGCGAATCGCCGGTGACCCTCGGCAAGGTGGCCGGCCTGCTGCTGATCGTGGCCGGTATCTGGCTGATCCGCCGTGGCTGACGAATGGCGAACAGCTACTGGCAATTAGACATCCTGCGTCTGCGCAAAAGGCGTTATGCTCGAGCGAGCAGTTCCTGTGATCACAAAATATTTTCGGGAGAAGGAGCTGCCCTCGCCTGCGCCGCCCCGGAGACGGCCGTCAGGCAAGGCAGGCCACGACCATGACCGACGCCGAAGTACCGCGCCAGCCCAACACCTTCGCCCTGTGGCGCGAAGTGGACGACACGCGCATCCGCACTCGCCTGGGCGGCTTCTTCTACCTGCTGGCCTGGCTGCTCACCTGGGGTTTCAGCGCCTCGCCCGGCAGCCTGCTGGCCAGCGGTCTGCTGGGCACCATCCTGTTCGCCGCGCTGCTCACGGCGCGCCTGCTGCATCGTCCGCACGGCCTCGACAGCCCGCTGCAACTGCAGCGCTGGCTGGATCACCACTGGGGGCTGATCCTGCTCACCGCCCTGTGCTGGGGCCAGGCCCACGCCTGGGTGCTGTACCGCAGCGAGTACGACGACTCGGAGCTGATCGCCACCCTGGCCACGGTGGCCTTCAGCACCGCAATGACCTTCAACTTCGCCATGCGCCGCGGCCGTGCACTGTTGGCGCTGGCCCTGCTCTACCTGCCCGGCCTGGCGGTCCTGGCGCTGAACTGGCAGAGCATGCACGCCATGCTGATCACCCTGACCTGCTACCTCGGCTATCTGATTCTGGTGCTCGGCCGCAATCACCGGGAATACCACGCCACCCTGGAGCTGGAGTTGAAACTGCTGGAGCAGCAGAGCCAGCTCGATCTGCTCAGCCGCACCGACAGCCTGACCCAACTGGGCAACCGCTATCAGTTCAACAACCTGTTCCCCAGCCTGGTGGCCAGTGCCCTGCGTCAGGGCGAGCCGCTGTCGCTGGTGCTGCTGGACATCGACTTCTTCAAGAAGGTCAACGATGAGCACGGCCACGCCGGTGGCGACGCCTGTCTGAGTGCCTTCGCCGAACGCATGCGCCAGGTGTTTCGCCGTGACGGCGACGCGCTGCTGCGCCTGGGCGGCGAGGAGTTCGGCGTACTGCTGCCCGGCACCACCCTGGCCCAGGCCTGGGAGATGGCCGAGCGCTTTCGCCAGGAGCTGGAAAGCGAAGGACTGCAACTGGCCGACCAGTGCCTGAAACTGACCACCAGCCTCGGCGTCGGCAGTTTCGACAAATGCCAGGACAGCGATGCCGACGCCTTTTTCAAGCGCGTCGACAGCGCCCTCTACCGGGCCAAGCGCGAAGGCCGCAACCGTCTGGTTGCGGCTGATCACTGAGACCCGCTGATTGCGGATCGCGCGGCACGCCTACCCGGCCGCCGCCGTTCAAAGCCTGAACTTGCCCATCTGCCCGGCCAGGTCATCGGCCAGGCGACGCAGGGTCTGGCAATCCTCGCGGCAGGCTCGCACTTCACCTGTAGTGGCATGCGCCAGGTCGGCGATGCCCTGCACGTTGCGGTTGATTTCCTCGGTCACCGAGCTCTGCTCCTCGGTCGCCGCCGCTACCTGGGTGTTCATGTCGCTGATGCGCTCGACCTGCTCGGTGATCGCGCCGAGCGACTGCCCGGTACGCTGGCTGGCCTCGACCCCGGTACCGGTCGCCGCCTGCCCCGCGTGCATGGAGCTCACCGCGGTGTCGGCGCCCTGCTTGAGGCGCTGGATCATCTGCTGGATCTCGTCGGTGGAAGCCTGGGTACGGCTGGCCAGGGTGCGCACCTCGTCGGCGACCACGGCGAAACCGCGGCCCATCTCGCCGGCCCGCGCCGCTTCGATGGCGGCGTTGAGCGCCAGCAGATTGGTCTGCTCGGAGATGCCGCGGATCACCGCCAGCACCTGGTCGATGGAGGCGACCTGCTCGGCCAGCTCGGCCACCGCCTCGGCGGCGCTGCCGATATCGGCGGACATCCGCTCGATATGGGCGATGGATTGCCCCACCACCTGGCGGGCGGTCTTCGCCTCGTCACGCGCCGTGTGCGAGGACTGCGCGGCATTGCTGGCGTTGCGCGCGATCTCCTGCACGGTCAGGCCCATCTCGTGCACGGCCGTGGCCACCATATCGGTCATTTCCTGCTGCTGCCCGGCGCGCCCGGCGGTGTTCTCCACCACCTGCGCCACCTGCGCGACCGCCGTGCGCAGGCGTTCGCTGGTGGCCAGCACGTCGCCGATCAGCTCGCGCTGGCTGCCCAGGAAACGATTGAAGCCGCGGGCCAGGTCGCCCAGCTCGTCGGCGCGCGACTCATCCAGCCGACGGGTCAGGTCGCCGCCACCGCCGCCGATTTCCACCAGCGCCTGGGTGACCTGACGAATCGGCCGCACCAGCCCGCGCGCCAGCAATACCACCAGGCCGAGGAACAGCAGCGCCACGGCGACGCCGATCAGGCTGGTCAGCAGCAGCGCCTGACGCGCCTCGGCATAGATCTCCGCCTCCGGCACCTCGCTGACCAGCAGCCAGTCCAGACTGGCGAACTTCTGCGCCACGGCGAGAAAGGTTTCGCCGTCGCGCTCGAAGCGCACCGCACGGCTGTCGCCAGCCAGCACCTGGCGGCCGGCGTCGGCGCCGAACAGCTCAACGAGCCTGCCGCTGCCGCTCAGCTCCGTGCGCGGGTGCACCTTGACGTTGCCCTGGCTGTCGATCAGAAACACCTGGCCGCGCGTGCCGAAACGGAACTCGCTGATCATCTTCGACATGTCCGCCAGGTTGTAGCCCAGCCCGGACACACCGAGCGTCTTGCCGCCCTGCCTGATGCGCTGGTTGATGAACAGCGTGGGCAGGCGCGTGGTCTTGTCGATATCGATCTCCAGCACGCGGTCACGGTCGCTGTCGACCAGGCGATAGAACCACTGGTTCTCCGCCTGACTGCGGTCGAGGGTGCGCATCAGCCCTTCGCCGGTGGTGTAGTTGCCGCTGGCCAGGGCGACGATGGAGGTGGTCATGGCGTTCTGCTGGGCACGCACGCCTTCCAGGTAGCGAGCGAACTCGTCGCGCCGCGCAGCGTCTTCACCGGCGGCCAGCCAGTCCTGCACCAGGCTGTTCTCGGCAATCGAGGCGTTGGCGGTGATCGGTGCGGTGAGCACGCGTTCCAGATCGTTGCGGATCGCCAGCACCCGCGCCGGTAACGCCTCCTCGATCAGGTAGCGCTCGGTCAGACGGTTGACCATCGCCGAGTAGATGCCAACGACGATCAGAATACTGGCCAGCAGGGCAGCGCCCATGCTGAGTATCAACTGCCACTGAATACTGCGTTGCCATAGAAGCATAGGGCACTCCAGAAGTTCGCCAGACGCATTGGATACAATTGTGTCCACAATATTACAGACAAGACCACGCGCAAACCGTATCGGCGCTCTGGGGCAAGAAATAAGGGGCAATCCGTCGTTTTCAGACGTGCGGTCGGCCGCGGTCATTCACGGCAGCAGGTCCTGATCGGCCAGCAACCCCGCGGGTGGTTCATCGGGAAACCAGCGCAGATGGATGCGCGCGAAGCTGCCGTCGCGCTTCATCGCGTCGAGTTCCGCCTGCCAGCGCTGCACCAGCACCGGGTCGGTGCCGAGGGAGAAGGCGATATAGCTGCTGGTGCGCATGAAGGTATGCACATGCTGCAGGGCATCCGGCGCCGCGCCCACCTCCTGCAGCAGGCCCGGCAGCAACTGGTCCTCGTAGACCATCAGAGGCACCCGCCCCAGCAGGGTCATGCGCACCATTTCGTGGGGTTTCGGCACCAGCTCCAGGTTACTGAACCCCAGCCGCACCAGCACCTGATGCGAATACCAGTCACGCGGCACGGCGATGCGCCCCAGTTGCCGGGCCTCTTCCAGGCTGGTGACCGGCAGCGCCTCGCCACTGCGGGCGTACAGACTGGTGCGGGTACTGATGATCGGCCCGACCCAGCGGAACAGCGTCTCGCGCTCGGGGGTGCGCACCGTCACGAACAGGCCGACGTCAGGCACCGTGGTCGCCATCCGGTAGCCGCGCGCCCAGGGCACGCTGAGGATCTGCGCGCGGCTGTCGGTGCGCTGCAGCAGTTCCCGGACCACCTCGACGGCCATGCCGTCAGGCTCGCCGGCCTGGCTGAAGTTGATGGGCGGGTTCTCTTCCGTATAGAGCACCAGCTCCGTCGCCGAGAGTTCGGCACAAAGCAGCGACAACAGCAGCAGGCGCAACAACCCAGTCATCGCTCGTATCACCCGTGCGAACTCTGCCTGCTGAGTTTAGCCAGCAAAACGCCATATGGGGTGGCCGCTCAACGCGTCACCTCGAACTGCACACGGGCGGTCTGCCCCCCCTCGTCGAGCACGCTGAGCTGATGCTGCCCGGGTTCGAAGGCATGACTGAAAGGTGCATCCATCGCGCTGTCGCCCAGCGGCCGACCGTCGACGAACCACCAGCGCCGGCCGCTGCCGCCCAGGGCGGAAAGGCTCAGGCGCAGAGCCTCGCCGCCGGCTTGCGGCTGGCGCAGACGCTCGCCCTGGCGCACCCCGACGATGGTCAGCGGCGCCAGTTGCGCCTGCGCTGGCGGCGGGCAGTGTGCATCGGCCAGGGGCAGACGAGCGGCACGTCGCTCGCGCCGCGGCAGCCAGGGCTCCAGCGGCGCCGGCCACAGCAGCAGCTCGCGCATCTGCGCACCGGCGCAGCCGGGGCCCACGCGTCGGCCTTCGGCATTGACCCAGTAGCGCTCGCGCAGACCGCTGCCCACCGGCTGATCGGCGGCCTGCAAGGTAGGCGGCGTGGTGCCCTCGAGCGTCCAGGCGAAGCGCAGGCGTCGGCAGTTGGGGTCGTCCTTGCTCATCGGCTGGCCCAGCGGCCAGCAGATGGCGGCCACGCCGACCTCGGCCGGCTGCGGATCGGCCGGTGCGGCGATGCCGCGCTGACTGTCACGATTGACCAGCAGATCATGCACCTGCAACAGCAGCGGCGCGGCGGAAGCCAGACCGAACTGGCCGGGCACCGGGGTGCCGTCCGGGCGGCCGATCCAGATGCCGATCAGGTGACGCGGTCCGACGCCGATGGCCCAGGCATCGCGAAAGCCGTAACTGGTGCCGGTCTTCCAGGCCAGGGTCGGGCGCTGCGCCAGCTGTGCGCGGGGATCACGATCCGGGCGCGCCTGGCCGCTGAGAATGCGTCGGATGATCCAGGCCGAACCGGGGGACAGCAGACGGCGCTCGCGCAATTCATCGTCTGGCTGCAGGCGTGGACGGGCCGCCATGCCGCCGCGGGCGAAGGCGCTGTAACCGGCCAGCAGCGATTCCAGACGCGCGCCGCCGCCGCCGAGAATCAGCGCCAGGTTGGGCTCGGCCAGCGCCGGCAGACGAATCGGCAGCCCCGCGCTGCGCAGCTCGCCGGCAAAACGCTTCGGCCCGTAGGCTTCGAGCAGCTGCACGGCCGGCAGGTTGAGCGAGGTGGCCAGCGCCTCGCTGGCCGACACCGGGCCGACGAAGCCGGCGGCGAAATTGCCGGGACGGTAGTCGCCGTAATGCCGCGGCACGTCCTGCAGCAGCGATTCGGAGTGGATCAGCCCGGCATCCAGGGCCATGCCGTAGAGGAAGGGCTTGAGCGTCGAGCCGGGCGAGCGCAGGGCGCGCACCATGTCGACGTGACCGAAGCGCGAGGTGTCGGCGATGTCCACCGAGCCCAGGTAGGCGCGCACGGCCATGCTTTCGTGCTCCACCACCAGGATCGCCGCCGAGGTGCGCTCGGGCAGGCGCGCGCGCCAGCCCAGTAGCAGATCCTCCAGACGCAGCTGCAAACCGGCATCCAACGTGGTGCGAATCAGCGGCGGGCTGCCGGCGCGATTCAACCGCCGCGCCAGCAAGGGGGCCAGGCTCGGCTCACGGCGCGGCGCGAGGAACACCGGCTCTTCCAGCGCTTCGTCCACCTGCGCCTGCGGCCATACCTGAAATTCGCCCAGGCGCCGCAGCACCTTGTCGCGCGCCGCCTGGGCACGCTCGGGATGACGGTCCGGGCGCAGCCGGCTGGGCGCCTGCGGCAGCACGGCGAGCAGCGCGGCGTCGGCGCGGGTCAGTTGGCTCGGCGGCTTGCCCAGATAGCTCCAGCTGGCGGCGGCCACGCCCTCCAGGGTGCCGCCGAAGGGCGCGCGATTCAGATACAGGGTGAGGATTTCATCCTTGGACAGGTGCCATTCCAGCTGCGCGGTGCGCCATAGCTGCTTGAGCTTGCCCGGCAGATTGCGCCCGTGCGGATCGAGCAGGCGCGCCACCTGCATCGACAGCGTGCTGCCGCCGGACACCACACGCCCGCCGGTAAGGTTCTGCCACGCCGCACGGCCCAGCGCCAGCGGGTTGATGCCGGGGTGCTGGCGGAACCAGCGATCCTCGTAGGTCAGCAATGCTTCGAGGTAATAGGGCGAGACCTCGCCCGGCGTCACCGGGTAGCGCCACACGCCGTCATGGTCGGCGAAACGCCACAGCGGCGTGCCGTCTTCGGCCAGCACCACGCGCGCCAAGTCGTCTTCGGGCAGAGGCAGCGGGAACAGGCGGTCGGCCAGCCAGAGCAGGGCGAGGGGAAGCAGGAGGATCAGCAGCCAACGCCGCCAGCGTTTGAATGGCATGGTCAGCACAAGCTCCCGGATTGCATCCGGGCTACAGATCCCGCGTAGCCCGGATGCAATCCGGGGAATACCTCATTCACCAGCACCTTCGATCTCGACACCTGTTCCGCCGGCCCAGTCGATGGGTAGCAAGCCTTGACGCACATAATGATGAAAGCTGGAAAATGGCCAATCCCGTACGCGAGCGACCAGACCATGCTTGAGCGGATTGATATGGATGTAGTCCACATGATGTCGGTAATCCTGCTCGTCACGAATCAGATGCTCCCAAAAACGTCGCTGCCAGATGTTGGCCTCACCTTTGGCGTTGGTGCGCACTTCGCTGCCAACCCGCTGGCGTAGTGCTCCCACGAAAGAGGCCTTGAGCATACGTATTCGCGCAGAGAAATCGGCGTCATCAGGTGGTAGCACCATCAGCATATGAACGTGATCTGGCAGCACCACCAACGCAGGTACACGAAAAGGCAGTCGTGCCTGCGTATCCTGCATACATCGACGTAAAACCGCCGCGTTTTTGAACAGCAGATCACTACGTCTGTCTTGCAGAGCCAGCGTCAAGAAATAACAGCCGCCGGCTACCTTGGCTCTTCGGTATTTCACCATTCGGCACCTCCTTGTGCTCGAAAATCCCCGGATTGCATCCGGGCTACGCCACTCCTGTAGCCCGGATGCAATCCGGGACAGCTTTTAGCGCCCCCTGACGACCAGACTCTCCGGCGCACTCCCCAACGCCTGCCAACTCGGCCGATACATGGACTCCACCTGAGGTGGCGGCACCCGATAGCTGCCCGGTGTCACCGCACGGGCCAGGTAGAGCAGATGGGTGGTGCCGTAGCCTTCCACGTCCACCGCCGCCACGTAGCGGTCACCGCGATATTCCTGGTGCTTGATCCGCGCATTCTGCATCGACTGACGCCATTCCTTGACGCTGCTGCCGGCGTCGTCGAGGCTCGCCGCGCTCTGTGCCAGGTTCTGGTTTTCCAGCTCCAGACCGGCCGGCAGCAGGTCCACCACCAGCGCGTCCGGCACCCGCTGCTTGGCCCGCACGGCCAGGTGCACCAGCACCAGCTCGCCGCTTTCCAGGCGCTGCAGATCAAGCGAACGGCCGTCCATGCCCAGGTACTCGCGCTCGATGCTGAGGTTCTCGCCCCCGGCGCGCGGCGCCTGGCTCGGATAACCGGACAGGGTCAGCTGCTGATACAGCTTGGCGCTGCCGGCGTTGCTCACGCTCAGCGGTTCAGCCAGTTCGGCGCGCTCGAGCTTGATGCCGGGCTGCTGGTTGCTCAGCTCGAACTGGAAGGTGCCGCTGGCAAGCTTGGCGCTCCAGGTCTGCTCCGGCTTGCTGAGAATGCCGCGCCCGGCGAGGAACAGCGCGTTGCGCTCCTGGGTCGACAGCCAGCGCTGGCCGGCCAGTTCGTCGGCCAGGTCGAACAGCCGCTGCTCGCGCTGACCGGCCGCCAGGTCGTGCTCTTCCAGCAGGGCAAGGATCAGCGCCTGGTCACGCAGCGGGCTGCCATAGTCGGCCATCCAGCGCTCGCCATCGCGTTGCTGGATCAGCCCCTGGTTCAGTGCCTGCTCGGCACGCGGCGCATCGCCCATCAGCTTCAGCGCCGCGGCCAGTTGCACCAGCGGCAGGCCGGAGCGCGCCTCGCTGCGCCGGTCGAACAGGCTGCGCAGCGTGCCCAGCGGCGCCTGCTGGCTGCGCGCCAGAACGTAGCCGGCATAGGCCTGCACGGCGAAGCGGGTGTGGGCGTAGTCCTGGCTGTAGCTGGCCTCGATCAGGCTGCTCTGCTGCAGGTAGCGCAGCAGGCGATCACTGGCCTTCTTCAGCGCCTCGGCCGGTACGCCAAAGCCCTGCTCGCGGGCGCGCAGGAGGAAGTCGGTGACATAGGCGGTGAGCCAGTATTCCTCTTCGCTCTCGGCGCTCCACAGGCCGAAGCCGCCATTGTGGCGCTGCATGCCGAGCAGACGCTCGATGCCCAGTTCGATGCTCTTGCGCCGCTGCTCGTCCGGCTCGCCTTCCAGGCCAAGGCGTTTGAGGCTGGCGGCGTCGGCGTAGAGCGACGGATACAGGCCGCTGGTGGTCTGTTCCAGGCAGCCGTAGGGGTAGGCCTTGAGCGCACGGATCTGCTCGCCGAGGTTCAGCGGCGGGCGGCTCGACAGCGCCAGCACGGCCTCCAACCCGGCAGGCTCGAACTGATTGAGGGTGCCGGCCGGCAGGCTCCAGGGCTCGCCCTCCCCCAGTACCGCGCGGAAGTGCTGCAGCTGCGCCGGGTAGGCCGGGCGAATACCCAGCGTCCACTCGCGGCTGAAATCACCCAGCGTCTCGTTCGGCAGCGCCAGGCCCTGCACCTCGACATGGATACGGCCCTGACCCAGACCGCCCTCGGCGCGCACCGGAATACGCAGGGTGGTGCGCTGGCCATCCTTCAGACTGATCGGCGATTCGCCCTTGCCGAGCAGACGCAACTGGCCTTCAACGCCCAGTTGCACATCGAGCTTCTGCTCGCTGCCGGACAGGTTGGTCAGGTCCAGCGCCAAGGTGGTCTCGTCGCCGCCGGCGAGAAAGCGCGGCATCGACAGTTCGGCGATCAGCGGCGCGGCGACCACCGTCTTGGCTTCGGCCATGCCGAAGCGTTCCTCGCTCCAGGCCTGCGCCATCAGCCGCAGCTCGCCGTTGAAGTCGGGGATGTCCAGGCTGACTTCGCCCTCACCCTTGTCGTTCAACCGCAGCGCATCGCTCTGCAGGGCGACGATCAGCACGCTGGTATCCGGGCGCTTGCCACCGGCGGCAAGGCCGGCGTCACCGCCGAAGGCCAGGCTGGCGACGCGCCCCTGCGCTTCGATCAGCTGACCGTAGATATCCAACTGGTCGGCGCCATAGGCCTTGCGCCCGAAGAAGTTGGCGAAAGGATCGGGCGTGGCGTAGCTGGTGATGTTGAGGATGCCCACGTCCACCGCGGCGACCAGCACATGCACCTTGTCGGGGATGCTGCCGTCGGCGTTGCGCGCACTGACCTTGACCTTCAGCGGCTGCTTGGGCCGCATTTTTTCCGGCGCTTCCAGACTCAGCGCCAGCTTGCGCGGGGCGCGCTCCAGCGGCAGGTGCAGCAGGCCAACGGCCCGCTTCGGGGTGACCTGCGCCTTGCGCTCGCCAGGGCGAATCACCAGGGCGCTGAGATAGAGGTCGTGGCGTGCCCATTTCTCATCGATGGGCAGCTCGAAGGTCTTTCCGCCTGCCGGCACGCTGATTTCCTGCCACCACAGCGGCCCCTCGCTGGACTCGAGCAGCAGGTAGCCGTTGCCCGCAGCCGGCGGAGTCACGGTGATCTGGGCCACGTCGCCAGCGGCGTAGGCCGGCTTGTCCAGGGCCAGCTTGACCTGGTCCGGGCGCACCGCGCCGCCATCGGCGTTGTCCTGCCAGCGGTAGCCGGCCCAGAAGCGCAGGCTGCTGACCAGGCCGGTCTGGTTGTCCACCACTTCGACCCGGTACGGGCCCCACTCCACCGGGAAGCTGACCTTGGCGGTGCCGCCGGCGGCGACCTTGAGCGGCTCGTCGCTCAAGGTGAGGAACTTCTCGTTGTAGTTGTGGCGCCAGCCTTCACCGTCGGAGAAGCTCCAGAAGTAGTCGCGGCGCTCGCGCACCAGGCGCACGTTGAGGCTGTCGGCGGCCAGCTTGTTGCCGGCGGCGTCGGCCACCAGTATTTCGAATTCGGCCAGGCTGTCGGCATCGACCTCCTCGCCCTCGAACAGCCCGCGCACGCCCGGCAGGCGCTCGGCCGGCCATACCGGCTGGACGATGCGGCGGGTGATCGGGCGGCCGCCGGACTCCTGCAGGCTGGCCTGGAGGATCAGACGCAGCGGCGACTTGGCGTCGCCCCAGCGGTTTTCCGGGCGCAGCACGGCGCGGCCCTGGTCGTCGAGATTGATCTCGTCGAGCTCCTGGTCCTGGCTCAGATCGGCCTCGGTGATGTCGCCGAACTGGTAGCCCGGCAGGCTCGCCACCGCTTCGCGCAATGGGCGTACATAGAGCTGCCCAGTCAGACGATTGCCGGCGGCCGGTGCACCGTAGAGGTAACGTCCGGTCACCGCGAACTCGGCGCTGTCGCCCGGCGCGTAGGGCTGCTCCTGCCCCTTGAGTTCCAGGGCCAGGCGCTCGGGCAGAAAGTCCTCGACGAGGAATTCGTAGAGCTGCGGGCTGCCGTCGCCCAGGTCGAGCAGCAGCTGCCAGCGGCCGGTCGGCGCCTCTTCGGCGAGTGGCAACTGGTACTGATAAAGGCCGTTATCGCCGGCGTTCCAGACGAACTTGCGGCTGATCTGCTCGTCCGGGCGGCGCACCTCGACGCTGATCGGCTGAGCCTTGACCGGACGGCCATCGGCATCGCGCAGCAGGCCGTTGAGCAGCACGGTCTCGCCGGGTCGATACAGATCGCGCGGGCCGAATACGAAAAACTGCAGCGCGTGCGCCTTGGGGCCGGCGATATCGAACTCGGCCAGGTCCAGCGCCGGGCTGTTCAGGCGCAGCAGGCTGGTCTGCTCGTCCTGCTTGGCCAGCAGCACCTGGGCCTTGGCCGGCAGCGGCAGTTGCGCATGGCCGGCCGAGTCGGTCTTGCCTTCGGCGAGCAGCGCGCCATCGCCATCGAGCAGCTCCAGCTGCACGCCGGACTGCGCCTTGCCGCCCTCCAGCGCCTGGGTGAACACGTCGAGACGATCACGATAGCGATGCGCGGACAGGCCGATATCGCTCAGGGAAAACAGCGTCGCCGGCTGCGAATAGCTGTAGCTGCCGGCTTCGCGCATCACCGCCAGGTACACGCCGGGCTGCTTGAATGGCTCCAGGCCGGCGATGGGCAGGAGCAGGGTTTCGCGAGTGTTGCGCGCAGGGTTGAGGTCGAAGCGGCCGCCATAGACCAGATCGGCCATTGGCAACAGCTCGCGGGCTTCCCAGGTATCCAGGTTGCTGGCGCGGCCCCAACGCGACAGAAAGCGCGGCAGCGCCTCGGGCTTGATACGGAAGAACTCGACGTTGACCTTGTCGACGTTCAGCGCGATCACCGGCAGGCCTTCGGCCAGGCGCGTCGGCAGCAGCGAACCACGACTGGCGAAGCCGACGCTGGCCTGCAGGTCGCGGGTTTCCAGGCGGCTGACATGCTCTTTGGCGAGTTTGCCGCCATTGATCGACTGCAGCCCGGCATCGATGGTCAGTACCAGCTTGCGCTGCGGCTCCAGGTGGCGCAGGCGCAACTCGCTGAGGTTGTCGGTCAGCTCCCAGGCGCCATCGACCTTGCCGCTCTTGCTGTCGACCAGGTGCAGGCGTTCGGCGAACGGTTGGTCGGGGTCCAGCGGCATGGAGAAGGTCACCGACAGCGCGCTGGCGCCATCGAGCTGCACTTCGGAGACGTCCACCACCTCCAGCTCGCGGCCGGCATGACGCTTGGCCAAGGCTTCGCGATCGATCGTCGGCTTCGGCGCCTGCGCTCGTTGCGCAGCGGGGGCGGCTGGGGTGACCGTGGCAGGCGGTTCAGAGGAATCACAGGCGCTGAGCAGGGTCAGCACCAAGGCCAGAAGCAGTCCTTTGTTCGGCATTGCGGGCTCCGGAATCAGGGGGCGCAGAGGCCGACAACTATAGCCGAGCGCCCTTGCGCGAACGAGCTGCGCAGAAAAAATCGCCAAGCCACGCACAGTCCCGAAACCCTTGCCTGCGGCGTGCGCGGCTCGTCAGCCCGAGCCTATAATCGGCGTTTTGTCGGAGCCGCCCATGTCCGCCCTGCTCGACGCCTGGCGCCACGCCCCCACCCAACGCAAGGTCTGGGCGTTGGCCGCACCGATGATCCTGTCCAACCTCTCGGTGCCCATGGTGGCGCTGGTCGATACGGCTGTGGTCGGTCACCTACCGCACGCCCATCAACTGGCGGCGGTGGCGGTGGGCGGCAGCCTCTATACCCTGCTGACCTGGGCCATGGGCTTTCTGCGCATGGGCAGCACGGGCTTCGCCGCCCAGGCGGCGGGCCGCGGCGATGGCGGTGCGCTGCGTCAAGTGCTGGTGCAGGGTCTGAGCCTGGGCGTGCTGCTGGCCCTGCTGCTGAGCCTGCTGGCCTTGCCGCTGAGCAATGCCGCGCTGCATCTGATGCAGCCCTCCGCCGAGCTGGATGCGCTGGCGCGGCAGTACTTCCAGATCCGTCTGTTCGGCCTGCCCGCCAGCCTGGCCAGCTACGCCCTGGTCGGCTGGCTGCTGGGCACGCAGAGCGCCCGTGGCCCGCTTGCCATTCTGCTCACCGCCAACCTGCTCAACGTCGCGCTGGACCTGCTGTTCGTGCTCGGTCTCGAATGGGGCGTGGCCGGCGCGGCCTGGGCCTCGGTAATCGCCGAATGGAGCGGCGCCCTGCTCGGCCTGTGGCTGGCCCGTGGCGCGCTCGCAGGCTTTCCCGGCCGTCTCGATAGCCGCGCGCTGCGGCACTGGAGCAGCTGGCGCCCACTGCTGGCGGTCAACCGCGACATCTTTATCCGCACCCTGGCCCTGCAGCTGGTGTTCTTTCTCGTCACCGTGCAGGGCACGCGCCTGGGCGACGCCACGGTGGCGGCCAATGCCCTGCTGCTCAACGGCCTGACCCTCACCGCCTACGCCCTCGACGGCCTCGCACATGCCGTGGAGGCCCTGTGCGGTCACGCCCTGGGCGCCCGCGACCGCGACGCACTGCGCCGTTCACTGCTGGTGGCCGGCGCCTGGTCGCTGCTGGCCAGCGCCGGCTTCGCCCTGTTCTTCCTGCTCGGCGGACACTGGTTCGTCTGGATGCTGACGGACATCGCCGAAGTGCGCGAACTGGCCCTGAGCTACCTGCCGTACCTGGCCCTGCTTCCGCTGCTGACGGTCTGGAGCTATTTGCTCGATGGCCTGTTTATCGGCGCGACCCGGGCGCGGGAAATGCGCGACGCGATGCTCATCGCCCTGGCCCTGAGCCTGCCGCTGGGCTGGTGGCTGCAGGGCCTGGGCAATCATGGCCTGTGGTTGGCATTTCTGGCCTTCATGGGACTGCGCAGCCTGGTGCTGGCTGGCTATGCTTGGCAGCTGTCGCGGCGCGACCTGTGGTTCGCCCGAGCCGACCGCTGATCCGCCCTCCGCCCGTCTGCCGCAAGGAGCTCCCATGGCCGCCGCCTTCGTCGCTTATCTGCACTTTCTGTCGATCTTCGCCCTGTTCGCCCTGCTCAGCGTCGAGCACGTGCTGTTCAAGGCGCCGCTGGACCTGCGCCGCGCGCGCAGCCTGATGCTCACCGACCTGGCCTACGGCATCTGCGCCGTTCTGGTGCTGGCCACCGGGGTGGCGCGGGTGCTGTGGTTTGGCAAGGGCGTCGCCTATTACATGGGCAACGGCCTGTTCCACGCCAAGGTGGGGCTGTTCGTCCTGGTCGGCTTGCTGTCGATCCTGCCCACCGTGGTGTTCATCAAATGGCGCAGCGTGGTGAAGGCCGGCCAGGTGCCCGAGCCGAGCCCCCGACAGGTGACCCTGGTGACCTGGAGCATCCGCCTCGAACTGCTGCTGTTGCTGGCCATCCCGCTGCTGGCCGCGCTGATGGCGCGCGGCTACGGGATGATCGGCTGAACCCTCGGCTCGGTGCGCACGGCCCCTGCAACAGGGTGTGCCGCGCGCACCATAGTGCTCAGGAAGCCAGGTAGGAAGAGCGGGTCAGACCCAGGCGCAGGGCATCGAGGAACTGCGTACGCTCGCGGGCGCTGATGCGGGCGCTGGCCACCTTGTCGCGGTAGTGGGTCATCAGCTCCTCGGGCGACAGGTGCACGTAGCGCAGCATGTCCTCGATGGTGTCGTGGGTCTCGATGCCGGCATGCACCACGCTGCCGTCGGCCGCCTGGTAGATGTTCACCGAGTCGGTATCGCCGAAAAGGTTGTGCATGTCGCCGAGAATTTCCTGGTAGGCGCCGACCAGGAAGATGCCCAGCACATAGTCCTCACCCTCGCGGATCTCGTGCACCGGCAGGCTGGTCTCGATGGACTGCTCGTCGACGTACTGGCGGATCTTGCCGTCGGAGTCGCACGTCAGGTCCTGCAGCACCGCGCGGCGCAGCGGCTCCTCGTCCAGGCGCGACAGCGGCAGGATCGGCAGGATCTGGCCGATGGCCCAGGTATCCGGCAGGCTCTGGAACACCGAGAAGTTGCAGATGTACTTGTCGGCGAGCTTGTCGTTGAGTTCATCGAGCACCGCACGGTGCGAGCGCTGACGGGCCTTGAGCTGGTTGTGCAGGCGACGGCAGATGGCGAAGTAGCACTGCTCGGCCAGGGCCTTCTGCGCCAGGCTGAGCTTGCCGGCCGAGTACTGCGCGGCCACTTCCTCGATGTAGTGGGTGGCGCGCCAGTAGGTCTCGGCGACCATCTCCGGGTCGCTGTCCTCGAGCAGCTCGATCAGCACCTGCAGCACTTCCGGCTGTTCGGCGCTGGGATCGATCTCCGGCACCTTGTCGTTGTGCCGCTCGACGTCGGTGACCTGCACCAGCAGCACGGCGTGGTGCGCGGTCATCGCCCGGCCACTCTCGGAGAAGATGTGCGGATGGGGGATTTCCTGGCGGTCGCAGAATTCCTTGAGCATGTCGACCACGGCATCGGCGTAGTCCTGCATGTCGTAGTTGATCGAGCTGGCGTTGCGCGAGTGGGTGCCGTCGTAGTCCACGCCCAGACCGCCGCCGACGTCGATGTGATCGACCGGCAGGCCCATGGCGCGCAGTTCGCCGTAATAGCGGATGGCTTCGCGGAAGCCCTTGCGGTAGTCGGCGATGTTGGCGATCTGCGAGCCCATATGGAAGTGCAGCAGGCGGATGCCCTGGTCCAGCCCGGCGGCCTTGAAACGCTCGACCACCTGCAGGATCTGCGCGGCGGACAGGCCGAACTTGGACTTCTCGCCGCCGGTGTCGGCCCACTTGGAAGATGCCAGCGAAGACAGGCGCACGCGCAGACCGATCTGCGGCGCGACCTTGAGCTCGGCCGCCTCCTCGATCACCAGGCGCACCTCGGATTCCTTCTCGATGACGATGAACACGTTGTGGCCGAGCTTCTGCCCCATCAGCGCCAGGCGGATGAACTCGCGGTCCTTGTAGCCGTTGCAGACGATGGTGCCGCCCTTCGGCGCCAGCGCCAGCACGGCCAGCAGCTCGGGCTTGGAGCCGGCCTCGAGGCCGATGGAAACGTTCTGCGTGGCGATGATGTTCTCGATCACCGCCTCCTGCTGGTTGACCTTGATCGGGTACAGCGCGGTGTAGCGGCTCTGGTAATCCAGGCGCGCGATGCTGGCGTCGAAGGCCCCGGTCAGACGACGCACGCGATCCTGCAGGATGTCCGGAAAGCGCACCAGCAGGGGCAGCGACAGGCCGCTCTGGCGCAGTTCGTCGACCTGATCGTAGAGGTCGATGGGCGGGCTGTCCGGGCCGTTGGGACGCACCTCGATACGACCGGCGTCATTGATCGAAAAATAGCCGGCGCCCCAATGGCGAATGCCGTAGACACTACGGCTGTCGGCTACGGTCCACTGGCTGCCGTCGTCTTTGCGGGTGCGTCGTGCGGACATCGGGTTCTCCCATGAGAGTGAGTCTGGCCTCGTAGACGGCCAGCCTGGAAATTAAGGGTGCAAGATGACGTTTGCTCGGCGGTTGACCGCATGAGCACCATCGAAGTTTAGGAAATGGAGCTTCAGCCGCCGGACTTCTTCGCGGTAAAACCGCGCTTGCTCAGTTCGGCCAACAGCAGTTCGACATGATCGCCCTGAATCTCGATCACTCCGTCCTTGAGCGCGCCGCCGGTACCGCAACGCTTCTTCAGCGCACTGGCCAGCTCCTTGAGCGGTTCCTCGGCCAGCGGCACGCCGCTTACCGTGGTCACCGTCTTGCCGCCACGGCCCTTGGTTTCACGGCGTACGCGGGCGATACCATCGCCTTCGGGAATGCGCGTTTGTTTGCAGATGCAGGCATCCACCGGCTGGTTGCAGTCCGGGCAATGGCGACCGCCATCGGTGGAGTAGACGAGACCGCTCAGGGCGGAAAATGACGAAGCTTTCTTGACCACCGGCTTGTCCTCGTAGGGGTCAGGATAGCGACTGGCCGACGGGCGTCGACCGCGAAGCCCCACTCAGGCAGGGGCAGCGCAAGCGGACAGACGTCCGCCGAAAAGGTCGCGCAGTGTAACGGCAAAGGCGGCGCTTGCTAAGTATGAATTTGCGTCATTGTGCGGCACTTTGGCGACGCCGTTCGCCATCGTGCACGCAGCGCTCGGAATCCGCGACGCCGTAGGGTGCGCCGTGCGCACCAAGGCCCTGTACCCGAGGTAAGGCGGTGCGCACAGGAGCTAACACAACCACCCTCTCCCGCATGCGGGAGAGGGCCATCAGCCGTCCGCAAGCGGCCTGTTTATGTAGCGTTCCAACGCCGCCAGCGAATCCGGGCAATACGGCAGGTGGCGGGTTTCTTCCAGCGCCTGCTCGACGCTGATAAAGCGCGCCTCCAGCACCTCCTCCGGCTGCAGCACCAGGGGCGCGTCGGATACCGCCGAGTAGGCCATGCACCACAGCCGGCTTTCCGGTGCGTCATAGAGAAAGTGCGCGTGCTCGGTCAGCTCGGCATCGACGATACCCAGTTCCTCGGCCAGCTCGCGCTGGGCCGACAGCAGGTAGTCCTCGCCCTCGAGCACCATGCCGCCGGCCGCCACATCCCAGTAACCGGGGTACAGCGCCTTGCTCAGGGTGCGCCGATGCACGCAGAGCAGGCCGGCGGAGTTGAACAGCAGGATGTAGGTGCCGCGGCCGATCAGCCCGCGCTCGCGCAGTTCGGCCCGCGACACACCGCCAAGCGGTCGGTCGTGCTCGTCGACCCAGGCCACCCGCTCGCTGTCGGAGGCAGCGCGATGCGCGGCCTCGGCGGCCGAGATCGCGTCCATCAACCCTGGCTCAGCAACTGACGCAGATCGATGATCGCGGCGTTGGCGCGCGAGATGTAGTTGGCCATCACCAGCGAGTGGTTGGCGAGAATGCCGTAGCCGCTGCCGTTGAGCACCATCGGGCTCCACAGGGTAGCCTGCGCCGCCTCCAGCTCACGAATGATCTGGCGTACGCTGACGGTGGCGTTCTTCTTCGCCAGGACGTCGGCGAAATCCACCTCGACGGCGCGCAGCAGATGGGCCAGCGCCCAGGCCTGACCACGCGCCTCGTAGAACACGTTGTCGATCTGCAGCCAGGGCGTCTCGTACACCCCGCCCTCGACTTCCTTGAGACCGGAATCCGGCGGCAGCACCTCGGTGTTCAGGCGCACCTGGCCGACGCTGGCGGACAGCCGCTGCGACAGCGACCCCAGACGGGTGCCGGCATCGCCCAGCCAGTTGTTGAGGTTGTCGGCGCGGGTATAGAACTGCGCGTTCTGCTTGCTGGTGTCGGCCAGGCGGCTCAGGTAGCGGTCCAGCGCCTTGATGCCCTCACGGTACTCGGATTCCGAGGCCGGCAGTGCCCAGCTCTTGTTGTCGAAGTGGAAGCGCGGCTCGGCCTTGGCCAGATCCGGGTCCTCGGTGGACTGCGACTGCGAGCGGGCGAAATCCTTGCGCAGCGCGCGGGAGAAGTCGCGTACCTGCACCAGTACGCCGTATTCCCAGCTCGGCATGTTGTCCAGCCACAGACCGGGCGGCGCCAGGTCGTTGGACAGGTAGCCGCCGGGCTTGTCCAGCAGGGTGCTGGCCACCTCCTTGAGGGTTTCCACCGTGGTGTAACCGCTGACCAGTTGGCGCTGCGCCTGCTGCGCCGCGGCCTGGGCATGCTGCTGCACCGCGAAGGCCGCCGGCTCCTGACTCCAGTACCAGCCGACCACCAGCGCCACCAGCAGATACACCCCCAGCAGGCCGCCGAGCGCGCGGCCGATCAGGCTGGCGCCGCCGCGCTCGCGCCCCAGGTTCGCGGTATTGTCGGTACCGTCGGGCGAGCTCGCCGCGCGATTCTTCCAGTCCAGCATGACAGTGTCCTTTTCAAGCGAATTCGAATATTCGACCGCGTCCCGCAGCACGGGTTGCGACCTGCTCCGCACTATAAGGCAAGCCTGCCGCAAAACGCAGGGCGTGGGCGCAAACTTACCGCTGGTAGAGAAAAACCACCTTTCTGTCGCTTATTCGACAGAAATACCGCCGTCAATTGATCGACGGCACTGTCAGCTCTGCCAGCAAGTGATAGCATCAAGCCACCACTGACTCCCTGTCATATAGAAGTCGGCCAATGACCGAGCACCTAGATCCCAGTCGCGACCGCCTCAAGCATCACTTCGCCCAGCGCGTGATCCATCAGGCACGCCAGGTGCTGGAAGTCTGGCAGCGCCTGCAGCGCAGCGAATGGAACGAAGCCGGCATGGCCGAGCTGAGCGAGGCCAATCTGCGCCTGCTGCGCTACGCCGAGCGTTTCGAGCAGATCGAGCATGCGCAACTGGCGCAAAGCATCGGCGCCAGCCTCGACGAGGTGCTGGAAAACCGCGGTCGCCTCAACAGTACCCTGATCGCCCGCCTCAATCAGGCCATGCAGCGCCTCTCGCGTACCGGCCTGCGGCATAGCGATGCCTTCGAACAGACCTTCCTGCCGCCGCTGCGCAAACCGGTGTATCTCGCCCTGCAGGATGCCCAGCGCGCCGAGCGTCTGGCCCAGCAGCTGGAGTTCTTCGGCCTGGCGGCGCAAGCGCTGAACGACGAGCGCGCCTTCCGCGCCGCCATTACCGAACGTCACCCGGCGGCCATCGTCATGGACGTCGACTTCGCCAGCGCCGGCCTCGAGCTGGCTGGCTCGGTGCAAGAGGGTCTGGAGCAGAAGATTCCGCTGCTGTTCTTCAGCCACTGCGACACCGACACCCCGACCCGCCTGGCCGCGGTGCGCGCCGGTGGTCAGGAGTTCTTCACCGGCTCGCTGGACGCCTCGAGCCTGCTCGAACGCATCGAAGTGCTGACCCACGTCTCGCAGTACGACCCCTACAAGGTGCTGATCGTCGACGACTCCAAGGCCCAGGCGACCCACACCGAGCGCGTGCTCAACAGCGCCGGCATCCTCACCCACACCCTGACCGAGCCGATCCAGGCGATGGACGCGCTGGCGGAATTCCAGCCCGACCTGATCATCCTCGACATGTACATGCCAGAGTGCAACGGCACCGAACTGGCCAAGGTGATCCGCCACAACGACCGTTACGTCAGCGTGCCGATCATCTACCTGTCGGCCGAGGACGACCTGGACAAGCAGCTCGACGCCATGAGCGAGGGCGGCGACGATTTCCTCACCAAGCCGATCAAGCCGCGTCATCTGATCGCCACCGTGCGCAACCGCGCCGCCCGTGCGCGCAACCTCAAGGCGCGCATGGTGCGCGACAGCCTGACCGGTCTGTACAACCACACCCACACCCTGCAGCTGCTCGAGGACGCCTGCTTCCGCGCGCGCCGCGACGAGCAGCCGCTGGCCTTCGCCATGCTCGATATCGACCATTTCAAGAAGGTCAACGACACCTATGGCCACCCCATGGGCGACCGGGTGATCAAGAGCCTGGCCCTGTTCCTCAAGCAGCGCCTGCGCAAGACCGACCATATCGGCCGTTACGGTGGCGAGGAATTCGCCGTGGTGCTGCCCGATACCGACGAACAGTCGGCGCTCAGGGTGCTGGAAGAGATTCGCCAGCGCTTCGCCGAGATCCACTACCCGGCGCAGCCGCAGGATTTGTCCTGCACCTTCAGTTGCGGCATCGCCATGCTGCAACCGGGGCTCGATGGCAATGCGCTGTCCAAGTGCGCCGACGAGGCGCTGTACACGGCCAAGCATGGCGGCCGTAACCGGGTGGAGCTGTACCGAAGCAGCTAGCAGGACCTCACCGGCAGATCCGCCGCCCGGGCCGTCGGAGCTGCGCCGCCCCGAACCGGACCGTCCCAGCGCAAAGCGTGACGGCTGCTGGCGACTCGGCGCCGTGACAGGCAAAACGTGACCCAGCGCACAGCGTCATCAGCCTGTAACCAAACCGCAATAAGCTCGCGCGCATCGTTAAGCCGTCGATCGAGCCCGCCATGCGCCTCAAGCTGCTCACCAACCTCAATACCCTGCTGCTGGTCACCGTCTGCGTCGCCCTGGCGGCGACCCTGTGGTGGTCGCAACGTGCACTGCAGCAGCCGGTGCAGTTGATGGAGCGCTACCTGACGCTGTCGCAGCAGTTCCAGCGCGAGGTGGCCGACAATATCCAGGCCTACCTGGCCAGCGGCAATGCCGTGCAGCACAGCACGGCGACCCAGGCCATCGACACCTTCGAAACCTCCCTCGAACAACTGCCGCGGCAACTGGCCGACGAGCTGCGGCCCAGCCTGGAGCAGCTGCGCGACTTCAGCGCCAACCAGTTGCTGGCCGCCGGCAAGCTGGCCGGCGACCCACAGGGCCTGCTGCTGCAGGCCGAACGCGAGATGCTCGCCGCGCTGGAACAGCTGAGCCAGTACGTCGACAGTGCCAGCAGCCCGAGCGCGGCCAGCTATCGCAAGCCGTTGCAGGAAGCCGGCTCGCGCCTGCTGAAGCTGGCGCACGCCCGCGAGCGCTTCATCAGCCAGGGGCGCAGCGAGCTGCTCGGCGATGTCGAGCGCGAGCTCAAGACCCTCGGTCAGCAGGTGCAGGCCATCGACGGTTTGCCGCTGCTCGGCGTGCAGCAGGCCGACAGTTCCGCCAGCGTCGGTTTCGCTGCGCTGCTCGGGCTGGACGACGCTCAACAGCAGCAGCAGGCCGAAGATCGCGGCGTCGAGCTCAAGCGCGAGCTGGCCAACCTGGTACGCCGCTACCCGAGCGAACTGCAACGCACCCGCGAACTGGTCGAACAACGCCAGCAACTGGCCCTGGCCACCGGCCAGCGGGTGGACCAGCTGCAACAGGCGCTGGCCGCGCTGGAGCCGGTGGTGAAGGCCGAATACGCCCGCATCCAGGGCGAAGTGCGGCTGATCCAAGGCCTGATGATCGGCCTGATCCTGCTTATCGCCCTGGTCATCGACCGTATCCAACGGCGCCTGTCGCAGGTGCTCGGGCGCCTGGTGCCGGCGCTGTCGCAGTGGGCCAGCGGCGACTTCGGCACGGCGATCAGCATCGACTCGCGCACCCGCGAGCTGCGCGATATCGAGGACTCGCTCAATCACCTGCGCCGCTACCTGGTCGAGCTGGTCGCCAGCATTCGCGGCCATGCCGAACAGGTCGCCGGCTCCAGCCGCACCCTGGCCGAGCTGAGCGGCGGCCTGCATGCCGGCGCGCAGCGCCAGGCCGGTGACACAGCGCTGATTCGCGACGCACTGGGCGAGCTCGAAGCGACCATCAGCCAGGTGGCGCAGGATGCCAGCCAGACCGCCGATGCCAGCCGCGACGCCGGCCGCGCCCTGGAACAGGGCCAGCGCGTCATCGGCCAGAGTCTCGAGGGCCTGCATGCGCTGGTCGGCGAAGTGCAGGACAACGCCCAGGCCATCGAGCGCCTGGCCGACGAGACCGCCACCATCGGCAGCGTGCTGACGGTGATCCGCGGTATCGCCGAGCAGACCAACCTGCTCGCCCTCAACGCCGCCATCGAGGCCGCACGTGCCGGCGAGGCGGGCCGCGGCTTCGCCGTGGTGGCCGATGAAGTACGCTCGCTGTCGCAGCGCACCGGCAGCGCCACCGCAGAAATCCAGGAAGTGATCGGTCGCCTGCAACAGGCCGCCCACCAGTCGGTACAGGCCATGCGCGCCCAGGTCGAGCACGCCGAGGCGACCGCCGGCAAGGCCGAGGCGGCCGATGGCGCGCTTGACGAGATCGTCTCGGCCATCCGTACCATCGCCAGCATGGCCGAGCGCATCGCGGGCGCGGTTGCCCAGCAGAGCAACGCCGTGAGCGAGATTCGCGAGCATGGCGAACGCATCCATCAACTGGGCGACGACAACCTGCAGCGCATCGGCCAGGGCCGCGCCCAGGGCGAGAATCTGCTGCACCTGGGCGGCCAGCTGCACAGCGCCGTGCAGGCGTTTCGCGTGTAGCGCCCTGCGACACGACAGCGCAGGCTGGAACTCGACGAAAGCTGCCCTCTCCAAGGCTCCGCCCATCGCCGGCATTCGACGCTCCGGCGCGGCGATGACAATGCGGTTGGGCGCTTTCCGGTATCATGCCGCCACCTTTCGCCGAGATATTCGCCTGATGTCACTGCGTCGACTGTTGCTTCCCCTGCTTCTGCTCTGCCTGAGTCTGCCCGCCAGCGCCAATCTGTTCGATCAGCGCCCGGCCGCGTCGCCGCTTGGTGCGCCGCTGAACAACAGCAGCGATTTCCTGCCGGTACGTGAAGCCTTCAAGCTGAGCCTGGTCGACAGCGACGCCCAGGCGGTGACCCTGCGTTTCGTCGCTGCCGAGGGCTATTACCTCTATCGCCACCGCTTCAATTTCAGCGTCGAGCCGGCCGATCTGGTCCTCGGCGAGGCCGAGCTGCCCGCCGGCCAGGCCAAGCACGACGAGTTCTTCGGCGATGTCGAGGTCTATTACGGTGTGCTGGATATCCGCCTGCCGCTGGACAACCCGGAGCAGCGCCCGCTGCGCCTGCAGGTCGGCTATCAGGGCTGCGCCGACAAGGGCCTGTGCTATCCGCCGGAGACCGAGTTCATCGAGATCGGCGAGATGCCCGCCACCGCCGACACCGGCCGCCTGACGCCCCTGGGCGCAACGGCAGCGGCCTGGAACTGGAAGGAGCTGGCCCTGTTCTTCCTCGGCGGCCTGGCGCTGACCTTCACGCCCTGCGTGCTGCCGATGCTGCCGATCCTCTCCGGAGTGGTACTGCGCGGCCAGTTCGGCGGCATGCGCGGGCTGACCCTGTCGCTGGCCTACGTACTGCCGATGGCCCTGTGCTTCGCCATTCTCGGCACCCTGATGGGACTGTTCGGCGCCGGCCTCAATCTGCAGGCGCGCCTGCAGTCGGCCTGGGTACTGGTGCCCTTCGCCGCCTTCTTCACCGTCTTCGCCCTGGCCATGTTCGGCCTCTTCGAGCTGCGCCTGCCGCGCGCCATCAGCGACCCGCTGGATCGCCTGGCAAGCAAGACCCATGGCGGCTCGCATCTGAATGCCGCCCTGCTCGGCGTGCTCTCCAGCCTGCTGGTCAGCCCCTGCGTATCGGCGCCCCTGGCCGGCGCCCTGCTCTATATCAGCGCCAGCGGCGATGCCCTTGGCGGCGGCCTCAGGCTGCTCGCCCTGGGCCTTGGCATGGGCACGCCGCTGGTGCTGTTCGCCGTCGGTGGCGGCGCGCTGCTGCCCAAGACCGGCACCTGGATGGTCAGCGTGCGCAATGCCTTCGGCGTGCTGCTGCTGGCCGTCTCGGTGTGGCTGCTGGAGCGCGTGCTGCCAGGCAGCCTCAGCCTGGCACTATGGGGCCTGCTGGCCGGTGGTGTGGCGGTGTTCCTCGGTGCGCTGGAGTTCGGCCCCAAGACGCACCGGCAGAAGCTTGGCCAGATCGCCGGACTGGCGCTGCTGGTCTATGCCCTGGCCGCCTGGGTCGGCGCGCTGCAGGGCGCGAGCGATCCGCTCCGGCCGCTCGGCCAGTTGCAGGCCGGCAGCGGCGCGGTGAGTGCCAAGAGCGGTGCCTGGCAAACCCTGAGCAGCCCGGCCGAGCTGGACGCAGCCCTGGCCGAGGCGAAGAACGCAGGCCAGCCCCTGCTGCTGGACTGGTATGCCGACTGGTGCATCAGTTGCAAGGTCATCGAGCGCGAAGTGTTCGGCAATGCCGAGGTGGGCAGCAAACTGGCCGGCTGGCGCCTGATCCGCTTCGACATCACCGACAGCAACCCCGCCCAGCGCGCCCTGCTCGATCGCTACCGCCTGTTCGGCCCACCCGCCATTCAGCTGTTTGCCGGCAATGGTGACGAATTGCTCGATCTGCGTGTCGTAGGTGAGGTCGATGCCGCCACCTTCGCCGCGCGCCTGGATCAGGCCGGCACGCGCTAGGCACCCTGCTTAGCCTGGCAACGACCAGATCTGCCGCTATAGTCATATTTCTGCCGCAAACGCCGGGCATCGTGTCGGCTATTGCCGACATCGAAGCAGCTACGGCATAGTCCGGCGCAGCTCGAACAACAAGGAACGCGATCATGGCCACCCTTCTGGTGCTGCATGGCCCCAACCTCAACCTGCTGGGCACCCGCGAGCCCGACAAGTACGGCGCCACCACCCTCGCCGAAATCAATCAGGATCTGGAGCGCCGCGCCCGCGAGGGCGGCCACCATCTGCTGCATCTGCAGAGCAACGCCGAGTACGAGCTGATCGAGCGCATTCATGCGGCGAAAAGCGAAGGTGTCGACTTTATCCTGATCAATCCTGCCGCTTTTACCCATACCAGCGTCGCATTACGTGACGCATTGCTGGCGGTGAGCATCCCATTCATCGAAGTGCACCTGTCCAACGTGCACAAGCGTGAACCTTTCCGCCATCACTCCTACTTTTCCGACGTCGCCGTAGGGGTGATTTGCGGCCTTGGCGCCAGCAGTTATCGGCTGGCCCTGGAAGCGGCACTCGAACAACTGACCGGGCGCGCCTGACGCGCAGCCTGGTAGACAAGTCCTACCTCACCTCTGGGAGTTGACCATTCATGGATATCCGTAAAGTCAAGAAACTGATCGAGCTGCTGGAAGAATCCGGTATCGACGAGCTGGAGATCAAAGAGGGCGAAGAGTCCGTACGCATCAGCCGCCACAGCAAGACCCCGGCTCAGCAGGTCTATGCCGCCGCCCCGATGCCGGCGCCTGTCGCCGCTCCGGTGGCAGCTCCCGCCGCAGCTCCGGCGGCCGAAGCCGCTCCGGCCGCCGCGCCGAAGCTGAACGGCACCGTGGCCCGTTCGCCGATGGTCGGCACCTTCTACCGCGCCGCTTCGCCGACCTCTGCCAACTTCGTCGAAGTCGGCCAGAGCGTGAAGAAGGGCGACATCCTGTGCATCGTCGAAGCGATGAAGATGATGAACCACATCGAAGCCGAAGCCAGCGGTGTGATCGAGTCCATCCTGGTGGAAAACGGCCAGCCGGTTGAGTACGACCAACCCCTGTTCACCATCGTTTGATGCGCGGGGAGCCTGCAATGCAGAAGCTGGAAAAAGTCCTTATCGCCAACCGTGGCGAAATCGCCCTGCGCATCCTGCGCGCCTGCAAGGAACTGGGCATCAAGACGGTGGCCGTGCACTCCACCGCCGACCGCGAACTGATGCACCTGGGCCTGGCCGACGAGTCCGTCTGCATTGGTCCGGCGCCCGGGGCGAAGTCCTACCTGAACATCCCGGCCATCATCAGCGCCGCTGAAGTGACCGGCGCCACCGCCATCCATCCGGGTTACGGCTTCCTCGCCGAGAACGCCGACTTCGCCGAGCAGGTGGAGAACTCCGGCTTCGCCTTCATCGGCCCGAAAGCCGACGTGATCCGCCTGATGGGTGACAAGGTGTCGGCCAAGGACGCCATGATCAAGTCCGGCGTGCCGGTGGTACCGGGCTCCGACGGCCCGCTGCCGGAAGACGAGGAAGAGGCCCTGCGCATCGCCCGTGAAGTGGGCTACCCGGTGATCATCAAAGCTGCTGGCGGCGGCGGTGGTCGCGGCATGCGCGTGGTGCACAAGGAAGAAGACCTGATCAAGTCGGCCAAGCTGACCCGCACCGAAGCCGGTGCCGCGTTCGGCAACCCGATGGTCTATCTGGAGAAATTCCTCGGCAACCCGCGTCACGTGGAAGTCCAGGTGCTGTCCGACGGACAGGGCAACGCCATCCACCTGTATGACCGCGACTGCTCGCTGCAGCGTCGCCACCAGAAGGTGATCGAGGAGGCTCCGGCCCCGCTGATCGACGAGAAGGCCCGCGCCGAAGTGCTCAAGCGCTGCGTCGATGCCTGCGTCGAGATCGGCTACCGTGGCGCCGGCACCTTCGAGTTCCTCTATGAAGACGGCCGTTTCTACTTCATCGAGATGAACACCCGCGTCCAGGTGGAGCACCCGGTCACCGAGATGGTCACCGGCATCGACATCGTCAAGGAGATGCTCAGCATCGCCGCCGGCAACAAGCTGTCGATCAAGCAGGAAGACGTGAAGATCCTCGGCCACTCCATCGAGTGCCGGATCAACGCCGAAGACCCGGACAACTTCATGCCCAGCCCCGGCAAGGTCAAGCACTTCCATGCTCCGGGCGGCAATGGCGTACGCGTCGACTCGCACCTGTACAGTGGCTACAGCGTGCCGCCGCACTACGACTCGCTGATCGGCAAGCTGATCACCTTCGGCAAGGATCGCGACGAGGCCATGGCGCGCATGCGCAATGCCCTGGACGAGATCGTGGTCGACGGCATCAAGACCAACGTGCCGCTGCACCGCGACCTGACCCGTGACAAGGGTTTCGTCAAAGGCGGCGTGAACATCCACTACCTGGAAAAGAAACTGGGTATGGACAAGCACTGAGGCTTAGGCCTGCTGTACCGACAAGGGCTGCCATCTGGCGGCCCTTGTCGTTTCCGGCCGGCGGCCGAACTGGCAGCCCGGCCATCCGTTCAAGTAAGCTGCGCGGCCAAACGCCCCGCCGCATCGCTCATGAGGTTGCCCATGCCCTGGTTACAAGTCCGTCTCGCCATCACGCCCGAGCAGGCGGAGACCTTCGAGGACGCCCTGCTCGAGGTCGGCGCCGTATCGGTGACCTTCATGGACGCCGAAGACCAGCCGATCTTCGAGCCGGACCTGGGCACCACCCCGCTGTGGTCGCACACCCACCTGCTGGCCCTGTTCGAGGCAGACACCGACGAGACCGCACTGATCGCCCACCTGCAGCTGCTGTGTGGCGGCACGCTGCCGGAACATCATGTCGAGCGCATCGAGGATCAGGACTGGGAACGCAGCTGGATGGACAACTTCCAGCCGATGCGTTTCGGCCAGCGCCTGTGGATAGTGCCGAGCTGGCATGCCGCACCGGAGCCGGATGCGGTCAACCTGCTGCTCGATCCGGGCCTGGCCTTCGGCACCGGCACCCACCCGACCACCGCACTGTGCCTGGAATGGCTCGACGGCCAGAATCTGGACGGCTGCCGTGTACTCGATTTCGGCTGTGGCTCGGGCATCCTCGCCATTGCCGCCCTGCTGCTCGGCGCGCCGCAGGCGGTGGGCACCGATATCGATCCGCAGGCGCTGGAAGCCTCGCGCGACAATGCCAGTCGCAACGGCATCGACCCGGCACGCTTCCCGGTGTACCTGCCGGCCGATCTGCCGCAGCAGCCGGCCGAGGTGGTGGTGGCCAATATCCTGGCCGGCCCGCTGGTTTCCCTGGCACCGCAGATCACCGCGCTGGTCCAAGAAGGTGGACGCCTGGCGCTGTCGGGCATCCTCGCCGAACAGGCCGAGGAAGTTCGCGCCGCCTACGCCGGCGCCTTCGACCTCGACCCAACGGCAATCAAGGATGGCTGGGTACGCATCAGCGGGGTGAAGCGCTAGAGCGTCCTGCACGGCGAATGCGTTCGCGATCGGGCCGACTCGATCGTGAGCCAAACGGAACGCCATTCGTTCGCAGCCGCGCCCCCTGGCTGCAGCTTGCGGCTTGAAGCCTGCAGCTACTGCTTTAGACTAGCCGCCTCGAACTCCCGGATCTGCGCATGAGCGAAAGCCACGTCACCCAGTGCCCCCATTGCCGCACCAGCTTCCGCGTCAGCCAGGCGCAGCTGGCTGCTGCCCATGGCGCCGTGCGCTGCGGGGCCTGTCTGCATGTGTTCAATGCCGCCGAGCAGCTGTTCGGCAAGGCCGCGGCCAGTGCGCCGCCAAGCGCAGCCAAACCGGCGCCCGCGCCGGCCACCAAGCTCCAGCCGGAGCCCCCGCGCAAGCCGGCGCCAAGCAAACCCGCCGACGACACGCTGTGGATCCACGACGACCTCGACCTGGACAGCCTCGATCTCGACGAGGAACTGGCCAAGCTGGAGGAACAGGAGCAGCAGCTGTCGCAACAGTTTCTCGTCCTGGAACGCGCGCCGCGCTACAGCGAGACGTTCAGCAGCGCCCCGCCGCCCGAACAGGACGAACCGCACGACGAGGCCTGGGCCGAAGCCCTGCTGCGTGACGAGCCGGTCAAACGCAGCGGTTTCGAGCTGCAAGCCGAGGATCAGCAGGCATCGCCGGAAGTAGCCGCCCCGATCCGGCCAGTGGACGAGCCCCCGACCGCCGTCGCCCCGCCGCGCCAGCAACCAGCCATCAAAGAACTCGACGAGCCGGACGAGCCACGCCTGGGCGATCTGGATCAGCACCAAGACGATCAGGACCCGCCGGCGCCACAGGTCGGCGCCAAGCGCGAAGAACCGAGGAGCATGCGCAGCGAACCCGGGCTGCGCGATGAACGCCTGTTCGAGCTGGACGACGAGCCGCTGCAACTGGAGTGGCAACCGCACCAGGGCATCGCCTGGGGCCGGGTGCTGGGCTGGGGCCTGCTCAACCTGCTGGCCGCCGCCGGCCTGCTGGCCCAGTACGTGGCCTACAACTTCGACGAACTGGCGCGCCAGGATCGCTATCGCCCCTGGTTCGAGCAGCTGTGCCCGAATATCGGCTGCAGCCTGCCGTCGAAGGTCGACATCAGCCAGATTCGCAGCAGCAACCTGGTGGTGCGCAGCCATCCGGAGTTCTCCGGCGCGCTGATCGTCGATGCCATCCTCTACAACCGCGCGCCCTTCGCCCAGCCCTTCCCGCTGCTGGAAATGCGCTTCGCCGACCTCGGCGGCCAACTGGTCGCCAGCCGCCGCTTCAAACCCAGCGAGTACCTCGCCGGCGAGCTGGCCGGGCAGAGCGAAATGCCGCCGCAGACGCCCATCCATATCTCCCTGGATATCCTCGACCCGGGCACCCGCGCGGTGAACTACAGCCTCAGTTTCCACTCGCCGGAATAGCCTGCAGCCCGCGCGACGCCTGGCCGCAGGTCTTCCATCTAACTCCTGGCGATAAGGCCATCGCTGTTCAGAATTTGTTCAAAACAGCCTTTATCCGGTCATCCAGAGCGGGTATCATGCCCACCCTTTCGCGAGCACAGGTCCCCCGCCGTTTCCCCCGAGACACGGTGAAGGACAGGTGTTGATCGCCAACAGTCTCAACTGCGAACCAACAAGCAGGGACGCCCCATGTCGGCCCCACGTATTGGCCCTTACACATTGCCCAATCGGTTGATCCTGGCTCCCATGGCCGGCGTCACCGATCGCCCGTTCCGCCAGCTGTGCCGTCGTCTCGGTGCCGGCCTGGTGGTGTCGGAGATGGTCACCAGCGATGTGCGCCTGTGGAACAGCCGTAAATCCAGCCTGCGCCTGCTGCATGCCGGTGATCCCGAGCCGCGCTCGGTGCAGATCGCCGGTGGCGACCCGCAGATGATGGCCGACGCCGCGCGCAAGAACGTCGAACTGGGCGCGCAGATCATCGATATCAACATGGGCTGCCCGGCCAAGAAGGTCTGCAACAAGGCCGCCGGTTCCGCCCTGTTGCGTGACGAGCCGCTGGTTCGCGAGATACTCGACGCCGTGGTCGGCGCGGTGGTCGTGCCCGTGACCCTGAAGATCCGCACCGGCTGGGATCGCCAGAACAAGAACGGCATCACCGTGGCGAAGATCGCCGAAGATGCCGGCATCACCGCCCTGGCCGTACACGGCCGCACCCGCGCCGACCTCTACACCGGCGAAGCCGAGTACGAGACCATCGCCGCCATCAAGCAGGCGGTATCGATTCCGGTGTTCGCCAATGGCGACATCGACTCCCCACAAAAAGCCAAGGCCGTGCTCGACGCCACCGGCGCCGACGCCTTGCTGATCGGTCGCGCCGCTCAGGGCCGGCCGTGGATCTTCCGTGAAATCGAGCACTACCTGCGTACCGGTGAAGTTCTCCCGGCGCCGAGCCTGCTCGAAGTGGAACGCATCCTGCTGGAACACCTGGCCGCACTGCACGCCTTCTATGGCGACCTGATGGGCGTACGCATCGCCCGCAAGCATGTCGGCTGGTATCTGGCAACCCTGCCGGGCGCCAGGGAGTTTCGCGCCCAGTTCAATCGTCTGGACAGTACGGACGCACAGTGCGCCCACGTTCGCGCGTTCTTTCGCGAACGGCACAACGATGGAAACGAGGTGGCCGCATGACGTTGATGACAGAGACCCTAGTGAGTGGAATTGCACCCGTGAGTGACAACACCAGCCTTAAACAGCACCTGAATACGCCGAGCGAAGAGGGCCAGACCCTGCGCGGCGCCGTGGAGAAGGCGCTGCACAACTACTTCGCCCATCTCGAGGGCGCGGACGTCACCGACGTGTACAACCTGGTGCTCACCGAAGTGGAAGCGCCGCTGCTGGAAACCGTCATGAACCACGTGAAGGGTAACCAGACCAAGGCCTCCGAGCTGCTCGGCCTGAACCGCGGCACGCTGCGCAAGAAGCTCAAGCAGTACGACCTGCTGTAAGCGAATTCCCGGAAAAGGGCGGCCAGGTGCCGCCCTTTTTCACTGATTTACCTGTTCCAATGGACCCTACCATGACCGACCAGACCACCCGCCTCCCCGTTCGCCGCGCCCTGATCAGCGTCTCCGACAAGACCGGCATCCTCGAATTCGCTCGCGAGCTGTCCGCCCTTGGCGTGGAAATCCTCTCCACCGGCGGCACCTACAAGCTGCTCAAGGACAACGGCGTGGCCGCGGTGGAAGTCGCCGACTACACCGGCTTCCCGGAAATGATGGACGGCCGCGTCAAGACCCTGCACCCGAAGATCCACGGCGGCATCCTCGGCCGTCGCGCGCTGGACGGCGCGGTGATGGACGAGCACGGCATCAAGCCAATCGACCTGGTAGCGGTCAACCTCTACCCCTTCGAAGCCACCGTGGCCAAGCCTGATTGCGATCTGGCCGATGCCATCGAGAACATCGACATCGGCGGCCCGACCATGGTCCGCAGCGCGGCGAAGAACCACAAGGACGTCGCCATCGTGGTCAACACCGGCGACTACGCAGGCATCGTCGAGTCGCTGAAAGCCGGCGGCCTGACCTACGCCCAGCGTTTCGACCTGGCGCTCAAGGCCTTCGAGCACACCGCCGCCTACGACGGCATGATCGCCAACTACCTGGGCACCATCGACCAGGCGGCGGACACCCTGTCCACCGAAGGCCGTGGCGCCTTCCCGCGTACCTTCAACAGCCAGTTCATCAAGGCGCAGGAAATGCGCTACGGCGAGAACCCGCACCAGAGTGCGGCGTTCTACGTCGAGGCGAAGAAGGGCGAGGCCAGCGTTTCCACTGCCATCCAGCTGCAGGGCAAGGAACTGTCGTTCAACAACGTGGCCGACACCGACGCCGCGCTGGAATGCGTGAAGAGCTTCGTCAAGCCGGCCTGCGTCATCGTCAAGCACGCCAACCCGTGCGGCGTGGCCGTGGTACCGGAAGACGAAGGCGGCATCCGCAAGGCCTACGACCTGGCCTACGCCACCGACACCGAGTCGGCGTTCGGCGGCATCATCGCCTTCAACCGCGAGCTGGATGGCGAGACCGCCAAGGCCATCGTCGAGCGTCAGTTCGTCGAAGTGATCATCGCCCCGAAAATCTCCGCCGCCGCCCGTGAAGTGGTGGCCGCCAAGGCCAACGTGCGTCTGCTCGAATGCGGCGAATGGTCGGCCGAACGCGCTGCGGGCTGGGACTTCAAGCGCGTCAACGGTGGCCTGCTGGTGCAGAGCCGCGACATCGGCATGATCAAGGCCGAAGACCTCAAGGTGGTCACCCAGCGCGCGCCGAGCGAGCAGGAGATCCATGATCTGGTGTTCGCCTGGAAAGTGGCCAAATTCGTCAAATCCAACGCCATCGTCTATGCCAAGAACCGCCAGACCGTCGGCGTCGGCGCCGGCCAGATGTCGCGCGTCAACTCCGCGCGCATCGCCGCGATCAAGGCCGAGCACGCCGGCCTGCGGGTGCAGGGCGCGGTGATGGCCTCCGACGCCTTCTTCCCGTTCCGCGACGGCATCGACAACGCCGCCAAGACCGGCATCACTGCCGTGATCCAGCCGGGTGGTTCGATGCGCGATGCCGAAGTCATCGCCGCAGCGGACGAAGCCGGCATTGCCATGGTATTTACCGGCATGCGCCACTTCCGCCATTGATTGGACGGTAGATGGCGTCGGCCATCCACCCTGCACACAGGCGAGACGTAGGAGCCCGCTTGCGGGCGATCCACCCGTAAAGCATCGCCGGCAAGCCGGCTCCTACAAACAGCACAGACTGATCCTCCTCACGCAGCGCGTGGGAGCGATCTAGGAGAATGCA